>Ga0315904_10000352_pt1 | contig 72298 bp, 84 predicted proteins | sample LakEriMetagenome_6_FD_203529 | JGI IMG/M metagenome (GOLD analysis project Ga0315904, IMG submission 203529) | Freshwater fungal communities from buoy surface, Lake Erie, Ohio, United States - Buoy 12 MA120 | ecosystem: Environmental > Aquatic > Freshwater > Lake | place: USA: Lake Erie, Ohio...
TTAAGCAGACTGAGACCGAAATTGCGGTCCTTCAGGTACAGTATGGATATCTCAATGAAAAATGTGACGATATCAAAACTGGCCTGAAGGACTTGACAACTCACATTGACAATCAAACAGAAGCTACTCATAACCTCATCAAAGAGTTTCAAGAAGAAAATAAAAAGCAACACGACGAAGTAAACGAGAAAATCGCTTCATTTGAAAAGTGGCGCTGGATGCTTATGGGAGCAGGTGTGTTAGCAGGCGCTATAGGATGGCCCACATTATCAGCACTTCTTGGTATGTAATCAAGTAAGACTGTTCAACTTTTCAATCACAATATCAATATTCACAGTAGAAAATAATCCAGGGTGTAATGGTTTAGGATATAGACCAGACTTTACCCACGCATAGCCTACGTGTTCGTGATTTAATTTAGGAATAAATTCTTCTTCAATTTGACAGAAAAATGTATGATATGTGAAGTTTCCATTCACGAATTTTTGAATAGGAATAATCTTTAGATCAGAAATGTCAAATTGCATTTCTTCAAAGCATTCTCTTTTTATCCCATCAGACAACGTTTCATCATTTTCTATTCCGCCACCTGGGATACTCCACATAGGAGTTTGCTTGTCATTTCTCAATAAGTATAGAAAGCTATTTGTTACTGAACTATAGAAGAAAACGCCGGCAGCTTGTTTTGACATATTAGATAACGATACTGTAATCGCCTTCCCCGTACCATCCTTCATATGACTTGACCCACATGCCTTCAGTAGGTGCATATCTATATTGAATATTAGTAGTTAAATTCGTTACAAATTGCACGGTAGTTGCCTCTTCAGCAGAAAATGCAACTTCCCATTGATTAGAATTAGCATTATATTCTATGATATCATTGGCTGCTGCAACTAAATCTCCCCAAGCAACAGTAGAATCTTCGTCATATCCTATATCTTCAACTATAAGATATCTTACATTTGGCCAAGGTCCCGGCAATCCAGCATTAGGACCAGTCAACTGAGGATTAATGATTGCGTTAATTGGTTCAAGTGTGTTTTGTGGTAGAGTATCTGGGTCAATATTATAAATCAAGAATCTATCATCAACCGGGTTAGGTACAATCGTGCCAACAATATCATCTTCCATATATGGGTTCTGTAACCAAATCTGACTGATACCTGGCTTAATTGCTCCATAAACGTTCAATAAGCTTGTCCAATACAAGTCTGTATTCGGATTCACTGGCTGTTCTAGTGAGCTATTAGGCGGATAGAATGCAGTAGCTTGTGGAAGCAACTGTAATTGATTGCCCAACAATAATAGTTTATAACCATATGGGCTAATCTTTTGTCTAGTTCCAAGCAACAAGTCTTCATCTTGAATATCATCAAGTGCTGCACCCTTAAAGATACTTGCAATAACTTTATGAATGACACCCATCTTCTTGAGCTTACTGGCAGTAGTGAGCCATATAGGCATATAGAACTTCCAAGTCATAACATCAATTGGGTTGCCTGTTCCCTGAGGAATTTGTCTGCTGGTAAAAGTTATACCATCTTGGAATACTGCACTCAGCGAAGTCCAGTCAACAAAGTTATCAGTGCTTTGCAGTTCTAATGCTGGATTGAACAGCGTACCTAATTGTTCAATGATTTCTAACTTTTGATTGTAGTTAGTAGTCCAAAAATCAACAGTGATTCTTAGTGTATATGGAACTGGCATTAATCTTTCAACAGTGAATGCTTGTCCTTGTGTTGTCTCATAGCTTTGAGTATCTTGATTATATGCTCGTTGACGAACATTAACCTTATCAACGAATGTTGGGTCTTGTGTCCACTTTTGATTATACTCTAGTCCACTGATATAGTAAGTAATCATTGGTGCAGAGGGCAAGTTACTTGCACTGTTGTTAGCAATGATAGTGCTTGCTTGTCTGCTTGCGTCACCATACATAATTGGCACACGAAGAAGAATATCGTTACCATTTGGGTCTTTGCCCTTAGTTACGTACCAGTTACTAAAGATTTTAGCAAACTGAATTAAGAACCTTCTTATTTGATTATCGTAAAAATACTGTGCCATCTATTATACTTCCGGGGGTACTGGGTCAAGAGCAGGTCGCAGCACAGATGATAGTGGTTGTGCTTGAGGAACAACTTCTTCAGTGTTATTTAGATAGATTTCACCCTGGTTGTTAATAAAGCCTGACAGCAATGACTTGTCGTCCGCAGTAAATCCAGTATCAGTTCTTACATTCTCGCTTATACGAATCCATAACTTTCCGTCCCAACGATATAGCAATTGAGGCATGTAATCAATGCGTAAGAAATAGTCACCTACTTGTGGATTTTGCGGGAAACTGATTCCAGCACCTACGGGGAAACCATTTGGTGCTTCGCCGTCACCTGTCAGATAACCTGTGCTGTATCCAAACGTTCTAGGACTTGATCTAGTGATATACTGGAATCTAGGATCACAGTCTGCACGATAGTCCATTTGCTGAGTGATATCACCGGTAAAGCCAGGAGCCTCAGGATTCTGATCAGCAGTAGCGTATGTATTATCAGCGGTACCGTATGGCCCTGTGATTATTCCTAATGACTGTACTGCTAATGATTTAGTAGTTTCTACTGACCCAGAACCGCCCTCAGTGCGAACAGGAGCTTCTTCTACCATATTCAAACTAGTTTGAACAAATTTGTCAAGCTTGTCTTCAAAATGGTCCATGTCAGCGGTCATGTCCCAAATACTTTGCAGTGCTTCTTTTTTGATCTTGATGCCGACACTTGGAGTCTTGTACTTTGAGCTACGCATAAACACGACGGTACCTTCTACGGGAACCTCAGTGCCTGTATTGCTTGAAGTGATTACGTCAACAGGCGGAGCGGGCTGATTGGTTTGATCAGACAGCACATTGTTAGCTTTGTATCTACCATATGTGGGTACAATATACAACTTGCTCGTATCGTATCCGGCTTTGGGGACTAGTCTCTTAGCTTCTTCAAGCTGTGCATTGTTGATTGCTATGTTCTTATTGTAGGTTGATAATATGTCAGCAAGATTACCATTAGTAATCTCTTTCCAATATGTTGAATTAGGTGGGGTGACACCCGCCGGGACCTCAATGATAGATTCATAGAGCTTATCACCAAAGTTAATTGTGTAGCCCGGCGGATATGTTTTGTCTTTGTCCCAATTACCGAGATAGTTATCTTGATTAATTGGTTCTTTGAGAATGTCGCTAAATTCTTCACTGTTAACAAGTGGTTCACACTTGATACGCCATAAATGGGGATACCATGTCTGTGTAAAACCTTCACTTGCATAGTTTGCATCGGTAATTTGATAGAATCGTTTCAATGCAACTGGGATAGTCTCATTAAGAGGATTGTAGTCCAACAAGTGTGGTAGTTCCAGTACGTCACCGACCATAAGTTTTCTACCTACAATGTCTATCATATCATTATAGTGGACAGTGATAAAGATTATATCATTATTCAAGAACAACCCAAATTGGCTTAAGTCAAAGTCTAAGTTTTGCACGTTGTAGTGACCGCGCAAGCGATAGATGTTCTTATCATATACTCTATCACGGTTCTCTAAGAACAGCAAGTCTTGGATGTTTAGTGGACTTAGTACATCATAGTTTGGCTGAGTATAGTCAACACTAGTATCGCCGGTAGCTGGGCCTAGATACTTGTGAATGTACAAGTCAGTCCCGCCCACAGTGAATTGTTCGGATATCGTTCTATCTAGGAATCGATAGTCGTTTTGTTTGTTCGAACGGTATAAACTAAGCTTTGGCATATAGTTATTTATCGGAAAAAAAAGGTTGACACTGGTTACCCTTTTTGTTATAACGAATGAATCAACAACAGAAATGAAAGGTTGATCGAAATGAAATTAGTCCCAGCCGAAAAACTTATTATTCCTATGGAAGACCGTCCTCGTTGCATCGAAGAAGGGTGCGACGAACCTGGGCACCACACTGGTAGATATCGTAAATCAGACGGCATGCCATATTTTCGTACTCGTTGCGAAAAGCATCATGCAGAATATCAGGGTAAAAAGAAGGGACAGACTTCACGACAGTGGAGAAATAGCTTTCATCCCTATCTACATCAGCGCAAAGACTATTGCGAAAACATTGATGGGCGCTTAGGTTTTGTTTGCACTACAACCATTACAATGGATGCAATGTTACAAGTAGATCATATCGACGGCTGCCCGGATAATAATGATCCGGAGAATCTGCAAACATTCTGTGCATGTTGCCATATTCATAAGACCGTTACTAACAAGGATTATGCCACTCCCGGACGAAAAACTCTAAAAAATGGTTGACACGGTTACCCAAAACTGCTATAAAGAATGTATAGCAAGGAGATTGTAACATGGCTCAGCAGACGATCAACGAAATCATGAATGAAATGGCAGAAGATATCCGCTGTGATATTCACGGTGATATCTATGGTCACGAACGTTGGGCCGAAGAAATCTTTCGTCTTCGTGCTGAACTTCGCCGCAATCGTGAAAAAGCTATTGAAGATAGCTGGGCCCGTAACCCTGATCGTAGCGGCGGTCAGTATAGCGATGCTGAAATTGCTCGTGCCCGTACGGAGCGGTGGTAATGATTGAAATAGCCCGGGCTATGTTTGCGATTGGACTAGGCATACTGTCTATGATAATTTTTAGAGTCTTTCTTGATGTTTGGAAAGGACGTTGGTAATGGAAGCATTAACCTTTGACGAATGGTATAAAAAGACATACCCCGGCGATTGGGCGTTGGCGCGTGAAGCATTGTCGCCTCCTGCAATAGAACGCTATGAACAAGCAAGTCGGGCATGGGAAGCCTCTCGTGAAAACATCCGTTATTGGGACTTATGACATGAAGTTTCTTGAATTTATACTCACGACATTTGCAGGACGTTTTGTTCTGTTTCTAATGATTGTTGCCGCAGCTTGGGCTTATAAGCTTTTAGGTTGACCCATGACTACTAACGCTTATCTGTTCATGTGGACTCAGTATGGCATTGAAGCCATCGTACCTATCACACAATATGAAGAACAAGACAAGCTTGACACTTGGAACATTCTCAGGGGTCAACCTACGGGCAAGAATCCATTAGACGATATTCTTAGCTCCATGCAACTCAGGGCACGATTCAATCCTGGTCGTCACTATGAAATCTATGCTATGGATTGTGAGGAAGGCATCACCGAAGAACAGTTGTTTGAGTTGTGGGATAGCAACCCTCAATATGCAGCAGACCTGACCCGTGAAAAGGGTGTCTGTATGTTCAATGGTCGCAAGCCATTGCATGAAATCAAGGTTAGGTAATTTTTCGGTTGACAATTACCTATGGCTATTGTATAGTGTATAAGTAATCTGAAATTCAGGAGATAATCTATGGCTCGTCGCCCCGCTCTCATCAAGGCTCGTAAGCCTAAGAAGACCACTGTTCGTGTCGGCAAAGGTCTGACCGTTGCTAAAAGCACTAACACTACTGTTAAGGACCTTCGTCCGAAGGATACTGACATTGTTCATTACGGTCCCGAACCGAATTTCAGTGATAAGCAGCCCAATCCTGAACGCCGCGAAAGCGAACTTGGGAATGCGTATAGTTGGTACTCTCACTTTTATGGTCCTAAGGATGCTAAGATGTTCATCATCCAGTATCTTGAAGATACTAAGGCTGATAAGGAAATCATCAAGCTTGTTCGTAAGGCCCCTGATAATCGCACTGTAACTACTGCTGGTTGGGTTGCTCGTTGTGCTACCCGTGGTCTTATCCTCGAACAGAAGAATATTGATTATATTCAACGGGCAGTTGACATTCTTGTTGACTTTGCTAAGCGCAATGTCAAGGATGATACTGATACTGAAACTGAAACGAAGCCTAAGCGTACTGTCAACATTCAGGAAGTCATGCGTGAAAAGGCTGATGAAGCCCTCGGTGATGTAGAAGCACTGTTTGACGAATTTATTGACGCAGGTTGCCCTAAGGACTTCAACGTTGACAAGCGTGTTGTAGGCGCACTGTCTGCACGTAACGTTCTCCCGCAGCATCTTGCTCTTGCTATTAAGCGTTATCAGCGTCTCCTTGACGAATACCTTGAAGTTCAGGAAGGCAAGTGCGACCAGCTTAAGGAAGCATACAGCAACTACAGTAAGATGCAGATCCGTTATACTATCAAGTTTATCGAGGATATCATCGGTGAATTGAATGGCTATATCAGTCTCAAGCAGGCAACTAAGAAGCCTCGTGCTAAGAAAGCAGTTCCTGTTGAAAAGGTTGTAGCTAAGCTTAAGCACTGCAAGGTATTCAAGGACGATGCTCTCAAGCTTGATCTTACTGGTCTAAGCCCCGTCAAGCTCCATCAGAGCACCGAAGCTTGGGTCTATGACACTAAGAAGCGTAAGATGCATCACTATGTCGCAGACGACTACAGCAAGTGCCTGATGATCAAGGGCAATACTGTTATTGGTTTTGACAAGAAGGAGTCAGGCATCAAGTCGCTTCGCAAGCCTGCTGAACAGATTAAGGCATTGATGGGCAGTAAGCCTGCTGCTCGTAAGTTTTTCAAGGAGATCAAGGCTGTTGAAGCGGTACCAAACGGTCGCTTCAATGCAGACATGATCATCCTCAAGGCATTTTAAAAGGAAAATATATGACAACCCAAATTGATCTAAACAAGTACGCCGATTTTGTTCTTACCGTTTGTTCGGATCCTAGTAAAGCAGTAGACGCATTTGTGTCCCGCGTAAAGGAACTGGATGAAACAACCGGAGTCAATATTCCCTTATTGCTGACAGCCGGTATTGGTCTAGGAAGTGAAGGAGGAGAATTCCAAGAGATTGTCAAGAAGGTATTGTTCCAAGGTAAACCTTTGTCGGACGATACAGTGTTTCATCTTAAGCGTGAACTGGGCGACATTGCTTGGTACTGGGCTAATGCTTGTAACGCACTTGGACTTGATCCTAATGAGGTGCTTGCAGAGAACGTACACAAGCTACAGTCACGCTATCCGGGTGGCAAGTTTGATGCTCACTACAGCGAGAACCGTAAGGACGGCGACCTGTGACGAAAGATGTTGAAGTATCTATTTTAAAACTTGTTGCCGAACAGTTTGGTTTAGGCAAAGTACATCCTAAAGATCGTCTTATTGAGGATTTACAGGGTGATGCATTAGACACAATTGAACTTATAATGCGCCTAGAAGAACAATTTAATATTCAAATACCTGACGAAAAAGTAGACGATATCATTACGGTACAGGATGCTATTGATTGCGTTATTAAAAGCAATCAGTTAGTTTAAGCATAGTCATAATCGTTTCCTGATAAATAACATTAACAGGAAACAATTATGGCAGCAGACCCACTAGCAACACCAACTAACGCTAATTTAACACAACTTAAAGAGGCTCTCTTTGAGAACCTTCGCTTACGTTTAGGCGGAGACATTGTTGATCTTGAATTAGATCCAGATCATTATGAAGCCGCATACGACTATGCAATTAAGCTGTATAGACAGAGAGCGCAGAACGCAACGGTAGAAAGCTACACTCTTATGAGAGTGGAGAAGAACGTTGATACCTACACTCTTCCCAGCGAATTCATCAACGTCCGCTGCTTATATCGTAGAACAGTAGGTCTTGAAACAGGACCAAGTTCTACATCGTTTGACCCGTTCTCAAGCGCCATTCTCAATACATACCTACTGAACTACAACTATACCGGCGGTCTGGCTACGTATGATTTCTATGCCGGTTACGTAGAACTAGCAGCCAGAATGTTCGGTGGATATGTCACCTTCACATTTAACCCTGTAACTAAAGTCTTGCGAGTTGTAAGAGACTTCAAGGGTTCAGGTGAGCGCATTCTCATTTGGGCAGATATTCAGCGCCCTGAGATTGAGTTGATACAAGACCCTGGCGCCGGCGTTTGGATCGGCGACTATACACTTGCAGTACTAAAGGGTATCATCGGTGAGGCTCGTGAGAAATTCCAATCAATCGCAGGACCAAGCGGCGGCACTTCATTGAACGGCGCTGCTATGAAGGCTGAGTCCAAAGCTGAACAAGAAAGATTGATTGATGATCTACGTAAGTATCAAGATTATTCCCAACCACTCACTTGGATTCAAGGATAAGGCTTGACAACACCCTCTTCTTGTGTTATATTCTAAGAATGATCATAGGAATTACAGGACTTATCGGTAGCGGCAAAGATACTGCCGCTGACTATCTTTGCACTTTTCATGGCTTTAAGCGCATGAGTTTTGCCAGCGCATTAAAAGATGCTGTAGCAATCATCTTCAATTGGGACCGTGAACTTCTAGAAGGTTCAACTAAGGCCAGCCGTGAATGGCGTGAGCAAGTTGACGAATGGTGGGCAGAGCGTCTTGGCATCCCTCATCTAACCCCTCGTTGGGTGCTACAGCAATGGGGAACTGATGTTGCTCGTAAGAACTTTCATAATGACATTTGGGTAGCAAGCGTAGAGAACAGACTACGCAATATCAAGGATGATATCGTAATCACTGATTGCCGCTTTGCTAATGAGGTAGATGCTATCAAGAACGCAGGTGGTATCACTCTTAGAACTCATCGCGGCGAAGATCCTGAATGGTATTTTGTTGCTGTTTCTCTTAATACGACTACCGACCCTGCACTTAAAGAAGTGTATAAGGACGGATTAGATAACAAGTTCAACGTTCATGCCAGCGAGTATAGCAGTGTTGGGCTAGCCTACGATTATCATGTTGACAATAACGGAACGATTGACCATCTACACAAGCAGATGGAATCAATAATCAACCGTTAAGTCTCCCCTCTTCCATGTGACCTCTTTGCGCTTGACTACTTCAATACAATTGAGGCATATGGTTCGTAGATTGCTAAACGCTACATTATTCAAATCGCCGTCGATGTGAAAGACGGTCATCTGACTAGGATACAGACTCTTAAAGCCGCACAAATCACAGTGCGGCTTTTTTTGATATCCAGCTTTCTCCCAACCGGGTCTTAATGGCTTCTTCTTAGCCTTCTTCTTGCCACAACTATCACATATACTGCGATAGTAGGTTTTGCCATTGCGGATGTAGTTTATCGCCCTATAATTCTTGTTGCAACTCTTGCATATGGGTCTTTTTAGCATAATGATATTTATTCATTTATGCCTTTAAAGGTTCGGTTAAACCAAGTTTTTTGATTTATAAACTAAATAATCATTAGAATCTTGATAATGTATATATCAAGGTAGGTGGTAAACCTCATAATCATACGAAGGAAAAAATATTATGGCACTAGTATCCCCAGGTGTAGAAGTTACGATTACAGATCAATCACAGTATCTTCCAGCACCCACAAACTCAATTCCTTTTATTCTGCTTGCTACTGCACAGAATAAAGCAAACCCGAACGGCACTGGAGTAGCATCTGGTACTACAGCCGCTAACGCAGGCAAGCTATTCCAAGTAACAAGTCAGCGTGATCTTGTAACTCTTTACGGCGACCCGTTCTTTTACTCTACTTCAAACGGTACTCCAATTCAGGGTTATGAATTGAACGAGTACGGTTTGCTTGCTGCATACTCAGCACTTGGTATCACCAATCGTGTATTCTGCGTAAGAGCAGACATTGACCTAGCAAGTCTCGTGGGTCAGACTGGTCGTCCAAGCGGTGAACCAGCAGCCGGTTCATACTGGTTAGACACAACCTCTTCAACTTGGGGTATCAATGAGTTCAATGCTGTTACTGGACAGTTTGAATTGCAGCTACCTATCGTAATCACTGACCCAGAACTATTAACAGGTGGTTACCCCGTTCAATCAATAGGAACTCCTGGTGATTATGCAGTAAATGCAATCCCCACTTATGATTTCCCTAGCGCACCAACAGCAGTTCAGTTCTTTTATAAGAATAGTGCAAACGTTTGGGTGTCTATTGGTTCTCCGGAATGGTTAGCTTCATGGCCAACCGTTACAGGTTCCAACACTGTTACTACGTTTACTCCTGGTAATACTATCACTATCACAATTGATAACGGTGCAAGTGCAACTATTACTGTTCCAAGCTCACCCAATAACACTCTTGCAAATTTGGTATCACAAATCAATTCATTGGGATATGCATATTTGTCAGCCGGTTCAACTAATCAAAGACTGCAATTATTTTCTAAACAGCCTGCTTCTACACTTGGTGATCTTGTTCCCTATAGTTTAGGAATTTCAGGAACTGGTACTATTCTTACTACTTTGGGTATTCAAGCCGGAACTTATTATCAGCCTGGAGTTGCATATGGAACTTCTTCACAGCAACCTCTCTGGACTGCTGGACAGACATATCCTAGACCAAACGGTTCAGTCTGGTTTAAGGTTGGTACAGCCGGATCCGGTCTAAACACTGCGATTTCTGAGTGGGATAGCATTACTAATAATTGGGTACCTAAAACAATAGCTTATGCTACTTCAGATGTTAATGCTATTACTGCACTTGACTCAACTGGTGGTAAGAATATTCCAGCAGGAACTGTATACACGCAGTATAATTTCGATGCATCAACATCTGCGATTGACAATGATTCCCCACTATACTATTGGGAAAGAATTGCAACAGGTCCAACTGTAATCACCGGTAGTGTTACTAATCCACAATTCACTAATGGAGCATACACACTTAATGTGTGGGCATCAGTACCAGGATCAAGTATTTTAGGTGAATACACCGTTTCGCTAAACGATAACAGCGATGCTCAAGACTTCGTAGATGCTTGGAATAGTGCAGCTATACCGTTCACTACTGCAAGTGTTACCTCTGCCGGTGCAATTCAACTTACGCACACTCAGGGCGGAACAATTAATATGAGCGACTTTAGTTCAGTTGATGGTTTTAGCTCTGGCTTAATTGAGGACGCTGGATTTATTTCTGGTTCAACCCTAGGTGTTAAAACTGGATTTAGCTATGAAGTTAATTTCCAACCAGATCAAACATCAACTGATAGTGTTGATGGTGCAGGCTTGGTAGTCAACGTTCAGACTGCATATCAGAAGTATTATGTAAATCCGACCGCATTTCCAAATGCAGGTGGCGACTACTTAGTAGGTGATACTGTAACTTTTTCAGGAGCTGATTTAGGCGGTACAAGCCCAGCCAATGATTTGGTTGTTGTCGTAACCGCAGTGAACCCTGGAACAGGTGAAGTATTAGCAGTTACTCCGGCTTCTGGCACACCTAACCAAGCAGCAGCCATGTACACAACTTTATTATCAAATTGGGTAGAGTTTGAAATGACTGCAAACGAAGGTGCACCCGTAGCTGCTCCTGCAAACAACACTAACTGGTTCTACTCAGTAGTAGATCAAGTTGATATTATGGTCAACACTACTGCAGGTTGGAGAGGATATAGAAATGCCAACTATGACAGCAACGGTTTCCCTCTTCCTTCAGGATCAAACACAACTGATCCTAACGGACCAATCGTAAGTGCTACTGAGCCAACCGTACAGAGTGACGGAACTGCACTTGCGTTTGGTGATCTTTGGATTGACACAAGTGATCTTGAAAACTATCCAATCATCAATCGTTGGCAGCTTGTAGAAGGTGCCGGATCATGGGTAAGAATTGATAATGCAGATCAGACAAGTTCAACTGGTGTTCTATTTGCAGATGCACGTTGGGCACAAAACGGCACAACTGACCCAGTTGACGATCCGATCCCATCAATCGTTACTTTGCTAACCAGCAATTATCTAGATGTTGATGCTCCAGCAGACGAACTTTATCCAGTAGGTATGCTATTGTTTAACACTCGTCGTTCAGGCTACAATGTTAAGCAATATCGTGTGAATTATTTCAATGCAGAAAGATTCCCTGATACTTCATTGCCTACTGAAAAGAATACTTGGGTATCTGTTTCTGGATTGCAATCGAACGGCGCACCGTTCATGGGTCGTAAGGCTCAGAGAGCAATGGTTGTTCAAGCATTGAGAGCAGCAATTGATACCAATTCTGCCCTACGTGATGAAGACAACGCATTCAACTTGCTTGCTACTCCGAACTATCCTGAACTACAGCCTAACATGGTTGTACTCAACAATGATAGAGGACAGACTGGATTTATCATTGGTGATACTCCAATGAGACTCCCAGAGAATGCAACTGCAATTCAAGCGTGGGCAACTAACGCAGCAGGCGCAACTTCAACAGGTGAAGAAGGTCTTGTAACTCGTGATACTTATATGGGTCTATTCTACCCATCAGGTATTGCCCCTGATCTATCAGGTAATCTCGTAGCAGTTCCCCCATCACACATGATGATCAGAACTATTCTACGTAACGACAACATTGCGTTCCCTTGGTTCGCCCCAGCCGGTACTCGTCGCGGTATCATTGACAATGCTACAAGCATTGGATATCTCGATAGTGCAACAGGTGAGTTTGTCTCAATGAGAACTAACATCGGAATTCGTGACGTACTGTACACGAATCAGATTAACCCATTGGTATTCTTCACTGGTAACGGACTATTGAACTATGGTAATAAGTCAAGCTTCAACTCAAGTTCTGCTCTTGACAGAATCAACGTTGCAAGACTTGTTGCTTACATTCGTCGTCAATTGACACTTGCAGCAAGACCGTTCGTATTCGAACCAAATGATGCATTGACAAGACAAGAGATTTCAGGTGTTGTTGAAACACTAATGGTTGATCTTGTTGCTAAGAGAGGTATCTATGACTATCTCGTAGTTTGCGATGAATCAAATAACACACCAGCACGTATTGACAGAAACGAGCTTTGGGTAGACGTAGCAATTGAGCCTGTTAAGGCAATTGAATTCATCTACATTCCGGTTCGTGTGTTCAATACAGGTGAGATTTCAGGACAATAATTAAGTTAATGGGTGCCCCCGGGCACCCATTAATAAAAGATAAATACTTATAACAGGAGAATACAAATGGCAACAGCCTCACAATCATTGTTCAACATGACCGTAGCATCTGATAACGCAGGCGGCAACCAAGGTCTGTTGATGCCTAAACTACAGTTCCGCTTTAGAGTCAACTTCTTGAACTTTGGGGTTGATGTTAATGGCGGACTACAATTAACTAAGCAAGTAGTAGATTGTTCAAGACCAAACCTCTCATTTGAAGAAGTTACATTGAACGTTTACAACTCAAGAATGTATCTTGCAGGTAAGCATACTTGGTCAGAACTAACCGTCAACGTTCGTGATGACGCTGCTGGTACTGTTTCAAAAGCAGTCGGTCAGCAGATTCAAAAGCAATTTGACTTCGTTGAGCAGGCATCTGCTGCAACTGGTCAAGACTATAAGTTCCAAACAAACATTGAAATTCTAGACGGTGGTAACGGCGCTCTTGCTCCGACTGTTCTTGAAACTTGGGAATGCTACGGTTGCTTCATCAAGTCTGCTAACTATAACCAGTTAGCATATGGAACAAACGATCCAGCAACTATTGCTCTATCTATTCGTTACGACAACGCAATTCAAGCACCACTCACAAGCGGTGTTGGTCAGTTGGTTGGTCGTGCGTTCAACGGCGTAGACGGCATCGTAACTGGTATTGGCGCACAACTTTAATAGTTAGGACAATAAATGACTTTAGGTAATTGGGGTCAAAGTCTATTAGATGGGGCTGCCTCAGCATTATTTGGCAGCCCCTACCTAAGAGATTTCCAGCACGCTTCTAAAACGTTTAGACCTGATTCTTACACACATGCCCCTAAACTAAAATTCCTCTTCCATACATACTTTGAAATCAATCCTGAAGCATACTTCGGCACTCCCCCAAATATCGGCATACTTGTAAAAGAAGTTAGGCTTCCTTCTTTTACGATGGATGTTGCACAATTGAATCAGTACAATAGAAAAAGACTTGTTCAGTCCAAAATCAAATACGATCCTATAGAAATAGTATTCCACGATGACAATGGCAACAACGTTAATGCTATGTGGGAACAATATTACCAATATTATTACAATGACGGAAATAGACCCGGACAGGTATTGCGCGGAAACAGAGGAAATAATAGATTCTTTCAATTAGGAGATAATGACGCTATTACTAGTTATAACAGTAGTAATATATATACCGAAACCGATGGTTCGGAAGATCACAGTTGGGGTCTAAAAGGGGGCGCAACTAATCCTGACGGAGTTAAAGTACCATTCTTTAAAAACATCACAATATTTGGGTTAAATCAACATGATTTTACTGCATATACCTTAATTAATCCAATGATCACTAACTTCGCTCACGACACTTACAACTACGCTGAAGGGTCGGGCATAATGCAAAACAGAATGACTATTGATTATGAAACAGTAGTCTACAATTCAGGCTCTTTAGATGGAAGAAGCCCGGGAGACATTGTTACTGGTTTTGGTGATGAAGCTAATTATGACAGAACTCGTAGTCCTATTATGTCAGCCGGCGCCAACGGAACAATATTAGGTAGAGGTGGTTTGATTGATGCAGCAGGCGGCGCAATCAGAGCATTGGGCAGAGGTGATATATTTGGTGCAGCAAACACTGGATTAAACTTACTTGATAGAGCTACAAATCGAAATTTTGGTCAAAGTTTGGTAGAAGGCGCAGCTTTTGATTTGGGCAGTATGTTTGTTGATGCTATAACTAATACTCCAACTAACAGAAATAGAAATACACTTTTTTCTCTTCCGGGCGCAAGTCAAACACCGGGATTAAGCGGTCTCGCAGGCTCACCTACAATTGATGCAAGACGAACCCCGCAGCCTGTACTCAGCGAACCAACAGCTGGTGCACAATTTAATGGGAATCAAGTTCCTCCCGGATTTCCGGTAGAGGCACCGTTTGGTGGAAACTTCAATACTGGACCCGGCGGAGCAGCATAAATAGTATTATGGCTATATTCAGTGTAACATCTTTGGGAAATACCGTAAGAGTTTTTGATAACTTTTATTCCAACGCACTTAAAGTAAACTCAACAGACTGGGATGTTGTGTACTCATTCTTTTTGGGCAATTCAAATAATAAGCTAGAGGCAAGCAATTTTGCATCATTGCTGTTCTTTATTGCACAAGAAGGTCAATTCAATGTATTAGACTTACTTGCTACAATTAAAGGTAAGACTACTAAGTTACAGATGAATCAAGTAATTTGCTATTACCTAAACACGTTCAGACCCAAAACAACTTTATACGGTGTGGGAATTATACCTAAACCAAACGAAGCAGTACAACGCAACGTAGTATTGTAACATGGGTAAGTGGGCACAAGGCAAATACACGCCTAAAAATCCACAGAAGTATATAGGTAATAACCAGCCCAAATATCGTTCCGGTTGGGAACTCACTTTCATGACATTCTGTGATAGTAACGATAGCATCATATATTGGGCTAGCGAATCAATGAGAATTCCATATAAACATCCGTTAACCGGTAAGCCTACAATCTATGTTCCTGACTTCTTTGTAGTATATCAAAACAGATTTGGTAAGCAAGTTGCTGAAGTCGTTGAGATAAAACCAAAGAAACAGAGTATCATTGAAAGCAAAGTTGCAAGCGCCAAAGATAGAATGGTAGTAGCAATCAATCACGCTAAGTGGACAGCAGCAATGGCATACTGTAAGAGCCAAGGACTAACCTTTAGAGTCATCACCGAAGATGATATCTTTTACAACGGGCGCAAGTAAAACTAAATACTTGTATGACCAAAAAGCTTGAAGAACTATTTGAATTAGCATCATCCGACGAGAATGATTTGACTATTCCTTTGCCTGAAGTTACTGAAGAAGTGACAGAAAACGCACTAAGCACATTAGATAAGATTGAAGCAGCACTTCCTCAAGTTAAGGGACTTGAAGCGGCTGACACTGAGATGGATGAGCTGGCAGAACTTGCTACGTCAAGCTACAAAGACTTGATGGATCTTGGGATGCAAGTTGAATCTCGTTTTAGCTCGGAAATCTTCAATAGTGCAAGTAGTATGTTAGGTCACGCTATTACAGCTAAAACAGCAAAGATTAACAAGAAATTAAAGATGCTTGACCTACAGATGAAGAAAGCCCAACTTGATCAGAAAATGCAGTCAAAGAGCGAAGAAGTAGAGAATACTCCATTGGGTGAGGGTAAGTCACTTGACCGCAACGAATTGCTCAAGATGTTCAACACCAAAAATAACGATCAATGATAAATACATAATATAATATTGCAGGAAACCATATGCGCAGTCTAAAACAATACATCATAGAAAGTGTTCACACTTACGATTATACTGTCAAAATTGCGGGCCAAGTTGATAAGAATTGGCTTGACATGTTCAAGTATAATCTTAAGAAGTTTGATCCAATTGAAATTTCAGAACCAAAGACCACACCTATTCAAAAGAGTCCATATGGATTCAATGAGGTAACGAACGAGCCAGTAACTCTAATCAAGTGCAAGTTCCGTTATCCTGCTACTGAGCCAATGGTTCAGCAAATTGCTCAGTTGTTGGGCTACAATGTGAACATGGTTCGTCTTGTAAAGACCGGTTATGATGAGAGTGTCACTTCTGAAATGGAAGGCTATGTAAATCAAATGGAGCATAGCCCTGTTCTAACTCACGAAGAACTTGAAGAACAACCTGGTGCTAAGGAAGCTGCTAAGGCATATGGTAACAGCTATCTTGACAGCATCAAAGAACAAACTAAGGATGACAAGATTGACATTCCTTACGAAGGCACAAAGACACCGGCAGCATTTGATCCTTTCAAGCCAGAAACATTAATGTCAACAATGGGCAAAGATAGTCCAATGAGCAAGATTACTCGTCCAGCTAAGCCACAAACCGGCGCAATGGGAGGCAGATAATGAAAGATATTTTAGGTAAGCTCTCAGCTATTGAAGCATCTGCACCAAAGAAGGCTGCTAAGAAGATGTTGAATGAAGATTCGACTACTCCTCCTATGAATGTCTCCAATAAGCCTGCCTCACTCAAGGATGTATTTGAGAATATGGCGATGCAGAGACCAATTCCTGTAGTAGGAAAACAAGGTGATACGCAGGAGACTGGAGCGGGATTCTTACACGTAACAGATAATAGTCCAGCAGCGCAAGCATTAAGCAATGCATTTGGCGATTTAGCAAGTCAGGGTAAAGCACAGATTGTGATGCCTACTTCAGGTCAAAAAACAGGCCAGCAGACTCAGCAAACTAAACCAACCGGGCAGGCCGGTCAACAGCAACAAACAGGTCAGTCTGCTAAAGCCGGTGCTACTGGTCAGCAACTTGACGAACTATCACCTGACTTGTTAAAAAGAGCAGGTGCTGAGGCATCAAAAAGACAACAAGCAGCCAAAGGCCCACAATCTTTGGGTACAGAGTTTGAAGGTGGAATTGAACTGGGTTATGAAGTAAACGGTCAGAAAACTCATGTTGTCTCCCCTTCAGAAGCAGCAGAGCATATTGAAAAAGGAATACTCACCCCTGACACTAGGGTTATTGTATTTTCACCCTCCGGCCGCAAAACAGCAATGGTACTTGCTAGTAAAGTACCTGCACTAAAAGCGATGTTTAATCCACAAACCCCGGGCTCAAAGTTTTGGGGTATGAAAGCAGATAAATTTGGCCAAGCAGCAAAGGCAGCAACTTCTAGAGACCAAGCTAAAGACTATTCTGCACAACAAACTGCGGGAATGAGTCCTGCTCAAAAGCGTCAGTTTGATGCTATGTCAAAATCAGGTGCACTTGCAGAAGAACAGCTTGACGAACTATCACCGAAAACGCTTGCTTCCTACACTAAGAAGGCATCCGATGATTTGGTTGATAGAGCCGAAGATCATGCCTATATGAAGTCACCTGAGCGAGTGCCTGGAGGATATACCAAAGCAATAGCTCGCAATCAAGCCAAAGGCCTAAACAGGCAGCAAGGAATCAGCAGGGCAGTAGATAAACTTTCAGGCAATGCCAAAGTTCCTGCAAATGAGGGTGCAAAAGTTGATCGTATGGTCAAGCACATTGCTAAGTCAGAGCGTAAGCTAGGCAAGTCAAAGGACGAAGCAGAAGATATTGCATGGGCAACTGCTAACAAGCGCGGTATGCTTGACAACAAGAATAAGAAGAAGATGAAGGAAGCTGACATTCCATCAACAAACGGTATTGATACTATGGGTGCTGGTTTAGGTGCTGGTCGTAGCAGAACAACTTTAGAAGGTAAGAAGCCAGACTTCTTAGACCTAGACAAAGATGGTAACAAGAAAGAACCAATGAAAAAGGCAGCAGCCGACAAGAAAAAGAAAAAGGTAGATGAATCTATGAATCACAGAATTAGTGCAGCCCGCTTAGAGGGCAAATCACACGGTCTAAGAGGTCATGCACACTCTGGCAAGAGATACGAAGACCTAGAAGAAATGAAAGCATATCACGAAGGCTACAAAGAAGGCCTTGATGAATGTTATGGTCAGGGCGTGTATGAAACTGCAATGCCAGCAACAGTTCCTGGTATGGCAAGCGCAGCAATGCCTACTATGGAAGACGAAATGGAAGAAGGCATCAGAGATAATCTCAAGAAGGCAGGCATGGCCGCTGCATTGGGCGCAACTGCATTAGGTGCTGGGGGAATGGCTAAGGGTGCTTATGACTATCATCATAAGGAAATCCCAGGCATGGGCATGTCGCAGTCAGATTTTGACAAATCAATCGGTCATGATCCAGCTGCTGGTCGCAAAAGTTACTTTGGTACAAACACTAATGAAGCTGAAATGGATGAAGGCAATGCCTTCACAGCAGCACTTGCAAAGACTCCAAAGGGAGGCAAGTTCACAGTAGGCGGTAAGACATTCACTGATCGTACAAACTATGATACTAAAGTTGATGAGTATGCATTTGAAGCATGGGACCGCGAACTAAGTAATCTTCTTAACGAAGGTACTGAAGTTAACGAAGGTCTTTCAGTTTCAATCTCAAAAGATCAACAGAATTCACCAGACTCAGTAACTATCACTGCACAAGATGAAGAAGCAGAACATCTTCTTGCATTCGTAAAGAACGCAGGTCTAGGCCTCTTCGGTGATGACCATGATCATTCACCTTCAAGCGCAATGTCAATTCAGCCGGCACACGGTGCGCCTGATGAAGTTGGCGCAGGTGGTGTTGACGTAGAAGTAGTTGACGGAAACGATGGCATCATGGGTCTCATGCAGAAGCTATCCGGAATTCAATCAGCAGGTGCTGATGACTACGAAGACGAAGAAGGTGACGAAGAACAGCTTTATGGCAATCATTCAGCAGCCGATAAAAAAGATTGCGGCGATTATGATCAACCTTCTAACGAAGACACTTGCAACGAATGCGGTGGAATGATGGAAACTGGACATAGTTGCGGTTCAAAAGAAATGGTTGATGAAGTAGAATCAGAAGACCAAATGGAATTTGAAGTAGCAGAAGACAATGCTCCTGATTCAGGCGCAGCAGAAACTACTGCTGATGAAAACGCTGAAGCTGAAGAAGATAAAGCCCTTGCTCTTAAGAGCGTAAACGAATCATTCTTTGATATTTTGGCTCGCCTTGAACAATTGTCAGAAGGTTCAGGTGATGAACCAAAGCATCCTAAGCATCACGAAAAAGATGAAAAAGATTACGATGACGCTGAAGAAGAGGAAGAAGTTAAGGAATCAGCAGATGAAGACTCAGCCGAAGACCTAACTGAATGGGCCAACAATGCAGGCAAGAAGGGTACTGATGCATCTTTTGAGGCAGACATTGACTTCATGACTAAAGTTATCGCAGGCGGACTCAACAAGCCTAAGTCAACCGGTCAGACAACTGTTCCTGTCATTGCAGGTCAAGAAAACAGAATGCACGATCATCAAGGTACTGTAAGTGATTCAGTTGATGACTGGGTAAAGCTTGCAGGAATCAAATAAGCATAAGAACTTATACATAAAATTATGCTGAAATAGCCGGGCTAGTTCCCGGCTATTTTATTGGGAATTGTAAATGTACATAAAACGATAAATACTATTAGACTATTAATAGGATTTCAATTCATGGCTCAACGCAATATAGATTTTGGTAGTTTTCCTGACGATCCAAATGCAGATGCAATTAGAACCGCCTTCCAAAAGGTACAGGAAAATTTCACAGAATTATTTTCTGGTTTACAAGAACAAGCAGTTATCTCGGTTAACAGAACTGCCGGCGTCGGTACAACTGTTAACTCCCCTACCGGAAATGTTATTATCAGTGCTAATATTGCCCAAGTCAGAATTCAAAGTACAACCCTAGACCTATCAACCGGATCAAACGCTTCGCCGGCATCACTTGCAGTAATCAATCAGGGCACTGTTCCGTTTTTCATTAATTTGCCGCAAAGCGTTACTGGAATTTCAAACATCAGCTTAGGTAACACGTTAACTGCTAACACCGTCAATGTAAACTTACAAATCAATGGTAATACTGCCAGCTTTACTGGTAACATAGCTACTACTGCCAACGTCAATGCAAACAACGCTAATATCACAAATAACATATTAGTGGGTGCAAATGCTAACGTAACCGGCAATTTGAATGTCACTACAAACGCTAACGTTACGGCGAATGTTAATGCAGGCAACATAAACGCTACAGCGAGAATCACTGCTGCAAACGCAAACATTACTGCGAACTTGAATGCCAACATTATAAATGCTAACTTCCTATACGGTGACGGTAGCAATCTTACTAATGTTAGCGCAGTTGCAAATACACGAATTCTAAATGGCACAAGCTATGCTAACATTAGCGATGTAAATGGTAACCTAAATATTGTCATAACTGGTAACCCGACAATGACTGTGGCTGCAACCGGTGCAAATATTACAGGAACATTGGGTGTATCAGGTAACTTAACAGCAGGTAATTTGATTGGTGTTCTGGCCAACGGTGGAACCAGCAACATTACTATTGCAGGAGCAACAGGTAATGTTACTACTGCGGTTGCCGGAACTGCTAGAATTACCGCTACATCAACTGGAGCAAACGTAGCCGGTACATTAGGCGTAAGTGGTAATGCTAATGTTGGTAACTTAGGTACTGCACAGGTATTGGCGAGTGCTAACGTCACTGCACCTCAATTGATCAGTAACGTTGCAACTGGCACTGCTCCATTAGTCGTTACATCTACCACTCAGGTAGCAAACTTGAATGCAGCAACTGCCGGTACCGCAACAAGTGCCACTACAGCCGGTACAGTAACAACGGCAGCACAACCAAATATCACAAGCGTTGGTACACTAAGTTCATTAGCAGTAACAGCCAACGTAACTGCTGGCAATGTATATGCTAACTCAGGTACAGTAGGTGCAAGTCTATTAACCGGTACATTAACAACTGCTTCACAGCCTAATATCACTGGCGTTGGCACACTAACGGCTCTTGGAGTTAATGGAAATATTACTGCTGCCAACATTACTGCAAATACTGGCGTATTTACAGGTAACGGTAGTGGACTATCGGCACTTAATGCAAGCAATCTTTCAACGGGTACAGTTCCGAGTGCTAGACTAACCGGTAGCTATTCTATCTCAGTTACAAGCGCAGGGACAGCAGGCACTGTAACGACAGCAGCACAGCCTAATATTACATCAGTAGGTACATTGACAGTCCTAGATGTAAACGGAAACATTACTGCTGCAAATATCACTGCTAACACAGGCGTATTTACAGGTAACGGTAGTGGATTAAGTGCAATTGCTGGCGCAAACGTAACAGGTACTGTTGCTAATGCTACTACTGCAACTCTTGCAAATACAATCAATGTCACTACACAAACTTCTGGCAATGCATTCCTTGTATTAGGTAACGCATTGACTGGAAATGTTAGTGAAACTGCAAACGCAGCGTTTGTAGCTAATACAAGCAATGGCGCAATTCACGCAACTACATTTGTCGGTGCATTAAGTGGTGCTGCAACCACAGCAGGTACAGTAACAACCGCAGCACAACCAAATATCACAAGTGTCGGTACATTAGCTAATCTATCAGTGACAGCAAATGTTACTGCTGGTAATGTCTATGCTAACTCCGGTACTGTTGGTGCGTCACTACTAACAGGTACCTTAACTACTGCTGCACAACCAAACGTAACAAGCGTTGGTACATTAGGTAATTTATCAGTGACCGCAAATGTTACTGCTGGAAATGTCTATGCTAACTCAGGCACAATCGGCGCTTCATTACTCGCTGGCACACTAACTACTGCTGCTCAACCAAACGTAACAAGTGTTGGTACGTTAACTGGCCTCGGAGTGAATGGTAATATTACTGCTGCAAACATTACTGCTAACACAGGCGTGTTTACTGGTAATGCTGCTGGATTAACAAACATACCAGGTGGTAATGTTTCAGGAGCAGTGGCCAGTGCTACAACAGCAGGCACCGTAACAACTGCTGCTCAACCAAACATCACTTCAGTCGGTACTCTATCATCGCTATCAGTTTCCGGAAATCTATCTTCGGGTAATGCTAACTTAGGAAATCTCGCAAGAGCTAATTTCTTCCAAGGTGATGGTAGCCTATTGACAAATATCTCAGTTGGCGCCGGAAGCTTCATTGCTAATGGAAATAGTAACGTAAGCGTTACCTCTGCTAACGGTAACGTAGCTATCTCAGCAGTAGGCAACGCTAATATAGTAGTCGTTACTGGTACCGGTGCAAACATCAATGGCACTGCGAATGTTTCTGGTAATCTATCAGCCGGTAATATTTCAGCTACGTCAATCGCGGGCAACTTAACTACTGCTGCTCAAACAAACATTACAAGTTTAGGTACGCTAACTGGACTAAACGTTAACGGTACTAGTAATTTAGGCCCTAACAGCAATGTCATTATTACGGGCGGTGTCGCTAACGCATTCTTGAGAACAGATGGTAGTGGTAACCTATCTTGGGACACTGCAACTCTTGTTCCAGCTCAAGGTTCCAATACCCAAGTCATTTTCAATGATGGCGGCACAGTATATGCAGGTAGTAACGCCCTAACATTTAACAAGACTTCAAACGTATTAACATTGGGTGGAAACTTATCAGTAGGAAACATCAGCGGTGCAAATAATGTTATTTCTAACTTCTTTACTGGTACGCTAAGAACTAATGCTCAACCTAACATCACGAGCGTAGGCACTCTTGCCTCATTAAACGTAAATAATACTATCACTGCTGTGGCATTTACTGCTAACACAGGCGTATTTACGGGTAATGGTAGTGGACTAAGTGCAATCGCTGGTGCTAATGTTACCGGAACAGTAGCAAATGCTACATTCGCAACATCTGCCGGTTCTGCAACCACAGCAGGTACTGTAACAACTGCTGCACAGCCAAATATTACGAGTGTAGGTACATTAACTGGATTAACCGTTGACGGAAACATTACTGTAGGAAATATCAGCGGTGCAAATAACGTTATTTCTAACTTCTTTACTGGCACGCTAAGAACTAATGCTCAACCAAATATCACTTCAGTTGGTACATTAACGGGTCTAGGAGTAAACGGAAACATTACTGCTGCAAATATCACTGCTAATACAGGTGTGTTTACGGGTAATGGTAGTGGACTAAGTGCAATCGCAGGTGCTAACGTAACTGGCACTGTATCAAGTGCAGCCACTGCAACAAATGCAACTGCGGTATTAACTAATACATCTACTGCAACTACGGTATACTTAACCGGTACGTCTACTGCTGCAAATGCACATGCCTCACTTGAAAAAGTAACCGGCATTTTTGCTAATATGAGCAATAATAGTATTACTGCAACAACATTTGTAGGTGCTCTATCTGGCGCTGCTACGAGTGCAACTACTGCCGGTACAGTAACAACTGCGGCTCAACCGAACATTACAAGCGTGGGCACTCTTACATCGCTCGGTGTTAACGGAACAATTACCGCAGTCAACATTACAGCTAATACCGGCGTCTTTACTGGTAATGGTAGTGGTCTTAGTGCAATTGCTGGTGCGAACGTAACCGGTACAGTATCTTCAGCCACAACGGCAGGTACTGTAACAACTGCTGCACAGCCAAATATCACTTCAGTTGGCACACTAACTTCTTTGGGTGTTAACGGCACTGTAACAGCAGTAAACTTCACTGCTAATACTGGTGTGTTTGCTGGTAGTGGTGCTAACTTAACTACACTTAATGCAAGCAACATCTCAAGTGGTACATTAGCACAAGCAAGATTGGCAAACGCAAGTGTAACATTGGGTAGTACAGCATTGACATTAGGCGGCACGGTAACAACAGTGGCCGGTCTAACAAGTGTTACATCTACAACGTTTGTCGGTTCATTGTCGGGGGCAGCAACTACGGCAGGTACTGTAACAACAGCAGCACAGCCGAATATCACAAGTGTTGGTACATTGACAGGCCTTGATGTAAACGGAAATATTACTGCTGCAAATATCACTGCCAATACAGGGGTGTTTACGGGCAATGGTAGCGGTCTATCTGCGTTGAATGCAAGCAATATTTCAACAGGAACCCTTGCTCAAGCAAGACTCGCTAATGCAAGCGTAACATTAGGTAGTACTGCGTTAACGTTAGGGTCAACGGTTACAACTGTTGCTGGTCTATCAAGTGTAACTTCTACTACATTCGTTGGTTCATTGTCAGGTGCTGCTACAACTGCTGGTACTGTAACTACAGCAGCACAACCCAACATTACTTCAGTCGGTACACTAGCCAATCTGACCGCCGGAGCAATCACTATCAACGGAACAACTGGATTGCCGGCACAAATAAGTGGGCAACCAGTAATTACTGGATCGCTAGGATCTCCAAATATCGGGGCATTGTATATAGGTGATGGTACTGGTTGGCAATTTAAGTTTAGATCAAGAATCGGTAGTGTTGATACAGATAGAGTAACCTTCTTTGATAACGGCAACGTAACTCTCAACACCGGTGTAATTACAGGTAACGGTAGCGGTCTAAGTGCAATCGCCGGCGCTAATGTCACTGGAGCAGTCGCATTTGCTACAACCGCAAATGCTGTAGCAGGAGCTAACGTAAGCGGCACTGTTTCAAGTGCAACTACTGCAACAACAGCAGGTACTGTAACAACAGCAGCCCAGCCAAATATCACCTCAACCGGTACACTAACCAGCTTGACTGTATCGGGCAATGTTACTGCTCAGGCTAATGTCAATATGACAGGCTTTGTGATTCGTTCTGTCAGCACTGGTATTGCAGCAGCAGGTAGTAACCAAGGTACCGCAACAGCAATCACAAGAGAAATGAATGTTGTCTCTACTGTAGCATCAGGTGCGGGGGTTATTCTTCCAACTGCGGTAGCAGGTATGGTGGTATCAATTACTAACACAAGTGCTAACTCATTACTAGTTTATCCGCACTCGGGCGGAGACATTAACGGTGCAGCAACAAACGTTGCTTTCACTCACACCGCAGGAGCAACATTACAGTATATTGCTCCTACAACTTCTGACTGGTACACAGTCGGTGCAACTTATGCTTAACATAGAAAGGTAATATAATGGCTAAAGCAAAAACAAGTGGTGGTTCAAATAAGGGACAAAAGATTTCATTTACTCAACAATCTAAGGGTAAAACAACGATTGGATTGTCACATAGTTCAATCAAGTTTTCTACTATGAATAAGCATAAGCGTAGAAATTATAAAGCATACCGAGGTCAAGGTAGATAAAGGATTAACATGGCACAGCCCATTTGGAACACACCTGCAGGAAACATAGGAGCTTTCGCTTCAGGATCAGTAATAAGATTTCAGTTATCCGCGTTTCCTGTCCCGCCAGCAACAAGCCTAACCTATCAATTGATAAGTGGGCAACTACCAGCGGGTGTTTCAATCAGTAACATCGGTTTAATTTCAGGAAACACGCAGCCTGAAATTATGAACACGACATATATATTTACTGTTAGGGTTACTGACAACAATCAAAACATAAGAGATAGAACGTTTTCTATTATTATGTCGGGGGTAGATGCTCCGGAATTCATTACTCCTCCAGGAACTCTATTAAATACGTTTGACAGTCTTTGGGTAGAATATCCTATTGAATATTCCGTTCCCATCCCTGATACTTCAGTGATTGTTAATTTAGTACAGGGTAGACTTCCACCTGGGTTAGAAATCAATGAATTTGGATTGATCAGAGGATATCCCAATCCCCCGGTTGTTAATGTTAGCTTAGGCTCAGTAAATGCTTCAGTGCTTGCAACTATAGATAATACCATGGTTGCATCAAGCACACTTGGATTTCGTCCAGGTCGTCCTATTGTGTTCAGCGGTGATGTGTTCGGTGGCGTAACAGCAGATCAAACTTATTATGTTAGAGAGATAATAGATAGCACTACATTTACAATCTCTACTTCAGTCAATGGTCCAATATATGAGCTATCGAACGATGCAGGATTTATGATTGCATTTTTACCTAATATCTCAGTAGGTCAGCCCACTATACAAACTTACGATTTTACACTAAAGTTGATAACGCCATTTGGTGAAGCACTTGAAACTTATTCAATTGTTGTTACCAATCAGAATGCCTCCCCGTCAATTGGTGGCCCGGGTAGACCATTCAATACTAGACCGCCGACCATCTTGAATACAAGACCGCTCACTTATGATATTTTAGTGAACGATATTGATTACAGATTTTATCTATTTCCGCCAAACAGTCGCGGAGAAACTTATGCTCCAACTCAGTTAGCCAATATCGGAAGATTCAACAGTGATGACAAGTTTGCTTTTCAAATCTTAGGAAAAGACTTTGACAATAGCGAACTTGAATATGTGTTTGCTAACTTACCATTAGGATTAGTGGGGGATTCTACTACCGGATGGGTAACTGGAAATCCAATGATTTCTCCTGACAATATAAATCAGTTTACGTTCTCAGTAGCGGTACGTAAGCGTAACAATCCTAGCATCACGACTCCATCTTTCAACTTCTCATTCATAGTTAGAAACAGCGTTGATGGTGAAATAGTTTGGGTGACTCCTACTGATTTAGGAACAGTGTTTAACGGAACAGATAGCACGTTAAGTATAGTTGCGACGAGTGATGTACCTTTGCAATATTCTCTTGTATCTGGTACTCTTCCTCCAAATCTATCACTACTCAGCACGGGTGAATTAGCAGGCACTTTTGCTTTTCAACCTAATGATTTCTTAGTAGGTGCAGATGCCATCAGTGAATTTACATTCACGGTAAGAGCGTCCTCTCCTAATTTCCCTATTGTCAATAGTGATAGAACGTTTACTGTATCTGTACAGCAACTATTCCCGTACCCACTAGATAACATTTACATTAAGTGTACACCTGGTATTGCTGATAGAGACTTGTTAGCAACACTGCTGGACAATGACTCATTGATTCCTAGCGAGATGATTTATAGACCACAAGACAGTAATTTTGGTAAAGCTACCAGCGTAGTATATGAACACGCATTTGGTATAAATGCAAGTAGTTTCAATGAATATGTTGCGGCTGTTACTATAAATCATTATTGGAGACAGTTGACCTTAGGGGAAATAAAGACTGCTGTTGCAAGAGACGAGGAAACAGGAGAAATCATTTACGAGGTTGTATATAGCTCAGTAATTGACAATCTTGTGAATCCAAAAGGTCAAAGCGTAAGTAAAGAAATCCTTTGGCCTAGATTTATTCCACTGAATCAGGGTCCATGGTATGCCAGCGTAACTGATATCTATACGAGCTATATTGGACAGAATAATCAAGTAGATTTCTATACAAGCTTAACTCCAGGATACGCAAGGTTGCTATATCCAAACAGTTTAGATAACATGAGAGAGCAAGTAGCAGATGTGCTGGGCACAGTGAATAACACTAACATCTTGCCATTATGGATGACAAGTCAGCAACTAGACGGTAACACATTAGGATTTACTCCGGCTTGGGTAATATGCTATACTAAGCCCGGATTCTCAGAGACAATCAAAAACAACATCGAAACCAATTGGAAGAATCCAGTAGGACAGCTTCAAACACTTAACCTAATTGATTTCAAGATTGATAGATTTACTGTTGAAAAGAAAAATACTTACGACTTTGACAACAATTTGGTTCCCCCGGCTTGGACTTCACTACCGAGTGGTTCTCCTGTCCCTGATCCAGCAGACAGTAAAGATTTTTATGTGTTGTTCCCTCGTCCGACAATTTTACCTAACCAGCTACAATATCCACGATAAATAGATTATATTAATAGGAATTTAACACAGTGTCACAAATCAACACTAACGGAATCAATGTAAACTATCCTGTCCCGGGGCAGAACAATAGCTCTCAGGGCTTCAGAGATAATTTTGGGCAAATTAGAACCAATCTAAACACTGCGGCAACAGAAATCACCGACTTGCAAACTAAAGTTGTGTTGAAGGCTGCATTGGATAACTCAGTTCTTAATAACGACATGGCTAATGTACAGATTAGTAACTGTTCTACTAGAGGCTTTAGAGGTACAACTTTCAATTTAGGAAATGCTCTCGCCGGTACAGTTCTCGTTGACGTTAACAAAGCAGATGTTCATTACGGTACAGTTACTGGAAACGTAACATTGCAGTTTGGGAGCTGGGCTCCAACTAATACTGAAAGTAAGGTTTCTCTAAGACTAGCAGTTGCTAATGTTGATGCTGTTATTTCATTGCCGAGTCAGGTAGTTTCATCTAATAACAACTTCGGTACTACGCTAATTGAAAATTACACAAGAATCGGCAACACAGCTACTATCACTGCTCCTGCAAACACGGAAGTTCTAGAATTTACGTTTACGTCATTAGATTGCGGTAACACAATCAATATGACCCCCACCAACAGACCATATCAAGCTACTCAGATAGTAACACGTACTCCTCCCCCAACTGGCGTACCGGGCGATGTTGCAGGAACGGTATCCGTAGATGCTAACTATGTGTATGTCTGCACAGGTGATTTTGACTCAGACATATACGCTAAGGGAGTTGCAAACACAAATGCAACAGGCAACATCATTCGACTTAACAATACTACTAACTTAGTAGCAGACGCACCAATCATCTTTACTGGTAACGTAGATACAGCAAATACAAATCTCGTAGCTAATACGGTATACTACATCAAAACAGTAGCATCACCTGATATTACTATTAGTGCTACAAGAGTAGCCGGAACGGCAGGCGCAGAGTTTGCTGTGGGGACCAAAGCTAATATTGCTAATACTATTACAGCTACAGCTATCGTAGGTACTGATATTTGGAAACGTATTGAACTAGATACCTGGTAATATCGTGGAACATCCGTTTTTAAGCAGCAACGATTTAAAAGACAAGACTATTGAAGAAATTCAAGATGCTATGTCTAACTTGATGAATAAGCTTACCTTTGCTTATAGAACGCAGAACGGCCCTTTAATTCATCAACTTCAAATGGTCTTAGAAAGTCACAGAACACAATACTATAAAAAAATGGATGATATATTTGCTAAGCAAAAGCTAAACAACCAAATCAACATTCAAAGTGATAGACCAGCATGAATAACACTAGGATTGAACGTGATTTCTGTTTTCAAACAGGGTTGTACTTTGAAGACAAATTCCATATAGGCGTCTATGATATAACTCTATCCATGTTAGTAGAAACTGACTCAATTAAAGAACAAAATATTGCGATGGATCGCATAATCTATTTTTTGCATGAAGTAATGCAAAACTCTGTACTAATAAGTTCACGTAATCAAGACGTAATTAGACAGTATCAAGGCATAGATTTAAGAGTATGTGAGCTACCCGAAGAACCCTACGATCAAATATTAGCAATGGTTTTGCTACTCAAGCTAAACAGCATAGCCGAAAATAGACTCAAGATTACAGATTTAGTTATCGGTTCATCACTAAGCGATGGTGTAAGGTTCAATGTAGTATCAGAAGTAGCAGAAGGTGCATTCAGCGGAAAATACTGGTGGAATAGCTCTTGTGTAGCAATGAATAGCCGCGACTTTGAGATAGGAGATCATAGCAAAGTTATCAAGCTATTCACTGATGATTGGATCAATTTGGGTCTATCCTGGCGAGATATGGCTAAAAATTAACTTGCTTTTTTACAGCATCTATGTAATAATGACATTATGCTAAAAGACAAATACGGTCAAATTATATATTCTGAAAAAGATTTAGTAGAACTATATCTTGCAAATCCTGATTTGGTTTTTTCTAGACCGATACTGTCAGACAGCAACATACCCTTTGATCAAGACTTGAATATTGACACTATTCCAAAGATAGTGAAATACATTTCATCTGATATCTCAGTTGAAGCCTTCGATATGATGAAGCAAAACAACTGGCATATGCCGGATGAATACAAAAATCTTGATATTGCAAAGTATGTATTAGATCAGTGTCAACACGAAGAAGAAATACAGAGAGCAGGACAAGAACTCCTTCTATATCAAGAAAGAGATATGTTCATTCTGTTGAAGTACTTGAAGTATCTCGTTGACACGATGAGAAATAACAACATTGTTTGGGGAGTAGGCAGAGGTTCTAGTGTTTCTAGCTTTGTTTTATTCTTGATAGGAGTCCATAAAATCAATTCGTTGTATTATGGACTAGAGATTGATGAATTTTTAAAATAGTCAGCTATTTAGATATATAAATAGTAGAAAGGAGTCAGTTATGGCAAAGTATAGAACAGCACAGGGAAAAGTCGTTGATATGGCACAACTTGCTGCAAAGAATGAGCGTACTCGTGCAGTAGGAAACATGAGCGTAAACGCTCGTGGTGATACTATTGATGGTCAAGGAAGAATTATTCTTCCAGTCACTAAGAAGGTTGGCGAGAAGTATCAAAGAACAGTAAGCAATCGTGCAGCTAATATCGTTAAGAGAAAGCAGGTAGATAGCTTTACTCCAATTGAAAACGCGCCTGCCCCTGAGACTAAGGTTGAACTAACAGAGGAAGAACTTGAATTTTTAGATACTGCCGAGGAAGATAATGAAATTGAAGCTATCAAGGCAGTTGAGGCAGCTAAGGCATTAGAAGCAGCGAGAGCCGAAGAAATGAAGAAAAAGATTAAAGTTAAACCAGCAAGTGAAGCACCGGACTTTTTTGATCCTAGTAAAGACTAAAAATGGCAAATCAAGCACATAAAACAAGACATAAATTTAAAAAGCTTATTCCACTCAAGGACACAATTCTTGTTCATGGGATGGAATTTAAAGAGCGTCTTAGTCGCGGAGGTCTTATTCTCCTAGACGATGACATGAAAAGTCAAGGCATTCGGCCCAGATGGGCACAGGTCTATGCAGTTGGGCCGGATGTTACTGATGTTAAAGTAGGCGATTATATTATGATAGCACACGGTCGCTGGTCACGTGGTCAAGCAATTGAAGACGAAACTGGCGAGAAAGTAATCCGTAAAGTAGACCCTAATGATATTTTATTAATAAGTGATGAACCAGTACAAGATTATACAATGAGTGATAAAATTATTGCGTAAGTGGATTGGGAAGTGAGAAACATTTCTAAGAGGCTCGTGTGGCGAGAATCACTTCCCAATCTGATTAACATTTAAGTGTGAGAATATGACAAACAAAACCATCAAAGACTATGCACCCTATATCGCTGCATTTGCTGCCTTAGGCGCAGCCGCTGCTGCTGCTACTTTTGCATATGTAAAAACTTCAAAATCCCTTAAGGAATTGGAAGATATTGATCTTGACTTTGGCAATGATTCCGTGTTATCTTCTGTTTTTAAGAAGGACTAATCTGTGAAGAATCAATTGTGGGTTGAGAAGTACCGCCCTAATACGGTGAGTGATTATGTATTCGTTGACGAAAATCAGAAACAAATTGTACAACGCTGGATTTCTGATGAGTCCATTCCTCATCTACTGCTTTCAGGCGATCCAGGCACAGGCAAAACGACTCTTGCAAAAGTTCTCATCAACGAACTAGGCATTGAAGAATTTGACGTTCTTGAAATCAATGCGTCTCGTGAGAACGGCATTGATGCATTGCGTGAACGTATCAATGGCTTTGTTCAAACGATGCCTTTTGGTAAGTTCAAGATCGTTCTACTAGACGAAGCTGACTATCTTACTCAGCCTGCACAGGCAGCACTTCGTAACGATATGGAAGCGTATCATCAAACAGTGCGCTACATTCTGACTTGTAATTATCAGCACAAGATTATACCTGCGTTGAAGTCACGTTGTCAAGAATTTCATATCGCAAAGCCCGATATCACTGAATACACAACTCGTGCAGCTACAGTGCTGATTACAGAGGGCATTGACTTTGACCTTGATGACCTTGATACTTATGTTCGTGGTTGCTATCCCGATCTTCGCAAGTGTCTTAATCAGCTACAGCAGAACAGCGTTGATGGCAAGCTTAATAAGCCACAGTCAACTGGCAGCGGCGAAGATGAACTATTGATTGCTGCAACTGATTTGTTCAAGAGCGGTAAGATTCTTGAAGGTCGTCAACAGTTGATGCAGTATATCAGTCTGTATCCAACTCGTATTGAAGATTGCTATCGTTGGATGTATGACAATCTTGATTTGTGGGGCAATACTAATGAGCGTAAGGATGCAGCAATCATTACGATTCGCAATGGTCTTGCTAATCTGCCGCTTGTTGGCATCCCTGAGATTAGTCTTGCGGCAACACTCGTAGAATTAACAGCCTAAGGAGAATATAAATGGCTAAATGGAACCTAATGCCGAAATACAAGAAAAGTATTCAAGAAATTGAATTTTGGACAAAAGACGGTAAAGTAATTCAGTATAGTGTTTGGTGGCGCGGCGGTAACGTCATTCTCAATACCGCTACTGACGAAGCACCTGAAATTGATTTAGAGAATGCCGATGATGACGGGTTGGATGTGTATTCCCTTGCTGACGGTGAAAATATTCTAGACGTAGAAATGGATAGCTTCTGGGACGGCGACAGTACTGAATGGTTAGCTGTCTCTCCCGATGTAACAGAAGAAGAACTACAGGAAGTTATTGATGCTTGGGAAGAAGAATGGAGCGAAGGCGTAGAAAATCTTGGCTGGGAACTTGATGACAGCGAAGTATATTTCCACGGCGAGTTAGAGATTGAAAAGGTAGAAGAATGAGATACCTATTAATTTCGTATCTTAGAAAAGTTAACGGACAGATTGATGAAATGGTCAATGTGTCTAAGCGTGTTCGTACCAGTGATATGAATAATGCCAATGTTATTCTTGATTTTGCTGAAGGAAAAATAGTAAAGTGCGTGATTGAAGGCAGAAATCACGACACTACATTTGAACAAATGCGTGACTATTACTTTAAGGTATATCCTCAACTTGTACAACAGCTAGAAAAGGAAGCACCTATTACTGCTGATCAAGAAAAGAAGGCAAGTAAGATTAAAGTAAAAACGGGGCGCTAAGGCCCCGTTTTCATTATGAGTACATATTTAAAATATGTTCAATAATCTTGTGTCTTCTAATGTCTCTTGTGTCAAACTCACAAGCAGCCATTCCAGGAACACGATGTTCTAGAATCTTAGATTTCAAATCTAACAATCCATTGTCTAAAGTTTTTCTGTCGGTTTGCTCAACGTCGCCAGTAATAACAATCTTACTGCCCTCACCAATTCTTGTCATTAGCATTTTCATCTGACTAGGCGTTGCATTCTGGGCTTCGTCCAGAATGATCCAACTATGTTTGAAATTGCGGCCTCTACAGAAGGCCAGGGGCGCAATTTCAATAATCTGCTCACTGATCATATACTCTAGTTCTTTGGTTGAATAATATTCTCTCAACACATCAAAAAGAGGTCTGACCCACGGTTCCATTTTTTGATTTAAGTCTCCAGGCAAAAACCCGTGCTTTTCATCATCAACTGCCACTGCTGGTCTTGTAAGTAATATTTTATCACAATCACCTCTCCTCATTGCTTGGATTGCCGCTAGCATTGCTAGGTATGTTTTACCGGTTCCCGCAGGACCACTCACTACGACTATATCTATGTTAGGATCTGTCAAATTGACTATGTATTTTTCCTGATTTACCGATTGAGGTATTAGTTCGATAGGTCTTGTGGCCCTTTTGGGTTGGGTTTGGTTGAAATCAATTGTTTTTGATTCATTAGCGTAAGTATGCTCATATTGAGGTTTCTTACTATAACGTGTGTCTTTCTGTCTTAGTGCGCTTGTTTTTCTTTTGCTCACATATTTCTCCTAATCTGTGCTTTTGACACTTGAGAACTTTTGCTCTCAAAAGTACTTAGAATAAGGATATGAGTAAACTATCAGCAAGTAAAAAAATCTTTCCTGTGATAAATACTTACTCAGTTCGCTGTGAAACAGACGATTCTTGTATTCTGCTTCCGGAAAGATAAATAGTTCTATGAAAACTTCACCAGCAGATAAGTTCTTTAATGATATTGATTTCGTTAGCATTGTTGACACCATCAAGGGCGTCTACATGAGCGATGGCGCTATGTCTACCCTATTAGATTTTGAGCGTGTAATGGATGAGGCAGATGTATATGCTTTCAAGAATTGGATAGTCGGCGAACTCGTTGATGGTCCAGTTGTAGGTAGATACAACTGCAAGTGCATCTTTATGTGGCCGTATAAGTTGATGCCTAATCCGAAAGGTGCGCTGAGACTAACTAATATCGGATGCAAAGTCACATATGGTAAAGGCGAAATCAAAGTTCCCGTTGAAGTCAAAGACTATGAAGATTTTGTTCCCGGAACCAGATATCCTAAGATGGCAAAAAGAAAAGTTTGGTTCGTTGAAGTAGTTATTCCGTTTGAGTTAATGGACGATATCAAAGAAGGTTCTATTGACCTTGCTGACCAAACTATTGACCTCTCAGAGATTGAAGATGCTTATGATGAAGATTTGGATACTGCAATGTCAGAAGAAGATACTGTAGAAACCCAAGCTGATGAAGCGCAGGCAGCAGCGCCACTGGGACAGGGAATGATGTAATATGGCACTAGATTACATGGACCTTGAAGGGCAAATCAAAGACAAAATTACAATTGATGAATATGCTGCTAAGATGGGCAAGGACAGTGATATCGTAACTGTCACATTCACTACAAATAGTAAACTCGCTGCAAAGGATTTAGTTACTTGGTTTGAGCGCGGATATGATTTCGTGTTAGATGCAAGCGTTAGCGATGGGGAAATTGAACCGGGTAAGTGGTTGGTATTCATTGAAATGGACCGTAGATCAAAGGTTCCTAATCGTATCGTCACTCTACTACAAGACTTAGAAACACTCACTGGTATTGAGCTGGATGATTGGACAGTTGAAATAGACGGTGAAGAGTATGAAGCCAGTGAAGAAACAATGAAGGAAAAAATGATTCTAAATCCTAATGAATACGAGTCTGCAAAGGGTTCTGAGGATGAAGATGAAGAAACCGAAGAAACCGAAGGCGAACTAAATGAAATGCGTCTTCGTGCCGGACTAGACGTAAAAACAACTTATGTCGAAGATGAGTATATCAAAAACCTAAAAGCAATAGCAGGAATGTAAAATGACTGAGGTGTTGGTTAGAAACACTAATGAACACTGGATCAACAGCAAATGGCGCCCGTCAATGGGTTGGATGTATTTGGCTGTATGTATTTTTGACTTCATTCTATTCCCTATATTATGGTCTGTCTTGCAAGCTGCAACTAACGGTAGCGTAACGACTCCCTGGCAACCAATTACATTACAAGGCGCAGGCTTATTCCACGTTGCTATGGGTACTGTGTTGGGTATTGCTGCATACGGTAGAACCAAAGAAAAGGTTGAGGGTGTAGCTAATTCTTCAACCGAAGTTCAGTAAAATAAAACTTGACATTTGATGCAGAGAATGCTATATATTAAGAATGGATCATTATAGCACGTTAGGCGTATCCCGTGACGCCAGCCAAGAAGAAATCAAAAAAGCTTATCGCAAACTTGCGATGACTCATCATCCTGATAAGGGCGGCAACCCAGTAGAATTTCAAAAGCTTAATGACGCATACGAAGTCCTGAGCAACCCCGATAAGAAACTTCAATACGACAATCCTTCCGTACGCTCTAATAACCCGTTCGGCGGCGGATTCCAGTTTGACCAGAATCATTTTGATCTAGGCGATATATTCAATCAGATATTCGGTGGTGCCCGCGGACCTGGTGCCGGGTTTAATCAGAAACAAATATTTAGAACCCAAGTATCAATCTCACTATTAGACGCTTACGTTGGAAAAGAACATGCCTTTCAGCTTTCTACTCCTACCGGAGTAAAGGTAATCAATGTTAAAGTTCCATTAGGAATTAATAACGGCGACCAAGTTAGATACGAAAATGTCATTGACAACGGCACACTTATAATCGGATTTCACATCCTACCTGACTTGAGATTTGATAGAAACGGGGATGATTTATATTGCAATTTGCCTATATCTGTGCTAGATTTAATAGTCGGTACTAAAGTAAAATTCAACACTATCTCAGGAAAAACTATTGAAGTTACTATTCCCCCAAACACGCAACCGTCACAACACATTAGATTGCCTGGCATGGGAATGCCTGTAAAGAATGCAGCCAATGTATATGGTGACCAAATACTATTGCTAAAACCTTTCTTACCTGATAATATCCATAGTGATGTTATTGAAAGCATACAGCGTACCCAAGTAAATAATTAAAAAGGAAAACACATTGCAGTCTTCACCTGAAATTGAAAATATTGTAGCACGTTCAATTGAATCTGCTAAGAAGTATCAACACGAATATGTTACTATTGAACATCTTCTTTTGGCTTTGGTTACCCATGCGCCTTTCAAGAAGTGTCTCAACGGGTTCAACGTAGATACTGAAATGATGACTCAAGAGATTGAACAGTATCTTACTAGTCTGCAATCAATCGTATCCACTGATCCTAATATGCAGCCCAAGCGAACCAATGCGCTTGAGCGTGTGATGAATCGTTCTGTGACGCAGGTGTTGTTCACTGGTCGTAGGCAAGTATCTACTATTGATCTTTACATGAGCATCGTTAGTGAGAACAACAGCCACGCACATTATTTTCTTCTAAAGTATGGTGTATCTAAGGCTGAGTTTCTAAATCATTGGCAGCGTCACTATAAGGGTGAAGACGGTATTTCTGCCATCACTGATACGCAAGCAGAAGAAATTCTTGAAGAATACACGATTAATCTTACTGCACTTGCTCGTCAGGAAAAGCTTGAGCCTGTGATTGGCCGCAGCAAGGAAATTGATGATATCGTTAATGTCCTCGCAAAGCGTTTCAAGAGCAACGTATTGATGGTCGGTGACCCCGGCGTTGGTAAAACTGCAATCGCAGAAGGTATTGCTAACGCTATTGTCAATAAGGAAGTCCCTGACTTCTTGCTTGACCATGAACTTTATAGCCTTGAAGTTGGTTCGCTACTTGCTGGTTCACGCTATCGCGGCGACTTTGAAGAAAAGGTCAAGCAGGTTCTTGAAGCACTTAACGTAAAGAAGAAGTCTATTCTCTTTATTGACGAAGCCCACACTATGCAGGGCGCAGGTGGCTCTACGAGCGGTAGCGTTGACTTCTCTAACATGATTAAGCCCGCTATCACTAAGGGTACGCTGAAGGTCATCGCAAGCACGACTTGGGAAGAGTTCTACGAAAGCTTTGAGAAGGACCGTGCGTTGATGCGCCGCTTCTATCGTATCAGCATTGATGAGCCTAGCAAGGATTCTACTGTTCGCATTCTTAGCGGTCTTGCTTCTCGTTTGAATGACTTCCACGAAGTTAACATTAGTCAGGAAGCTGTTGATACTGCTGTTGAATTGGCAGAACGCTATATCCATGATCGTAAGAATCCTGACAAGAGCATTGACTTGCTTGATGCAGCCTGTGCTAAGCAGCGTGTTCTTATGAACAAGGATGCAATCATCACTAAGGAACTTATCTATGAACAGGTAGAAAAGTTCACAGGTGTCCCCGCTGATAAGTTGAGTGGTGATAATATGGATCGTATTCAGAATCTTGAAATGAACGTAAAGAACAAGCTTTATGGTCAAGACGAAGTTGTTGATAAGGTTCTTGAGCGTGTCTATGTCAGCTTCGCAGGTATCGGAAACGATACGAAGCCGACAGCAAGCTTCTTGTTCTTGGGCCCAACTGGTACGGGTAAAACAGAATTGGCTAAGCTGCTGTCCAAGAATTTGGATATGCCGCTTCTCAAGTACGACATGTCGGAGTACGGTGAGAAGCACAGCGTAAGCAGCTTGATCGGTCCGCCCCCGGGCTACGTAGGTTTTGGTGACTCGCAGGTGCAGGGCGGTCGTCTAATTTCAGACTTGAGCAAGAACCCTCATTCAATCCTGCTGTTTGACGAAGTTGAAAAGGCTCACCCCGATATTTTCAACATCTTCTTGCAGATGTTGGATGAGGGAACTGTCACTGGTAGTAACGGTAAGCAGGTGTCTATGAAGAACACTCTTATCATTTTGACAAGTAACCTCGGCAGTGCTGATAACGAACGCAACAACATTGGCTTCGGTGATCTTGAAAAGAGTGGCGAAGACGATAAGGCATTGAAGCAGTTCTTCAAGCCAGAGTTCCGCAATCGTCTTGATATGGTTTGCAAGTTCAACAAGCTTGACACGCTTTCAATCAAGAAGATTGTTGTCAAGTTCATTGAAGACTTGAAGAAGCCGCTTCTTGAAAAGCACAACATTAATCTTAACCTAAGCGAATCGGTAGTTGAATATCTTGCTGAACAGGGCTACGATAGTAAGATGGGCGCTCGTCCTCTTGCACGTAAGATTGATGAGTTGGTTCGTGTTCCTCTTTCAAAGAAGATTTTGTTTGAGAGCATCAAGAATGCTAATGTAATGGCAGTGATGAAAGATGATGCGATAGAGTTTGAAATCACTGCCAAGCAGAACGCAAGGATTGGTAGTGATGGCATCATTGAAATTGAAGGTTGAGCAGCGAGAAAAATTATATTACAATAGTTACATGTATAGAGCAGTATGCCACGTTCCGGGTGCATACCACACCGATAAGGCAAAAACTATAGACAAGTATAGGGATTATCTTGAGAAATTTCACACTGAAATGCTTAGATATCCCTTATACACGCCTCTAGTTATGACGGATGCCGATTACGATAATATTGAAATATTAATTAACTACATTAACAACTTTAAAAAGAACGACAAGGGAACTATTCGTAGAGAAGGCAATAACATAACTTTCTTTAGTAATGATTTGCCCTTACTAAAAAAAGCCCTTAGCATTGATGTACCGGTGAAAATATATCAAGCAGAATTGCTACCTGCTGGAGTAAAGTATTTCAAGCGCAAAGTTCCCGCGCCTTTTAGAGTACATTTAAAAGAAGCTAAGATTAATAGTGAAATAAAGGACGATATCCTGTCCTATATTGAAAGAACCGACGGTGTAGAAGGTTCATCTGCGTTAATGATTTGGCTAACCAGACCGCATAGATGGGCGCATTCTTGGTGCAGTAAAACATTTTTCATCAATTATACTGATAGCAGTCAGCTAACGATGATGCATTTATTTTTTCCAGAAGTTATTGGGAAGAACTATAAACTAGAACAGAAGTGATAAATACTCTATATATTTTGGAGTTTTATCATGGCAAAAATGATTGAAGAGGTCATCGTTATCAAGCTCGCCAAGCTTGTAAAAGACAGTGACCCAACTAATGCAATTATTGCAGAAGATGCACAGATTGCATTAGAACAAGTAGCTCAAGAACTAGCAGGTGACGGGGTCTTAGTAGAGGTTGAGAAAGCTTAATGTCTCAAGTTACTACTCTGATCCTTTTGCCACAAACAGCATACGTCAATCCAGGTAATGGTGCACCATACACTGTGACAGGCAACGCACAGCCCGCTGCTGCATATTACTTGGGTAATCAGGATTTACAAACAGTAAACTTTAGCACAGTAAATGTGACAGGTAACATTGTTATTGAAGCTACACTAGCAGCCAACAGTGATAACGCTGATTGGTTTAAAGTGTATGAGTTTGAGGCGACTGCAAGCAACACCAGCATGTACACAAATATTGATGGCAACTTTGTTTACGTTAGAGCAAAGATAGAAGATTTTAGTCAAGGTACAGTTAATTTTGTTAAGGTAAGTTACTAATATGAGTATGGTTGTCATTATGCCCGGTGGCTTTCACCCATTTCACGCAGGACACGCTTCATTGTATCAAAGTGCATTGAAGGCATTTCCTAACGCAGATGTTTATGTCGCTGCAACTAATGACACCAAGACTCGTCCCTTTCCCTTTGAGATTAAAGAGAAGCTAGCCAAAGTTGCTGGCGTACAAGACGGTCGCTTTGTACAAGTTACAAGTCCTTTCCAAGCTAAAGAAATACTACAGAACTACAATCCAGAAGAAGACGTAGTAGTATTTGTACGTAGTGAAAAGGATCGTGATCAGCAACCTAAGCCAGGTGGCACAAAGAAAGATGGTAGCCCTGCATACTTCCAACCATACACCGGTGAAGATATGGAACCATTTGGTAAGCACGGGTATATGGCATACTTGCCTACAGTAGAGTTCGGCCCTGGAATCAAATCTGCAACTGAGATTCGTAACATTTGGCCTCAACTAAATGATCGTCGCAAACTTGCTATGGTCATGAGCTTGTATCCTAAGGCCCAAGAGAACGAGAGATTAGCACAGAATATTGTTAAGATGCTTGATTTAGGTATGGGTACTGAGGAAGTTACTGAGACAATTATAAATGAGCGTCCGGGTGATGTTTACTCAGCAAGACAGGCTGAAATCATTGAAGACTTAGGAAATGGTTATTTCTTGGGCGATGATACTTATCAAGACGATGAAGGCTTCTACAAAGAAGGTTACACTGTCTATAAGAAAGAAGGCGTTGACCAATATAGAATGGTTGACACTGTAGATATGAGCCCCTATAAAAATCCTCCTGGACATATTGAAAGCGAAATCAAAAAGATTATTGCTTCCGATAAAAATAATCTATCCGAAAACGCAGATTATCTAGACGAAAAATAATTCCACTACTAGTTCCTCTTGTAAATATCTATACAAGTTTACAAGAAAGAGGACTTTATGGCACGTAAACCAAAGAATACTACTACTAAGAATGTTGCACCAAACGGCGAGGAACGCACAGTTCCCGTAGAAAAGGTGCAAGAAATCGCTGAACAGGCTGCACAGGAGCAAGCTCCGCAGGCTGGACAAGTTCAAGTTAACGTTGACTATCTCCGCACAACTAAGGTTCACATTGCGATGCCTTGCTACGGCGGTATGTTGACAGAATCAACGTTCATGTCATTCATCAAGTGGGCTAACACTGCCCGTCAGCTTGGTATTGACTGGACACTAGAAACAATGGTTAATGAATCATTGATTAGCCGCGCAAGAAACACACTAACTGCTAAGTTTCTTGACATGCCCGACGCAACACACTTATTCTTCGTTGATGCTGATATCGGTTGGGAACCCTGGCATTTGCTAGTCCTCTTGAATAGGGACGTAGACGTTATCGGTGGTTTGTACCCAATGAAGACTATGCCCATCAAGTGGGTTGTTAACGGGTTTGAGGGTGCAGAAGAAGGCCCCGATGGACTTCAAGAAGTTTCAAAGGCAGGCACTGGATTCCTTCTTATGAAGAAGCATGTATTTGAGAAGATGAATAGTCACCCCGCGGTTAAGCAGTACAAGAACGATATCGGTCTTGATCCAAAGTATGACCAGCACTTGAAGACTTACTTCGACACTGCTGTTCGTCAGAATCGCTACTACAGTGAAGACTGGACATTCTGTGAAAACTGGAGAGATATCGGTGGTCGCATTTGGGTTGACAAGCGAGTTCTTCTCCGTCACTCAGGCTCATATGTATTCTGTCAGGAAAATCAACAGTACTTGATGGACAACATTGGACCTATGTATGTTCAGGAGCAAGCAGCAAAGGCAGCAGCCGAAGCCGCAGCACAGGAAGCTTCCCCGCCTAGTCAGTAATAGTTACTGACTAGTAGCGCAAACTAGGGGCCTCAGCAATGGGGCCCCCTTTTTGTTTAAGTGATAAATACTATATTACTATATAGGATTACTCATGAAAATTACAGATATCGTCACTGAAAGCACTACATCAGGCTCTATTGCTACAGTAGCAGCCCCTATGGCCACACAATCTCGCAACGCCAGCATTTATGGCGGCAAGAAAGGCGGCGACTTATTGACTGGTAAGAAGACCAATAAGAAGTACGCTAACTCAGTAAACGAAAGCAAGATGAAAGAACTTGCTATGGATATCAGAAACATGGATAATGGTAACTTCAAAAAGAAGTACGGAAAAGATAAAGAACACATGAAGTTGGCTTTGGGTGATCCTGATGCAAAGAAAACTGTTCAAGAAGCAGACTTACAAGAAGATGACTTAATCATTGTTCCTGGACAAGGTCGTAGCCGCAAGACTGGATTCATCAAGCACGGTGAGAGTCGCTTAGACCACGAAGTTGAAATGGCTCGTAGTGACCTATTCAGTGCTGCTAAGAACGCAAAGCAAGTCTATGAACTAATTGCTGACCTATCAGAAGAAGAAGGTCTTGAAGGCTGGGTACAAGAAAAGATTATCAAAGCCAATGACTATCTAAACACTATTCGTGAGTATCTAGAAGGTAAGCAACTACAACAACATGAAATGACCGGCGGCGTCATTGCAGGTGGTGGCGTAGGTTAATGCGTGATATCATCAACCTATTAGAAGCGGTTGAGAAGGGTTGCCCCCGTGCTACCCACGATATTGACTTGAATCTTAAGAATCGTCAAACTGCAATTGATGAATATCTGTATGGCCCAGCTAATCCAAATAAGCCCGGTTCATACTGGAAAGATTTGAGCAAAGTATTTAAAGTAGACGAAGCAACAGCAAAGTCTATGATGTGCGGAAACTGTGCTGCATTTGATGTAAGCGATAGTATGCGTGATTGTATTGCGAGTGGCATCAAGGGTGATGAAGATAATATTGACCCTAATGCTACTATTAATTTAAGTGATTTGGGTTATTGCAACTTCTTACACTTCAAATGTGCAGGAGGTCGTAGTTGCAAAGCTTGGGTAACCGGCGGACCAATCACTGAAAAAGATAAGAATAAGAAGGCTGACTAAATGAGTTCTATATTTGATGGCATTGGCGACGAAGGCGTAGAACAATTAGATGAAAATCTACGCAAGTGGTTCAAAGAGAAGTGGGTTCGTTTTGGTCCCGACGGCAAGATTCGTGGCGCTTGTGCAAGAGGTGATGACAGTGAAGGTAAGCCTAAGTGTCTCCCACAAAAGAAAGCACACAGTTTAGGTAAAAAAGGTCGTAAGTATGCTGCAAGTAAGAAGCGCAGAGAAGATCCAAACCCAGAACGCAGAGGTAAGGCTAAGAACGTAGCTACTAAAAAGAAGTCAAACGAAGACATTCAAGTAAATGAAAAGTGGAGTCAGAAATACAAAGATAGTATCAACTGCTCCAATCCAAAAGGCTTTAGCCAAAAAGCACATTGCGCTGGAAAGAAGAAGAACGAAGATATGTACGAAGAAACTAAGAAATGTCCAGAATGCGGTGGTCCAATGTATCACGAATCAATGATGACTGAGAAGAAGGATGCTTGCTATCACAAAGTCAAGAGCCGCTATAAAGTCTGGCCTTCTGCATATGCTAGTGGTGCATTAGTTCAATGCCGTAAGAAAGGTGCAAGCAATTGGGGCACCGGTGGCAAGAAGAATGAGAGCAATATCATGAAGGGTATTGTTGATGAAGCCGGAAGCGTAATCATCGGTCATGACAAAGATGATCCTCAAGTTGCAGTTCTTGGTGGCGCTGGATCATATAGTCTTAGTAATCTCAAAAAGAAAGCACAGATGGAAGCTAATGAATTAGCAAAAGATGTTAGTGAAGGTAAGTTTAAAAACTCATCATATAATGTTAAGCAACTTGCTAACACACTTGACACAATCGTTGCAGCCGAAGACGAAATGGAAAAACTTTATTTCGGTGAAGATTATACTGGTGAGTTCGCAGCAGAAGTAACTCCAGCAATCAATCCATATGGTGGTCTAAAAGATCGTAAACACAGAGGTGCCATCAGCGAAACTCCAACTGATAATCCTACTGGTGCTAGTGGTGAAGGTGGCTGGCGTAGAACAGACATTGAAGAAGAAGAACAGCTTGACGAAAAGTGCTGGAAGGGCTATAAAAAGCAAGGCATGAAAACGATGTTTGGTAAGAAATATCCAAACTGTGTCAAGAATACTAACGAAGAAGAACAGCTTGACGAAAAATGCTGGGACACTCATAAGCAAGTCGGTATGAAAAAGAAGGGCGATAGAATGGTCCCTAACTGCGTACCAAAAGAATCGGCTATCATGAGAGGCCTAAAGCGTGAGAGCAAGTGAGTTTCTACCCGAATCAGTAAGCACTGGTCAAGGTGGCGGTAGTGCAGGCGGTAATGGCGGTCAGATGGTCGGTGGCCCTACTACCTACGAGCAAGAATATAATATGTTCAAGCGTAAGGGACAGCGTAGAATCACTGCGATGACTAACGAAGCACTTGATAGTTCATACGAGTATCGTAACAGTAAACAGAATCCCGGTACAGTATTTTACTTTGACGCAGACGACGGTACTGAGTATAAGGTTCAGTTCGGTAAATCAGGTAAAGCAGTAGAAGTTGCATTCTTTGCTAGAGGCGAAGGTGATGAGCATAAAATCGGCTTAACTGGTTCAGGTGATAGTAGAAAGATATTCGGAACTGTAATCAATATTGTTAAGGATTACATGGAAAAGAATAATCCAATGACATTATTATTTACGGCGAATAATAGTGAGCAAAGCAGAGTTAAATTATACAACATGTTGGCGAGTAAAGTTGATCAAGCATTACCTGATTATACATTCCAAGGTGCTTTTAACAACGGAAACTTCACACAGTTTAATATTATTCATAAAGATTCAGGCCGATCAGTCGCATTAGACAAAGCAAAAGCCAAAGCAGGCAAAGCACTAGATAAAGTATTTGAAGATAAGATAACATTAAGCGATATCTATAAGAACAACTATCCAGATCACGATGAAGTAATTTGGAACTATGTTGGTGATAGTGACTTTGACATACCGTTCACTATCCAAACTATTAACCCAAACAAGCTTAATATATATTTGACAAGCCAATACAGTATAGAACACATTGAAGAATTGTTTGATATGATGGATGAAGATCAAAAAGAAACAGTTGAACATTATGAAAATGATCCAACATTAAGTGATCAGATTATTGTAATGAGTGATGGTAGAATAATTGACGGCAATCATAGAGCATTGGCAGCAGTGTTATCCAACAGACCAATTAAATATATTGATGTTAGTGAGGAAGAAGTATGAGTCATCTCAGAGATGTGAATAGAAGTTACTTTAAACATTTATATCACGCTTGGAAAGTTGCCTTTATACTAATAGTGCATGGATTGTTCCCAAACATATGGGAAACTAAAGCCAGCGATAATCTTTGTCAGCATTCACATCCAAAACGATAAATAGTTTATAGGACTATTAATATGCTCACTGATACACTTAAAACACTTTTAGCCACAACTTATGCTTTGTCAATCAAGGCTCAGAACTTCCACTGGAATGTAGAAGGCCCTGACTTCCCTCAGTATCACGATTTCTTCGGTAACTATTACGAAGAAGTATACGGCAACACGATTGACAAGTTGGCAGAAATCATTCGCCAGCTTGATTCATACACACCAGGAAGCATCCTTCGCTATGCTGAGTTGAGTCAAATTGAAGATCAAACAAAGATTCCTCGTGCAATGCTTATGATGGAAGAACTTTATCACGATAATGCTATTGTGCTAGATATGTATAAGCAAGCGTTTCACGTAGCAAATGAGGCAGATGAGCAAGGAATCTGTGACTTCATTGCAGGTCGTATTGACGCACACGCTAAACATCAATGGATGCTAAGAAGTATTCTTAAAACTGCGAGGGCGTAATGTCCCCGAATGATATGCAGATGTTGATCAAATCATTACACCTGTTAGAACAAGAACCTGAAGTTCAGGAAAACTCGCCAGTGGTTGAAGACACTGCACAATCTGATAATAGAGATTATCTTCCAGCAATAGAAGAATTTTTATTCAATCTAGGTCCCGATGACGTTGGTGTAGAGAAGTTTGGCCCATACACTGTACACTTTGAGGGATTCAGTGACTATTGCCAGCAAGACGCAAATGATCGTTGTTATTTGCCTAAAGAAGATCCTAGACACTTAGACAAATATGAAGACATATATGACGAGGTTCTACGAGACTTCATTAATCGTGAAGATGGCAAAATGCCAATTGATTCAGGATTGACTGGCGACGAAGAATACCCTATCTATTACGCTATCTTTAAAGAAGAAGGCATTGTTGAAGCCAAAGAAAGTATTAAAGACCAAGTTGAAAAAGCCTATATCCAAGATGGCGGAAACATTGATGACTATTTTGTAAGACACAGCAGAGTTGATAAGTTAGGATTTAGTCCAAAACAAATCTTTGCTCGTAGCCCTGATTTAGATCATCCTGCATATGATATTGATTATATTGGCAATAGTGTAGGTACTCCTGCACTTTGGTTCTATCCATTAAAATATTATTTACAATCTAAGGAATTATTTGCTGAGAAATTGCCATATATATGGTTAGTAAAACTAAGACCAAATGCATGGCTACAACCTGTAGACAGGTTTACTAAAACAAAGAAAGAAGCCCCACAAGGAAAAGAAAGAGTAGGCATACTTAAGAATACACTTACTCCAGCAGCAATCTTTTTCAAGCCTGCGTTTGATGTTGTAGATAAGTTCTATGACTATGGTGGTCAGCATAAGCGTCACGGCGAAGTCAAGGGTGCTCCAGTAGAAGAAGAAATCGCTTATCACGGTACAACAGATGATATAGCTGAGTTCTATCCACTCACTCACTTTGGCACTGAGAAGGCTGCTAAAGATAGAATGACATTCAAGAAAATCAAAGATGGTAAAATCTATAAAGTAGATTTAGATATTAAGAATCCATTAACTATTAAAGACTTTCCTGGCGTTCACTATGACAGATTATATGCTTTTGAATTGCGTGATAAGAAACTAATTAGTCAAAAAGAAATGGAAGCTATTACTACTATTGAAGATAAGGCAGAATTACGAAAAGCATTATTAGCTAAATTAAAAGAATTAGGCTTTGATGGCTTTGTCTATAAGAATAGATACGAAGACAGAGGCAATCTTAGTTATGTAATAGTTGACCCTAGTCAAGTAAAAGTTCTCGGTGTTGAACCTGCTGCTGAAGAAGTCACTGAAGCAAGCCCAAATACACTTAAGGGTAGCTTTACTCCAGACTTAGTTGAGAGTAAGAAATGGTTAGCTAATATGTTGGCTAAGGGTCTTAAAGGCAAGAATGCTGGCACTATCTATGTATTAGGTAGCTGGTACGGCAATATGGGAATCTTCTTACACGAAGCAGATATCAAGTTTGACAAGTTAGTTTTGGTTGAGCCTAACGAAGAATGGTTGCGTCAAAGTAAAAAACTATTAGATACGTTTAATACTGAGGGCAAAATCGTATTTCTCAATCAAAAAGCAGAAGATGTTGTTTATGAAAAGCCAGGCGTAGTAATCAACACAAGCTGCAACGAAACAGGCCCTATATTCTTGAATAAAGTTCCCGATAATATGCTATGTTTATTACAAGCAAGAAACAACAACGAGAATACATTATTCCCAACAGAAGATGAGGAAGACTTTGTAGACTATTTCCCACTTTCAAAGGTTTATTACACTGGCGATAAATATCTAGAAGACCCTGAAATTAATTATGTTCGTTATATGAAGATTGGTAGAAAATGAGAGCAAAACAATTCGTACCTATTGTAGAAGCTCAGCAAGAGCTTTTTGAAGTAAATATGAGTCCCGGCAACTTGAAGAAGCTTGCTAGCGGGATTGATGCCTTAGTAGGTATTGAATTTGAAATGATGGTTCCCGACGTTGGTTCTGTAGATGACGAGGATAGAGAACCAGAAGAGGATATGGATTACGATGAAGAAGCATATGATATTGAAGATATCGCTCGCTTCTTTAATGACGGTGGCTATAATGATCGCAGTACAATCAGAGACTTAGAAGAAGAACTAAGAGAAAAATTCTATGAATGGATAAGTGAACAAATAGACGAAGAATGGAATAATGAAGGTAGACAATACTTTGCACAGTGGGTCAAGGACAATATAGATCCTGATACTATTGCCGATCACGTAGACAAAGAAGAAGATTTATTTGGTAATAGAAATCCTGACGGATCAGACTGGGATCAGTTCATTGAAGATGAATGGGAAAAGAGCTTTGATAGCGGTAGTTACGAAAAGGCATACGATGAGTTCCGCGAAGAAAGACAAGATAGCGGCGACTTTGATGAAAGAGACTTTCTAAGAGGAATCGGCATTCGTTATATGTCCGATGTTAATGATCATGTGAGAGAGTATGTTGCCTGGCCGCACTATACCTATTCTGACGGTGACAGTGAAATGAACCTTGAGAGTTTAGCAGATGAATTCTCAGATGCAATTGGTCGCAAAGTTCACTACAGTACAGGTTATCACGGCGGACCAAGAACAAATGACGCATATACTATTGAACCTGATAGCAGCTTGAGCGGATCAGGTGACGATGCTGGACTTGAGTTCATTAGTCCTCCATTGCCTATTGATGAAGCACTTGAAGATGTTAAAAAGATCAAAGAATGGGCTGATGATAAGGGCGCATATACTAACAGAACAACTGGTCTGCATATGAACGTTAGCGTTCCTGGATTTAATCAAGAAAATCTAGACTTCGTTAAGCTGACATTGTTGCTTGGTGACAAGTATCTATTAGATAGATTTGGTCGTAGTGCAAATACTTACTGCAAGAGTGCTTTAGATATTATTGAAGAAGCACCCAATGTACAGGATAAAGAACTTTTATTCAAGAGATTAAAAGACAATCTTGAAACTATAGCAAGTAAAGTCATTCACTCGGGTAGAGTAGGTAAGTTCACAAGTATCAACCCTAAAGACAATCGTGTTGAATTCAGAGGCCCGGGCGGTGATTGGCTTGGGCAAAACTTTGACAAGATTGAAGATACACTTTATCGTTGCGTAGTAGCACTTGATGCTGCGGTTGATCCTGACAAGTATCGTAAGGAATACTTGAAGAAGCTTACTAAGATGTTTGATCCTGCTAAGGGTTCATTAGAAGATGTGTTCGTGCAGTATGCAGCGGGTACTATCACTCGTCAAGAATTGAAGGAAAAGCTCAAGGCTACACAATCGCAAAGAAAGAAAGAAAAGCTTTCTAAAGAAGGCGTGGTTGAATTAGAATTCTATGAAGCACAGGACGGAGATTACATCATTGAATATGATAATCCAACTGGTGATAATCGCAGAATGTTCCTAAAGAAAACTGAACAAGTAAGTAATGATGATCAAGCATTAAAAGCTGCAATGAATATTGAGCCAAGCTGGTTCAAGCCAGATGACATTGAAAACATCGTTGTTACTGAGTATACAGGTAGAAAAGTATATAATGTGTTTGATAAGGAAGGTAATGTTGTTGGTACCTACAATGCAGTGACACCTTTACAAGCAATTGACATTACACTTAGCTACGATAATAGGCTACCTAAACAAGGATTGACTGCTAAGTTAGAAAGTGAGTCGCAGCCAGAACCACTTAGAATGGCTCCGGGTGAAACAGAGTTTGTTGTAGTGAATAATACGTTGGGTCAAAGAGTAAGCCTAGGTGCAAGAGATAGCGCAACTGCATTAAGCCGTGCATTGCGTAACAACCCAAGCTGGGATTCATATGAGCATCTGATTAGAGTTCTCTCAGCAGAACCTCAAACCCAAGAGGAACCACAATATACCGGTTACCGTGTAGCTGGTTCAAATTCTGAAGAAATTATTGCTGCTAGATCACCTGGCGAAGCACAGCGTATTGCTATGCTACTATATCCTAACTTAGGTGATAACTTAAGTGTCTCTGCAACGACGATGAGTTCTGGCCTTGCCGCATCACGATACCAACGACATATGGAAGAGATAGCAAGAATGAATGACCGCTCAGCGGGAAGTTCAGAACCGAGAGAATTTTATGTTAGCAACAACAGATTTGGCGGTACAATTAGGGTTGAAGCCCCTGATGAGGCAGAAGCACTACACGCTGCTACTAGAGCCCGTCCTGAATGGTCAATACGAGATTTGACAGCAACCGAAGTAGGCGGAAGATCAAATCAATCTAATAATGGATTGACAGCGGGACAGCCCGGCGAAGGTGAGCTTTATCAAGTTACAGATGTAGGCGACACCGGGGGCGTAGTCATTCGTGCAACTAGTCCAGAACATGCTATTGAACGAGCTAGACAAGCACATCGCATAGACCCCTCAAGAGAATTAGAAGCAAGGCTATATAACGGTTGACTTTGATTAGCCGATATGATAAAACAGTGATTCACTGATAAATACTACAAAGGTGATAGAATATGAAAATTAATGAACTGCTTAACGAATCGTTTGACAACGTTGAAGATCCAGATACTGACAAGGTTCCTAACATTGTCATGCAGATTCGCAAGAGCATGGACACTGGCGGCAATCGCCCTATCGTCTTTCGTGATGGATCAAAGGCAGAAGTGCCAGTGAATGCAATGATTGCATTCTTGAATCGCTATGAAACTCTACGCCCAATGGATCGTGAAGAAATGCAGAATCTTGCTATTCAGAGCAAAGAAGCATTTGTAGACGTACTAAAGAGCTATAACAAACCTAGAGCACCTAAGAGTATCTACTAAATAATAGATGATTTTACTTACAAACGGGTGTAGTTGGACTTGGGGCGGTGGCTTAGGACTTGACCACCCCAACCATAATCAACTACGATTTAATTCAGTGTGGCCTTATCATTTAGGCAATCTAATCAACGCAGAAAAAACACACAACTTATCTATTGGCTGTGGGAGCAATCAGCGTATAGTGAGAACTACGATTGATTGGGTACTATCTCAGACTAAAGAAGATTTAGCCAAAACAGTTGCAATCATCCAATGGACAGAACTATCCAGGTATGAGTTTTATTATCCTGCTGATTATACTAATCATTATGAAAATAAGCATGATAGGTGGGTTAGATGTAAAATTGACTGCATACTAAATCAATATGATGATGATGAATCTGCTAAAAAGAAGTACAATGATCTAAGACTATCTACCTATACTGAAATTGAAGGCATGTATAGATTCGTTAGTGATCTTTTAGCAGTGGAAAATATACTTACTCAACATAACATTCCTTACTATTTTTGGACTTATGATACTAGACTATTAGAAAGATTCCCTAAAGAAATCTATGAGTTTTGCAAGACTAAGTTCAATTGGCTAAACAGTATTGACACCGAAGCATGGCAGTATGACTGTGTTTCCAATGAAGACCCTCATCCTAGCTTCTTAGGTCATAAGCAAATAGCACAGTTTTTAGCTGAACCCACAACTAATACTTGTAGTTAATTTTTCCCCATAAGAGCTAAATATTATTATAAAAATAATAATAAGGAGCTTTTGTGGGGGAATTTTTTAAACTCGTAGCCGATGTGGGCTTTCCTATAGCTGCTGCATTAGCTGCAGGCTATTTCGTTTTCCTAACATTGAAATTTATTCTTGCAGGTGTTACTGGTAGTATCAGTGGCATGAAGGGTATTATCACGGCACTAGACAATCGTGTTAAGACAATGAATCACGATGTTATACGTATTGATACTGTTGTTAGTAACGCTTTAGGTCTTAGACCAGACATTGATCGTATCTCAAGAGCAGACGGCAAAGATGATGCGAGAAAAGACTAATGGAAGATATTGCTACCTTAATCAGTGAATACGGTTTCCCTATCATCGCCGCAGGCGGCATGGGATACTTTGTATACTATGTTTGGCAGTGGGCAACTGAAGAAGTTGATCCGGTATTAGGTGAAGCTAACGTGACATTGATTGGGTTGATTGATCGTATACGTATGCTTGATAATGACTTAATCCGCTTGAAGCAAAAGGTAGATACTGTTTTGCACTTGCGCGGTAAAACGATTGAATATGAAAGAGTGCAAGCAGAAGAAGAAATTAACAAAATCACAAAAGAAAAAGATGTAAACTAAGGGGAAAACAAATGTTGAAAAGAACAATCATACTGTCACTACTCTTAGCAAGCACACCTGCACATGCTACTGAAATTGTATTTCAATTTAAAAATCCATCGTTCTCTGGAAACAATGCCGGAGCGCAATGGTTAACGATTGAAAATCAAGAGTTCAACCGCAAAAAAGACATTCAAGATAAAATTGAAGCGGACTTAAAAGCAAAGGCCCTTGAAGAAAAGAATTCTATCCTCAATCGCTTTATGAACAATTTACAATCTCGTATATATTCTCAGTTAGCACAGCAGTTGACTAACAATCTGTTTGGTGCAATGGGAGGACAATCCGGCGCATTCACGCTTGAAGGTAATCAAATCAAGTATGAGAAGACAGACACCGAAATTCGTCTTGTAATCACTGATGATGCTGGTAATGTTACAGAAATCATCATTCCAACTAGTGGATTTAAATGGTAATGAATTGGAAAATTTTAATATTACCCTTCTTATTGGGCGGATGCATGTCAAGTGGAGTTGGCGTCCTAAGTATGCAGGATACTCCGGCTGTTGTAAACACGCAGGTTAAAGAGTTGCAAAGCTTACCGCCGCCCGAGAGACAAGCTGTTGTTGCAGTATATGATTTTCCAGACTTGACCGGTCAGAGAAGGGATAGAGACGGCCTTGCAAGTATATCAACTGCTGTTACACAAGGTGGTACTCCATTGCTGATTTCTGCATTGAAAGAGGCAGGTGGAGGTACTTGGTTTAGGGTAGTTGAGCGCAACAGAGTTGATGACCTTGCAAAAGAGCGTCAAATTGTTAGACAGACTCGTGAAGAATATTTGGGTGAGGGCGCAAACAAGCTTGAACCAATGCTATTTGCAGGACTTATAATTCAAGGTGGCATCATTGGGTATGACACTAATATACAAACAGGTGGCGCAGGCGCAAGATATTTAGGCATCGGCGGCACAACTATGTACAGAAAAGATCAAGTTGTGGTAGCGTTAAGAGCAGTCAACACTAACACAGGAGAAGTGATTCTCAACGTACAAGTTTCAAAAACTGTATTGTCTGTAGGTAGAGACTTGTCACTCTTTAAGTTTGTAGATGTTGGCACAAAGTTAGTCGAAGCCGAAGCTGGTATGACTGAGAATGAAGCAAACACAATGGCAGTCAAGATGGCTATCGAAGAAGCAGTTTTACAATTAATTAAACAAGGAATAGAGAAGGGATACTTTAGATACGGGGGAACGGGAGAATGAAGAATAAATTAATGCTTGCAGCAATGGCGATGCTTGCAAGTTCGGTAGCAATGGCTCAGTCAACTACCAACTCAATTTTTATTGAGCAAGTCGGTGATAGTAGTAATATTAGTATTACTCAGAAAGGTCAGAGTAACAAAGTTGGAACTGAACAGAATCGTGTAGTTCTTGAGGGAAATAGTCAAACAATAGCAGTAACCCAAGAAGGCAACAATAACTCTATTCAAGGTTCTATTGTTCAGGCTGATAACGTTGATATGGATGTTACGGTGACTGGAGACAATAATACCTTGACATATGATCAAGGTGATGCAGCCAGCGTAGCCGGTTCTACTCAAACTTTAGCAGTTACTGGTGATTCAAACACCTTAACGTTCAATCAAGGTACTGCTGCGTCGGCTACGAACGCAACACAAACTGTTACAATCACTGGTGATACTAACACACTTACATCTACTATAAACGCAGATGATGTTGTTAACACTAAGACAATCGCAGGTGACGGTAATACTATTACTACAGTACAGGATGGTACTGCTGGAAAGAATATTGAAATGCTTCTTACCGGTAACACTAATACTGTTACAGTAAATCAAAAGAGTACAACTAATGTTGACACGCTTAAGATCAATAGCACGAGCAACGGCAGCACTATTACTATTAATCAGTGTAACGCCGGCGGCCCATGCTAATATAGGTAAAGTTACGCAAAACAGAGGCGTAAGTGAGGTCGTGAAGAATTCGGCAAGAGTTCCTACACGACCTCAGTTACCTATTGCCAAAATGGATAGGGTGCAGACTGGCAACGGCAGAGTTGAAATTACATTCGTAGATGATTCTACTGTGCGAGTCACCGAACATTCCAGACTTGTGATTGATGATTTCGTTTATAGCGGTAGACCATCTACTTCAAGAATGGCTCTTAGATTTGCATCTGGAACTGCAAGATTTGCAACCGGCAAGTCTGGCAAGATGAATAAAAACAATATCAACCTTAGAACACCAACTGCGACTATCGCAGTGAGAGGTACAGACTTTGCAGCAACAGTAGATGACTTTGGCAAAAGCTTGATTGTCTTACTTCCAGAAGAAGATGGGTCAGTAGGCGAAATCACGGTAGCCAATGCTGCTGGATTTGTCGTTCTTAATAAAGCATTTCAGGCTACTATAGTATCGACGATGGATAGCAGACCTTCTCGCCCAGTTATATTGAATCTCACGCTTGATATGATTGATAATATGCTAATCATATCTCCAGCAGAAGAAGTTCGCACAGCCGAAGAGATTGCTGATGCCAGAACTAATCTATTAGATTTGACCGAACTTGATGTTGATTTTCTTGCAAGAGACGATTTAAAAGAAGACCAGTTAGCAAGTTCTGAACTTGATATTAATGCAATCAATTCAGATTTCTTAGGAGAAGATTTTCTTGATGATCTGAGTACAGAAGAATGTATGACTAGAGACGGTGTCAAACTTTGCGGAACTACATTTGGTCTTAATAACACTACTCAGATTACAACTATTATGTCAGGCGATTATCTACGCCTCGTCAGAACACTAAGTACTACAGTTGATATTGTTGTGAAGAAGGATTCAAACAAAACCCTATTCATAGACAGTAATGGAAAATCATTCCTAATTGAAGTCAACGAACCAGCCGGAGGAACTATCATCAATGTTAAGCAAAGCGAGTAAAATTTTATTGTCACCCTGGTTAGCAGTAGCTACACTATTGTTATTGCTATCAGTGAAGTTGATGAATCCGTTCCTAGTTGATAGTATGAAACTAAAGTACTATGACTATCTGATGCTTGGGGAACCAATCAAATCAGAACAGATTGTAGTTGCAAATATAGGGGAGAAAGCAATTGAAAAATATGGTCAATATCCGTTTCCAAGAGAGGTCCATGCTAAAATTATTAGCGACCTTTATAGCGGAGGGGCTGGCATTGTTGGTAGCACTATACTTATGCCTGAGCCTGATCGTTTGGGGACTGACGGAGTTCTTGCGAATACACTAAAAGAATATCCGGTTGTATTAAGTCAAACACTTACTGATGATTGCGTTAAGGATAATCGTCTCCCTCGCCGCACAGGCGTTGCTGTAATTGGTGACGGACAACCCACTGATTTTCTTCCGAACTATCCATGTGTGCTTGATAACATTCCAGCACTTCAAGAGTCTGCCGCAGGCGTCGGGATAACGACTTCTCTTCCAGAGACGGACGGGGTAACCCGTCGAGTGCCTTTATTAGGGATTTCAAATGGCGAATACTATCCTGCGTTTTCTTTAGAACTTTTGAGAGTTGCTGCGGGAGATCCTTCATATCAAGCGAAGATAAATCAGACGGGTGTTGAAGCATTGCGTGTTCCTCAGTTTGGTACGATTAATACAGATGAATATGGGCGTGTCTTTATCAATCCGAACTACCAGTTTTCTTCTGTAGAAATCGGCGAGACAATTCCTGATCTGACTGGTAAGATAGTGATATTAGGCGTAACTGCTGACGGAGTTGCGAATCCTGTAGCGACTCCATCAGGTGCGCAATATCCCCACACCCTTCAGGCGAGTATGCTTGAGACTCTAATAGCTGGGGAGACTGTATCAATTCCGAATTGGGTAGGTCTTGTTGATCTTCTTGCATTCGTCGTCCTTTCACTATTGATAATTTTGTTATCACGGGTACGATATTCAATCGTTTGGATCGGAATATTAATAGCCGGTTATATTTATGCTCCGATGTATCTATTTACCCATAACAAGATACTATTTGATATTTCTTTCAACGTTTTGGCTGCATTAGTAATCTATCTGCACATCTACACTGTTAAGTTTATCAGTGAGTATCTACAGAAGCAACAGATTAAGAAGCAGTTTGGTACATATCTAAGTCCAGACTTAGTTGCACAACTACAGCGTCAACCAGAACTATTGAAGCTTGGTGGTACAGAACAAGAATTGTCAATCATGTTTACTGATGTTCGCGGATTCACAACTATCTCTGAACACTATGGTAAAGATGTTCAAGGCTTGACAAGCATCATGAATCGTTATATGACTGCTATGACCAAAGCAATTCTTGAGAACAAAGGTACGCTTGATAAGTATATAGGTGATGCTCAAATGGCGTTTTGGAATGCTCCGGTAAACAACGAACAGCACGCCAAAGACGCAGTTAGAACAGCATTCACAATGCTCAATTCATTAGAGGAATTCAATAATGAGATTAAAAAAGAAGGCATCCCAGCTTTTGGAATGGGCCTCGGTATTAATACTGATACTGTGGTTGTCGGTAATATGGGTAGCACTCAGCGTTTCGACTATACTTGTCTTGGTGACGGGGTCAATCTTGCAGCTAGGCTCGAAGGTCAATCAAAGCCTTACGGCGTTAAGATTGTCATTGGACCAAAGACTGCCTATTATGTTAAGGATGAATACCAAATCGTAGAACTTGATTTGATTGCAGTTAAGGGTAAGACTGAGCCTGCTAGAATATTTACTGTGTTCCCCTTCCACGACATATTGGCCGAGACACAGCATATGAAATTCCTAGAACTATATCGTCAAGGTCATTGGGAAGCTGCTGAAAAGTATGCAAGTGATCTAAAGAAGTGCTGGAGAGGTGAAATGGACCAGTATTACGATATGATGATTGAAAGAATTCAAGAATTCAGAAACAATCCTCCCGCTAAGTGGGATGGGGTGTACAGGGCAACTTCAAAGTAAGTTACCCAATATTTTTGACACAGACACATATATGTTGTAAATATAAGACTGACAGTAAAATGTCAGACTTTCAAACTTAAAGGAAAAAATAAAGTATGAAGAAGTTAATCGCACTCGCAGCACTCGCAACCGCTGCTTTTACTACCCCTGCAATGGCATCTGATTTTGCCGGTCCTCGTGTTGAGGTAACCGCTGGAGCTGATGACGTTACTGGTGGTGTTGACACGACTGACATTGCTTATGGCGCAGCCCTTGGTTATGACCTTCAGTTCGGTAAGGTAGTTGTCGGTGCAGAAGCAACCGCTGCTAACGTCTTTGAGAAGGCTGATCTTGGCGCAGCCGCTCGTCTTGGTTATACCTTGAACAAGAATGTTCTTGCTTATACCCGCGTCGGTTACGCCAATCTTGAGCGTCCTCAGACTTGCACACCTCGCATTGGGAATACTCCAGCAGTTTGCCGTAATACTGCAAACTTGGAAGGTCTCACCGTTGGTGGTGGTCTTGAAGTGAAGCTTGTTGGCTCAACATTCGTTAAGGCTGAGTATCGCTACTCTGACTTTGACGGCGCTGTTGGTCGTCACGGCGGACTCGTAGGCTTCGGTCTTCGTTTCTAATAATTGACTGAATGGAATGGCGGCGAAGAAATTCGTCGCCATTACCATATCCAAATGATAAATACATATATGAGAGCTACCGAATTCATTACAGAGCGCAAGAAAAAGCGCAGAAAAACCAAATCTCGCCGCGCCTATGGTGGGTATTTCTTCCCTGGATATGCCTTCTTTGGTGCCGGCGATTCTAGTGGTGACTTCGGCGGAGACGGTGGCGGCGGCGAGAGTGTTAATGAGTCTCCTGAAATTGAATTAGCTAAGCGATTGCCCTCGCTTGCAAAACACGACTACAATACTATTGACACTCTAATGAAAAAGATTGCTAAAAAGCACAAAATCACCGACAAAGCACTACACGACTTGTTTAAGAAGAAATTTAAGGATACGCCTGATCGTTGGGTAAAGAATAAGCTGGACGAAGCCGACAATGTAGACTGTGATTTAGAAAACGAAGTTCAAAAGTTCGTTGAGTGGACTGCTAAAAAGCTTAATCTTAAAGAGGTTCCCACTGTAGAACTATCAATGGATACCGAAGAGGCCCAAACAAATCATCATACCGGTGGTCACGTTCCTGGCGAAGGCAGTGTTTGGGTGTATGCAAAGAATCGCAACCTGGTAGATATCCTTAGAACAGTATTTCACGAGTTGGTCCATGTTCGCCAACACGAATTAGGCATGATTAAACCTGGTGATAGTTATCCAGGAAGTCCCATCGAAGCAATGGCTGACATGCTCGCCGGTAAGTACATCAAGATTTACGGCGAAAAAAATAACCACGTATTTCAATAACGGTTACCATTATAGTTGAATTCTCTACGTAGTCTGTTATACTAATTAGACTAAAGGAGAAAACATGTCACGTACATTTAATGCGGAAGCAAAAGTAAAACTTACTCAACTTATCAACGAAGGTATCAGCGTTCTACAGGAAGTTGATACGCTTAACGAAGGTCTCAATGACACTGTTAAGGCGATTGCAGAAGAACTTGAAGTTAAGCCAAGTGTTCTCAAGAAGGCAATCAAGATTGCACACAAGCAGCGTCTTAACGAAGAAAACGAAGCAAACGAAGAACTTAACACGATTCTACAAACTGTGGGTAAAGCCTAATTAATGTCATACATTGACGCTATATTAGATAATAAATCTGATCGTATTCATGTGGTGGAACGAACCCCTGAGGGTAAGCGCCTCTACAAGGAATATCAAACAAACTATACATTTTACTATAGCGACCCTAAGGGCAAGTATCGTAGCATCTTCGGAGATCCTGTAAGTCGTTTCTCTACTCGCAAGAAGGCTGAGTTTGAGAAGGAGCGCAGGATTCATCGTGGCAAAGAACTATTTGAGAGCGATATTCCTGTAGTTTTCAGATGCTTAAGTGACAACTATTTGGGAGCAGAACCTCCTAAGCTTCACACAGCATTCTTCGATATTGAAGTTGACTTTGACCGAGAACGTGGATACAGCCCAACGGATGATCCATTCAATGCGGTCACTGCTATTTCAGTATATCTAGATTGGTTAGAACAACTGGTGACACTCGTTATGCCTCCCAGACATATGAGTGACGAAACTGCACAGGAACTAACAGCAGAGTTTGAAAACTGCTTGTTGTTCCGCAGTGAAATTGAAATGTTTGAAACATTCTTTGCATTGATTGAAGATGCAGACGTAATTACTGGTTGGAACTCTGAAGGCTACGATATTCCCTATTGTGTGAATCGTGTTACTCGTATTATGAGTAAGGACGATACACGCAAGTTCTGTCTGCTTGGACAGCTTCCAAAGCCTCGTACTTATGAACGCTTTGGTAAGGAAGAACAGACATATGACCTAATTGGTCGTATTCATATGGACTATCTACAGTTGTATAAGAAGTACAACTATGAATCACGCCACAGCTATTCACTTGACTCAATTGGTGAATATGAATTGGGTGAACGTAAGACTCCATATGAGGGTAGTCTTGATCAGTTGTACAACAAAGACTTCAAGAAGTTCGTAGAATATAACCGTCAAGATACTTTGCTTGTGTATAAGATTCACAACAAGCTTAAGTTCCTTGATCTTGCAAATGCTCTGGCACATGAAAACACAGTGTTGCTTCCGACAGTTATGGGTTCGGTGGCAATGATTGAAATGGCAATCTATAACGAAGCACATAGTCGTGATATGATTGTCCCCGACAAGAAGCGCAAAGATAGTTATGGTGATGAGCAGCAGGCAGCTGGTGCTTATGTTGCTGTTCCAAAGAAGGGCATTCACGAATGGGTCGGCGCGGTTGACATTAACTCACTGTATCCGTCTGCTATTCGGGCATTGAACATGGCCCCTGAAACTATCGTGGGTCAAGTTCGTCAATCATTGACTGAACAATATATGTATGACAAGGGCATTGCACTTGCTAAAGATAAGCGTAAGAAAAAGAACGGTGACGATGCTGATGCGGTTACTGGTGCTATTCTTTGGGAAAACTTGTTTGGTTCAATAGAATATACTGCTATTATGAACCAAGAGCGTGGCACTATGCTCACTATTGACTATGAAGATGGTCGTAGTGTTGAAATGAGTGCCGCAGAGATTTGGAAACTAATCTTTGACAGTCATCGCCCTTGGATGATTAGTGCTAATGGTACAATCTTTACGTATGAGAAAGAAGGTGTCATTCCAGGATTGCTCTCACGCTGGTATTCAGAGCGTAAGAGTATTCAGAAAGAAGCAAAGGCTGCATATGGCACAGACAAGTTTGAGTATTACGATAAGCGTCAGTTAGTTCGTAAGATTTTGCTTAACTCTGCGTATGGCGCACTTTTGAATGAGCATTGTCGTTTCTACGATAAAAGAATCGGGCAGTCAGTTACGTTGTCTGGTCGTCAAATCACTAAGCATATGATGAGCCAGATAAACGAAATCATCACGGAAAAGTATGAACACGACGGCGACGCTATTGTGTATGGTGATACTGACTCCTGTTACTTCTCGGCATATCACATTCTTAAAGAACAGATTGATGCTGGTCAAGTATCTTGGGATAAGGACTCGTGCATTGAACTTTACGACCAAATTGCTGAAATGACTAACGTTAGCTTCCCAGCGTTTATGGAGAAGGCATTTCATTGCCCTCGCAAGAACGGTGAAGTCATTAAAGCTGGTCGTGAACTTATCGGTGATAGAACGTTGTTCATCACTAAGAAGCGATATGCTATCAACATCTTTGACCTTGAGGGTAAGCGTCAGGACATAGATGGTAAGATGGGTAAGGTCAAGGCTATGGGTCTTGATCTTAAGAGAGCAGATACTCCTAAGTATGTTCAAGAGTTCCTAATGGAAGTTCTTATGATGGTACTAGGCGGTAGTCCTCGTGATGAAGTTATCACTAAGATTAGAGAATTCAAGATTTGGTTGGGTGAACAAGATAGTTGGACTAAGGGTTCTCCTAGGTCAGTTAACAAGCTCACATACTATGGTGAACTTGAGGCTCGTAGCAAGACAGGTAAGGCAAACATGCCGGGTCACGTTAGAGCAGCACTGAACTATAACTATCTACGTAAGATGAACAATGACCAATATAGTCAGAAGATTGTTGATGGTATGAAGGTTATTGTTTGCAGCTTGAAGGACAATCCGCTTGGCTTTACAAGTGTTGCTTATCCCACAGATGAACTAAGACTTCCACAATGGTTTACTGACTTGCCGTTTGACGCACTTGATATGGAACGTAAACTTGTTGATGAAAAGATTGACAACTTACTTGGAGTATTGAATTGGAAGATTCGTCAAGACACAAATACTAATAGCACAGTCGGTGACTTGTTTGATTTCGGATAACAACTACATTGACTTTCGCATTAACTTCCGCTATTATACACTATAGCATTGCCTAAATATCTAAAAGGAAAACACATGAAAGATTATTTACTTGATTTGATTCAGCACACTTATGGACTTGGTGTCGTTGAACTTGTTAAAATTGAAGGTTCAGACACAGAAACTAAGGTTGCTGCGTATGCCGAAGACAAGTCAGTTATCGTAACTGGTACGTTTAAGACTCCTATTGACGGCTTTCAGGGCACGTTCGGTATGCCCAACTTGAGCAAGCTTAAGACTATTCTTGGCTTTGATGACTATGATGATAAGGCTATCATCAACGTTGCTCGTGATACGAGAGACGGTGAGAGCGTCCCTACAGCAATTCATTTTGAGACTTCAACTGGTGACTTCGTTAACGACTATCGTTTGATGAGCAAGGTTGTTGTTGAAGATAAGGTAAAGTCTGTGACGTTCAAGGGCGCTGCTTGGGACGTTGAGTTTGAGCCTACTGTTGCCGGCGTTATGCGTCTTAAGAAGCAGGCTTCTGCTAACAACGAAGAACTTAACTTCAAGACTAAGACTGACAACGGCGACTTGAAGATTTACTTCGGTGACCCTTCAACTCACTCAGGCAACTTCGTGTTTCAGCCTGACGTAGCTGGCAACTTGACTAAGGCTTGGAACTGGCCTGTTAAGGTATTCCTTGCAATCATGGATCTTCCTGGTGACAAGGTTGTTCGTTTCAGTGATGCAGGCGCTGCTGAAATCACAGTTGACAGCGGTATCGCTAACTATCGTTATTTGTTGCCCGCACAGGCTAAGTAATGATTAAGACGGTCAACGGACAGGGTAGATATATTATGGTCAATGGGGGTTACCCGGCGACCACATATATCAATACTAGTTCAGGATACATGAATGTCGGAGATGTTAGATACAACACTCAAATGCAGCGACTTGAAGTATATGATGGTCAAATGTGGTTAGAAATCAATACAAGTCATGCAAGTGTTGGTCTAACTCCTGATGCTGAAATGGCACTTGATTGGGCTATCAAGAAGAAGAATGAAGAATTGATTCTTGAAGCAAAGGCTAAAGATAGCCCAGCAATTGCTGATTTGCTTGACCAACGTAAGAAGATTGATGAGCAAATCAAAGTTATTGAAATCTTAACGAAAGATAATAAAGTTGGAACAAATTAACCTTTCAAACAGTCACGATCCCGAATGGGCATTGTTTCTGCCCGCAATCTCGTCTTTCTTCATTGCTGGCTTAGGCAAGCAACGTGAAGGTGAACAATATTTTGACCCGGCGAGAATCCCTGCGGCATTCAACGGAGACGTTGAGTGTTTGAATTTCTTCAACAGCAAGCAAGGCTTATACACGTATAAGTGGGGCTTGTATTCTGCTGGTCACGCAAATCTTGATATTACTAAGGATGACAATAATGAATCTATCATTCGCAAGAGGGAAGAAGGCACTTTTCTTCTAGGAGACTCAGGTGGATTCCAGATTCTTAAATGTCAGTGGCCAGCAGATTGGAAGGACCCTAACTGTCCTCGTGCAATGAAGAAGCGTCAACAAGTTCTTACTTGGATGGACGAATACATGGACTATGGAATGTGTCTTGATATTCCGTCACAGTCTCTTACGACTTATCACGTTAAGGACAAGAAGACCGGTACATCTGCACATGGTATCAGCACGATTGAAGAAGCAATCACTGCTACGCACATTAACAATGAATATTTCATTGCTAATCGTGATGGTCGTTGTAAGTTTCTAAACGTGCTACAGGGTCGTAATCATGGTCAATCAGACGCATGGTACGAAGAAATGAAGAAGTATTGCGACACTAATATCTATGGTGATCGTGCATTCAACGGCTGGGCATTCGGTGGTCAAAACAAGATTGACATTCACTTGATGCTTAAGCGTCTTGTTCACATTATTCATGATGGCTTCCTTGAAGAAGGTAAGCAGGATTTGATTCACTGTCTCGGCACTTCTATCATGGAGTATGCAGTATTGTTTACTGACATTCAGAAAGCAATACGCAAGCATCATAATCCGAAGTTACAAATCACGTTTGACTGTGCTAGTCCGTTCTTTGCAGCAGCAAAAGGTCTTGCTTATAATAACAATACGTTTGAGCATGATACTAAATGGACTTATGCAATGGATAAGACTGCTGAAAACAAGAAGTATGCTACTGATACTCGCAAGTTCAGTGATGGTGTGTTGGCTGACAAGATTCATAAAGTCTTTACAGATAGTCCCGTGACTGATAAACTTTTGATGAAAGATATTTGCTATCGTGGTCAAGGCTTCTTGGGTCAGCATGGTAAGGAAACAAAGACTTCATGGGACACACTTTCATATACATTGATTCAGGCACACAATGTCTATCAGCATATGATTGCAGTTCAAGAAGCAAATCGTCGCTACGAGCAGGGTATCAAGCCTAAGATGGTTATGGATCCTCTTGGCAATCTTAATTTCTCTGAAATCGTTGATGAGATTTTCTCGCTCAAGGATCGTGAAAAGAGCCTTGCTATGATTGATCAGTATGACAAGTTTTGGCAGCAGTTCAAAGCTGGTCAAGGATTCAGCGGTAAAAAGACTATCAATGCTCACACAATGTTTGATCAGTTGTTTGCGGTTGAAGATACCGACCCTGAAATTGATGAAGAAATGGAAGACACTGATGACTTAATGGCAGAAGTTCTTGACCAAAACAATTGATAAATTTAACACAGGTGATATAACAAGAATATGAATAACGTAGAACAAGCCCTTGCAGAAAAGTTTGATCGTATTAGTAATCATGCTAAACGTATGATTTGGGTTACTTTTCAAAGAGAAGGCATTCACAAATATCCCGGTGCAGACACCGATCCGAACTTGGCAACTGGCGACGAATATGACGTTAGTTTTCTAGGCTACCCGCATCGTCACATCTTTCACTTTAAGGTGGCGATTCAGGTATTTCACAACGACCGTGACATTGAGTTCATTCAGTTCAAGCGTTGGCTAGAGAATAGCTTTCGTGACGGAGTGATGCAACTTGACCATAAGTCTTGTGAAATGATTAGTGATGAGTTATATATGTATATAGCGAATCGCTACCCCGGTCGTGACATTGAAATCACTGTATCAGAAGACGGTGAGAACGGTGCCACTATCTATTACAACACAACTAAACCCTATCAATCACTAACCATTTAAGGAAAATAAAATGGCTATTATTAAGACTAATATCAAGCAAGTTTTTGAAGACCTAGACAGTTATCGTAACTTTTGCAGAGAGTTCGGTTATCGCTTTAATGAAGCTGACCTCTATAATACTCGTAGCGGAAACTACAAGCAGTTTCAGCGATTTCTAGCAGGGCAGCGCCCTCGTAATCAGTGGGAAATTGATTACGCAAAGTACAAGGAACGTCAGGCTAAGGGCTTTCGTGGATAAGGTTGTTGTAATAACTGGTGGGTTTGATCCTATTCATCGCGGTCATATTGATTATATCAAGGCTGCTAAAGAACTAGGAAACATTCTCATTGTCGGGGTAAACAGTGATGAATGGCTGGTCCGTAAAAAGGGCCGGTCATTCATGCCATTTGAGGATCGGGTCGCAATCATCGGTGCTCTACAGCAAGTAGATTATGCTATTCCCTTTAATGACCGGGATGGTACAGCTAAAGATGCAATTGCATGGGCCCGCAAAGTGTTCCCCGATCATACTATCGTGTTTGCTAATGGTGGAGACAGGACTCAGGACAATATTCCTGAACTAGACTTCGCAGATGATAATATTGAATTTGCGTTTGGTGTAGGAGGAGACAAGACTAATTCAAGTAGTCATTTGCTACAAGAATGGAAGGCTCCTAAGACAGAGCGGCAATGGGGATATTACCGAGTGCTTCACGAGAACGGATTAGAGGTCAAAGTTAAAGAACTTACTGTTGAACCAAGAAAATCGTTAAGTATGCAACGGCATAATGATCGTTTGGAACTATGGTTTGTTGCACAAGGCACTGCAACAGTGTATACTATCAATAGTAGTTCAGACGAAGAACTAAGCGGAGTGTATAAGAAGTTTCACAATATACACATTGCTGCTAATCAGTGGCACCGTTTAGCTAACGAAACAGACAAGCCATTGAAGATTATCGAAATCCAATATGGTACAAATTGCAGTGAAGAAGATATAGAGAGAAAATAATGCGTAAACTATTTTATATGGGACTTGAAGCGTATAACGCTCGTTACACACTACAGCTTACAGAATGGAACCGTCGTGTATTTGAACGCAGGGGATATGATGTTGTTTATGTCCCGGGCTTGACACTTGATAACAGTCAGAAGATCGTGACTGGTCAGGTTCTTGATGCACATGGTCGCTCATACTTTGGTATGAGTCAGATGATGAATCTTGTTCGCTTGATGCAGCAGGGTGAAGTCACAAGCGAAGACGTAATCTACTTTGAAGATATGTTCCAGCCGGGTATTGAATCATTGCCTTATATCATTGACCAGTGTTCCGAAGAGAACATGCCTCGTATCTTTGTTCGTTGTCTTGCACAGTCTATTGACCCTGATGACTTTGTTCATGTCTGGGGCATGGATCGTTGGATGAGAGCATATGAACAGATGGTATGTTCAAGTGTTGATGGTGTTCTTGCAACTAACGAAGAAATGGTTGCACATATGAAGGTTGCTGGTTGGGACGTTCCTATCTACAATATCTCAGGTCTTGCGTTTGGTAAGGATGAAGTTATTGAGCGTGTTGGTGGCAAGATTAAGCCCTTCAATGATCGTCGTTTGCGTGTTGTATTCTCTGCACGTTGGGACCAAGAGAAGCAGCCTGACTTCTATATGGACTTGATTGAAGCTTGGCGTGAACGATTCCCGGGCAAGGATGTTGAGTTCGTTGTTTGCAGTGGCGGAGAGTTGAAGTCTAACAACGATAGCTACATGGCTCGTACTCGTCAAATGGTTGAAGATGGTAAGCTAATCATCTATGACAATCTTGACAAGAACAAGTATTATGAAATCGTCAACGATAGCCGTGTTGTGTTCAATTGTGCATTGCAGGATTGGGTGAGCAATACTGTTTCAGAAGCAGATGCACTTGGATGCAATGTCTTGTATCCTGCGTATCGTAGCTTCCCTGAGACTTTCGCAAACGACCATGAGCGTATGTATATTCCTTGGTCTATTGATGATGCTATTGCTAAGCTTGATATCTTGCTCAAGAAGGCACATCCGAACATGGGCAAGATCAGTGACTACACTGATGGTACTATTGATCGTATCTGTGACATTCTTGAAGGCAAGGGCAGCAAGTATCTTCGCATTAGCAGCGACTATCGCAAGCATACTCGTGAGGCAAAGTACTAATGAAGATTGAAGATGGCATCAAGTTAGACTTTAGTGACGTACTGTTTCGTCCTAAGCGTAGTACCTTGTCAAGCCGCAGAGAAGTTTCGCTGACCAGAACCTATAAGTTCAAGCATAGTCAGCAAGAATACACTGGCGTGCCAATCATGGCTGCTAATATGGATGGTGTTGGTACACTTGCGATGGCAGAAGCATTAAGCAAGTATGACTTGTTTACTTGCCTCGGTAAGAACTATGACAGCGGTGGTTTAGAATGGTATGATGGCACAGTAGATTGGAATAACGTAGCTATCAGCACGGGTACGAGTGATAAGGACTTTACTAAACTGGTAAATATGATTGAACACTATCCGTTTAAGTATATCTGTATTGATGTTGCTAATGGATATAGTGAACACTTCGGTGCTTTTGTAGCTAAGGTTCGTGAGAAGTATCCAACTCACACAATTATTGCGGGCAATGTAGTTACCGCAGATATGACGCAGGAGCTAATTTTAAATGGAGCAGACATTGTTAAGGTGGGCATCGGTCCTGGGAGCGTTTGCACAACTCGTATTCAAACTGGCGTTGGCTATCCTCAGCTTAGTGCTATTATGGAGTGCAGTGATGCTGCTCATGGTCTTGGGGGCCATATCATCGCAGACGGAGGATGTACCTGCCCAGGAGATGTGGCTAAGGCATTCGGAGCCGGTGCAGATTTCGTAATGCTCGGCGGAATGCTTGCCGGACATGATGAGGGCGGCGGCGAAGTTAAAGACGGTACGGTGACTTTTTATGGTATGAGTAGTGACACTGCAATGAACAAACATCATGGTGGCGTTGCTGACTATCGTAGCAGTGAAGGTCGTACTGTCAAGGTACCATATCGTGGACCAGTTGAGAATACTGTTAAGGACATTCTCGGTGGTATTCGCAGCACTTGCACTTATATTGGTGCAAGTGAACTAAAGCATTTGAGCAAATGCACAACGTTTGTTCGGGTAAATAATCAATTTAATAACGTATTCTCAGGTGCTAAATAATAACGTAACACAACGGTTACAAACAACATTAACATATCCGTGTAAGGAAGGAAACAAATATGTCTTATAACAAAACTAAAACCGATCCAGAGTTGGGTCAAAAGATTCACGAACACCTCGTCAAGATGGGTGTTGAAACTCCAACAGTAGAAAATGATCTTGACCGTAAGGACAAGATTGAAATCATTGAAAAGCACTTCACTGAAATTATGAAGACGTTGGGTCTTGATATTCGTGATGATAGCCTCGTTGAAACTCCAAAGCGTGTTGCTAAGATGTACGTCAACGAAATCTTTTGGGGTCTTGACTATGATGCATTCCCAAAATGTACAACTGTTGACAACAAGATGGCTTATGACGAAATGGTCGTAGAGCGTAACGTTATCGTTATGTCAAATTGCGAACATCACTTTGTCACGATTGACGGTCTTGCAACTGTTGCTTATGTTCCCAGCAAGAAGGTTCTTGGTCTCTCTAAGATTAATCGTATCGTTGAATACTTTGCAAAGCGTCCGCAGATTCAGGAACGTCTTACTGAACAAGTATTCCACGCTCTTTGCTACATCCTTGAAACTGACAACGTTGCAGTTATGATTGATGCACAGCACTATTGCGTTAAGAGTCGCGGTGTTGAAGACACTGGTTCTTCAACTGTAACTTGTAAGCTGGGTGGTGGATTCAAGACTGATGCGGCTGCAAGAGCAGAGTTTCTTAGCATTGCAAGAATGGGCAAGTAATGGGATTCAAATTACCTGATACGGACGGCGCCATAGGCATTTTAGCTAAAGCACTAAATGAAGTTAACAGCCCGTATAATGATGGCATTACTGCATTTGAAATCAAGAAAGACTTGTATAAGATAAAGTTCTTTTTAGATGAGCAGCTAAGCAAGGCTTCAAAGTTTCACGGCGAGGAAGAATTCCTTAAGGAATGCGAACAGAAAAGAATGTGGGATATACTTAACCAATGATATTCAACAAGATCAAAGACCTAAAAGAAGAAGGCAAGAGTATTGGAATCACATTCAGTACTTTTGATATGCTTCATGCGGGTCACATTGCAATGCTTTCAGAAGCTAAGAATCACTGTGACTATTTGATTTGCGGGTTACAAACTGACCCGACAATTGACAGATCAGATACTAAGAACAAGCCAGTTCAAAGCATCGTGGAGAGACAGATTCAACTTAGTGCTTGTCGCTTTGTTGATGAAGTAGTTATTTACCAAACAGAACAAGATTTGGTAGATTTGCTCTTGACATTGCCCCTAGATTGTCGTATACTGGGTGTAGAGTATGAAGACAGAGACTTCACTGGTCGCAAAGAATGCATAGACCGAGGTATTGAAATCATATTTAATGGTAGAGACCACAGCTTTAGTAGCAGTAATCTACGAAAGCGTGTAGCAGAAGCAGAAAGAAACAAAGATGGAACCCAAGGATCCTAACAAGAAGTTTGAAGATATTTTGAAGAATATCAACTTTTCGTTCACCGTACCTGTTGGCGTATACAAGTTTAATCTACCTGTTGAAACAGTAGAAGAAACCATTGCTCGTTTGGATGAAGTTGATGAAACAGTTGATGCAATGACTTCTTATCCTCAGGCAAAGAAAATGCTTGACAACTTATTCAAGAAGGAGATTTAATATGGAAAAATATTTTAAGTTTGAAGGAAGTGCGACTCGCAGTGAATATTGGGCAGTTACCCTTATCGGCGGTTTTTGTGCATTCATACTTGCATTCTTTAGTGCAATCATCGCCTTTGGCGAATTAGGCGCACTTGCAACTATAATCGGTGGTATATTTCTTGCTGCAACTATTATTGGAGCGTTTTGGCTTTCTATCGCTACTACAATGCGTAGGTGTCGTAATGCCGGTCTTAATACCTGGTGGACTCTTGCTATTATCATCCCATATGTTGGGTGGATTGTTACTATCGTGCTTGGTTGTTTGAAGACAGATGAGGGAACAAAGTAAATTAGATTTGCACGGTGTAAGGCATCAAGATGTAGATGCCTTAGTGGAGAACTTTGTTCTGATGAATCAGGACAGTTTTCCACTCACCGTCATTTGTGGTAACAGTGTAAAAATGGTGCAACTAACTGAACAGGTACTAAATAGGATTGGGTGTGAATACACCATGTATCGGTTCGGTGTATTAACGATTGGAAAGTTTAAGTAATGTTATATCTCGCTTATGGAATGAATACTAATATTGATCAGATGGCATCACGCTGTCCTGGTTCCGTTAGTATCGGTCGTGTAGATATTCCAGATCATCGTCTCGTGTTTCGCGGTGTAGCAGACATTGAAGAAAGTGTCGGTGATGTTCTACAGACTGTTATGTGGGACATTACTGATGAATGTGAATTGGCTCTTGATATGCTTGAGGGCTTTCCAACTTTCTATGGAAAAAAGTTTATTGATGTTCAAATCAATAACAAAACATATAAAGCAATGATTTATCAAATGGTCGGCAACAGACTTGACTATTCTCATCCTAGCAATTATTATCAATACTTGCTTGAAGAAGGATATCAGGAACACGGTCTTGACGTAAATCAGATTTATAATGCAGAAGGCTTTTGTGAAGTTGAGGATACTCTTGACTATATCAATCGTAGGTATGCATACTAACAGTGGTCTTTGACGCTCATCCCACTATAAACATTCTGCGTGTCATCTTAAAGGAGAACAAAGATGGCAAATGAAACAAGAGTTTACAAGTACACTTCAACTAAGGAGTGGCACGATGCATTTCCCTGTGCGTATAGACAGTGGAGAGCAGATACACACTGCAATCAGATTCATGGTTACAGTTTTAGTATCCGCGTATTCTTTGGTGCTGATACCCTAGATGCTCGTAACTGGTGTGCGGACTACGGTGGTCTAAAGGACCTCAAAGCAATTCTTGAGGATCAGTTTGATCATACGTTGCTTGTAGCAGAAGACGATCCTGATATGGATGTGTTCAAGCTGTTGCAAGAGCGCGGTATGGCAAAGTTGACTATCATTCCCGCAACTGGGTGTGAAGCACTTGCTGATATGATTTACAAGTTCATTAACGGTGTCTATATCCCAGATCATTGGGGTTCGGGCGAAGCTGAACGACTTTGGTGCTATCGTGTTGAAGTTCGTGAGACACAGAGCAACATGGCTTTCCGTGAAGGTCATCGTGAATGGAATGAAAACCTACTAGGATAAAGGATGCAAGAGATAATGACTAAGAAAGTATATTACACTGATAAACAGATTGATGGTATGGTCCATGATATCATTCGTCAAATGAACAATGATAACTGGATGCCTGATTATGTTGTAGGTCTTACAAGGGGCGGACTTAACCCTGCCCTAAAGATTAGTCATTATCTCAACATTCCGATGGAGACGCTTAAGGTCAGTCTTCGTGATGGTGGTGATACTGAAAGTAACTGCTGGATGGCAGAGGACGCTTACGAAGGCAAACATATCCTTATCGTTGATGATATTAATGATACTGGTGCTACGCTCAATTGGATTAAGGATGATTGGGCGTGTAGTGCATTTAAACAAGACCCTAAGTGGGATGGAATTTGGAATGACACTGTTAAGTTTGCAGTGTTGATTGATAATGATGCAAGTCCGTTTGAAGTCAATTATATCGGAGAAAGCATCAACAAGGCAGAAGAAGATGTTTGGATTGTCTTCCCCTGGGAAAATTGGTGGAAATGACCGTTATTCCAATGCGTGATGAACTAATGGTTCAGCAGCAAATAAATGGTCCCTGGCAGCATATGGTAGGAGTGATTATGCTGAATCAAACCTCAAGGAAACAGGTAAAGAAAGTTTTGCCTGAGTTTCTTAATCGCTGGGACACTGCTGAAAAACTTTTAAAAGCAGATGAGGATTCTATCAGAACAGTGATTTCTCCTCTGGGAATGACAAACGTTAGATTAAAAAGATTGCTACGAATGAGTAGCGACTACCTGTATTGGGACCGTATAAATGCCAAAGACCTTTACGGAATAGGTAAATACGGTAGTGATAGTTATGAGATTTTCTTTAAACATAATTATTCAGTTCAACCCTCTGATAAGGAGCTGATTCGTTATTTGGAAGATCGGGAGAAAGGATAGTTGACAATGGACGTAATTACTGTTATAGTTATTATTGCATTTTGCGCAGTAGCATCTGCATTCTTGTATGGAATGTGGGTATTAGAAGATGACAGATATCAATTTAGAAAGAAGCA
>Ga0315904_10000353_pt1 | contig 72216 bp, 61 predicted proteins | sample LakEriMetagenome_6_FD_203529 | JGI IMG/M metagenome (GOLD analysis project Ga0315904, IMG submission 203529) | Freshwater fungal communities from buoy surface, Lake Erie, Ohio, United States - Buoy 12 MA120 | ecosystem: Environmental > Aquatic > Freshwater > Lake | place: USA: Lake Erie, Ohio...
GCAGGCGTTCGGTGGCGTTGAACTGAATCGCCTCGAAGGCGTGGCTGCCGCGCTTCAAGTTCAGCTTGAGGTGGCGGTCCTTGACGAGGCGCTGGCCGGTCACCTGGAAGGTGTCGGCGAAGGTCGGCGCCGGGAAGCCCTGGCCCCACACGTCGTCTTCCAGTGCGCGCACGAAAGCGAGGTTCATGTAGGCCGGTTCGATGGCGCCATCGGTGAGCACCTCTGACGCCAGGTCGGCGGGATCGAGCATGCGTTGCGCCGCGCTCTCGAAGGCCGCGGCAAAGCGCTCGAAATCGGTGGCGGCGATGGTCAGCCCGGCCGCCATGGCATGGCCGCCGAAGCGCCGCAGCAGGCCCGGCTCCGCCTTGCTGACCAGGTCGAGGCAGTCGCGCAGGTGCAGCGGGCTGATCGAGCGGCCGGATCCCTTGATGTCGTCCCCCTCTCCGGGCGCGAACACCACCGCCGGCCGGTGGAAGCGGTCCTTGACCCGCGATGCGACGATGCCCACCACGCCCTGGTGCCAGGCCGGGTTGAACAGGCTGACCGTGTAGCGCGCGCCGGGGTCGTCGAGATCCAGCGAGGCCATCGCCTCGTCCTTCATGCGCGCCTCGATCTCGCGGCGCTCGCGGTTGAGTTCGTCGAGGCGCTGCGCCAGCGCCAGCGCGCGCGGCGCCTCTTCGGCCAGCAGGCATTCGATGCCCTGGGCCATGTCGGCGAGCCGCCCCGCGGCGTTCAGGCGCGGGCCGGCGGCGAAGCCGAGATCGAAGGCGCTGGCGCGGGCGGCGCCGCGTCCGGCCACCGCGAGCAGGGCCGCCACGCCCGGGCTGGCGCGGCCGGCACGGATGCGCTTCAGGCCCTGCGCCACCAGCACGCGGTTGTTGTGGTCCAGCTTCACCACGTCGGCCACCGTGCCCAGCGCCACCAGGTCCAGCAAGGCGCCGAGGTTGGGTTCCGCCGCGCCAAAGGCCTGGCGACGGCGCAATTCCGCGCGCAGCGCCAGAAGCACGTAGAACATCACGCCGACCCCTGCCAGATGTTTGCTCGGAAAATCGCAGCCGGGCTGGTTGGGGTTGACGATGCAGTCGGCGGCCGGCAGGGTCGCTCCGGGCAGGTGATGGTCGGTGACCAGCACCTTGATGCCGAGCGCGTTGGCCGCCGCCACGCCTTCGATGCTGGCGATGCCGTTGTCCACGGTGATGATCAGGTCCGGGCGGCCGATGCGCGGATGCGTCCGCGCCATCGCCACCACCTCCGGCGTCAGGCCATAGCCCAGCTTGAAACGGTCGGGCACGAAGTAATCGACGGCGGCTGTCGAGCCGGTGGCCTGGGCCAGGGCGCGCAGGCCGCGCAGGCCCGCCGCGCAGGCCGTCGCGCCGTCGCAGTCGTAGTCGGCCACGATCAGGATGCGGGCTCCGGCGGCGAGCGTGTCGGCCAGCAGGCGCGCGGCATGGCCGCTGTTGCGCAGCAGGGCAGGGTCGAGCAGCCCGCCGACCGAGAGGTCGAGCTGCGGACCACCGGTGATGCCGCGTGCGGCGTAGATGCGCGAGAGCACCGGGTGCACACCCTGCTGCTCGAGCATGAGGCTCACGCGCTCTGGGTAGGGGCGGGTGCGGATATGCGGGCGTTTACTGGACATCGGCGGATTCTACGGTCGGCGTCTCGCCTGACGCGTCGACGCCGGCGGCGCGCAGGCGTGAGACGAGGCTGCCGCGCCGCAGGCGCCGCCACATGTCGCCGCGAAACAGACGGGCGCTCGCGCAGGCGGCGGGCAGATCGACAACGCACCGGACCTGCATGCCGCGCTCGCGCAGTGGCGCCAGCCACTGCCCGGCCAGCCAGGCGGGCCAGCCGTGCGGGTCCGCGAATGCGGCGAACAGGTCGACAAGCGCCGGGCCGTCGACTGACGGCAGGGCGGCGGCGCCGTCCGGCAGGGGCCACGCGCGCCCGGCGGCCGGCGCGGCAAGGCCGCGCACATGCAGGCGGTTCGAGAAGATCGTCGCCCCCGCGAGCCCCGGCGCGACCACCGGCCGGCGGGCGCCGCCCCACAGCCACAAGCCGTTGATCGGCGCCTGGCCGCGCGCCTCCCGGGCCTGGTTGACCGGGCAATCGTGCAACAGCATCTGCGCTTCGTTGCCGATCTGCTTGAGGCGCCGGGCCTGCGCGCCTTGCGGTAGGCACGCCTCGATGGAGCGCGCATGCGCCCGTTCGGGCGCGCAGGTGCGCGCCTCGATCGGCGCAGCCGACTCCATGAGCCACTGGTCGTGCGCGAGGGCGTGGAACGCGATGCCGTCAGGGGCGAAATGGCGGTTGAGCAGGTCGGTCAGGCCGGCCGCATCCTGCGGCGACAGGTCGGCCGCGGCCCCCGCGTCGAGCACCACCGCGTCGCCGCTGACCTGCAGGCGCACCGGATCCGCGCAGTAAAGCTGCGCGCCGAAGCGGCCCGCCGCGCGCAGCGCGGCGGCCGGCGCCTCATCCTCCGCCACCAGGCCGGCGCGCCGGTACCACCATTGCCCCTGAGTGGCCCGCGTGACCTCGGCGGGCCCGCGGGCGAAGGCGCGCCTGATGTCGTCGAGCGCATCCAGCGCGCCAGCCTCCAGGCCAACGGGCGGGGTGATCACCAATTCAAGAAGCCGTTCCATGGCGTCATTGTGACTTGGCGCGCGGCCCTTGCGCGTAAAATCCGGACACGGTTTCATGCGCGTTGGCTTTTGCGCCGCGCGATTCGTGTCGGAGCATCAACATGCAGCCATTCGTGGTGTGGTTCATCGCCGCCTCCCTGCTGGTGGTGGCGGAACTGATGAGCGGTACGCTCTACCTGCTGGTCATCGGGCTCGGGGCCGCCGCCGCGGGCGCGCTGGCGTTGGCCGGTGCCGGGTTTGCCGCCCAGCTTGCGTGCGCGGCCGTGGTCAGCGTGGTCGGCAGCTTCGCGCTGCAGCGTCTCAAGGGCGGCGCAAAAGGGCAGGCGGACGGCGCCGGAGTGTCGCTCGATGCCGGTCAGAGCGTCGAGGTGGTCGAGGCGCTGCCGGGCGGCGCGCTGCGGGTCAGCTATCGCGGCACGCAGTGGGATGCCGAGATCGAAGGCGGCGCCAGCGCCGCGCCGGGCGACCGGCTCACCATCAAGGCCACCCGCGCCAACACGTTGATCCTCGCGGCGCGCCGCTGAACCACCATCAGGAGGGCAGGTCATGGAATTGATCTCCATCGGCGTTTTTCTTTTCATCGCCGCCGTCGTCTTCGTCATCAAGTCGGTCTATCAGGTCCCGCAGCAGAATGCCTATGTGGTCGAAAGGCTGGGCAAGTACGTGCGCACCCTTGAGCCGGGGCTGGCTTTCGTGATGCCCTTCATGGAACGCGTGGCCTACAAGCACTCGCTCAAGGAGATTCCGCTCGACGTGCCCAGCCAGATCTGCATCACGCGCGACAACACCCAGCTGCAGGTCGACGGCGTGCTCTATTTCCAGGTGACCGACCCGGTGGCCGCCTCCTATGGCTCCTCCAACTACGTGGCGGCCATCAGCCAGCTCGCGCAGACGGCCCTGCGTTCGGTGATCGGCAAGCTGGAGCTCGACAAGACCTTCGAGGGACGCGAGAACATCAACCACAGCGTCATCTCGGCGCTCGACCAGGCGGCGCTCAACTGGGGGGTCAAGGTGCTGCGCTACGAGATCAAGGACCTCACGCCGCCCAAGGAGATCCTGCATGCGATGCAGGCGCAGATCACCGCCGAGCGCGAGAAGCGCGCGCTGATCGCCGCCTCCGAGGGGCGCAAGCAGGAGCAGATCAACATTGCCACCGGCGAGCGCGAGGCCGCCATCCAGAAATCCGAGGGCGACAAGCAGGCCGCGATCAATCGCGCCCAGGGCCAGGCGGCGGCAATCCTGGCGATCGCGGAAGCGAGTGCCGCGGCGATCCGGCAGACCGCCTCCGCGATCCAGTCGCCCGGTGGCGAGGCAGCGGTCAACCTGAAGGTGGCGGAGCAGTATGTGGGCGCGTTCGCCAACCTGGCGCGCACCAACAACACCATGATCCTGCCGGCCAACCTGGCCGACGTGTCCGGCCTCATCGCCACGGCCATGGCGGTGGTCAAGCAGGGCGGCGGCACGAAGGCCTGAACCACGGGGGGCGGCTTGCGGTCGAGGGGGATGGCTTCGTGAACGCCGCCGGCGGCCTGGCCTTGCATGCGGACAGGTGTGTCGATGTGTAGCGCGGCGGCGCTCCCCGCGATCAGCGACGCTCATCGGGCCCGCGCTGCGGCCGGTCGTTCCGTTCCGAAGTCAAGGTCGGCACATGCGAAGTCCCGCAAATTCGAAGTCTCACAAAAGGAGAAAGCAATGCATCCCAAAGCCCGATTCCTGCTCACCGTCGCAATGGACGTCGACCCCGACAAGGAGGCGTTGTTCAACGAGGTTTATGACACCGAGCACATTCCCGAGTTGCTCAAGGTCCCCGGGGTCCTGGCGGTGCATCGCTACGCCTTGGTACCGCTCAACATGAGCATCGGGGGCGTTACCAAGACCATGGTCGTCGAGGGGGAGCCCAAGTATGTCGCCACCTATGAGCTCGAGAACGCCGATGTGCCGGCCAGCGCGGCCTGGGCGACCGCGGTCGAATTGGGGCGCTGGCCGACGCAGGTGCGGCCCCATACGCACAACCGCCGCCATACCCTGCGCGCGCTCATCGACGCCTGACCTGCGGGCGCTCCAGCGGCTTGCGCCTTAGCGGTTGGCCGATTTCATCAGGCGCTGCTTCTCGCGCGACCATTCGCGCTTTTTCTCGGTCTCGCGCTTGTCGGCTTTCTGCTTGCCGCGCCCGAGGCCGATTTCCAGCTTGATGCGGCCGTTCTTGTAGTGCATGTCCAGCGGCACCAGCGTGTGGCCGCGCTGTTCGACCTTGCCGATCAGGCGCTTGATTTCCTCCTGTTTGAGGAGCAGCTTGCGGGTGCGCAGCGGGTCCGGCTTCACATGGGTGGAGGCCTCCGGCAGCGGGCTGATGTGCGCGCCGATCAGGTAGAGGGCGCCGTCGCGCACGATGACGTAGCCTTCCTTGATCTCGGCACGGCCGGCGCGGATGGCCTTGACTTCCCAGCCTTCGAGGACCAGCCCGGCTTCATAGCGTTCCTCGATGAAGTAGTCGAAGCTCGCCTTCTTGTTCTGCGTGATGCTCATGGGGCCGGCTTTGCGCGGAGTGCTCCGCTAAAATGGGGATTGTAGCAATCGTGCCGGCGCCGCTTAGGTCGCGCGGTTCCCGAATATCCCGAGTCTTTCGTCCCAGCGTGCCTCAAATCAACAAATCCGTCCTGGTGCCGTACAGCGCCGACCGCATGTTCGACCTGGTCGCCGCGGTGCCCGACTATCCGCAATTCATGCCCTGGTGCGGCGGGGCCCGCGAGACCCTCGAGGCGGACGGACGGGTGCGCGCGATGGTGGATATCGACTACCGCGGGGTGCGCTCCAGCTTCACCACGCTCAACCGCAATCTCGCCCCGCAATCGATCGCGATGCAGCTGGCCGAGGGGCCGTTCGCATCGCTGACCGGCGAGTGGCGCTTCACCGCGCTGGGCGAAGCCGCCTGCAAGGTGGAGTTCCGCCTCGACTACGAGTTTGCCAGCACCGTGCTGGGCAAGCTGGTGGCCCCGGTGTTCGACAACATCGCCAAGACCTTCATCGACGCTTTTGCGCGCCGCGCCGAGGCGCTGTATGGCTGAGCGGATCGACGTGTCGGTGGCTTATGTCGCGCCCGGGATTGAATTGTGCCTGCCAGCCAGCCTGCCCGCCGGTGCCACCATCGCCGAGGCCGTGCGGGAAAGCGGCATCGCGGCCGTGCTGCCCGGGGTTGACCTGGTGGCCCTCAAGACCGGGCTGTGGGGAAAGATCAAGCCCGTGACCACCGTGCTGCGCGACGGCGACCGGGTGGAAATCTACCGCCCGCTCCGGGCGGACCCGAATACCGCGCGCCAGCATCGGGTGGCGAAGAAACGCGCCGCGGCGAAGCGATGACCCCACCGGCCGGGATGTCGACCGGCATCAGCCGCACTTCGAGGCGGCGAGTTCCTGGCGGATGCGCGTGATTTCCTTGCTGCGCTCGGCGTCATCGATGAAGTAGGGTTCGCCCTTGTCGTCCACCTTGCGTACGCGTTGCCCGCCTTCGAGGGAGGCGAGGTTGTTGCGCAGGCCGCGGCAAATGCCTTCGCGGCGCTGGGCTTCGGCGGCGGCTTCCTGGTCCTTCTTGGCCTTTTCCGCAGCGTCGGCCTGGCGTTTCTTGTATTCCGCGTCCCGTTCGGCCAGCGACTTCGGACCGCTGGCTGAGGCTCCGGCCGGTGCGGCCGCGCCGGCCGGCGCGGCGACGTTGCCCTGGCCATCCTTGGGGGCAGCGTCGGCAGCCGCAGCGGGCGCCGCGGGCGGCGGGGTGCGCCCCCTGGGGGTCTTGATGATGTTGCCGGGTGGCGTGCCAGGCGGGGGCGGCGTGTCGGAAAAGACCACGCGGCCGTTGCTGTCGCGCCATTGATACACCTGGGCGCCCGCGAAGTCGGCGTGCATCAGGCACCCCAGCAGCAGCCCGACAACCAGCCATGATCCGCGTTGCATTCGGTTTCTCCAGAAAAAGGTCTTGATTACAAGCGCTTGGTTGCGCTTCTTCGAGCCTTCAGTGCAAGTGTACGCCATCGGCATGATGGCACGCGGGCGCAGTCTCCCGTACAATCGTGCTTTGTGACTCCCAAGGAATCACCCGATGCGTCTCATCGGCAAGGCCCTCACGTTTGACGACGTCCTGCTCGTCCCGGCCCACTCGGCCATCCTGCCGCGCGATACCGATCTGGCGACGCGCCTGACCCGCAAGATCCGCCTCAACATCCCGCTGATCTCAGCCGCCATGGATACGGTGACCGAATCCCGGCTGGCGATCGCGATCGCCCAGGAGGGCGGTATCGGCGTGGTCCACAAGAACCTGCCGCCGAAGATGCAGGCGGCCGAGGTCTCCAAGGTCAAGCGATTCGAGTCCGGCATCCTGCGCGACCCGATGACGGTGACACCCTCCATCACGGTTCGCGAACTGCTTGCGCTGACGCACCAGCACAAGGTCTCCGGCTTTCCGGTGGTGGAAAAAGGCGTCGTGGTCGGCATGGTCACCAACCGCGATTACCGGTTCGAGACCAACCTCGAGGCGCCGGTCGCCGCCATCATGACGCCGCGCGAGCGCCTCATCTACCTGAAGGAAGGCGCATCGCCGGAGGAAGCCAAGGCGCTTCTGCACAAGCACCGCCTGGAGCGCATCCTGCTGGTCAACGACCTGTTCCAGCTGCGCGGCCTGATCACGGTCAAGGACATCCTGAAATCCACCGAGCATCCCAACGCCTCCAAGGACGAGCAGGGCAAGCTGCGCGTCGGCGCCGCCGTCGGCGTGGGCGAAGGCACGGAAGAGCGCGTCGAACTGCTGGTGGCCGCCGGCGTCGATGCGATCGTCGTCGACACCGCCCACGGCCACGCGCAGGGCGTGCTTGACCGGGTGCGCTGGGTCAAGCGCAGTTTCCCGCAGGTCGAGGTGGTCGGCGGCAACATCGCCACCGCCGACGCCGCGCGCGCCCTGGTGGACCACGGCGCCGACGGTGTGAAGGTGGGCATCGGGCCGGGGTCGATCTGCACCACGCGCATCGTCGCCGGCGTTGGCGTGCCGCAGATCACCGCCATCTCGAACGTCTACGAGGCGCTCAAGGATACCGACGTGCCGCTCATCGCCGACGGCGGCATCCGCTTTTCCGGCGACATTTCCAAGGCCATCGCCGCCGGCGCGCACAGCGTGATGATGGGCTCGATGTTCGCCGGCACCGAGGAGGCGCCCGGCGAGACCATCCTCTACCAGGGCCGCTCCTACAAGCTCTACCGCGGCATGGGCTCGGTGGGCGCCATGAAGGAAGGCGCCGCCGACCGCTACTTCCAGGACGCGGAAAACAATGCCGACAAGCTGGTGCCCGAGGGCATCGAAGGGCGCGTGCCCTACAAGGGCAGCGTGCTGTCGATCATCTACCAGATGGTGGGCGGGCTGCGTTCCTCGATGGGCTACTGCGGCTGCGCCGACATCGAGGCCATGCGCACCCGCACGCAGTTCGTCGAGATCACCTCGGCCGGCATGCGCGAGTCGCACGTGCACGACGTGACCATCGTCAAGGAACCGCCCAACTACCGCATCGAGTGATGTACCGAGCGCGGCCCAGGCCGCGCTTTTTGCTTGCCGCCCTTCCATTCCGCCGCGACGCGCATCCATGCACAACAAGATCCTCATCCTCGACTTCGGCTCGCAGGTCACGCAACTCATCGCCCGCCGCGTGCGCGACGCCGGGGTGTACTCGGAAGTGCATCCCTGCGACGTGTCGGACGAATTCATCCGCAACTTCGGCGCCAAGGGCATCATCCTCGGCGGCAGCCACATGTCGGCCTACGAGGAAGCGACCGACCGCGCCCCGGCGGCGGTGTTCGAGGCGGGCGTGCCGGTGCTGGGCATCTGCTACGGCATGCAGACCATGGCGCAGCAACTCGGCGGCCGGGTCGAGCCGGGGGCCAAGCGGGAGTTCGGCTATGCGGAGGTGCGCGCGCGCGGGCACACCCGGCTGCTCAAGGACATCGCCGACTTCACCACCCCGGAAGACCACGGCATGCTGCGGGTATGGATGAGCCATGGTGACAAGGTCACCGCCATGCCGCCCGGCTTCAAGCTGATGGCCTCGACCGACGCCTGCCCGATCGCCGGCATGGCCGACGAGGAACGGCGTTTCTACGGTGTGCAGTTCCACCCGGAAGTCACGCACACGCCGCGCGGCGCGGACATCCTGACCCGCTTCGTGATCGACATCTGCGGCGCCAAGGCCGACTGGAACATGCCCGACTATGTGGCCGAGGCGGTCGGGAAGATCCGCGCCCAGGTGGGGGACGAAGAGGTGATCCTGGGCCTCTCGGGCGGGGTGGACTCCAGCGTGGCGGCCGCCCTGATCCACAAGGCCATTGGCGACAGGCTCACCTGCGTGTTCGTCGACCACGGCCTGCTGCGCCTGAACGAGGGCGAGCAGGTGATGCAGACCTTCGCCCGCAACATGGGCGTGAAGATCATCCATGTGGACGCCAGCGCCGAGTTCATGGGTCAACTGGCGGGGGTGACCGATCCGGAAGCCAAGCGCAAGATCATCGGCCGCGAATTCGTGAATGTATTCCAGCGCGAATCCGCCAGGATCGCCAACGCCAAGTGGCTGGCCCAGGGCACCATCTATCCGGACGTGATCGAATCCGCCGGCGCCAAAACCAAGAAGGCCACCACCATCAAGAGCCACCACAACGTGGGCGGCCTGCCGGATACCCTGCACCTGAAGCTGCTGGAGCCGCTGCGCGAGCTGTTCAAGGACGAAGTGCGCAGGCTGGGCATCGCGCTCGGCCTGCCGCCCGAAATGGTGTATCGACATCCGTTCCCCGGCCCCGGGCTGGGGGTGCGCATCCTGGGCGAGGTCAGGCGCGAATATGCCGACCTGCTGCGCCGCGCGGATGCGATCTTCATCGAGGAACTGCGCAACACCAGGGATGCGGACGGCAAGAGCTGGTACGACCTGACCTCGCAGGCCTTTGCCGTGTTCCTGCCGGTGAAGTCGGTGGGCGTGATGGGCGACGGGCGGACCTACGACTATGTGGTGGCGCTGCGCGCGGTGCAGACGCAGGACTTCATGACGGCACACTGGGCGCACCTGCCGCATGAGCTTCTCGGGCGGGTGTCTAACCGCATCATCAACGAGGTGCGGGGGATCAACCGGGTGGTCTACGACATCTCCGGGAAGCCGCCGGCGACGATCGAGTGGGAATGATTCGACGTCTTTCGGGGACTATCGAGGACAGTCGAGAAACGGTCGTAAGTTGTTGATATGTATGGGTATATGTCTGTCGAGATCTATCGAGGACTATCGGGGGGATGAGGCTCGGATTGACGGTAGTTCTGGCGGTAGATCCTGAATGGCTAGGGTCCCCGAAATTTCTACCGTCACACCGGATCAAGTCGTGACGGTATAGAAAAAAGAAAAAATATCATTCGGCACAATCACTTAGCGTCTGTGTAGCCGCTTCTTTCGGCTGACGGTAGAATTCTCCGCCAAGGAGGGATCGTCGATGCTGTCAGATGGCACGCTACGAGGGCTGAAGCCCCAAGCTTCGCTCTACAAGGTCGCGGACCGTGACGGGCTCTACGTGGTCGTAACCCCGCGCGGCACCATCAGCTTCCGGATGGACTACCGCCTGAACGGGCGGCGCGAGACGCTCACCATCGGTCGCTACGGCACGAAGGACGGGATCTCCCTGCTGATGGCTCGCGAGCGCTGCATGGAGGCGCGCAAGGCCATCGCGCAGGGCATCTCGCCCGCGCAGGAAAAGCAGCGCGAGAAGAGCCGCCAGGCCGAGGCCCAGACCTTCGGCGAATACACCAAGCGCTGGCTGGCCGAGCACCGCATGGCGGACAGCACCAAGGCCATGCGCAAGACGGTCATCGACCGGGACATCCTGCCGGTCTTCCAGAATCGGCGCATGGCCGAGATCGGGCCTGAGGACTTGCGCGCCCTGTGCGCCAAGATCAAGGGGCGCGGTGCGCCGGCCACGGCCGTCATCGCCCGCGAGATCGTCAAGCTCGTGTTCGCCTACGCGGCCATGCACGGCGAGAAGGCGCCGAACCCTGCTGACGAGGTCGGGCCTTCCTCGATCGCGACCTTCGTGCCGAAGGATCGGGCGCTGTCGCCCTCCGAGATCCGGCTGATGCACCGCCTGCTGGAGACGACAGCGACGCTGCCGACCATTCGGCTGGCCCTGCGCCTTGTGCTGCTGACGCTGGTACGCAAGAGCGAACTGATCGAGGCAACCTGGGACGAGATCGACTTCGAGAACGCGGTCTGGTCGATCCCGAGGTCGCGGATGAAGGCCGGCAAGCCGCACAACGTCTAAACACCCCGGGGCAGATCCTGAGTCAGGCCGACATCACGGAGCTTCGTGCACTGCTGGACTACGCCAACCTGTTCCGCCACGACAGCAACCCCGCGTGGGCAACGCAGAACATCAATGACCAGGCACTCGTCAACTTCGCGCAGCGCACCTTGGCGTTTGCCAGACGGTAGGCGCGGATAAACCGCTGTTCGAAAATTGCGACGAACATCCCCATTGGCTGCGCTTCGACCTCTCGAAGTTCGGCGTTGGGTCGATTGCCGTCACCTCCCCAAGTAAACCGCCGTCACCTGCTCCCTCTCATGCCCCAGCTCTGCGCTGATCGTGAGCCTGGCTTCCCGATCAATCGCCTTCTGCTCAGCCGTCAGCTCCCGTGACCGCAGCCCGCCGGCTGCCGGCGCGGCCCAGCCCGTCAACTCCCGATACCGCACCTGCGCATACTGGTGCCGGAACCCGTGCACCCGGTGGATGCCTGCGGCGGCGCACTGGTGCTCGAAGCGGCGCAACTGCTCGGCGTAGGTCTTTTCCGCCGGGATGAGGCTGCCCCTGCCGGCCAGCGCCTTGGCCTCGTCAAGCAGCTGCCGCTGCTCCGCATTGCGCACAGGCACCTCGCGCGCTCGGCCGCCCTTGGTCCAGGTGTCCTTCAGGGCTAACACGTTGCCCCGGTCGGCCCATTCCGGCCGGATCTTGATGGACTCCTCGCGCCGCAGCCCGAAGGCAGCCTGCAGCCGCAGCGACATGGCGGTGTACGGGTCGCTCACCCGGCCGAGGTCGCTGCCCTGGAGTTCCCGCGCCTTGCTGACGTTGGTGACGTGCTGCCGGTCTCCGACACGAACGACCCGATCGATTTCGCGGACTTCGCCAGCCGCAACGAGGACCGCATCGCCCCGGAAACCGTCCGGATGCTCGAGCCGACCGATCTCGTGCAATTGCCCAAGGGCGAGGCCTTCGCGCTCATCCACGGCGGCCAGCTGCACAAGATCCGAATGCCGCTGCCATCGGCATCGAGCGATGCGCTGATGCCGACGAGCCTCGCCGCGATCGGGGAGACGCTGCGCGCCCGCCTCGACGGACCTTGGAATCAGCCGGAAGACGATTCAGAACCGGAGGGTCGGGGTGGCGTCTAGAAATGCGGCCTTTCACGACGGAGCGCTGGCGGGCGTGCTGCTCAGCCCACTGAAGCTGGCCTTCTCGCTGGCCCTGGGTCTGGTCGCGCTCCTGCTGTGCGCCTGGATCGTCGACTGGGTGTTCGTGTTCAAGGTCTGGCCGCAGGGGATCGAGCCACTGCGCGAGCTCCTCGCGCACGATCTTGCGGGCGGTATTGCGCTTGCAGCTCGGCAGGGCGCCGGGGCCGGCGTCATCACCGGGCCTGCGAATGCCCTCTACTCGATCGTGTTCGAGGCCGCCGGCATCCACGACATGGGCACGCAGTTCGCCGACGGGTCTGCCCTGTCGATCCCGGACACGATCATGCGGCGCAGCTATGTCTCGCACAGGGAGGGCATCGAAGCAGCGATGGTCGGCACCCAGCTGCTAGGCGTGCGCGCAGCGATCCTGGCGCGCTTCGCGCCGCTGCTCCTTCTTCTGTACGCGGTCGGCGCCGCCGACGGGTTCAGCCAGCGTGCGATCCGCCGGGCTTGCGGCGGACGCGAGTCGGCCAGCCTGTACCACCGGGCGAAGTACCTGCAGTTCGTGGTACTGGGGCTGGGCGGGGTTGCCCTGTTGATGTGGCCGGGGCCGGTGCGGTGGGAAATGTGCGTGGCGCTGGGCGCGCTGCTGGCCGGCGGCCTGGCGAGTGTGCAGTGGGCGTACTACAAGAAGCACATGTAGCGCCGCCAGGCGTCGACTGGCACTCGCAGTTGTCGAGGGACACAGGTATGGAAAGATGCCAAGGCTGTCGCGCTGTGCTTATAATGCGCGGCACGCCGCACGACCATTTGGGCATTTTGTTGCCGATGCGCGCGGTCCGACTGGCGGGCTGGGTTTGTGCGCACCCGCTTGCCCGCCGAAAGTGTGAACAGGCCGCTGCCAGCGTTGTTCGTGACCTTGCGTTTCCGAGGAGGAGAAGCGGGTGGACAAGCTTCACTACATTCACAGCCGTGCGGGTCGAATCAGCGGGCGCGCTGACACCCAACCTGAAGACGTAGATGCCATCGTTCAAGCGCTCCATGGGGATGCACGAGGGCACCTGGTGCTCCACTTCCACGGTGGACTTGTCTCGAAAGAGCAGGGACTGGCACTCGCGGAGCGCCTTCTCAACGAAGCGAAGGTCTATTCGCCAACGCCGGATACGGGCGGTTATGCGGTGTTCTTCGTATGGGAATCGGGTGCCTGGGAGACCATACGAAACAACCTAGCTGAACTAGCCGACGAGCCCGTTTTCAAGCAGCTACTGCGAAAGTTAGTTCAGTATGCCCTTGAACGACTCGGAGCCGAGGACCCATCCACGACACGGTCATCGGTCGCTCAAGCATCCTGTGGGGCGCTTACGGTTGAAGTCAAAAGAGAATTCGATACCTTCTGGGCGAAACCCGGGAAGTCAACGATCCCATACCGCGGCTTCGTACCAATCGCTCACCCTACGCAAGCTCGCTCGGCTTCGCTTGCCGTCAGCGAAGATGAAATTCAGGCTGACCTTGAGCAAGACCGTGCGTTCCTGGAGGCACTTGCAACATTGCCTGACCTGCCGACCGCAACGCGGAGTGCTCTCGCGCCGTCGGGCGCATCCGAGCACCGGTCAGACTTCTCTGAATTGGCTTCACGGGAATTCTCTAAGACGTCTTCGACGCGCGGCTTAGTTGAGCTCTATCAAGTAGCCAAGTACGTCGCGAGAATCCTGAGAGGAATCCTTCGGCGCTATGCGGCCGGACGGGATCATGGTCTATACGCAACGTGCGTCGAAGAACTGGTCCGCGGTTTCAAAGTTGCAGGCAGTGGGTTGAACGAATGGGGTAAGGCGCTTGAATGGAACCGCATGAAGCAAGATACCGCCGATGCCTTCGGCCCGAATCCAGACATTCATGCCGGTACCGCACTACTTGTTCGCCTTCAGGCCGCACTCGCGGGTGGACTCAAGCTGGACCGGATCACTCTGGTTGGGCACAGCACGGGCGCCATCTATATCGCACACTGGCTTGACCACTGTGGGCAGTATCTGCCGGAGACAATAAAGCACGACGTCATCTACTTGGCACCAGCGATTACTCATGACATGTTCGCGTCGGTAGTGCAGAACTCTGGGCCGCGCATGGGTAAGTTCCGAATGTTTGCGATGAGGGACGCACTCGAACGCGACGATCAAGTCTGGGGCCAAGATGAGGATCTGCCTGGTGGCCACGACTGGCGACGCTACATCTACCCCTCGTCGTTGCTGTACCTCGTCTCCGGAATACTTGAGTCGCGTCTGGACGCCAGCGGTGAATGGGAAGATGAGCCTGACATGCCGATTCTCGGAATGGAGCGGTTCTTAGCGGAGACCAGTACGTATTCGGAGACCAGTTTTCCATCAGTCAAAGCGGTCAGGGATTGGCTAAACGCGGAATCAGGGCGAGTGGTCTGGTCAAAGTCAATCGGGAATCCACGTGGCATGAACAGCGAAAGCATCGACCACGGCGCTTTCGACGACGACTCCGCCACGTTAGAGAGTTTGCGTGAAATAGTCGCGCGAGGGTTTTGATGCCGAAAATAGATCACTACGCGATCCTGGTCGCGATCAATCACTATCCCGGGCTCACAAATCTCGCAGGCCCGGAGAATGATGCGAATGAGTTCTATAGCTGGTTGATTGACCCTGCGGGAGGGGATCTTCAAGATCCCTCTGACCTTTCGCCCGGCGATCGACGGGTTGAGATGATTCGTTCTTCAGATTTCACTTTCGTCACAGATCCCGACGATGCCAATCCAACCGAAACGCAATTTAAGAAAGTACTCAATCGCTGGCTGAAGGAGAACGGAGAATGGCGTGATCGCGTTGGCGAGCGTCTGTACATTTTCTTCGCGGGCCATGGCTTCACTTCGGGTGCGTTGGCGGATCCCGCTTTGTTCACTGCCCAGGCCCAACTTGGGGACACTGCTCATATTGCAGGTTATCGTTACGCATCGAAGATTCAGAATAGCGGTTTCTTCGATGAAGTCATCCTAATAATGGATTGCTGTCAGGACGTTCTCAAAGCCTCGCAGGTAAGCGATCCATCGTGGGGTCCTCCGGATCGACAACGATCCAGCAGTGTGAAGTTAATGCAGGCCTATGGAGCTCCACGAGGCAAGAAAGCATTTGAAACCGATGGAGCCGCTGGCCCAGTCCACGGGTACTTCTCCAGCGTATTCATGGAAGCAGTGAAAACCGCTCCTGCTGGCCGGGACGGATACGTAATGGCCCGCGCGGTTGAAGATAGATTCGGTGACCTATGGGCTGGGCGCTTTCTCAAGCTCACCGGCTATGTGCCGCCACTGATAACCCCTCGAGACATGCGGCTCTATCGGCGCAGCCCGCCGCTTGTGGTCCCACCATCTAGTCCTCCGCCGGTTGGCACCAATCCGGGACCAGCGAGTGGACCGCTTTCTCCGAGTCCGGACGTCACTGCGCCCTCGGTCGCAGTGAACAGCGGACCTACCTCCCCAAGAGGCGCTGGTGACGAGGGGCCGGGCAAAGATGTGTCGATTGCATACGTAGCGCTTTCATCACGAGATCCAGGCACAGAAATCCGAATCATCGATGGAGAGCGCAGGCTGGTGGAGGAGGGCGTTGGTCGGATCGAAACCAAACTTCCGGTGGGACAGTACACGGCCCGGTTTCGTTTGGGCGATGCAGTGAAAGATCAAGAGTTCGCTGTGACACCAGGGGACTCAAAGCTGGAGGTCGAACAACCCGTGCTTGAGTTTTCTTCGCCTATCCCTCTGGAGGAGACGTCCACACACCACGAGTATCACTACTACCCCGTCATGGATCTGGCGTCTTTGGCCGTCAATCGCGCATACGAAACGGGCTTCCCTGATTCAGTGTCTACCCTGATGGTGTTCGCAAGGGACTCTGCGCACGCGGAGTCCACCTCTTGGGCGATGCCGCAGCAGGTGCGCGAGGGATTGAGAATTCGAAGGTTGGACGACGAGACTGGTGAGCCGCGCCGCATACCTTGCGAAGTCATCGTAGACGACCGTCGTGGCTATTCGGCGGTCCTACTGAATGACTTGCCTCCAGGCACGTACCTGCTCGGCATTCGAAGGCTTCAGAGAGATGTCTGGTTCTGGCAAGAGATGGTGTTGACTTTGGCGTCCTCGTGGTGGCGTACCGAGGTCTATCTGGACAGCGTGGAAGACGACTTCACCAGTCGGCGATTTGAACTTGACTCGGCGAGCGTCCTAATCGAACCGGGCAAAGGCAGCGGATCGCTGCGTGGTTCGGAGGCGAGGTTCACAGAGGCGGCGCGAATCGCGCTTTCGGAAGGTCGGCTGGGCGTGGACGACCATTTGTTGCACTGGTTGTTGGGTCCGGGGATTCCGTCACCGATGCTTGCACTTTACACAGCCTACGCGCTCGCACTTGCAGCGGAGCCCGACGTGAACCGTGTCAGGACGCTATGCGCCCACCTTAAGGAGCGGTGGACTGAGCGGTCTGCTGACGTGAAATTGCTGGAGGGCTGGTGTGATGCCGCAGGCGGTAAAGAGAGCGTATCGCCGTCAATTGAATTCAGGCCAGATGAGGTACCCATGATTGCGTACGGCTGGGAGGTTGCGGCGCGACTGGGACAGGGAGCAGCGCTACCGCTGGCAGCCCAGGAACACGTCGGGGTGTGGAGGACTTCGAGCACCCTTTGGACGCAGATGCAAGTTCCCTCGGCTGAGGAGGGCATCCACACTTTCCGCCAACGAACCACGCACCAGTTACCGCGCCGACTAGACGGGGCTGTCGATTTCCAGGCCCTCTCCGGCGCCTTGATTCGTCCCGGCCACGAGCTCAGCCCCCTCCAGCAGGCGCTCCGCAGGGCGTTGATTGACGCGCGTGAAATTGGTGAACTCGATTTCGTTGGACCGACGCTAGAGAAGATTGGAGCTGCATCAGGGGTCGATGCGGACGTTGTTGTCCGTGCACTCGAAGGCCTGTTGGCGTACTCATCGAAGGGCGACGAGGAATTCGCGACCTTGACCGTTTAGTCGCCTGTTCTTCAGCCTGAGGTAGCCCCGCCATTCCTGACGGCAATCCCAATCTCCTGCTCAGCAGGGCAGCAGCGCCGGCGTCATCACCGCGCCTGCGAATCCCATCTACTCGATCGTGTTCGAGGCGACCGGCATCCACGACACGGGCACGCAGTTGGCCAACGGGGCGGCCCTGTCGATCCCGGACACGATCATGCGGCGGAGCCACGTGTCGCACCGGGAGGGCATCGAGGCGGCGATGGTGTGCGCGCAGCGATCCTGGCGCGCTTCGCGCCGCTGCTCCTTCTTCTGTATGCGGTCGGCGCCGGGGGGCACCCAGCGTGCGATCCGCCGGGCCTGCAGGGGACGCGAGTCGGCCAGCCCGGACCACCGGGCGAAGTACCTTCAGTTGGCGGCGCTGGGGCTGGGCGGGGTTGCCCTGCTGATATGGCCGGGGCCGGTGCGGTGGGAACGGTCAGGGCTTCCTCAGCGATTTCACTGCTGGTAAAATTCTGAAACGTCAAAGGCGCTCTCTTGGAGCGCCGTATCTCGGGTGCGGTTCAGCGAGGAGCGGTGTGCGATGGACGTGGGAAGTGCAATTCGGTTGTGTCGCAAGCGGCGCGGTGCGTCTCAGACCGACGTCGCCACACGCGCGGAGTGCTCGGTGTCGTACCTGTCGATGCTGGAGAACAACAAGCGTGATCCGACGTTGTCGATGATCAGGAAGATCGCCGAGGCGCTTCATGTGCCTGTCGGAGCGCTTTTTGTGATGGCATCTGAAGAGAAGGAATTGGGGAACATCGATAGTCGGCTGGCCGGAAGACTGCAGCGCGCGGCGATTGCATCGATTCCGTCGACGAATGACGCGGGGGCGGCCCGTGGCTGAGGGGTCTTTCGGCCGTCGGTATCGCAGGATCGGAGGATAGAGATGGCTAGCGCGGATCAACTGAAGGCACTGGTCAAATCCCACATCAGTCGGGACGACACCCAGTTCTATTCCGTCGCCATGCAGGTCGCTGCGCATGAAGCGAAGGCTGGCCACGGCAAGCTCGCCGAAGAGCTGCGCGACATGATCGATGCCGCCAAGACGCGCAGCATCTCAAGCGAGCCTGGAAAGCTCGTCCCGTTGGCACGGCCGCGTGGCGAACTGGCCAACCTGCTGGACGTCAGCTATCCCAAGAATCGCCTGGCCGACATGGTGCTCGATCCGACGATCTTCGAGCAGTTGCAGCGAATCATGAAGGAGCAGCGCCTGCATGCGCGTATTCGCGAGCACGGACTTTCTCCGCGACGGAAGATTCTGCTCGTGGGTCCGCCGGGAACCGGTAAGACGATGACAGCCGCGGTATTGGCTGGTGAGCTCGGGGTTCCGCTATTCCTGGTGCGTTTGGATTCATTGATCACCAAGTTCATGGGCGAGACTGCAGCGAAGCTGCGACAGGTCTTCGATGCCGTCTCGGATGTGCGCGGGGTCTATTTCTTCGACGAGTTCGACGCCATCGGATCACAGCGTGGATTGGCCAACGACGTCGGGGAGATTCGACGCGTGCTCAATAGCTTCCTGCAGATGATCGAGCGCGACCAGTCGACGAGCCTGATCCTGGCGGCTACGAATCACCCGGAGATCCTGGACTACGCGTTGTTCCGTCGTTTCGACGATGTCATCGAGTACCACCTGCCGACGCCAGAGCAGGCCATGGCTCTCATCCGGTCTCGTCTCGGCACCTACGCGCCAAAGCCATTGCCGGCCAAGGCGTTGGGGGCGAAGACTGTCGGTCTGAGCTTCGCGGAGATTCGCCGCGCTATAGACGAGTCCATCAAGGAAGTCGTCATGCATGAAGGAGGGCGAGTGGATGCGGAGGCACTCGGCCGGGCGCTCCTGGAGCGTCGCAGGTTGAGTGAGAAGCTGGAAAAGAACAACAAGCCAGTGAACCATGCCGGATCCAGCACCCGATAAGCGCGCGCACCTTCTCCTTCACGGCACGTCGCAACCGCACGCCTTCACTGCGCACAGTCCGGGCGGCGGAAAGAAGAAGCTACCTGAGCGCGATCGCCAGGCGCACGGGCAGGCCCTGCGGGGGCAGCTGCAAGAGCTGGAGACGGCAGCGGAAACCGCGGCTGCGTCTCAGCGTGAGCTTGCGCTCGAGAGCGGACTCGGCCTACAGATTGAGTTTGTCGGTCAGCCCGACGTGGAATTGGCTTTCCAGAGCCTCGCTGACGATCGGAAGAAGATCGAACTGCTGAGCGTGCGGAAAGAGGGTGACGTCACCTACGCCAATGTTTTCGTACCGGATGGAGGGCTCGGTCATTTCGAGCGCTACGTCGCCGACTACCTGGAAGAAAAGAAGGGCAAGAATGGGCAGGCGCTGGACCACAAGGCCCTGCTGAACACGATCGCTTCGATCCGCGTCGCCGAGCTGCGTGCGCTCTGGACCGACGATCCAGCCCAACTGCCAGAAAATCCGGATGAGGCGTTCTGGTGGGAAGTCTGGTTGCCCGTACGCGCAGCCCGGCAGGCGGTGGTCTCCGATTTCAGAAAGCTCGCCCAACTGGCGGGCTGTGCCGTCAGCGAGCACCAAGCCGAGTTTCCCGAGCGGACCGTGCTGCTGATGTACGCGTCGCAGGGCCAGTTCACGCAGTCCGTGATGCTGCTGAACTGTGTTGCCGAACTGCGCCGCGCGAAGGACACCGCCGAGTTCTTCGATGCCATGGGTGTCGAGGAGCAGGGGCTGTGGATGAACGACATGCTGGCGCAAGCTCAGTTTGCCCCGGCGGGAACGGACGCCCCGCACGTCTGCTTCCTCGATACGGGCGTCAATCGAGGTCATCCCCTGCTGGCGCCCTTGTTGGCCGAGCCGGACCTGCACTCGGTGAAGCCGGCCTGGGGAGTCGACGACACAGCGAACCATGGCACCGGCTTGGCGGGTTTGGCCGCCTACGGAGATCTGACGCACGTCTTGGGCAGGACCGATGTGGTCACGGTCGCGCACCGGCTCGAATCGGTCAAGTTGACGCCGGAAGAGGGGTCCAACGAAGGCGACAGCAAGCACCACGCCTACCTGTTCGCCGAGGCGGTCAGTCGACCCGAGATCACTGCTGCAGATCGGCGACGGGTGTTCGCATCCGCAGTCACCGCGTCTGACTACCGCGACCGTGGTCGACCTTCGTCGTGGTCTTCGATGGTCGATCGAATGGCAGCTGACGTCGACAACGTCGGTCAATATCCCCGGCTTTTCGTACTCGCCGCTGGCAACACGAGGGATCACGGCGCTTGGATGACGTATCCAGATAGCCTCTCGACCAATCTGGTGCACGACCCGGGGCAGGCATGGAATGCGATCACCGTGGGGGCCTGCACGAACAAGGTCGACACTGAACACCCTTCGTTAATGGCGATTGCTCCTGATGGTGGCTTGAGTCCCTACACCACCACGTCCATGACCTGGGACCCCTCGTGGCCGCTCAAGCCTGACGTCGTATTCGAAGGCGGAAACGTCGCCAAGGACCAACAAGGGGCGACGGGGATGTCGAGCCTGAACCTGCTCACGACAAACCATCGACCGAATGAGCGGCTGTTCACGACGACCAACGCCACCAGCGCCGCCTCGGCACTCTGTGCACGCACGGCTGCACAGATCATGGCGGCCTATCCGCAGCTGCGCGCGGAGACCGTCCGCGCGCTGATCGTCCACTCGGCCGAGTGGACGCCCGCCATGCGCCAGATGTACCTCCCCGCGAATGCGAGGCCAAGCAAGAAGGACTATGTCAATCTCATCCGGCATTGCGGCTGGGGCATGCCGGATCTCGATCGCGCGCTGTGGAGCGCGGGCAACTCGCTGACGTTGGTGGTCGAAGACCAGGTCCATCCCTATGGCAAAGACGAGAAGAGGGGTGTCGTCAGCCGCGACATGAATTTGCACGAACTTCCTTGGCCAAAGGAAGAGCTGGAAGCGCTCGGCGATGCCGAGGTGCAGTTGCACGTCACGTTGTCCTACTTCGTGGAGCCCAACCCTTCGGCGAGAGGCGTGTCATCGAAGTTCCACTATCCGTCGCACCGCCTCAGGTTTGATGTTCAACGGCCGCTCGACGCGTCGACGGATGACTTCATCGCACGAGTGAACGCCGCCGCCCAGCGCGAAGACGAAGGCGATGCGGTGAACCCGAAGGACACGGATTGGTACCTGGGGGAGCGACAGCGTCACCGTGGGTCGCTTCATCGGGATGTCTGGCAAGGCACCGCGGCGGACTTGGCCAGCAGGGGATTCATCGCCGTCTATCCGTCGGCTGGCTGGTGGCGTTCGCGACCTGCGCTCGAGCGGTACGCCCTTCCTGCGAGATACAGCCTCGTCGTGTCGATCCACACCGAGCAGACCGAAGTGGACCTGTACGCCGTCATCGCCAACAAGGTTGCCATCGTGGTCTGAAATCGTGCAGAGCGACGCCCTGAAGAGCTTGGAACTCGACAAGATTGGTAGCTTGTTGGGCGGCAGTGTGTCCAGTGAACTCCGCAGAATGGAACTGGAGCGCGCCTCTTGGATGGCGGCAATGGCCCAGAGCCACAGCCTCGAAGAGCAGATGAAGAAGCTGGTGGGAGACACGTCTCTTGCGGCCCAGATGAGTAAGCAGGCAAAGGAGCTGCAGGCCTACTCCTTGCCAGAACAGATGAAGCTGCTCATTCCTGAGAATTCGCTGGCTGTCCAGATGGCAAAGCGATGGCAGGAAGTCCAGAGGACCGAACAAGAGAGCATCAGAAGAATGCTCAAACCCCTTCAGGACATTCGCAGTTCGCTTCTGAAGGACAGTGCGATTCAGCGGATGCTGGAGGACCTCGCAAAGCCACTTGCCGCCTCGGAGCAGTTTGCCAAGCTCATCGAACAGGCCACGGGATCCAGTGCCGTTCTGAAGGCCATGCACTCGGACATCGGGGTCTCGATAGAGAGCACCCGGAAGATCCTTGCGGATGCCTCGGTCAGTAGTGGCATCGGGCAGCTCATGAAGAGCTTCGACGAGGCCAACAAGCGCTGGAGCGTTCCTCAACCCTTGCTCGACTCGATTGGCGCGTTGCAGGCGCTGCAGGAGCAATTGGGCAGGGTTTCGTTGCCTGTCATCGATGCAGCGTCTGCTGCCACGCTTGCCAAGGTGCTGGGGCCAGAGGGCATAAAGGCGCAGCTCGCCGCGATGGGCATCAACGCCGATGGCTCAGTCAACGTCCAGTTCGTTCAGCAAGAAGACGGGCTCGGTCTCGGCCGCAAGACCTTGGAGTTGATGGCACTGTTGGGTTTCATCCTGGCAGTACTGATCCCGCTCTACCAAGAGCTCAGCTCTTCACGCTGGCAGGCAGCGACCGGTAGAACACTCGCAGGGCAAACCGAGAGGATCGAGGCGCTTGGCACCAATCTGGAGGCGCAGCGAAAGACGATCGATGCCCTCACGAAGTTGGTGGAGAGGGCCTTGGTGCAAGAAGCCAAACGGCAGGAGGAGCGATTCGTCGTTCTGGATCGCGTGGCCGTAGTTCGGTCCAAGCCGGAGCACGGGTCGGCCGTTCAGGGCAAGTTGCTGCCGCGAGAGGTGGTCCGGCCGATCTCGGCACGCGGCAAGTGGATCGAGTTCGAGTACTACCACTGGCTCTACCAGGAGCATCGCACGGGCTGGGCGCTGAAGAAGTACTTCCAGCGCGTGCCAGCCAACTTCGAGATGCGCGGCAAAGAAAAGGCGACGATCCCGTGATCGTCCCTCACTCAATTGCTGAGGCTGGTGATCCGCTCATAGTTCAGCGAGCGACGAACTACTACGACGACCTGTTCGTTCGCTTGATCGGCGACGGTGTTTCGCAGGGGAGCGCCATCGAGCGAGTCGCGACTGCCTACCTCGACGGAAAGCCGCTGCCCGTCGGCAAGAAGAAGCTCACGAAGAAGGAGCGCGACAGCCTGTTCTGGTCCAGCAATGTGGTGAGGGAATGCCCGCCAGAGTCGTGGAACGTCGAGGCCATGTCGTTCGCCCTCGCGCGATACGTTGGCCAGGAGCCGGTCGCTGCTGATGGTTTGGTGGCCCGGGTGGCGCGCGACGCACCCGATGCGTTGATCCGCGCCGTCAGGTATTCCGGGCTTGTTCTGAACCCGCACTCTCCGCGACGAGTTGAGCTGGAGCAGGCCGCGGCCGAAGGCGAAGCAGTGGCCGAGTTGTGCCGCGTGCTCGACCTGTTTGCGCTGGCGCATCGCGATCGGATCGCGGCCGTGGAGGCGCAGAAGGCGCGGCTGGCGGAGCTGTCGGTCTTCGACCTCTTGATCTACGCGAGCCTTTACGCCTTCGAGGTTCTGGTTCCAAGGGACTTCAAGGTAAAGGCGCTTGCACTGCCTTCGAGGGTTGATCTCGAGCTCGCCTGGGATGCACTCAGCGACCTGCTCGCGTGGAAGCTCACGGGCGCCAGCATCTCGTCTCTGAAGCTGACTGAAGACATCATTGGGAGGTCGGTCGCACGGCATCTTCGCCCGATCCTGTTCGAATCCGGTACGGCGAACTCCAGCGAGGCCGTTAGGAATCTTCGCGCTCTTCACGCGCTGATGGACGCGCAGATCGAGTTGAACGAGTTCACCGCCAGGTCGGCGGATGCGTTCTGCTACGACGACGGCATTCGATTCGAGCGGCGGGGCGATCGGCTCGAGATCATCGAGGTGGATCCGGCCGCACGGACTACGTGGCAGAACGATGGGCGGAAACTTGAGCGCCTGCATGGCTACTGGTTCCACCGCGCAATGGACGTGTACTTCGAGCAGGTCGTCTCCGATCCGGCCAAGTGGGCGATCGGCCGACCGGAGAATGCGGACGCCAATCGTTTGGCCTGGCTACGGGCGCTGCAAGCGCAGCTTTGCTTACGTGAGGCGTACGGTGTCGCCGACGAAGTGATTTCCGCGTCCGGAGACACCGTCGATCTCTTCCGAGGGCTGCTGTCGCTCAACTTGATGTCGGTATTCTTCCAACGGGACTTCCTGGCAGCCTTTGCGGAGCGCCTTGATGCGTCGGGGAACTGGATCGTCGCTTTGCGGCGTCTGACCATGGACGGCCTGCGCGAAGGGTTTCAGAACCGGCTGCCGCTCACCTGGTCGGATCGCGACTCGAAGGTGGCCAACATCACCGGGTGGACCGTCACGACATCCGAGCCCAAAGGCAACCCCAGAATGGCATCCGCGATCCTGGACTTCTGGACCTACGACATGGTCGCGATGGCAGAACGCCTCCAGCGCAATGAGCCAGGTCTTCAGCCCCACCTGTTCGAGCGACCGGTTCTCAAGTTCGGAGCGACGCTGGTTCAGTTGCCATGGATCGTCGGCCTGCAGAACAACAGCTCGGCTGCGATCAACAATCTGAGGCGACTCGGCGCCCGACGCGGGCAAGCTCGGGACGAGGCGCAACGGATCGAGGCAGGCCTGGCACAGCTGTTCGAGACGCGTGGATTCAAGACGCTGCTCAACTGGAAGCCACCGCGTGACGTGGACGACCCTGGCGAGGTGGACTTGATCGCCACCCTCGGCCAACATCTGTTCGTCATCGAGGTGAAGTCGACGTTCATGCGCCGATCTCAGCGGGACGCGTGGCTGCATGCCACCAGCACGCTTCGCAAGGCAGGCAATCAGCTTCGCCGCAAGGTCGAAGCGGTGTCGGTGGCAATCGCCTCGGATCCCGAGCTCCGCGCGTTGCTTGACTTGACCGAGGATCGTCTCCCAACTCGCCACCATGGTTGGATCGCCGACACATCCATCGAGTGCGACCACCAGCGCTTCGCCGGCTTTCTGAAGGTCTCAGTCGAAGAACTGTTGATCGCGCTTCGCGATGATCGTCATCTCTTGAACGACCCCAATGGTTTGCTCGCCGGGGACTATGTAGCAGACCAGTCGCCTGAGGCCGATGCGAGCAGATCTGCCTGGACTCTGAGATCTGCCTGGACTCTGTATCCCGACGGGTTCGGTGCAGAGCGCTTCATTGAGGTGATCGAGACGGGGGCTGTTTGGGATCTGCGCGATCGAACGCAACATCGGCCAAGTACGCAGTGAGCGGGTCGACACTGTGCGCTGGTGAAGCGCTCTGCCAGAATGCTTGGGGTCGATCTGGCTCCGCCAGATCGTTCTCCGAGAGGTGCGAGTCGATCGATCTTGATGGTGACTTTCAACTACACCGCCCGTGCTGCATCGTGACGGTAAAAAAATGTGCGAAAAATCGAGTCGGGACAATAGCTTAGGGTGTTCGATGCCACGCCTTTTTGGTCGTTGCCCTGACCGACGCCGAGGCTCGCCGATGGTGTCCGCGATGGTCGCGGGAGTCGATAGATGTCGATAGATCTCGAAAGGTCACTTCAGACCGAATCGCCTGCAAACCCGCGCCAATGCTGGTGCTCCGCACTTTGACGGTAAATATGACGGTAAATTTCTGCCGAGCAGCCTCAGGTGCATTACAAATCAACAGCTTAGAAGGCTCGTTGATGATTGAGTGGGAGTAGCTTTCGAGATCTATCGGGGTCTATCGGGGTCTATCGAGAGCTATCCAAAAGCGGCCCCAGCGCGTTAATCCGATTGGCAAATGCCTGCCGCGACGTCTGTCGAGATCTATCGAGATCTATCGCTGGGATGCCCTTTAATCTGACGGTAAAAGAGTCGCGTCGAGCTGCCCCGAGAAATTTGCCGTCAGGCCGATTCCCAGGTTGACGGTAAATCCCGAGCGCAAAGTCCAGCATCCATGCGGGCTATCGGGCGATCGCCGGGTTGAGTCGCGCTGACGGTAAATTCTTGCGCTCCCCGGGCGATACGTCGCACTGGTGGGCCGCGCTTCGTGATTCGCTGTGCTGGGCAACGGAAGGGCAGGGGACGGGACAACTTGCCGCTCGTTGATCGATGGAAGTACATCATCAACGGCGGCTTCCCCGAGCTTCGATCCACTCGTGGCGGCCGCTCAGTCCAGACTCGCACGGAGCCCACGGCCACTGGGCATTGAATGCCCGCAATGCGTTGGACAGCGGCCGCACGGGCGAGCGAGGTGGCGAGCAGCACCCGGCCATCAAGCGACATTCGAGTCCGGTCAGACCGGTCGTTCGCCCACACCCTGATTGGCCCCGCCTGCCACCCACCGCGCCACCGGCGCCCGGCGCATCGATCCGCCGCCACTCTCACCGCGCTGGGCCACGAACGTCACCGACCGGCCCGCCGCCACGAGGCCAGCCACCCTCCTGTCCAGCTGCGTCAGCGGGAAGCCCTGCACCGCCCCGCGTCGGGTCGGCCGCATCTGGCGCAGGCCGCCACGCGCCTTGGGGGTCGTCGCGAGGTGCTTCTTCGGCAACCGCCTCGGCGGCCATTGCAACTGCTCGACGAAGGCGCCCACCTGCATCAGCACCACGTCGCCGGCAAACTCTTGCTGCCAGTGCCGGCACTGCGCCTGGACCGTGCGCGCCGCCAGCGGCGCCTTGTCACGGCGCCTGAGCTTCAGCGTCTGCCGGTCCAGCGCGATGAAGCCTTCCAGCCACGGGTTGGCATCACACACCGCCGCTACCAGCCGCCGGCACGAGGCCCGGCGCAGGTGGCCCAGGTACGACGCCAGGCTGGCCTGCAACGCGTCCAGCGCCGGCGCGTCGTAGCGGTACTCGGTGGCTTGCGCGTGGCGGCCGACCAGCGCCCGCTCGCTGCGCCGCAGCGCCTCGTGCAGGTGGCCCACCACCCGCCTGCGCACCAGCAGGTGAAACGGCCGCACGATGTAGCCCAGGAAGTCCACACCATCGCTTACCGGCCGCAGCCGCTGGCGCGCCGCGTTGAGTTCCAGCAGCAGCCGCTCGGCCAGGAAGCCTTCGATGCGTGCCTGCCAGTTCGTCAATTGCGCCGCCGATTCGGCCACCAGCACGAAGTCGTCGCAGTAGCGCAGGTACCAGCGGCACTTCAACTCATGCTTGACGAACTGGTCCAGCGTGTTCAGGTACACGTTGGCGAAGAACTGGCTGTTCAGGTTGCCAATGGGCAGGCCTTTGCCTGGCGCCGCGCGGAACAGCGTCTTGTGCGGCGGCAGCCGGTCCACCAGCCGCGGGTCGCCCTTGAGCACCGGCTCGTGCGTGCAGTCGTGGAACACCAGCTTCTCGGCCAGCCACAGCGCCTCTGCATCAGCCGGCCGGCGCGGGTTCAGCTTCGCGGCCACCATCTCGAACAGCCTTGGCTTGTCGATGCTCATGAAGTAATTGCGGATGTCCAACTGCAGCGCGAATGCTTCGCGCGTGCCGTTGGCCGTGGCTTCGCGCATGAACTGCTGCAGCCGTGCCACCGCGGCATGTACGCCCTTGCCCTTGCGGCAGGCGTAGCTGTCATGGATGAACACCGGCTCCCAGATGCGCTCCAGGTAGTTCACCAGCACATGGTGCACCACGCGGTCGCGGAAGTCGGCGGCGAAGATCTCGCGCAGCTTCGGGCGCTGGATGAAAAAGCAGACAGAACGGCCGGGTTCGTAGCTGCGGTCAGCGAGTGCATCGCGCAGCGCCAGCAGCTCTCTCTCCTGCGCCGCCTCGAAGCGCAACGCGTTCGCGGTGTTGCGCTTGTGGCGGCGGCATTCGACGTACTGCCGCTGGATGTTCGCCAGTGAGAACAGCGACGCATCCTTCTTCTTCACGGGGCATCATCCTCCGGGGCGCACAGCCACGGCATACAACGCATTGTTCTTGTCGTCGTTGTTCTGGTTGCCGTCGTTGGTGTTGAAGTTCCACGCGTTGTTCGGATTCGCCACGTACTCCGTACCGGACCAGTAGTCGTTGGACTGCACATAGGTCCACCCACTTCCCCCGCCAAGGCCAACCCACAAGCGGCGGGGCCACCGGCCACCGATCCAGCGCTACCGGGTACAGCGGCCTGCATCAACATGCCTGGGCAGCGCAAGCTGCGCCGCAAGAGTCCAGGCGGGGTGGACGCACGATGATGAAACTCGGCACGCTGGCCGGCGCCGGCCGGCTGAAGGGGCCGGCACGGGCACGGCCATTCAGGCCCCCATGTCTTCGAACTCAGGCCCGGGCTTGCGCCTTGGCCTGGGTCTGCTTGAACCAACCCTCGTTCTGTCTGGCCACCGAGCCCACCTGCTCCACATCATGCAGGTAGCCGGCAAAACTCTTGAACGCCTTGACCTCCTTGGCCACGCGCATGGCCAGCAGCAGGGCCTCGATGCGGTCGCGCAGCACCAGCAACTCGGTGCTGCGTTCAGTCTTGTCTTTGGCGTTGTTGGCCCGCAGCACCTGCTGCAGCACGGCGCGGCTGCCCTCACGCAGTTCGGTGCCCAGCGTGTACTTGTGATACCGCGAGAAACCCGCCACCAGCTTCTCGAAGTGCACCGTCATGTCCAGCGCAGCCTTGTAGATCGGCAGGTGTTCGTGCCGAGCCATTGTCGCTGCCCAAAAAAATCGCGCGGTTGGGGGCTACGCCTTGCAGGCCGCGCCGGGCCAATGGCCCGGCTCCTCGCCAGGCACCATCAGTCCACTTGACTGATGGTGTCCGGGCTCGGCCCCCAAACCCCCGAAAAGGGTCCGAAGCGCACGAAGCGCCTAAGCCTCAACGTGTCCGCTTCCGCCGGGCCAGCAACACGGCGCCTAAACCCATCAGCATCAGTGCATACGTCTGTGGCTCCGGGATAGCAGCGGCCACATCGCCGGGGCGCACAGCCACGGCATACAACGGATTGAGCTGGTAGCGGTAGAACTGGTCGCCGCCAGTGTAGAAATACCACGCGTAGCCCAGAAACGCCGCGTGCTCCGTACCGGACCAGTAGTCGGTGGACTGCACGCCGTCAAATTGAGCCCGCAAACCTCCCAGCGATCCGCCCACGTCGTTCCAGATATACGCGTATTGATTCAGCGCCCCGACAGCCTGCAGGCCGTCGCCTGTGGGCAGGAACCAACCCGTGAAGTCAGTCTGCGCAGCACCTGCCGATTCAGCCAGGGCCTGGGCCGAACCTGCAGCAGCCGTCGCGCTCCAGAAGCCTCTGCCGATGTTCCAGTCGTTCAGGATCGTGATGTCGAGCGTGGTGTTGTAGAACATGGCGCACTTGTCCAGGCCAGACACCGTGCAGGTGGTGCTGGCCGTGCCATTGGCCAGGCGACCTTGGAAGACCGACGCCGCATGCGCCGCGCCCGTCAGGGCCACGATGGCAGCCGCCGCCACCCAGGTTTTCAAAGTCCTCATCCCTTAGCCCCTTCGGTTGACCAAACAATCATCACCGCAGCAAGCAAATCTCGTGCCCCCCCCGGGGGGCTGAAGGGTATTGAAAATCAATGACTTAGTCTTGAGCCAGGGTTGCGTGCCCAGAGCAACTGTAAAGAAGTTCGACAAGTGCGTCTTGGCAAAAGCCCGCAGATCGCGCGCGCGATGCGCCAGCCCAGGCGGACGGCTGCTTCAGGGCGGCGGCGCCGGTGACTCCTTCGGGTCGGTGACGGCCGGTCAGCGGAAGTCGGTGGCCAGCGGCTGTACGGCCCACTGCCGACATTCAGCATGGGATGCGGAAGGAAGAGTACGCGCTAGTTATCAGCAGATGATATAGTCTGCAATCAATGAACGGTCCCGACATCGGCCTCGATACGCTCCTTGATCTGGACGGCAGCATCCTGGAGCAAGAGGGCGGCTACTGGATCAAGATCGAGGCACGGCGAATCCCGCCGTCGGAGCATGCTCGACATGGCATCAGGTACAGCCTGACGCTGCACGACAAGTACGGCACCCGAATCCTGGGCTACGACAACGCACATGCGGTGAAGCCGCCGAGGAAGTTCAAATTCGCCGGGCAGCGGCTGCCCTACGACCACCGTCACCGGACTGCGAGCGACAAGGGCGTGCCCTACGCGTTCGAATCGGCGCATCGGTTGTTGGAGGACTTCTTCGCAGAAGTGGATCGCGTGATCAAGGAAGCACAGCAATGAAGACCATCGTCATCGGCGTGATGCCCCAAGAGCAGATCCGGGCGAGGGCGATCGCCATCGCCAAAGGCGAGTACAAGCCCAAGCCGGGCGAGCCCAAGATCTGGTTCACCTCCATGAAGTCGGTGGCCGAGGTACTGAGCGACCAGAACCGTGCCCTGCTGAAGGTAATCCGGGAGACCAATCCCGATTCCATGGCGGTGCTGGCCAAGGCCACGGGACGACAGCCGGGCAATTTGTCGCGCACCTTGAAGACGATGTCGCGCTACGGGCTGGTGGAGCTTCAACGTGAGAAGACCCACGTCAGGCCGGTCGTGAAGGCGACCGAGTTCCGGATCTTGGCGGCCGCTTGAGATCGTGTGCTCGCTTGCTTCGCAGGAGAGTCACTGCTGTGCGCCGGGGCAGGGCGGGGCAGGCAGGGCCGCCGCACGCCAATCTCGGCTACGCAAGGCGATCCGGCCCCGCCAGATCGTTCGCTGAGAGCGGTGGGAGGCGATGGATCTCGATCGAGGCCGTCAGCTGCATCGCGGATGGGGCGTCGTGACGGTAAAAAGTTGGGCGAAAAGTTGTGTCGGGACAATAGCTTAGACTGTTTGATGCCGGCCCTTCTTGGGCGCTTCAGTGACCGGCGCGGGAGCGTGTCGATGGCGGTTCGAGTCGCCCCGCGAGTCGATAGATGTCGATAGATCTCGAAAGGTCAGCTTTGGCCGAACCGCCCGGAAACCCGCGCCAATGCTGGTGCCTGACAGGTTGACGGTAAGAATGACGGTAAAAGTCTGTGGGGCGACGTCGAGCTCCCTACGAATCAACAGCTTAGAGGGCTCGTTGATGATTGAGTGGGAGTAGAACGGGCGATCAGGAGTAGCCGGTAGTACTTCGTGGTCTGAACATCGCCCGGGCGCAGATCGCGATTGCCCGACACTCGTTACTTGATCTCCACGATATCCAGCAGCGCCCACTGCTTGTTGAAGTAAGCCCCGGTCGGACCATAGAACCGGAAGTACGTGAACCAACCGCAAGGGCAACTGCTGGGACAATGCGCCCACGGTGAGCCTGTGGGGCAGCCTGAAGGTCGGACGGCTGTACGGCAGGAGGTTCGCCACCCACCGAGAAGCAATGGACGAGGTCATCGACTGGTTGACGCTCCACAACCACCGGCGACTGCACTCCACGTTGGGCTACACCAGCCCCATGAAGTTCGAAGCGAACCAACACGCGGGCCAGGTTAAGAAAGCCGCGTAACCGAGTGGCTATGGACTACGTCGGACAATGGCAAGGCCAATGAAGGATCGGCGACATATCTTCTTCGCAGCCCACCCGACGGTGGGGCACACCAGCGCGCTCCGTGCGATCGGTGCCGAGCTTCGCGCGCGCGGACACGCGACAAGCTTCGCCATGGTCCACGCGCAAGTGCCGTTTGCAACGCTCTGGCCCGAGGGGGTGCGCGTGGCGTTGAGCCTGCCCGCCGCGATCGCAGCGGAGGGCGCGGAGGTGGTGAAGCTCAGCGCGTCACCGGGGTCACTGTGGTACGCGGTGCGGCTGCCTCGGGCGACGGGCCAGGCCGAACTCGAGATCGCCCTCGCGCTGTTCACGAGCCGTCTCGACGCGCAGGCGCGGCAACTCGCCGCTCACATCCGGCGTACGGGTGCGTCCGTGGTGGTGGGCGACTACCTGATGCCCGCAGCGTTGCTCGGGGCGCGCCTCGCGGAGCGGCCGTTCATCGCGCTTTACCACTCGGCGCTGCCGTTCCGCGCCGAGGGCGCGCCGCCTTTCGGGACCGTGTTGCCCGAATCCGCGCGCGGGAGCGATGCGTGGCGGGAGGCCGAGCTGCGGCTCAAGCGCATGAGCGCCGACTTCGATTCCCGTATCGCCGGCGCCGCGAGGCGACTCGGCCTCGAACCGCCCGGGGACGGCCTGCTGCTACGCCCGATCTCGCGCGACCTGAATCTACTCGCGACCGCTCCGGAACTGGAGCCGGGCCTCCTACCGCTCGCCGGGAATGTCTTGATGACCGGGCCTTGCCTCTCGAAGGGATCTGCGGTCGACAGCGCAGGGCAGGCAGTTCTCGACATGCTGCCCCGCAGTCAGCGGCTCGTCTACGTGTCTCTCGGCACGGTCTTCAACGGCCAACCCGCCGTGTTCCGTGCGCTGATCGCTGGCGCGTCTGCCACTGGCGCCCACCTCGTCGTCAGCGCCGGCGCGAGTTTCGATGCGCTGGCGGATCTACGCTCGCCATCGGTGCACATCCATCGGCGCGTACCGCAGGTGCCGCTGCTCCAGCGAGTGGACGCCGTCGTTACGCACGGCGGAAACAACACCGTGCAGGAGTGCCTCGCCACGGGTCGGCCGATGGTAGTAATCCCCTTCGGCGGCGATCAGGTCGCCAACGCGAATCGGGTCGAACGACTCGGCGTGGGCGTGCGAATGAGCGCCACAGCCCTCTCGTTAGACGCCGTGCGAGCTGCGGTCGAAACGCTCTCGGAGGCACGCTTCGCCGAGCGCGCCTGGGAAATCGCGCGTGCTCTCATGGCTTACGGCGGCACGCGCGCGGCGGCCGACGCGATACTCGGGTTTCCGTAACGGCCACCTACAGGTCTCGAATGACCGCGTCCGTGTGGGAGCGGCGCCTCGGCAGCGCATGAGGGCCGAAGATTCGATATGTAGGGCACACTTACCGCACAGCAAAGCACCGCCGTGTCACGGCGCATACCCATTGCTGACATTCAGTTTGGGATAAGCAAGGCACGGTAAGCAACTGTTATCGTCAGACGATATGATCCGTCACTGATGAACAGTCCCGACGTCGGCTTCGACACACTGCCTGATCTGGACGGCTCTATCCTGGAGCAGGACGGCGGCGACTGGGTCATGATCGAGGTGCGGCGAATTCCGCCGTCGGTGCGTGTTCAAGACGGCATTAGGTACAGCCTGTCGCTGCACGACAAGTACGGCACCCGAGTCATGGGCTATGACAAGGCACATGCGGTGAAGCCGCCGAAGAAGTTCAAGTTCGCCGGGCAGCGCCTGCCCTACGACCATCGGCACCGGACCTCAAGCGATAAATGCGCCCCCTACGCGTTCGAGTCAGCGCAGCGGCTTTTGGAGGCGACCTTCCTGGTCGGCCCGCACCTGACGAGCGGCGCATTCGTCGAGGCATTGCCGCCGTTTCGGTCGATCGAGCTCGGCGTCTTTGCGGTCTACCCGTCTCGCAGGCACCTGACATGGAAGGTGCGCGTTCTGATCGACTTTCCGATCGATGCGTTCCGTATGCGCGCTTGGCCGCTTTTAGGGGCAGTCGTTCCGCCCGGCGGAACGACAGAAAGGAAAGTGACCAGAGGTGGCCGAGGATGCAGTGAGACTCGTCGCTCCAAACCAGACCAGTCTTCGGAAAGCCTGCCTTGCCGCGGTTGCGGTCAAACGTCGGCTGAGATTGGATGACGGGGAGCGGCCAAGAGCACGCAGTGACTGGCTCGAGAGGTGGTGACGCCCACGCTCCGTGGAGCCCCGCCTGCGCAACGCATCTGGCAACGCGCGTATCGGTCGACCGCGGGTACCTCGCTCAGCGTTGGCGATCCTGGCTGCCGGCATGCAGCAGATCCATGGACCGGTCGGTCCGGCGTCAAGCGCCTGGTGCGTGCGCTGTCGATCCTCGGTCGGCGCCGGGCGGCGTTGCAAGGTAGCCCAGCAGCGCGCGGACGACACGATCGCGCAGATCGGCCGAGGGCTTTCGGCCCGCCATTGCGTCTGCTTCGATCATGGCCTTGGCGATCACGAAGATGTCCTGCACGTCGCCCGGTTGCGGCGGCGCCGCGAGTTCGTCGGCGTGGCGCTGCAACAGCGTCATCACCGCGGCGCCGATCCGCTGTTCGTACTCGCGCAGCCGCGGCCCCAGCGGCAGGCGCGCTTCCTCGTGATCGAGCGCCGCCGCCAGAATCGGGTGCGCGTACTGCTGCGCGATGCCGATGTCCGCCAGCGCCAGCAGCGCTTCGCGCAGCGACCGATCCTGATGCGCAGCCACGCAGGACTCAATGCTGGCGGCAAGCGCCGACTCGTGCCGGTCGATCAGCGCTGCGACGAGCGCGGACTTGTTCGGAAAGTACTGGTATAGCGAGCCGACGCTGACACCGGCGACCTCGGCCACGCGGTTCGTGTTGAAGCCCGCCAGCGACTCGCGCTCCAGAACGCGAGCCACCGCGGCGAGGATGGTCTCCACGGTGTCGGCCGAGCGGGCCTGGCGGGGCGACTTTCGCTGGCGCAAGTCGATGCGGGGCATGGTTGGACCTCGGTGCGCAAAACGCGAGTATGCATAAATGAGCAATTGCTTGCATTATTTCGCTGGCTGCATTGGTAGCCGCAATCGATCCCATCGCAACCTCGAGGAGCAAACGATGAACCCGTTCGATCCACATTCGGCGCGGCCGTGGCCGCGCCGCCGCTTTAACGCCGCGCTGCTGCCCGCCCTGGCTGCAGCGGGTCTCGGCGGCCTGCTTGAACCGCGGCCCGCCGGGGCGCAGCAGCGCCTGCGCCCGACGCCCACCGACTTCGAGGGCCCATACCGGCCGCTCAAAGGCACGGTCTGGGGCGGCATCGATCTGATGAACGCTGGCGATGCGGTCTCGCCCGGGAAGCCGCTGGTGCTCGCCGGCCGGCTGCTCGACACCGCCGGGCGGCCCCATACCGGCCTGCGGCTGCAGGTCTGGCAGGCGAATTCTACCGGCCGCTATGACTACCATCCGGCCGAGACGCCCGGCCATGGCCGTCCGGATCCGGCATTCCGCGGCTATGGCGAGGCCGACATCGATGCCGACGGCTGGTACGCGGTCCGGACGATTCGCCCAATCGGCTACAAGCGGACGCTGTTCGGGTTGCTGCCATGGACCTTCGTGCCGCACATCCACATTGCGGTCAGGGCGGGCGAGCGCGATCTGCTGGTCACGCAGTCCGATATCGACAAGGAGATTGCGCGGCGGGCAGCGACCAGCTATGCCGACCATGCGGAGCTGACGCGCTCGGACGCGATGCGTCGGCTCACGGAGGCCGTTGGCGACGCCGCCGTGGCGCAGGCTGAGATGGTTCGCTTCAATGTCGTACTCGACCGGCCGGCGTGACCCAGCGGACCGGGCGCGGCGGCGCCGCGCTCCGGTGGCCGGCCAGCGCCTGTGCGCCGTCCGGCTGTCCACCGGCAGCGCGTCAGCCGCGCCGCGTACCGGTAGGACGGCGGCAGCCCGGGCAGCAGGCTGAATGGCTGCGTCACCCCAGCGACGAGGACAGATCTCGATGCCGGGGGGTGACCTCCGCGAAAGAGGCCCGGCAGGCGGCCAGTGGGCGTGGGCATGGGCAGCATGGCGCTCTCCGGTTCCGTGAGAGGACGGGGTAGGGCGCGCAGCGATCTCCGGGAGTTGCCCTTGGGTATGAAAAATCGTAGTCGAAGGTGTGCGAAGGGTGGTCGGCGCCCCGATCGAGTCAGACTGGGGGACTGCGTCGCGATGTGCCGCGAGGTACGGCAGCCAGCCCGACCTCGCCATCGAGGAGATCCTGATCCTGCTCCGCCTCCGGCCACAAGGCGGGGAAGTAGAAGCGAAGCGCATGACGTGGGATGCCGAACCGCAGGCTCCCGTAAGGGGAGTCCGTGGTGAGGAACCCGCGAGCGAGCAGCGCTGACAGCGTGGCGGTGGCCACGCGCTCGCCCAGGCCGGTCATGGCCTTGAACTGCGCGCGTCCGAGTTCGCCTTGCGTGGCGAAGAGGTAGTGCAGGGGAAGCAGCGCCTCCTCCCGAACCCCTGACTTCACCGCAGCCGTCTCGTAGGCGAGGGCCGCGCGTATACGGTCCTGCATGCCCTGCACATCCAGTTGGCGGGCCATGAACTCGACCTGGTCGAGGCAGACATCCAGGGTGTACTCGATCCACTGCACCAGCCCAGCCTGGGTGAGGTTGCCCCGTCCGTCGAGGTCTCCGCGACGGTGCTCGTCGGCAGCCTGCAGCAGGGCCTTGTACTTCGATTCGGTTCGCGCGTATCCCCGCAAGGGGGACCACAGACCACCCGTGAGCCCCCAGGCATGCAGGAGCAGGTGGGTGTGCAGCCGGGTGACCCGGCCATTTCCGTCCAGGAAGGGGTGTGTCCACGCCAGCCGATGGTGCGCAGCAGCCAGGGCGACGACGGAAGCTTCCCCCCGCCGGATGCTGCCGTACACCTGTTGCCAACGCTCGATGAATCGGGGCAGCGACTGCGCTGTCGGCGCCTCGTGCCGGCCGACCGCCACACCGCGCTGGCGAAGCTCGCCGGGCACCATGGTGCTGCCATCGGCCAGCCGCAGGTCGTCCTCAGGAAGGTCGCGGAACAGCTCCTTGTGCAGCCAGATCAGTGCTTCAGGCGAATAGAGCCATCTGGCGGCTTCTGGGCCGTCGGCCTCGAGCTTGCGGTCGACTTGACCTTCGCACAGGGCTTCGGTCCGGATGTGGGCGACTGCCAGGCGCTGCTTCCGCGCGAGGTCGGCGTTGGCAGAAAAGTCCTGCTGCAGCGCGCGCTCGATGTCGCTGGGGTGGGTGTGCTCGCCCTCGATCCGGTTGGTGTAGTACGAGTTCATGCTCCGCAGGAGCTTGCGCAGTTCGGTCTGCGCAGTCTTGCCGGAGGCTGCCCCGAGGGCCGTGGCCTTGCGCATCAGGTCGCCGGCTTTCTCCAGCAAGGGCGCGAGCAGGGGCTCCGCAGGCATCAGCGGCTCGAACTGGTGCGGGGAATCGTACTGCCGGATGATCTGCGGGTTCACGTGCGAGATTGTATGCGTGAATATCGCCTACAAAAAGTCCATCGTTCTCGTCTTCATGTGCGAGATGAAACGCAGGTCGTGTAGGTGGTGTCGAACTTCAGATCACCGGGGTAAGCGAAGATAACGTATATCTGCACGATAACAGCGGCGATGTTAACCTGCGGTGGCGCTGTGTTCGTGTGGGGACCTGTGACTGACCTCGATGCCGCCATTCGCGCGTACTTGAAGGACACGCTCGGAATCGACGCTCCGACCGCCCCCTGGTCGGGCGCGGCCAGCTTGCCGTAATTCCTTGTGGATGCCTTCGACCTGAAGGCTCTGACGATGCCGGGTCGGGTTACGCTGAAAGGCGCGGCTCGCCTTATTCCGGCTCGACGCCCGCGGCCTTCAAAACCCTGCCAAATTCCGGCATGTCGGTTTTAATGCGCTCGATCACACCTTCCGGCGTGGTGTGCGCGGTGAACACGCCAAGCGATTTGTAGCGCTCCTGCACGTCGGGCATCTTCATGATCTTCGCGACCTCGGCATTCAGACGATCGATGATCGGTCGCGGCGTGCCTTTCGGCGTCATCATCGACCACCAGGTCTGCCCGACTTTCACCGGTACGTTCGCTTCGGCCAGGGTCGGCAGTTCCGGGAAGATCGCCGAGCGCGTCTCGCTGGTCACCGCCAGCGGGCGGATCTTGCCCGCGCGTATCTGCGGCACGGCCGGTACCATGTCCGCGAAGCAGAGCTGCACCTGACCGGCGACCAGATCGGCCACCGCGAGCGCCGTCCCCTTGTAGGGCACGTGCGTGATGCTCACGCCCATGAGTGATTTGAAGCTCTCGCCGATCACGTGCGCGGGCGTTCCGTTGCCACCCGAGGAAAAGTTGAACTTGCCCGGATTCGCCTTGAGGTGAGCGATGAGTTCCGCCACGTTGTTCGCCGGCACGCTTGGGTGCACGACAAGAACCGAGCCTGCCGTCGCGACCAGGGAGACCGGCGCGAAGTCGCTAATCGGATCGAACGGCAAGCGCTTGTACAGACTCGGATTGGTGGCAAAGGTCGCGCTGTTGCCCAGGAGGAGCGTATAGCCGTCCGCCGGTTGCCTGGCGGCGAACTCGGTGCCGATGTTGCCCGCCGCGCCGCCGCGGTTCTCGACGGTAACCGGTTGGCCGAGGCTTTCGGCGAGCTTCTGGCTGATGAGTCGCGTGATGACGTCGCTCGCCCCGCCCGGCGGGAACGGCGCGATGAACTTGATGGGTTTGTTGGGGTACGCTGCCTGTGCGAGTACAGCCGATGCGCCGAGCACACTGGCAACAGCGATGATGAGTGTGCCCAGAAGCCGAAGCGATGCGATCACGAGAGTCTCCTTTTCTGGTTTTTAGTGACGGGTAAAGCGGGTAAAGAATAACCCAACCGGATGCCGATCAGTGAAGGGGCCGGGCTTGCAACCGTTGAGAAGTGCCGCTGTTGATCGAGGGGGTAGGTCTGGAAGGCATCTCAGGATGCCTCCAGAGCCGGCCGGAACGGTTGCGGCCCGGCGTCCGATCCGCGTGCCTGCAGCACCCCATCTGATCCCGGAGCCGGGGGCGGGACCGGTCGCGCGGACCGGCCCGTCGCGGCGGTCATGTCGCAACGCCAGCCTTCTACCGAAAGAGGCTCCCGTGCAGAATTCCGCCGGGGCGTCTTCGGCCGGCCGCAGGGAACCAACCCGGTCGGTGTCGGCGGCGACAAGCGGGCGCTGCCGCGACAGATAGCGCCCCGATGGACGGGCGAATACGGACTCGTCACCTGCGCGAGCGTGGTGCAAGAGGGCGCGCTCGATATCTGCTAGATTCAAGAGCCCGCCGTGGTGTTCCTGCATGCAATGGCGCAATGAAAATGCGCAAGCAGAACGCCATAGCGTATTCCGGATTGCGCTTTCGCTGAAACCAACGCTCCCGTTCTCATGCCGGTCCGCCCCTGCGAAGGTTCGCAGCATCGCCGTCATCCGAGGCAGCAATCATGACACGCTTCGTCCTCGGGGTCCTGCTGTGTGCCTTGGCGTACCCTGGCGCGATTCTGGTGTTGGCCGGCGAGCATTGGGCGGCAGCGACCTCGGCCTTCATGGCGGGAGTCTTCACGGTCGCCGGCTCGGTTCTACTGGCACTGCTGATCCTGGCGGTCTTTCGCCGCAGGGGCTGGCTTCGATGGTGGCAACTGGTGGCAGGCGGTGCGTTGATCGGGGGGGTACTGCCCTTTCTTTCGTTCCCACTTTCTGGAACGACCGTTGATCCTGGAGCGGCGCCTGACATCAGATTCGCTCTGCTCCTGTTTGCCTGGTTCGCCGCCCTGGGCGCGATTCACGCGCTGGCGCTCTGGGCCATCGCAGTCGTGGGCAACCCCTGGTGTTGCGTTGACGCCGGGACACGCCTGAACGACACGTAGCCGCGACGGGCAACTGGGCCACGGGGTTTCGCTGCCACGCGCTGCCGCATTTCACTATGTATCGCTCCGGGCCAGCCACTCCCGCGGTGACGCACCGAACCGCTCCTTGAACGCGCGGCTCAGCGAAGAAGCCGCCGCGAACCCGAGTTCGGCGGCCACCGATTTCTGCGGCTGCCCGGCCCGCAGCAGGGTCAAGGCGAGCGTCAGTCGCCAGTCGGTGAGGTAGGCCGCCGGCGTGGTGCCGGTGACGGACTTGAAGGCTTCAGCGAAGGCGCTGCGCGACATGCCGGCGACCGCAGCCATGCGCGCGAGGGTCCAGTGGTCCTGCGGCGCCCCATGCAGAGCCACCAACGCGCGGGCAAGCCGCGGGTCGCTCAGGCCCATCACCAGGCCGCTGCTCACGCCCACCGCCTGGGGGTGGTCGATGATCCAGCGCAGCAACTGGATCAGCACCACCTCGAACAGGCGGTCGGCCAGCAGGCGCGAGCCGCAGCGCGCGCGATCGGTCTCGGCAAACAGGAGATCCAGCGCCGGGCGCAGGCCCGGGACCGCGTTCAGGGGCACCCGGACCAGCGGCGGCAGCGCCGCGACGACGGGGTTGCGGTCGCCCCCCGCGAAGTGGAGCGTGGCGCAGGTGAAGTCCGAGCCCTCGCGCGGCGGGTTGATGAAGCTGTGGGGCAGGGCGCGCGGATAGAGCAGCAGGGTCGGCTCATCAATGACGATGCGCCGCGGCGCACCGGAGCGCCCCGGGTGCTCGATGTGCAAGCGGCCGCGCCGCAGCACGTGCAGAAACGCCCTGTCGGGTTCGGCGTCGAACGTGGTACGGCCGCATAGCGGCCCGGCGTGAAACAGGGAGGCGCGGACATGGAAGCGGTCGAGCAGCGTCGAGAGCCGGTCGACCGGTTGGGCTGCGCGGGAGCCGTCCGGTTCGGACGATAAGTAATGTTTAGTGGATTTCATGACACCGATGATCCAATTTCTCCGGCCAGAATGCAACCCATCAAGCGACACCCGTTGCTTGCAACCACCGGAGATCCTGATGAAGCCGATTGCACCCCCCCTGTTCGCCCTGTCCCTGGCCGCGGCGCTGCCCGCCGGTCACGCCCAACAACAGCCCAACCCGGCCGTGCCGGGCTACGCCTATGGCCAACGCACCCTGGCCAAGGCACCGTGCTCGATGGCCGACCTGAAGTCGCTGCAAACCTCGCTGCTGTTCACCGAGGAGGACATCAAGGCCTTGCGTCAAAGCAAGGCGATCTTGGCTGACCAGACCGACGCCATCCTCGATGTCTGGTACGGCTTCGTGGCCTCGACACCCGAGCTCGTCTACTTCTTCGGCGATGCCAAGACCGGCAAGCCGGACGGCGCTTACCTCGAAGCCGTGCGCAAGCGCTTCGCCCTCTGGATTCTGGACACTGCCGACGCCAACTACGACCAGCGTTGGCTGGACTGGCAGCACGAGATCGGCCTGCGCCACAACAAGCTCAAGAAAAACAAGACCGACCGCGCGCCGAGCGTGGCGCAGGTCAATTTCCGCTACATCCCGGCACTGACCATCCCCATCACCACGACGCTCAAGCCCTTCCTCGCCAAGAAAGGCGCAGCGGCGGCCGACGTGGAGAAGATGCACGCAGCGTGGGTGAAGTCGGTGCTGATGCAAAGCATCCTGTGGAGCCAGCCTTACATCAAGGATGGGGAGTTCTGAACACCAACTACGTGAACGTGGCGCTGGACGTACCGGTCGACTTCCCGAAGGTGGCCCTGCGCCGTGCCGCCTGAGCTGAGCACAAGGGCCGGCCTTGCCATCGGCCGGCCCATCTGATTGGAGCTACCCATGGTCATTCCGATGAACGAAGCCGGCCCCGAACTGCCGCCGTGGCAGGTCAGTACCTGGCTGAACACGCCAGCGCCGATCACCCTGGCGTCCCTGCGCGGTCGGGTGGTGCTGCTGCACGCCTTCCAGATGCTGTGCCCAGGCTGCGTGGCGTACGGACTGCCGCAGACCGAGCGGGTGCGTCAGGCCTTCCCGGCCTCCGATCTGGCCGTGGTGGGTCTGCACACGGTGTTCGAGCACCACGCGGTGATGACGGTGGACGCCTTGCGAGCCTTCATCCACGAGTACCGCTGGTCCTTCCCGATCGGCGTGGACCAACCCGACGGCCGCGGTGGACCCTCGCTGACGATGACGCGCTACGGTCTTCGGGGCACGCCCTCGTGCATCGTGCTGGACCGGCAGGGGCAGGTGCGGTTGCACCACTTCGGCCAGATGGACGACCTTGCGCTGGGCGCGCTGCTGGGCGGGCTGATCGCCGGCGAGGAGACGGCAGATCGCGGCGCGAAGGCGGCCGATGAGCGTGCATCGCTCGCGACCCGGGAGATTACCGACGCCTGCTCGCCCACGGTTGGGGGCCGAAGGCCCACATGTCCAGCGAATCGAGCGTGATCGTGCCCGGAATCAGCAACTCCAGGCGAATGCGTCCAAACGAGAAGTCATCGGTGCCATCCGCCCAAACCACATTTAACAGGCTGTTGTAACCGGCGGGCCAACATCGAAGCGAGGTGCCGCAGTGCACATCTTCGAACGTACACCACAAGGTATCAGGCGCGAAACGGGGGCGCGGCTCGCGTCACTCGGGCTCGACGCCCGCGCGTGCGCGCTAGAGCGAAAGCCCGCGCCGCGACGATGCCACCGAACTTGCCTTTGCGGATGCATGTGGTAGTATGTAAACATGTTTACAAAATAACTTTCGTCAACAGCGCCCCACGACCGCAGGAAGCCTCGCCATGTTTTCCCAATCCATCGACATCCACGCCAGCGCCGCGTCCGTCTACAGTCTCTACGCCGACCCCGGCGATTGGCCGACGTGGGACCCCGCCGTAATCGAAGTCAGCCTGCCGGCCGGCCTGCGGACGGGCAGCACCGGGTGGTTGCGCGCACGGGGCGGGCCCCGCGCGCGCATTCGCATCCTCGAGGCCCGCGCCGCCCAGAGCTTCACGGTGGCGTCGCAGATGCCTGGATGCCGGATGATCTTCGGGCACACCCTGGTAGCGGTGGTGGGCGGCGTGCGCGCCACGCACACCCTGTCGTTCGAGGGGCCTTTGGCGTTCGTGTTCCGGCGCCTCCTGGGAACCAGGATCGCCGGCACGCTGCCCGCGGCCCTGCACGGGCTAAAGCACATGAGCGAGACGGATGCCCGCGCCTAAGCCATCTGCCGACCCTTGGGCCGGGCGCTCGCGCTTCGCGGGACCGCTGCAGAGCCCCGGCTTCACCTTCTGGCGCGACTTCATGCGCTGGCAGCGCGAGCTCAACGCGCTGCTCAAGCCATATGGGCTCACGCAGCCCCAGTTTGCGGTACTGGCATGCTGTGCCTGGATGACGCGAGAGGCTGATGCGGTACCGCAAACGAAGCTGGTGGAGGCGCTTGGCCTGGACAAGATGCACGTCTCGCAAGTGGTCGGGCGCCTGGAGGGCCAAGGGCTGTTGCTGCGGCTGGGCTCGCAGGCGGACCTGCGCGTCAAGCAGCTCAGCGTAAGCAACGAGGCCCAACGACTGCTGACCGTGTGCTTTCCCATCGTCGAGGCCCATGACGCGAGCTTCTTTGCCAAGGCGGGGCTTGGCGTCTTCAACCCAGCGGAGTTGCCTGCCACCCCGTGACAGACGCAGGCGAATCGACCAGCCCAGGAACACGCATCGCGCGCGCGGCGGAATGCGCCGCGTATGGTGCCCTATGGGTGCCCTGTGGCCGGCCAAACCATCCCGCTCGCGCGGCGCATGCCGGGGTCACACGGCGCGACTGCGAGCGAGTAACATTCGCGGCAGTTTTGGGGATGGCGCCCGAGGTACGGCGCTGGGTTGACCCGCGGGTGGGCGCGCGCCGGGAACACCATGGCGCTGCGAAACGCGTGCTTCGCTCCTGTGCACTAGGAGGGTGTACTAATGAACAGCCCTGATCCGCTTCGTGCGGTGCAGTCCGGCGTGAAGCCGGATTCAAGCAACGGCGATCTCGTCCGCGGCGGGGCGATGCCCGCGATCGCCTTTGTCGACGATGACGCGGACCTTCTGGACGGGTTGAGGCGGAGCTTGCGGCGGCTCAATCTGGCGTGGTCCGTGTCCTTCTACCAGAATCCTGTCGAGGCTATGGGTGCCTTGCTGAGGTCCCCGGTCGATGTCGCCGTGCTCGATGTGCGCATGCCTGAGATGAACGGCGTCACCCTGGCCGGTAGGCTTGCAGCGGAGTGTCCGCAGACGGTGACCATCATGCTTTCCGGATCGACCGACTTCGACATCGCCATCTCCTCGATCAACGTCGGCCGTATCTTCCGTTACCTGCTCAAGCCCTGTCCGACGCCCACGCTGGTGTCTGCCGTGGAAGCGGCCTTGCGCAGCAGGGTCGATGCGGGCGTGTCCGCTGGACCGGGGGTGCCCGCGAAAGCGGCCATCGATCTTCTCAAATCAGGGGTCATCGTGCTGGGGTCGCAGGGGCAGGTGCTGTTCACAAACCAGCGCGCCGGCAGCCTGCTTGCCCGCCGCGAAGGGATCGTCGTGGACAACACGGGGATCTGCCGGGCTTCGAGCTCGGAAGATACCCGCCGTCTCCATCAGGCTATCCGGGCCGCGCGGGACGAGGCCCTTTCCGATGCCTTGACGCTGCAGACCCCGCATCTCGGGCCGCTCAGGATCGTGGTTCGGCCAGGCGAGGACGATGGCGGCGCCGGCCCGGTCGTTTGCCTGTACCTGTTCGCCGAGGATGACGATCCCGGCATTGACCCGCATCTGCTGCGCGGAATGTTCGGACTGACGTCCTCCGAGGCCAGGCTGGCCGCGGCCCTCGCCAGCGGTCTTTCCCTGGAAGACGCGGCCGAACGAGAGGGCTGGACGCCAAGTTCGGCGCGGACCTACCTGAAGACCGTGTTCAGCAAGGTCGGCGTGTCGCGCCAGGCCGATCTGGTCCGGGTCGTGCTCAAGAACACCGGTCAGTAGTTCAGGTCGAGCAGCGGCAACCCGCTGTCTGGTGGCGGGATGTCAACCCTGTCTGCGCGTTCGGTGCGTGTCGGCAGGCGCACCGTGAAGCGCGCCCCCCCCAGCGGTGACACGTCGAGCCGGATCTCTCCGCCATGGCGCTCGACGATGCTGCGGCAGATGTCGAGGCCTCTCCCGGTGCCCTTGCCGACTTCCTTGGTGGTGAAGTATCGCTCGAAGATGCGGTGGCGCAACTCGACCGGCACGCCCGGGCCGTTGTCGTCGACATGCACGACGACGTCGCCCGAGTCCACACCAAGGATGATGCGTACCACACCCCGACGGCCGTCCTGCGTCGCACGAACCGCATCGCAGGCGTTGGTGATGAGGTTGACGAACACCTGGCTGATCTGTCCCGGGCTGCCGCGCAGCACCGGGACGGCGGGATCGCCGTGCAGCGACAGGTCGATGTCGTGCTTCCAGCTTCCGCGCGTGATGACAAGGCAACTCTCGAGGGTGCTGCGCATGTCGATCTTCTGGTCCGGCGCAAGTTCCGGATAGGCGGTCGTCCGCACGGCCTCGACGATCTCCACCACGCGTCGGCTGCCGCTCAGCGACTGGTCCAGCGCCAGCGGGATTTCCCTGGCGAGAAACTCCAGATCGGCATCATCGGCCGCGCGTTGCGGACCGGCGCCGCCTTGACGGTGCAGCGCCGCGAGCAATTCCCCGAAAGAATCCCGGAGGAAGTGCAGGTTGTCGCTGATGTACTGCATCGGGGTGTTGATCTCGTGCGCGATACCGCCCGCGAGCGCCCCCAGCGCCTCGAGCTTGTGCGCGTGCTGCAGCTCCTGCTCGAGCTTGCGTTCCCGCAACGAGTCGTCGCGCCGTCGCAAGGCCTCCGCGAGAACGGGAACGAAGCGCTGGAAGAGCAGTGAACGGCCTTGATCCAGGCCCTCGGGGGATTGGCCGGCCACCAGCAACAGGTACGGATACCCCAGCGGCTCGACCCGCGCGGCTGCCAGCCAGCGCAGCCTGGCCGGCGGCCAGGTGCTTGCCAGACGATCGTAGATCGGGGCGGCCGAGAGATTTCCTACCAGCCGACGCGGCCTCGAGGAGAGGTGGTCGATGACGGCGCGATCCTGAAGGAGGTCATGCCACCACTGCGGGTGCTCCAGACACTGAAGCCCTTCGTCGCCGTGCAGGGGCAGCAGTGCAACGCAGCCTGTTTCCAGCGCCTGGGACAGTTGCGCCAGCAGGTGCCGCGGTCCCTCTTCGAGGTCCTTGGTCTCGCTCAGGCTGCGCAGCGCGCTCACCAGCATCTCGCTGGCCTGGCGCATCTGCTGGTCGCGCTCGTGCAGCCGCTGCATCTCGAGCAGGGCGCCTGCGAGCCTGGCTTCGGACCACACCTGCTCCTGAACGATCGCTTCCTGGATGTGCGCCCGTTGCTCCTCGCGGCGCAGCTTTTCCGCGGCCTCTAGATTGAAAAGCTCGAGCTTGGTTCGGCTACGCAGGCTGCGGGAGATTTCGCAGAAGAACTCGAGCAGCTCCTTCTCGCGCTTCGTGTGGGAGTGTTCGCGGCGCACCGAATCGAAGCCGACGAAGCCCTCGCAGCCTTCGTTTCCCATCAGGGGGATCGCGATGAGGCTCTTGATGCCCTGAGGCTCGAGGATCCTGCGCAGCGGTGCGTCTGCCGGCAGGTCCGCGACCCGGGGAATGTTGATGCTGCGGCCGGCCCGGTGCGTGCTGACCCAGTCGCCAAGCAGGGCGAGCGGGATGCCCTGAAGCGCGTCGCGTTGCGTCGGGACGCCTGGGGCGCACCACTCATGGGTGTTGCTCGTCGTGTTGGCGATCCAGTCGTACTCGAACAGATATGCCCTGTCCGCGTCGACGTAGCGTGCGATCTCGCCGAGCGCCTGCACGATGGCGCTGTCCACATGCTCCAGCGAGGTGTTGAGGTAGCGCGATGAGATCGACATCAACAGATCGAGGAGCGAGGTCTCGGACTCCAGGCTCTTTTCCAGGTCGCCTACATCGCGAGTGATCAGCACCAGCGCGCCGTCCGGCGCGCGGGTGAGCGAGGCTTCCTGGGTCGACCATCCGGTGGCGTCCGCGCCGCCGGCTTTGAGATAGCCTCGCCAGCAACCCGTGAGCGCCAGAGACTTTTCAGCAGCGTGCGCGACCGCCTCGCTGTCGGCGATCGGTACGATCTGCCACCAGTCCCGTCCGACCCAGTCCTTGGCGCTGCGGCCCCCGAATGCACGGACGAAAGCGGCGTTCACGTACGTCAGCCGACCGGAGGGGTCGCTCATCGCCATAGGATCCTGCAGCGCGTCCATGGCCGCCACCCGATGCCAGACCGCCTGCTGCTCGGCCCGTTTCAAATGGGTAATGTCGCTTCGGAGGGCGATGAATCCTCCTTGGGCGGCCGCAAGCTTGACACTGCGGACCCAGCGGCCGTCGGCGAGTTCGAGCTCGGCGGTCCAGCCCCGGTCCTCGCGCAGCAGCCGCATCCTCTCGGCCATCCAGGCCTCTTCGTCGCCCTTCACCTGCGGGTACTCGCCGCGCGCGAGTTCTCCTCTGAGCATGTCGGACAGTGTCACCCCCGGCGACAGGTCTGCCGCCAGCGGATGGAGGTCGCGGTAGGCCCTATTGTGGAGAAGCAGTTGCCCCTCGGCTGAGAACATCGCAAATCCGTCGGGCAGGGCTTCCACCGCAGCCTGCAGCATGGACCTGGCCGTGCAGGCCTCGCGCGCGAGTTGGCGCAGTTGCTGTTCCTGAAGCCGCTTCTCGGTGATGTCCGTCTGGACGGCGACGAACCCGTCCAGACTGCCAGCACCGGTCATCACGGGATGGATGTCCAGCGACAGCCAGTACTGCCGGCCTGACTTGCTCCGGTTGAGGATCTCGGCGTGGACCGGGCGGCGTGCGCCGAGCTCGGCGCGGATGCGTTCCACGGTCGCCGGGTCGGTGCCTTCGAACTGCAGCAGCTCTCCCGGGCGCCGCCCCCGCGCCTCCCCGAGTGTGTATCCCGAGGCGCGGGTGAATGCTTCGTTCACCCACTCGATGCGCCGCTCGGCGTCCGTGATGATGACCAGATTCGACGTATGCTTGGCGACCTGTGCGAGCCGGGCCAGCGCAACGCCGCTGCGTGACTCGGCGCCGACGTCCCGAATCACCATGACGTAGGACTCGGGTTCCGGCTTGCCGTCGCTCCAGCGCGGTGCAACGCGCAGCTCCAGCAGGAAGTCGTCGTTGCCGGCGCCGCCGGCCAGCGCGCGCACGACCACGTTGCCCGTGGCGGCGCACTCCTGCCAGGCCTCCTGCACTGCCTGCCGGTACTCGGGGCGGAAATATCCGCCGATGTCCTCCCGCGGGCGCAGCCTGCCCGTGCTGCCCAAGCGGTGGAGCAGGATGGCGTCGCCCGCGCAGGTGCCGGCCAGGCGGCCGTTTGCGTCGATGTCGATAACAAGAGTGGCCCCGGCTGATGGCGCGGGCTTCGACTGAGGGGCTGCCTCGTGCCGTTGCGCGTCAAGCATGAGAGACACCTGCCCAGTCAGCGACCGAATACGATCGATGAGATCATGAGGTTTCCATGCATCGCCGAACCTTTGGACAGGCAGCCCTGTTCGCCAAAGGTGAACCCGACGACCATCGGGACACCCGGGGCCGTGCGGGTCAGTGAGGTCTGGATGTCGTCGAGACGGTCGCGCACCTGGAGCATGCAGCCTCCACAGTAATACATCACCATCGCCGACACCTGTGCCGGGTCGAGCTCGGCGAATCGGCTCGCGGAGCGCAGCACGTTGCTTGCCCGGTTGACGAGGGTCGTCGATGTGCCCTTCATGAACACCACTTCATCACCCTCGTCGATCCGCGTGAACAGGCTCAGCGAACCGTCGGCGGAGATCGTCTCCGGGTGCGAAAGGTTGTAGATCGGCATGTCCACCAAGAAACCCGCTACCCGGCCCAGCGGCATGAGTGCCGATTGCATCAGGATGTTCGTGGCGCCGGAGGCGGGCCGCCTGACCGCGCCTTCGCTCCATCGCTCATAGACGTCGGCGGCCGGCGCGCCATCGATCTCCAGGATGCGCCGGCCCTTGGCGGCGCTGACGACACCGCGATGCTCCGAGGGGGCGTACGCGCTCTCGAAGGCCGTGGACACGGCAACGCTGGGAAACAGCACGCTGACCACGGCGGCATCGGACAGGGCCTCGCTGCCGTGCAGGATGCGCCAGGAGCCGCTGATGTCGTTATCGGCGGCCGAGCCCCCGATCACCGGTGTGCCTGACCCGACCACGGATTGCACGCCGGCGAGAAACTCCTCCTCCTCGCCGGGCGTGGCGCAGACAAGCACGAGCGCGGGGATCTCGCCGGCGCGTCCAGCGTCCTCCAGGGCGCGCTGCGCAAGCTCGCGGCCCGAGCCGCGCGATCCGGCGGACATCCCGCCGGACGCGATCCCATACTCGCCGGCGGGATCGCTGAAGGCGAGCAGGGCCAGGCCCGCATCGGGCGACATCGCGACCTGCTTGTCGGTCATGCCACCGAGGCAGGACGTCGCCGCGTGCAGGCGAACGCCTTGCCAGCGCTCCCGCAGAACCCGCCCGATGTCGCGCAGGGACAGGGCGCAGTTGCAATGCACGATGACGAAGTCGGGGCGTGTCAGGCCGGCGTCCTCGATCTGGGCGGCGCATTCGGCCGCAGCGGGCTCGGCCGAGGGGTTCATCGAACTGGCGCTCGCAGCCTTGAACATGTTCAACCTCCTGTGATCTGTAGATGGTCTGAACGTCACGCGAAATCGTGAAGTTTGCTACACATTGAACGACACTGGTCAAGAAGTTCCCTCGGGGCAAGCGCTGGCGCAAAGAGGTAACCCTGGAGCTGATCTGCCCCCAGGGACCGCAGCAGTGAGGCCTGCCCAGGTGTCTCGATGCCTTCCGCCACCACCTCCATGCGCAGGGCGCGCGCCAGGTCGATGATCGATCGCACGATCTGCCTATGCTTCGTGTTGGTGGTGATCTCGGCGACGAAGGAGCGATCGATCTTCAGGACGTCGACCTCCAGGAGCCTCAGCGCCTCCAGCGAAGAGTGGCCCATCCCGAAGTCGTCCAGGGCGGTGCGAACCCCAAGCGCCCTGAGGGCGGTCAGCGTGCGTCTTGCCTGTGCCGTCTGCTCCAGCCGGCGGGTCTCCGTGATTTCGATCTCGAGTCGCTCCGGCGGCATCTTGGATGCGGCCAACTCCGCGCGTACGAGGTCCAGGAGATACTCGGTGCCGATCGAGCAGGCCGAGACGTTCACCGATATCGGCAGGTCCACTTTGGATTCCCTGAGGAGGCGCCACTGCAGGGTGGCCTGCCGCAGGACCCATGCGGTCAGGTCTTTGATGAGTCCGGTGGCTTCAGCCACTGGTATGAAATGGGCCGGCGCGATCGCCCCGCGGGCGGGATGGGTCCAGCGCAGAAGGGCCTCGGCAGCCACCACCCGGCCGTCCTGGGCGGCGAAACGCGGTTGCAGCAGTAGCCGCAGGTGCGCGTCGTAGTCGGCACGGGCGAGTTCACTGGCGATCCAGTCCCACTCCTGATTCGCGGGGGCCGGTGTCTCCTCGACGGCGGCGGCGCCTTCACGGATCACGTTGCGGAGAACCTGAAGCAGTTCGGCGATCGGAGCAGGCTTCTGGAGGAAAGCTGTCACGCCGGCGCGGTTGATGGCCGCCATGAGGGCAGAACGGTCGCCGTTTCCGGTCAGCATGATCCTCGGGGTCGATGGCGCGACCTTCCGCGCCCGTTCAAGCAGGGCCACACCATCCATTTCGGTCATGGTCAGATCGCTCACGATGGCAGCGTAGCGCTGCCCGCTGGTCAGGCGCTCGAGCGCCTTGCCCGCGCACTCGACCGTGTCGACCTCGAAGTGACGGCCGATGGCTCGTCGTAGGCCCGCGAGCACGTTCGGCTCGTCGTCGATGATCAGGATCCGTTCCATGGCTTCGCTTCGACCGTGCGCGCCTGGACGGGATGATCGTCCCCGAACGGCGTCGCCCGGCCATGCTCTCCTCGCAAGCTGCTGTTTGAGGCGCCGGACTATGGCAGCCTGTGCCGCCCGCTGCCATCCCCGTTTGGGGAGGTCGCGCCCGCTTTGGCGGGAAAATGCCTGCCGTTCCTCGGCTGGAGCCGCGCGATGGTGTCATCGGGCCGGCAGCGCGCCGGGCGTTGCCGCTACCATTCGCACTGGCAGGTTCGAGCATGGCGCGTCCAAAGGAGCTGGCTTATGCGTACCTACGTTGTTGCGATGGGATGGGCGGCACTGGCCGCGCTCTTTCTGGTGGCGACGCCGTCCCGGGCCGGCGCGCCGGATCGCGCTTTGCCGTGGTCTACGGTCGAGGTCCGGGCGCCGCGCGTCGAATATCGCACTTTCGACAGCAGGGTTGTCGGCGCCAAGGTGAGCTATCACGCGTATGTTCCCGGGGCATACGCCGGCACTGCGGTTCGCTTTCCCGTGCTGTACTGGCTGCACGGGACGGAAGGGGGCGTCACCGGCATTCGCCACGTGGCCCGGTTCTTCGACGACGCCATCGAAGCCGGCAGGGTGCCGCCGATGATCGTCGTGTTCGTCAACGGCCTGCCGCGCCGCCTGTGGGCCGACTCCAAGGACGGCGCTTCCCCGGTCGAGACGGTCTTCGTCACGGAAGTCATTCCCGACGTCGACCGGGTGTACCGGACGAAGCCCGCGCGGGAAGGTCGCGTTCTCGAAGGCTTCAGCATGGGCGGCTACGGCGCGGCCCGCATCGGCTTCAAATACCCGAATCTCTTCGCCGGCATCTCGATCCTGGCCGGCGGGCCGTTCGACCTGGAGTTTGCCGGGCCGGGCGCGCAACGCAATCCCGCCCTGCGAGAGCAGTTGCTGCGTGAGGTCTGCGCCAACGACATGGCGTATTTCAGGGCGATCAGCCCCAGGGAGATACTGGCCACGGGCGCGGCGGCCGCCCGCGCTGCGGGGACGGTCGTTCGCCAGGTGGTCGGCCGGCTCGACGCGACGTGGGACCTGAATCGCCGGTTCCACGAACGCATGCTCGAACTGGGCGTCGCGCACGAGTACATCGAGGTGCCGGGGGCCGGACACGATACGCGGGCCCTGCTCGAAGGCCTGGGCGTCGGCAACGGCAGGTTCTACCGGGCCTCGCTCGGGCTTGCCGATCGTTCAGCGGAGGATCGCAATTCCGGCAAGTGACGGTGCGCCGGCGCCGCTTCGCTTCAGCGCCGGGTCGCGGGCCGGGTCACGGCCGTGCCCCCGCCTTGCGCGCTCGCCATTCCCGTCCCGCGAAGATTGCAAGCGTGAGGGCCACCAACGGAAGCACCACGAAGGTCATCGCTGCCCCGAAGGTGTCGAGCGCGTCGTGCTGCCGGGCCGCCAGGATGAGATACGCCGTGTACGCCGCGTAGAGCGCGACGAACAGCGCGCCTTCCCAGCGCGCGATCAGGTGCCCGGTGAAGAAGACCGGCAGGCAGGCCACCGCCACCGCCGTCATCACCGGGATGTCGAACACGACCATCGCGGGCGCAACGACGAGCCCCTGCGGTGCAGAAACCGCCGTGATGCCCAGCACGCCCAGGATGTTGAAGATGTTGCTGCCCACCACGTTGCCGACCGCGATGTCGCGTTGCCCGCGGATCGCCGCGAGCACCGAGGTTGCGACTTCCGGCAGCGAGGTTCCGGCGGCCAGAATGGTGAGCCCGATCACCAGTTCGCTCACGCCGAGCCCCTTGGCGACCGCCACGGCCGCCGCCACGAGCCAGTTTGCGCCCAGCACCAGCAAGCCCAGGCCGCCCAGGACGAGCAGCACCTGGACCGCCCAGTGCCGGTCCCAGCCGTCGCCATGGTCGTCCGTCGCGGCGGCGTCGGCCTGGGTCTTGAGGTCGCGGCGCGACTGCGCGATCACGAACACCGTGTAGGCGAGCAGAAGCGCCACGAGCAGGGCGCCGTCGATGAAACCCACCCGACCATCCGCACACAGGAGCAGGAGCAGTAGGGAGGCCGCGATCATCACGGGCACTTCCTGGCGAACCAGCTGCAGGGACACGACCAGCCTGGAGATGATTGCCGAGATCCCCAGGATGAGGAGCACGTTGAAGATGTTGCTGCCCACCACGTTGCCCACGGCCAGGTCGTTTTTTCCCGATACGGCCGCGCCGACGCTGACAGCCATCTCGGGCGCGCTGGTGCCGAAGGCGACGACGGTCAGGCCCACGACCAAAGGCGAGATGCCTGCCGACAGCGCGAGCCGGGAAGCGCCACGCACCAGGAACTCCGCGCCGAGGACGAGCAGCGCCAGTCCGGCGATGAAAAGCAGAAAGATGGTCATGATGATGGGGTGCCACGGGGAGTGGGCCCGCGCCCGCCCTGGTCTGCCGCGGGTCTCGAATGGGGAACCGGACCGCGGGCCGGCGCGCGCCTCACGACGCCTGCCCCCTGGTCTTGCGGATCGACGACCAACGCGCCGCGCGCCGGCGGGCGGCGACGCGCCATAGCGTTTCGGTGATCAGCCAGGCGGCGGCCGCCGCGGCGAGGGCCAGGAGGGCCGTTCCGATGAGGAGCGGCTTGCCGACCGCGGCGAGGCCCTCCTCGGGGAGCGCCACGGGCATCCCGAGCAGCGCCGCGCCTGCTGCGTAAGCGCCCGCGTAGAGCGGCGCGATGGTGAGCGGGTTGGAAACGAAAGTCCCGAGAACGGCGACCGGCAGGTTCGCGCGCACGAAGATGGCCAATGCCACCGCCGGCAGGGTCTGGCCCAGCGGCAGCAGGATGCCGAAGAAGGCGCCGATGGCCACGCCCAGGGCCACGCGACGCCGCTCGAGGCGCCACAGATCGCGGCGGGCAGCCAGCGGTCGGATCCAGCCGAAGCCGCGCACGGCGACAAGGCGCTGCGGGCCGGGAAGCAGCGCGCGCAGTCTGCGGGTCATTCTGCCTCCCGATGCGGGCAATCGCCCGCGACCGCGCGAGGCAGGTTCAGCGCGGCTGCCGTCGGCAGCCGCGGCGTGGGCGTGAAGAACGTCCACGCGACCCGGACTTGCGCCCCCGACGGACCGCCGGGGCGGGGCTGTGCCTCGCGGCCTGCACCGCCGGCCCGCCCGGAACGCTGCCCGGCGCGCCAGTTGTTCGCCGCGGACGCGACGTGCACATCGCGCCGTACCCATGCGCGCAGGTTGGCGGCTTGCGATTGGCGGGACTTGAAAAACGCTTGCATGACACACCCCGGGAAACGGAACCCAGGTGCAATGGTGGACTTGCGGCAGGCCCGGAGAAAGCAGATTTTTGAGAATGGTTTGTTCGAAAAAACCTGAGCGGATCGCGTGGCCGCTGACCTGGGACGAGGTGTGGGCCGCCGCCGCGGCGCTGCGGCTGGCCGGTGACGAGGTCGGCGACGGTGCCGTCGGCGCGCATGCTGAGCAGGGCGGGGCGAGCGCGCCTCGGCCAGCGCGTGGCGGTCGGAGGCGTCCAGCCGGATGCCGGCGTTCGAGCCGCGCACATTCATGCGCACCAGTGGCGGCAACCCCGCCACGGACCGCGAGGCGGGCTGGGTATCCCTGATCGAGGCCCCGTTGCATCCGGAGTATCCGAGCGCGCACAGCATCCTGGCGGCCACCGTGGGCACGATCCTGCTGTCCGAAGCCGGGCGCCAGCCGGTGCAGCTGAGCACCAGCAGCCCCACCGCCAAAGTCGCCACGCGGCGCTGGTCCGCCATCGAGGACTTCATCCAGGAGGTCGGCATGTCGCGGGTCTACGGCGGCATCCACTTCCGGTTCTCCAACGAGGCCGGCATCGCCATGGGACGCAAGCTCGGTTCACAGGTGCTGGAGCGCCGCGCCTTGCCGCGGAAGGTGGTGTCGTACGCCGCCTGCCGGACCTGGACGCGCAAGTGGAGGGGGGCGATTCCCGAGCGCACGCGTCCGGTCTGCTCGTATGACGGCAGGCAGGCGGATGTGATGGCTGAGGCAGCTCGCTGCTCGCAGCCGCCGCTCTGGCCTGCGCCATGGCCACCAGGGCCACCATGGCCACCAGGGCCACCCCCGCGTATGGCGGTCGGTCGAGACCGATGTCGCCGGACTGATCCCGCAGGTGTCGACGCCGGTCCTCGACCTGCACAGCCGCTACGACAACGCGGTGCCGTTCGAGGAGGGCCGGTGCCTTGGCGGCCGCGATGCCCGCCGCGCGCTCAGGCCCGGTACGCGGCCGCGAGCGTCTCGCGCGAGGCATGCAGATCCGCGTTCTTCGCAAAGCCCCCGAGCAGCGCATCGACGGTAACGCGCACGCGCGGCGCCAAGTACAGGCGGTGCGGGTAGTGCAGCACGATCTCGCGACTGCCGGCATCGTGCCAGTCGGTCAGCACGGCCTTGAGCCGCCCCGAGCGCAGGAACGGCATGGCGTGGTGCAGGCCCACCTGCGCGATGCCGGCGTGCTGTAGCGCCAGGTCGATGAGCGCCTCCGGGTCGGACAGCCACAGGCGGGCGGGCACCGGCAGCGCCATCGGGGCGCGTCCGCCGGCCCGGCGGAAGTGCCACGGGATCTCCCCGCCGCCGGGCAGCCGGACGCCCAGCAGGTCGTGCTGCGCCAGGTCGGCGACCTGGCGGGGCACCCCGCGCGCGCGCGCGTAGCCGGGCGAGGCGACCAACACCAGCGGCAGCTTCGCGATCCTGCGCGCCACCAGGCTCGACGCCTCGATGACGCCGCCGCGCACCCCGATGTCGTAGCCCTCCGCCAGAAGGTCGACCGCGCGGTTGTCCAGGCTCACTTCGACCTGCAACTCGGGATGGCCTGCTGCAAGCGCCGGGAGCAGCGGCAGGAGATAGTGGCGGCCGAAGGACACGCCCACCGAGATGCGCACGCGCCCGACCGCGGCGCCGCGCGCCCGGCTGACCTCGGCCACGGCCTCGTCGAGCGCACGCAGCGCGGCTGCGGCACGCGCGCGGAAGGCCTCGCCTTCGGCCGTCAGCTGCAGCTGGCGGGTCGAGCGGTTGAACAATCGCACCCCGAGCTGCCGCTCCAGCCGCGCGACGTTCTTGCTCACGGCCGCGGGCGTGAGATCGAGCTTCGCCGCGGCGGCGGTGAAGCTGCCGGCCGCCGCCGCCTCGGTGAATGAAACCAGTCCGGGCAGATTGGTCATTCAATTGAAAGTTGAAAATGATTCAACATTCTATGTCTTTTGATCAGGCTTTAACCAGCCTAGAGTGCCACCCATCGCAACCCGCTCTCGAAGGAGCATGAAGATGTCCAATCGCATTCTGGTCACTGGCGGCACCGGCAACATCGGCCGCGAACTGGTCAAGCAACTGCAGGCGCGCGGCGCCGATTTCGCGGTCATGGCAAGCCGCCCCGGCAAGGTCCCGGCCGGCGTGCGCGAGGTGCCAGGCGACTTCACGCAGCCGGCCATGCTGGCGAAGGCGTTTGCCGGCTTCGATACTCTGTTCCTGCTGTTCCCGCTGGTGCCCGGCATGCTCCACATGGCGCGCAACGCCGTCGCCGCGGCGCAGGCGGCCGGCGTCCGGCACGTCGTGCGCTCCTCGGGCGCCGGCGCCGACGCCCGAAGCGCCGCCTCCATCGCCAGGGCGCCTGGCGAGATCGACGACCTCATCGCCGCCAGCGGCATCGCCTGCACCCTGTTGCGGCCGACCAGCTTCATGCAGAACGCCATCAACTTCCATGCCGGCACGATCAAGGGCGCCGGCGCCATCTACGCACCGCACGGCAACGGCGCCACCGGCGTGATCGACGTGCGCGACATCGCCGAGGCGGCCGCGGCCGTGCTGACTCAGCCGGCAGCGCACGCCGGCGCCGTCTTCACGCTCACTGGCGGCGAGGCCTTGACCGATGCGCAGATGGCCGCGCAGATCGGCCGGGCGACCGGCCGCGAGGTGGTTTATGTGGACGTGCCCGAACAGGTGGCGGTGGACTCGATGTCCCGGACGGGCTTTCCGCCGCAGTTGATCGATTGGCTGATGAGCCTGAACCATGCGATCAAGCAGGGCTGGGCGGCCGGGCTCACCGACGACGTGCGCCGCCTCACCGGCCACCCCCCGCGCAGCTTTGCGGACTTTGCCCGGGAGCATGCCGACGCCTGGCTTTGAAGTGCGCTTCGCCGGCGCGACGGGGCACACCTGACCGGGCGGCGTTGAACAAGCATTCCGAGAGCCCTGCCGGTGCCGGCGGCGGGTCACCCGGGTACGCTGGCGCTGCCCCCAGATCAGGCCGAAGGTGCACACGATCGCCAGGCCCGGGCAGGGCAAATCGGGCTGGGCGGCGCATTCAGGGGCGCCATTGCGCCCGGTGTCGGTTTTTTTACGATCCGCCACGGCGTGAATCCGTATCAAGGTGCCAAGTCATTGAACCGCCATCATTTTTTTGATGATAAGGGCGTTGGAGCGGAATTTGCTCCGGGCTCCGTGATCAGCAGCCTACCGTCGAATTTTGCGCAGGAGCGAACGGATGAAAACCTTGAGGTTCTTGGCGGCAGTGATTTTTCTGGGCGTGGTGGCGGGCGCGGCGCACGCGACGGGGGCCTTCCAGGGCCGCCTGGCCGACGGCACCCCGAGCGCCACCTGTACCGTGACCGGCCCGGGCATCGGCGACAAGGGCATCCCGCTGTATGGCGTGGCCATCAAGTCCGGAGACGTCGCCCTCCTGGTGCCCGAGGCGGATACCTGGGCGATGTTGCTGGCCGGCCTGGGCCTGGTAGGCCTCATCGCGGGACGGCGTCGCCGTTGATCCGGCGCCCGGCGCTCGTTTCGGCCGTCGTTTCTCCGCAGCGGCCCCGGGCGCTCTGGTTCCCGCGCCGGTAGTGGCGGGTTTATAGTGCGCGGGGGCCAACCCGCGCCCTACCCGAGACGACGATTTCCACGGAGCCCGGCATGCCCCTCGATACGAAAAAGCTGTTCGATGTGCGCGGCAAGGTGGCGCTGATCACCGGCGGCACCGGGGCGTTCGGGCGCATTGCCGCCCTCTCGCTCGCCGACGCCGGCGCCCGGGTGGTGATTGCCGCCGCCAGCCAGGCCGCGCTCGATGAGGTCGCCGGCGAAGTGGTGGCCGCCGGGGGCGCGTGCGCGACCGTCGCGCGCCGGGCCGAGACCGAGGCCGATGCCGAGGCGATGGTCAAGACGGCGGTGGATGCCTTCGGCGGGCTCGACATCCTCGTCTGCGGCGCCGGCATGAACAACCCGCAACCCATCGTCGACCAGCCGCTGGAGGCCTGGGAGGCGATCATGGACGCCAACGTGCGCGGCACCTGGCTGGCCTGCAAGGCCGCGGGCCGGCAGATGATCGCGCAGGGGCGCGGCGGCAAGGTGATTCTGGTGTCCTCGGCGCGCAGCGTGCGTGGCCACCCGGCCGGGTACGGCGGGTATTGCACCTCGAAGTCCGCCATCGACGGCCTGACACGCACGCTCGGCTGCGAGTGGGGCCGGCACGCGATCAACGTCAACGCCATCGGGCCGACGGTGTTCCGCTCCCCGCTCACCGCCTGGATGTTCGCCGACGACGAAAAGGCCGTCGCGGTGCGCAACGGGTTCATGGCGCGTGTGCCGCTGGGGCGCCTGGGCGAACCCGAGGATCTGGCCGGCGTGCTGCTGTTCCTGGCCTCGCCCGCCTCCGACTTCTGCACCGGGCAGGTGATGTTCGTCGACGGCGGGTATACCGCCGGGTGAGGGCGCGCGCAGCGATGTGCGCTTTTTGAGCAGTCGGGCCATGCCCCCGGCCCCGGCGAAGCCCGGAAAGCGGCGCTCTGGGATGACGTGTGTCTGCTGGGCAGCGGTGGCGATTGCCCGCCCGCTTGCGCATGTCGACTCCTGCGCGCGGAATTCAGCGGCCCTGCGCCTGCTCGACCACGGGTAGGGGCAGCGACGGATCGGCCCGCGGCGCCTGGCAGTAAAGACCACCGCGGCTCTCGGTCATGAGAAAGGTCATGAACGAGCGGCTGGCCTCGAAATCGGGCGGGAACGAAACGCAGCGGGGCCTGGTGGTCGGAGTTCCGCTCTTGGGCCTCTCCTGGACGCGGTGCAACACGTGGACCCATCCGGCGCGCGCCGGCCAAGGCATAGGTACCGCATCCAAACCCAAGGGCGGCCCTTGCCTGGAACCTCCCCGTGAGGCGGGGCCACACCTGGTCTTCCCTGGGATTGATGACCTCATCTAGATTGCGGATTTGCAGGTCGATTCCCTTGGTACATGATCCCGGTCTGGATTTGCCGGGCATCAATGGCATGCGGTCGGCAACAGGGGCGCAGGCGCGGTCGGGACCGAGGGCTGGCGGTCGCAGGGAGGGGCGGTAAAGGACAATGGCAAAGCTGAAATGGGGATTCGGGCTGCCCGACCAGGTGGTTTTGCAACCCGCGACCAGGCCCGGTCGCCAGCCCGGCGCGGGCGGCACGTGGTCCCATCTGCGCGGCGACCTGGTGGGAGGATTCGCCGCCGCCGTGCTCACCATCCCGATCAGCATGGGCTACGGCCTGCTCGCGTTTTCGTCCCTGGGCGAGGCGCTGATGCCGCAGGCAATCCTGGCGGGTTTGTATGCGCCCGTATGCGGTTGCCTGGTGGCGCTGCTGCTGGGTGCGCGCACGACCATGATCTATTCGCCGCGCAGCGTTGTCACCTTTCTGATCAGCTCGCTCGTGATGCAAAACCTGGTGCGTTCCGACCTGCCGTTTCTGCAGACGGCACCGGCCGGCACCTTGCTCACGCTCGCGCTGGCGATCATCATGCTGGCGGGCCTCATCCAGGCCGGTTTCGGCTGGTTGCGCCTCGGCACCCTGGTCAAGTACGTACCGGCGCCGGTGCTGGCGGGGTTTCAGAACGCTGCCGCAATCCTGATCCTGTTTTCGCAGCTCGATGCCATGATGGGCTTCAAGCATCATGTCGCGCCGCACGACCTGTGGTCCAACCTGGGCGTAGCACAGCCGCTTACGCTTGCGGTCGGGATTTTCACCTGCACCCTGATCTTGAACGCCGCGCGCGTCACCAGGCGCATTCCGCCCACAATCCTGGGTCTCATCGGCGGGGTCGGCCTGTACTACGGGTTCGCGCTCGCCGGCTTCGGCGACACGCTCGGCGGCTTGGTCGGCAGCATTCCGTTCGCGCTGCCTTCGCTGCAACACGTGGCCGACCTGTTGGCCCTGGCGCGCTCCCCGGACATGCTCAAGTTGCTGCCCACCCTGGTTGCCGCCGCATTCAGCCTGGCCATCGTGGCCTCGCTTGACGGCATGCTGTGCGCACGACTGGTGCAGGCCGACTCCGGCAACAAGGTGCACAGCAACCAGGAACTGGTTCGCCTGGGCTTGGGCAATGCGGTCGCCGCGGCCTTCGGCGGCATCGCCAACGGCATCAACCTGGGCTCGAGCTTCGCCAACCACCGCAGCGGCGCGCGTACCTGCCTGTCGGTCGCATTCCACGCCGTGTTCATCGCGCTGGCGATCCTCAGCTTCACCTCCCTCATCGCCTACCTGCCGCGGGTCGTGATGGCGGCCATGCTGGTGGTGATCGCGATCCAGCTGTTCGACCGCTGGACCTTCCGGATGCTGCGCCAGCTCGCTACGGGCACGGTCGCCGGGTCGCGCAGCATGGTCACTGACCTGGCGATCATCGCGGTGGTCACGGTGACGGCGGTGGCGGTGAACATCGTCGCTGCGGTGTTCATCGGTATCGGCGTGACCGTGATGGTCTTCCTGCGCCGAATCAGCAAGTCGGTGGTGCGCCGCACCTACCGCTGCGACACGGTGCAGTCGCGCAAGACGCGCGAGCCGAAAACAGCCGATCTGCTGGCAGCGCACGGCGCCATGATCCTGGTGGTGGAGCTCGAAGGTCCGCTGTTTTTCGGGACCGCCGAGGACTTCAACCGGTACCTCGAGCATGCCATCGGCCCCGACGTGGCCTTCGTCGTGCTCGACGTGAAGCGCGCGGTCGAGATCGACAGCACCGGTGCGAAGGTCCTCGCGGAAACGCAGGAGCGGCTGCGTAGACAGGACAAATCGCTACAGATCAGCGGCGTTGCGCCAGGCTCGCACGTGGCCAACGTGCTGGACGACATGGGGATCACGGCCGCGCTTTCCGGCGGCGGCTTTTTCCCCGATGCCGACCGCGCCATCGAGTGGGCCGAGGACCGCGTGATAGAACGATTCGCGGGCGAGGCAGGATTTTCACCCAGCGAACTGGCCAGCGTCGAATCCGGTGCCGAGTTCCCGCTCAGGCAAATGGGGATATTCGCGCACATGGACCGCGACGAGCTGGCGGTGATCCGGTCCCTGGTCGAGCGCCGCGCCTACAGCCGCGGTGCCATCGTGTTCTCCGAAGGCGACCAGAGCAACGAGCTCTACGTGGTGGCGCACGGCGGCGCCAGTGCGCGCCTGAAGCTGCCGGGCGCTAACCGCGAAACCCGGCTGGCCGCGTTTTCGGTCGGAACGGTGTTCGGGGAACTGGCGCTGCTCGACCGCGGCGCCCGCTCGGCGACGGTTCTTGCCGACGATGAGCTGGTGTGCTACGCGCTCACGCACGACAATTTCGCCGACCTGACCGAGCGCTACCCGGCGATAGCCATCAAGCTGCTCTCCAACCTGGCCCGCGAGATGTCGCGCTCGGCGCGGCGCTCCACACGCACTATCTACGAGTTGGCGATCTGATAGCCGCCCGTGGTTCCGCCGTGAAGCGCCGATCGGCGTCTGCATTGATGCCGATTCAATCGGACGCATGCATCCTCCGGCTAAGGCGGCCGTTATCAAGGCCCCATTTGACCGGTATCAACAATCCGCCGATCGTCTCGGTCCAGACTTGTGGCCGAGACATCGCAGTCATCCACCTGGAGACGCCATGAAAAGACGCGCTGGTTTTAGGGAAATGATTCTTGCCGTGACGCTTTCCTGCAGCGGCGGAAGCGCGGCTGCCGCGGGCTGGAGCATCACGGATCTCGGCCCGCTCACCGGCGCGGGCACCGACATCGCGATCAACGACAACGGCTGGGTGGTGGCGGGATCCAGGGTTTTCATCCCCGGTCCGGGCGGCTACAGCAGCGTCCAGCTGCTCAACGCGGGCGGCCTGAACAGCAACAACTTCGGTCTGCGCAGCGTCAACAATGCGAACGTCGTCGTCGGTGTCGACAACAGCATCGCCAACGGCCAGGGATTCGTCTGGACGCAGGCCGGCGGGCGGATCGATTTGCCGCGGCTGGCGAGTTACAACAACATCCTTTCAGCCCGCGTGGGCGGCATCAACGACAGCGGTCAGGTCGTCGGCAACACCGGAGACACCGCGGTGATCTGGAGTCCCAACGGCAGCGGGGGCTATGGCATCGTCAAGCTCGGGGTGACGGGGAGCTTCGGATCCTTTGTCGGTTCGGGCGAAGGCGTCGCCATCAACGCGGCCGGCGCGGGGCTGATCGCCCAGGTCTACCCCACCTACCGGACGGGATACTCGACCGGGGTGGACCAAACCACGATCATCGGCGCGCAGGGGATCTACACGCCCATCGGCGCCGCCATCAACGACCGGTTCGAGGTCGCCGGAGGCGGCTCCTACAACTGCGCGGGCTACAGTTGCGATCACGCCATGATCTGGCAGGGCAGCAGCGTGACCTATCTCGATGTGGTGCGTGCCGACGGGAATCCGTTGCAGAACAGCCAGGCGCTGGCCCTGAACGAAAAAGGGCAGGTCGTCGGCAGCGCCTGGTATGCGCCCTACGACCTGCGGGCCGTGGTCTGGAGTGCCGGAACCGGCGGCTGGTCGGTCGGCACCCCGCTCGATACGCTGCTGCCCGCCGGCTTGGTGCTCATGGGCATCCGGGCGCGCTCCCGCTACCGGCCGGTTGCGTAGACCCGATCCAGCGCCCGCGCAAAGCGCCGCAACAGTTCCTGCACCTCGTCTTCGGAAATGATCAGCGGCGGACAAAAGGCGATGGTGTCGCCGATGGCCCGCACGATCAGGCCTTCCTCTTCCGCGACGCGGGCGCACTCGCGGCCACGGCCGGGGGTAAGTTCCACCCCCGCCAGCAGCCCGATGCCGCGGACTTCCTTGACCAGGGGGTGGTCGCGCAGGTGCATCAGGCCGTCCAGGAGGCGCGGGCCTATCTGCTGCACATGCTCGACGATGCGGAGTTCTTCGTAGATCTTCAGCGTCTCCAGGGCCACTGCCGAGGCGACCGGATGTCCCGAATAGGTCATGGTCAGCCCGAACAAGCCGAGTTCACCGCTTTGCCGTTCAATGGCTTCGTAGACGCGCGGGCCGATCATGAGCGCCGAGATGGGAATGTAGGCGCTCGACAAGGCCTTGGCGCAGACCAGCAGATCCGGCCTGAGGTGCATGGTGGTCGAGCCGAACATCTTTCCGGTCCGGCCGAACGCGGTGACCACCTCGTCGCACACCAGCAGGATGTCGTGCTTCTTCAGCAGGTGTTGCAGTTGCTCGTAGTAGCGCGCGGGCGGCACGACGATGCCGCCCGCGGCCATGACCGGTTCCGCGAAGAACGCCGCGATGGTGTGGGCGCCCTCGGCGGCGATGAGGCGCTCGATGTCGGCGATCAGGCGGTCGCTGAAGGCCTCTTCGGTCTCTCCAGGCTGGGCATGCCGCGTGAAATGCGGCGTGGCCACATGCAGGAATCCGGGCAGCGGCAAGTTGAACTTGTCATGCGCATAGCTGACCCCGGACAGGCTTGCCGAGGCGATGGTGTTGCCGTGGTAGGCCAGCCTGTGCGATATGAACTTCCTTTTCTCCGGCTGCCCGACGGCGTTCCAGAAATACCAGGCGAGGCGCGCGGCGCAGTCGTTGGCCTCGGAGCCGGTGCTGGCAAACCAGATCCTCGCCATGGGCACGGGCGCCATGGCCAGCAGTTTCTCGGCCAGCGCGATCACCGGCGGGTGGCTCTTGTGGTTGGTCAGCGGGTAGTAGGCCAGCTCCTTCATTTGCCGCTGGGCAACATCGGCAAGCCGCTCGTTGCCATAACCCAGGGCGATGCACCACAGGCCCGACATGGCCTCGATGTAGTCGCGGCCATGGATATCGCGGACCCAGACCCCCTTGCCGGACTGGATCACGCTGGCCCCGCGCTTGGCGTGCAAGGACAAATCGGTCAGGCCATGGACAACCGCCCTGGCATCTCTGGTCTGAAGGGAATCTGTGTCTGACATGGGGGTCCTGTTGATCGTGGACATTCCTTGCGCGGATGATGTCCATGCGAGTGGTTGGATGTTGGTGTTGTGCGCAGGTGGTGCCGGCTGCGACTGCGCGGCCCGGACTGCGTGCCCCGCAGGTGCCCAACGTGCCCAACGTGCCCAAGGCGCCCAACGCGCCCAACGCACCCTGCAAGGTACAAGCTTAGTGCAAAACGCCTGTGTTGTCGTTTAACGCCCCCGAGTACGCCCCCGCGCGATTGCCCGCCGCCAATCGATCCGTGCCACCCCGTTCCATCGCGCATGGCGCCCCTCGAGGATTCGGGCTGTCGCCTCGGGCGCGCCGCCGACGGCCCTTGCATTCGCATCCGCAGGGGGCCCGGGAGGGGTGGTCCTTCCGCTTCAGTCCTCGTCCGGATAGCGCGCGCGAATCTCTTCGATGCGTGGTGCGAAGGCCGCCACCGCCTCGACGCATTCCGGGTCGAGTTCGCCGGCAACCGCCATGCGGCGCATTTCGGCAACCGCCTCGGCGGTGGTCCAGGCCTGCTTGTACGGGCGCCGCGTGGTCAGCGCATCGAAGATGTCGGCCGTGCTGACGATGCGCGCCTCGAGCGGGATCGCCGCGCCGGCCAGGCCCTTGGGGTAACCGGTGCCGTTCATCTTTTCGTGGTGGCCGCCGACGATGTTGCGCAGCACGGACGAATCCGGCAGGTGCCTGAGCCCGAAGTCGCCGATGATGCGCTCGACGATCTCCAGTCCCAGTTCGACGTGGGTCTGCATGACCTGCCGCTCGTCCGGCTCGAGGCGCCCGGCCTTGAGCAGGATGCGGTCCGGAATGCCGATCTTGCCCACGTCATGCAGCGGGGCGAACAGGAAGACGTGCTCGATGAACTCGTCGCCCAGGGCGTGACGGGGCGCGATGGCCCGCGCGATCGCCCGCGCGTAGCGCGCCATGCGCTCCAGGTGGGCGCCGGTCTCGAAGTCGCGCAGGTGGGCGAACTCGCGCGCCATCTGCGCGGAGGCGACCACCGTGCGCAGCGCCGCCAGTTCCGAGGAAATGGACATGTTGATGAGGTTCGCGTAGAGCAGCAGGTCGCGCTGGGCTACCGGCGGGAAGGCGTGGCTGGCGCGCGCGTCGAAGAAGGTCATGCCCAGCAGGGCCCCGTTGTCGAACAGCGGTACCGTCATCGAGGACTGGTAGCCCTGCTCGAGCAGCCAGTCCGAGTGCACCTCGCCGTGCTGCACCAGCGCCGGGATGTCGTCGAGGATGCGCACATCCCCCGAGGTGGCCAGCCGGCTCAGCGAGCGGCTCTGCGACAGGCGGAATTCGTGCCCTTCGAGCGAATGGCCGGTGCGCGTGCTGTCGATGAAGGTCTTGAGCAGATCTTCGCCGGCGTCGTAGAGCGCGCAGGCGATGCGGTCGACAGCCGGCACGCGCTCGAGCAGTCCCTCGTGCATCTGGCGCAGGCGGGCATTGAGCGAGCCGCCCTCGCGGAACGTCGAGATATCGAGGGGCCTGGCAGCAGGGGCCGGATCGGCGGCAACGTTCATGGCGGGCTTTCGGACAACTTGGTCCGTGGACAATTTGTTTATTTTATTCAAATTTGGGCGAAGAGACGGTTTTCAAGCCCGGATCGCTGTTGCGTTTGCATGCCGTGCCGACGCGTGCGGGTCTGAGCCGCGACGCGGGGCGGGGGGCCGCTTTTTCGCGGGCCGGGAGTTTCGCATGTCCGCGTTGGGGTACACGGGTCACCGGCGTGGGTCGGACGCTTCGCAGGCACGCTGGCCGGGTCAGGTCCTCAAGAATCCGCGCGGCTTGCCGTTGGTGCGTTCAGGCGGGGCAATTTTTCCATGCTGTTCGTCGAATCCCAGACCCATGGCGCGTGGTGGAATGCACAGCAGTAGATTCAACGCTTCCTTGCCTGGTCAAGGCGGCGGCAGAGACTGCCGGGTGAGGCAAGGAGCCGGCCGGGCGACGTGTGTTTACAACAACAAAATAGGAGTTCGTCCATGAACACCACATCAATTGAGCGCACACCGCCGCGGCACGCGCAGGTGGCGCCTTCGCGGGGCGCGGAGTTCCTGACGTTTCGGGTCGGACCGCAGGACTACGGCATGGACATCCTGAAGGTCCAGGAGATCCGCGGCTACAGCCCGGTGACCCGGCTTGCCAACATGCCCGAATTCGTCAAGGGCGTCATCGACCTGCGCGGCTCGGTCGTGCCGATCCTGGACCTGCGGATCAAATTCAAGCTGGATAGCGTGCGGTATGACGAGTTCACCGTCGTCATCGTCCTGAACCTGGCTGGCCGGATGGTGGGCGTGGTGGTCGACGGCGTGTCGGACGTGCTCGCGCTCGAAGCCGGCCAGATCATGGCGCCGCCCGAATTCTCGTCGGCTTTCGATACCCGTTACATCACGGGCGTGGGCTCCGTCGGAGACCGCATGCTCGTCCTTGTCGATATCGAGCGCCTGGTCCTGTCAGCCGACATGGCTCTGGCTGACGAGGCGCTCGCCGCCTGATCGGGGCGCAGTCCGATCATGGCCAGGAACGCACGGACGCGGCGAGCGTTGCGCCGTATCCGGGCCTTTCCTGGCCGAGCCTAACCTGGCCGGCGGGGATGCGCCGGCTTACCCTGGGGGAAATGAAGAAATGAAGTCCATGAAACAACTGTTTGGCACCGCGCTCCTGTGCGTTTTGGCGGCAGTGGCCGCCCTGTGGTTTTCGCTCTACAAGGTGGGCCAGGCCAACAAGGACCTGTCGGAGGCCTACACCAAGCGCTACCAGTCGGTCCTGCTGGCCGACGAATTGCGCCAGAGCTCCGATGACCTCACCCGGCTTGCCCGGACCTACGTCGTCTCCGGGGACCCGCTCTGGGAGAAGCAGTACTTCGAGATTCTCGATATCCGCAACGGCAAGACGCCGCGGCCGGCGGGCTACGAGAAGATCTACTGGGATTTCCGCGCGGTCGGGACCGAACCTACCGGTGGCAGCCACCGCGGCGCGACCACGAGCATACCCCTGCTCGAGATGATGAAGAACGCCGGCTTCACCGAGGCCGAGTTCGCCAAGCTCAAGGAAGCGGCAGGCAACTCGGATGACCTGGTCAAGACCGAGACCATCGCCATGAACATGGTCAAGGGCCTCTACGCGGACGACAAGGGCGGATTCACCAAGAAGGGCAAGCCCGATTTTGCGCGTGCGCGCGAGATGATGCACGATGCCGACTACCATCGTTTCAAGGCCAAGATCATGAAGCCGGTCGACGAGTTCTTCACCCTTCTGGATGAGCGCACGGAGGCCGCGGTGTCCGCCGCATTGGCGGTCAAGAACTTCTGGTACGCGGTGGTGCTCGTCTGCGCGGGCCTGGTGGCCGTCGCCGGGCTGGGGTCGTTGTGGTACGCGCGGCTCTGGATCGGGGCGCGCCTGGGCGCCGACCCCTCGACGGTGCGGGAGGTGGCGGAGGATGTGGCCGCCGGCCGTCTGGATCGCGAGGTGCCGGTCAAGCCCGGGGACGAAACCAGCGTGATGGCCAGGATGGCCGTGATGCTGCAGGCGTTGCGCCAGGCCGCGGCCGAAGCGGCCGAGAATCTGCGCATCCGCCGCTCGCTCGATGCGGCTTCCACCAGCGCCATGATCGCGGACGACAAGGGCGCGGTGTTCTACGCGAATCGATCGATGAAGGACCTCATGGCCGATGCCGAGCCCGACCTGCGTGCCGCATGGCCGGAATTCGCCGCCGCTGCGGTGATCGGCAGCAACCTGGACGACTTCGAGCGTCTTGGTGCCCGGGCGAACGGCCGTTCCCAGGTTCAGGCGGGAGAGCGTCATTTCATCATCGATGCCACGCCGATCGTCAACGCCGCCGGCGAGGTGATGGGCACGACCGTGCAGTGGACCGATCGAACCACCGAGGTGGCCACGGAACGCGAAATCGCCCAGATCATCGAATCGGCCGGGCGCGGCAATCTCCAGGCGCGGGTGGCCACTGAAGGAAAGAGCGGATTCTTCCTGCAGGCCGCCGAGGGGCTGAACCGGATTCTCGAGGTGACCGACCGCGGTGTGAGCGAGGTGGCGCGCGTCTCGCGCGCCCTCGCCGACGGCGACCTGACGCAGCGGATGAGCGGGGATTTCGAGGGCCAGTTCGCCAGCCTGCAGCAGGATTCCGGCGCTACCTCGGCAAGGCTACAGGAGGTCATCGGGCGCATCCGCGAGGCCGCCGAGTCGATCAAGCAGTCGTCCGCGGAGATCGCCACGGGCAATCAGGATCTTTCCGGGCGCACCGAGCAGCAGGTCGCCAGCCTCGAGGAGACCGCAAGCTCGATGGAGCAGTTGACGGCGGCGGTCAAGCAGAACGCCGAGAATGCCAAGCAGGCCAACCTGCTGGTGGTGGGCGCATCGGAGGTCGCGCAGCGCGGCGGCTCGGTTGTGCAGGAAGTCGTCCAGACCATGAGCGGCATCAACGAAAGCAGCAAGCGCATCTCCGACATCATTTCGGTGATCGACGGCATCGCCTTCCAGACCAACATCCTGGCGCTCAACGCCGCGGTGGAGGCGGCCCGCGCGGGCGAGCAGGGACGCGGATTCGCGGTCGTCGCCACCGAGGTGCGCAATCTCGCCCAGCGGTCTGCCGCGGCCGCCAAGGAGATCAAGGAACTGATTTCCGATTCGGTGAGCAAGGTCGAATCGGGTTCGCAACTGGTCGATGCCGCGGGGCGGACCATGGAAGAGGTCGTCGTGTCCGTCAAGCGGGTGACCGACATCATGGCCGACATCACTGCCGCATCGGTGGAGCAGAGTGCCGGTATCGAGCAGGTCAACCAGACCATCACCCAGATGGACGAAATGACCCAGCACAACGCGACCCTGGTGGAGCAGGCCACCGCCGCGGCGGAGAGCCTGGCTTCGCAGGCGGTGGCGCTGTCGGACACCGTCGCGCTGTTCCGCGTGGAGCAGGCGGCCCAGGTTGCGCAGGCCGAGATCGACAGCGCCTGGGACGGAAAGGCGGAGCGCCGCGGCGCCAACCGCGCGCAGAACGTCTCCCGCCTGCCGCGTCATGGCCATGGCGGCGCCGCCGGGCAGCCGTCGCGCGCGGAACTCTCAGGCAGGGTCGTCGAGGCAGCCTGACGCTGCCCGGCGGTCGGGCAGCGCGAAGCGGCCGGCGATCCCGGCCGCTTTTTTCATTCCGGTCAGCCGCGCGCGCCGGCGCGGCGCCTGGCCGCGCCGGCGCACAGAAGCGCCACGCCGACAAGCGCCAGGGCGGAGGGCTCCGGCACGGTGAACTGGGCGTTCATGAGCATCATGCCGTCGGTCCCGCCGTTGCCCTGCACCCAGAAGTACATCGTGTTTAACCCCTCGCGGAAGCCGGTCACCTCCACGGTGGGGCCGAGCGCGTAGCTTTCCCCGTTCGGCGGCCAGGTGCTCTGCACAAGGCTCGATTGCGCGAGGCTGTTCAGTGACCATGACGGAATCCATTGCCCGCGAGTAGCGAACTGCTGACCGGAGTCATCGGCTGCCCACTGGAACGTCAGGCGCGCGTTCGCCGCCTCCCAGGCCGTCAGGGTAAAGCTCTGCCGGAAGATGAACTGGACCCACTGCCCCGCACCGATGGACGACTGGTTCGTCGAGTTGCTGCAACTGGTGATGTTGGCGATCCAGTTCTCGCGCAGCGGCTGCGTAGCGCCCCAGGTGAGGGGAACGTTGGTGCATGGGGCCGCCATCGCGAACGTGCCGCCGACCGGGAACGTGCTGAACTGGCCGTCGATACCCGATTGATGGGTCGCCACTTCCCATTTCTTCCAGGATTCGTCGGCGGTGGCGGTGGAATAGAAGACCGGCAGCGCGAGTGCGGGCAGCGCAGCCAGGACCAGAGAGAAAAACAGCAGCGAGTGGCGCAGGACGGTCATCGGAGAAGTGAAGTGAGTACGTGGACAGCGCACGTTCAGCAGAAACCGAGCCAAGAAATATTATCCATTAATTTCATAGGCTTGGATTCATTCGCTGAGATAGTGTCCAGATAGGTGTAAAAAATTCCGACACGCCTTTCGACCCGGGCCTCGCCTCCTGCGCCCGCTTGCGCCGCACCGAGGCTGCCTCGCGGACCAGATCCGGACGTTCACGCGCCCCTGCACTTTGGTCCAGAGATGCCCTAAATAAATGCATAGATGGGCCGTTTATGCACAAACAAAGAGCATTAATTCTAATTTCTCTTTGAATGCATTTTTTTGGTGCGATTTAGCATAAGCAACATTGCTTCGATGGTTGTTTTTGGTGCGTGCGCGGCCGGGATGCCGCTGACCGCGGCAAGCCGGTTCGGGGCGAGTCCGTTTAAAACCAGCCCAACAGGGGGTTCCATCAATGAGCATGAGGCCTGACCCGCGCTTGCGGCGCCGGATCATCGCGGCGGCGCATGCCGCGCTTGCGAGACTGAATAAACTGTCCATCCGCACCTTGCTGCTGGTGCTGAGCGGTTCGCTGATCGCCCTGATCGCCGCCAGCGGCGCCTTCACCGGCACCATCGCCTGGTCCGCCAGCGCCTCGCTCGACGCGCAGCGCCAGGCGCAGGAAAAGCTCGCCCTGATGACCGAGGTTCGCGTTCACATCGGGGACATGAAGTCCTCGGCGTACGCTTGGGCCATCACGCGCCGCGCCAACAACCGCAACGCCTTTTTCGCATCCCGCGACCGGGCGCGCGAACTGGCCGCGCGTATGCCGGCGCATGAGGCGGGGAGGCTCGAACAGGGCATAGACCGTTTCGCCGCGGCCATCGAAGCGGTGCAGGCCGGGCTGGGCGAGGAAAATCGCAACCCGGCCATCGCGCAGTTCCGCCAGGAGGTCGAGCCGGTGGTCGACGAGCTCAACAAGTTCATCGAGTCGGCCGTCGCACGCCTGCAGGAAGTGCAGTCCGTGAGCGTGGCGCGCGCGCAGGAGAGCAACCGCCGCATGCTGCTTCTGTCGCTGGCGCTGCCGGCGCTCGCACTGCTGATCGGCATCGGCCTGACTCTGATGCTCACCCGGCGCATCCTCGGCCCGGTGCGCGAGGCCGTCAGCGTGGCCGACAGCATTGCCGGCGGGCGGCTCGACAACACCATCCGCGTCGAGGGCAGGACCGAGATGGGCAGCCTCATGCAGGCGCTCAGCACCATGCAGACCCGCCTGCTCGAGCGCATCGAGGCCGAGCAGCGCAGCGCGGCGGAAAACCTGCGCGTGCGCATCGCGCTGGACAACGTGTCGACCGGGGTGCTGATCGCCGACCCGGGGCGCGCGATCATCTATGCCAACCACGCGGCGCGGCGCCTGGTGGCCGACGCCGCCGACGCCTTGCGCGAGCGCGTGCCGGGCTTCGACCCCGAGCGCCTGATCGGCCATGACATCGACGGCCTGCAGGGGACGCCCGGTCATCAGGCTGCCTGCGGCGTCACGGGCGCCGAGGCGAGCGCGGGCCGCGTGGAGGCGCTCAAGGTTGGCAGGCACCATCTGGTGGTGACCGCCAGCCCGGTCGTCGACGACGCCGGCCTGGCGATCGGCGAGGTGGCGGAGTGGCGCGACCGGACCGCCGAGGTCGAAACCGAGCAGGAAGTCTCCCGGCTCATCGCCGCGGCCAGCCGTGGCGACTTTTCCTACCGTCTTTCCGGGGAGGGCAAGAGCGGCTTCTTCGCCAACCTGGCCACCGACCTCAATCGCCTTCTGGATACCACCAACGATGTGCTGCACGCGACCTCCGAGGTGCTCGGTCGGATGGCGCAGGGCGACCTCGGCCACACCATCGACGCGGACTTCGAAGGCATTTTCGGCCGCCTGCGCGACGACACCAACACCACCATCGCTCGGCTGCGCGGGGTGGTCGGGCGCATCCAGCAGGCCACCGTGGCCATCAACGCCGCGGCGCACGAGATCGCCGCCGGCAACGGCGACCTGTCCGCGCGGACCGCCACGCAAGCCGCGACCCTGGAGGAGAGTGCCCGCTCGATGGAGGAACTCAGCGCCACAGTGCGCCAGAACGCCGAGTACGCCCGCCAGGCCAGCGAGCTCAGCGCGGGCTCGAACCTGACGGTCAGCCGCGGCGGCGCGATGGTCGCCCAGGTGGTGCAGACCATGGCCGGCATCCGGGACAGCTCGCGCAAGATCGTCGATATCATCGGCGTCATCGACGGCATCGCCTTCCAGACCAATATCCTCGCGCTCAATGCCGCCATCGAAGCGGCGCGCGCGGGGGAGCAGGGGCGCGGCTTCGCCGTGGTCGCCGCCGAGGTGCGCAGCCTGGCGCAGCGCTCGGCCACCGCGGCCAGGGAAATCAAGGCCCTGATCGGCGACTCGGTCGGCAAGGTCGACCATGGGGCCGCCCTGGTCGAACAGGCCGGGCGCACGATGCAGGACGTGGTGGCGAGCTGCGGCGATGTCGCTGCCCTGGTCGCCCGGATCAGCGATGCCAGCCGCGAGCAGGCCGGCGGCATCGAGCAGGTGACGCGCGCGGTCTCGCAGATGGATGAGGCCACCCGGCAGAACGCGTCCGTGGTCAAGCAGGCCGCCGCGGCCGCCGGAAGCCTCGAGGAACAGGCCGGCACGCTCGCGCGGGCCGTGGCGCTGTTCCGCCTTGCCGCCACGCCGCCAAGCGCGCCCGCCGCTTCGGCAGCCGCGCCCACCGCGCCGTGAGGTGCGCCCACCGCGCCGTGAGGCGCGTCCACCGCGCCGTGAGGTGCGCCCACCGCGCCGTGAGGTGCGCCCACCGCGCCGTGAGGTGCGCCCACCGCGCCGTGAGGTGCGCCCACCGCGCCGTGAGGCGCGTCCACCGCGCCGTGAGGCGCGTCCAGTGTCCCCGAACATGACGCCGGCCTGACCGGTACTTACCAGCAAAGGAGAACATCATGAAGCCGATTCGCCATCTGACCCGAGCCGCTGTCCTGGCTGTCACCTTCACCGTGCCGTGCGTTGCCGGCGCTGCGGTCGATGAA
>Ga0315904_10000358_pt1 | contig 71880 bp, 58 predicted proteins | sample LakEriMetagenome_6_FD_203529 | JGI IMG/M metagenome (GOLD analysis project Ga0315904, IMG submission 203529) | Freshwater fungal communities from buoy surface, Lake Erie, Ohio, United States - Buoy 12 MA120 | ecosystem: Environmental > Aquatic > Freshwater > Lake | place: USA: Lake Erie, Ohio...
AGTAGTTCTTCAGGCCCAACGGGCCGGCACAATGGATGCCGGGGGACGAAGTCCCCCGGTTGCAGAGCCTCCAACTCTTCTTCAGGCCCAGCGGGCCGGCAGTGTCATGGTTTTTGCCTAGCTCTGATCATTTGGAGAAGATTACTATGTCAGCCCTTCGGGCTTTTCCCATCAGAGGGCGCCGATGAACCGTGGCTCGATGAGCCACGGCAGCCATTGTATCGGCCCTCCGGGCCTAAGCAGCCAAAGACAGCAAGCCCTCCTTATTTGAGCGGTCAGAAAGCCTCTGGAATCATTTGGGCTCAACGGGCCGCTAGTGGTTCTTCAGGCCCAGCGTTCTTCAGGCCCAGCGGGCCGACAGTAGTTCTTCAGGCCCAACGGGCCGGCACAATGAATGCCGGGGGACGAAGTCCCCCGGTTGCAGAGTCCCCCAACTCTTCTTCAGGCCCAGCGGGCCGACAGTAGTTCTTCAGGCCCAACGGGCCGGCACAATGAATGCCGGGGGACGAAGTCCCCCGGTTGCAGAGTCCCCCAACTCTTCTTCAGGCCCATCGGGCCGACAGTGTCATGGTTTTTGCCTAGCTCTGACCATTTGGAGAAGATTACTATGTCAGCCCTTCGGGCTTTTCCCATCAGAGGGCGCCGATGAACCGTGGCTCGATGAGCCACGGCAGCCATTGTATCGGCCCTCCGGGCCTAAGCAGCCAAAGACAGCAAGCCCTCCTTATTTGAGCGGTCAGAAAGCCTCTGGAATCATTTGGGCTCAACGGGCCGCTAGTGGTTCTTCAGGCCCAGCGTTCTTCAGGCCCAGCGGGCCGACAGTAGTTCTTCAGGCCCAACGGGCCGGCACAATGAATGCCGGGGGACGAAGTCCCCCGGTTGCAGAGTCCCCCAACTCTTCTTCAGGCCCAGCGGGCCGACAGTAGTTCTTCAGGCCCAACGGGCCGGCACAATGAATGCCGGGGGACGAAGTCCCCCGGTTGCAGAGTCCCCCAACTCTTCTTCAGGCCCATCGGGCCGACAGTGTCATGGTTTTTGCCTAGCTCTGACCATTTGGAGAAGATTACTATGTCAGCCCTTCGGGCTTTTCCCATCAGAGGGCGCCGATGAACCGTGGCTCGATGAGCCACGGCAGCCATTGTATCGGCCCTCCGGGCCTAAGCAGCCAAAGACAGTAAACCCTCCTTATTTGAGCGGCCAGAAAGCCTCTGAAAGCATTTGGGCTCAACGGGCCGCTAGTGGTTCTTCAGGCCCAGCGGGCCGGCACAATGGATGCCGGGGGACGAAGTCCCCCGGCGCTGGGCGGTTTTTCGCACGCTGGTTTCCTTCGCTTTCGCCTCCTCTCAAGCAAGATTTTCCATATTATCGTTGAGAAATTGGAGCCAGGTGACTTGCCGCGCGGTGGTGGGCGCCTAGCTTACTTTAAACGTCCCGCGTTCTATCTCGCTCCAAGGGCACAGCCATGTTCCTCAAAGCTCTACTTTCTGGGCCGCTCGGGTTTCGATCGCAAAAGCCTTGCACGGGTCGCGGCTCGAATCGTCCACGTTCCTTTCGAATGGAAAGGCTGGAGTCCCGTTGGACGATGGCTGGTGACATCGATCTTTTTTCGGTCTCGATGATTCGTGGGCAGATGGTAAGCGATCTCCCTGCCAGTGACCCGCGTGTCGAGCTGGCGAAAGAGGTGGCCCAGTGGATCGATACGGAACTTGGGGTCAATCTGCAGACGATGGACATTGCGTCTCTTAAGGCTCGCGTGCCAGCGGACGGCCAGAGCGACGACATGGTCTACACCTTTGAGTGGGAGGGGATGGAGTGGGATATCGTCGATCGCGGCTTTGGTCTTGAGTTCGCTGACCCTTCAAGCGACATGTTTCACAACGATCAGCGGCCGATGGATACCAATGACGATGGAGTGATGGGGCCGATCGATGCATTGTTGGTGATCAATCATTTGAATCGACAGCCATCGATGCTTCTTCCTTCAAGGGCTGTTGATTCATCTGGCCTTCGAATGGTCGATGTGACTGGCAATCGCTGGGTGACGCCTCTTGATGCGATGTTGGTCATCAACCGATTGAATGCTGGCGACACGGTGGAGTCTATGACTCCGCTGATCGCCAACGAAGATTTCGGCAACGGATTCTTTTCAATGAACGCGACGCAGTTGCCCGCGATCGATATCGACGTTCTTGCAAACGATGTTGGGGAGAGCATTCGAATCGAGTCGGTTTCGCAAGGGATATCGGGATCGGTCGAAGTGGTGCAGGATGCCAGCGGCTTTTCCTTGGTCCGGTACACACCGTCTCAGCAGTTCCGCAACTTCGATCTCTTCTCTTACACGATCACCGACACTCTGGGACGCACGTCGACCGCCACCGTTTCGATCACCTATCAGGCCGTTCCAGACGAGGTTTCTTTTTTCGGTCTGATCATTAACGGGCCAGCGACTGGAATGGTCGCCGGTGCGGAAGTGCTGTTCGGTGATGAGTCGGGACAGGGGCGCATTCAGATTGATCACAAGGGAGCGGCCGAGGACACCGTGGGGGTCTACCTGCGATTTGCTTTCAGCGAGCCGCCTTATGGATTGTCGAATGCCGGGACGCTTCGCAGCAACGTTACTGACATTGAAGCGGCTTTCTTTCCCGTTTTTCCAGATGGAGCGTGGATCACCGGTTCAATCCCTCAGGTGAATCGGATTCTCGCTGATCTGACTTACATGCCAGCCTTGGGGTATTCCGCCCCCGAAGGGGTCACCTTAAATGTCTTTGCCTTTCTTTACAGCGGCTTGAGCGTTACCACCACGTATGCTTCGGGAACGCTATCGGTCGTCGTTCCTGCGCTGGAAGGGGCTCCCATTGCCGGGAACGACTTCTTTGAATTGGGGACTGTCGGTGCCTCGATCCGACTGAACGTTCTTGCCAATGACTTTAGTCCAGGCGGTGGTCGGGTGGAATTGGTTGCAGTGGGAGATCCCAATGCCCCATCCGAATGGGTCAGTTGGCCCGGCTATGGAGACTCAGCGGTTTCAGTCGATTTGGAAGCGCAGGAGTTGATTTTCTTCCCTGGGTCAATCGTCGATTACCAGTCGTTCGTCTACGTGATCCGCGATGAATTAGGCCGGTTTAGCCAGGGGAAGGTAGCGGTCAGTTGGCGGCGCGGTTGATCGATGGAAGCGGTTTGGATTGGGGAGCGGGTGGATTTGCTCAACGATTCGGGCCGACAGTGGATCTTCAGGCCCAGCGGGCCGACAGTGGATCTTCAGGCCCAGCGGGCCGGCACAATGGATGCCGGGGGACGAAGTCCCCCGGTCGCAGAGCCTCCCAACTCTTCTTCAGGCCCAGCGGGCCGACAGGGGTTCTTCAGGCCCAACGGGCCGGCACAATGGATGCCGGGGGACGAAGTCCCCCGGTTGCAGAGTCCCCCAACTCTTCTTCAGGCCCAACGGGCCGACAGAGTCATGTTTTTTCCAAGCTCTGACCATTTGGAGAAGATGACTATGTCAGCCCTTCGGGCTTTTCCTAACAGAGGCTGCCAATGAACCGTGGCTCGATGAGCCACGGCAGCCATTGTATCGGCCCTCCGGGCCTAAGCAGCCAAAGACAGCAAGCCCTCCTTATTTGAGCGGCCAGTAAGCTTGTAGAATCATTTTGGCCCCAGCGGGCCGACAGTGTTTCTTCAGGCCCACCGTCCGACAGTGGTTCTTCAGGCCCAGCGGGCCGGCAGAATGGATGCCGGGGGACGAAGTCCCCCGGTTGCAGAGTCCCCCAACTCTTCTTCCGGCCCAGCGGGCCGCTAGTGGTTCTTCAGGCCCAGCGGGCCGGCACAATGGATGCCGGGGGACGAAGTCCCCCGGTCGCAGAGCCTTCCAACTCTTCTTCAGGCCCAGCGGGCCGAAAGTGTCATGTTTTTCCCAAGCACTGATCAGTTGGAGAAGATGACTATGCCAGCCCTTCGGGCTTTTCCTAACAGAGGCTGCCAATGAACCATGGCTCTATCAGCCACGGAAGCTATTGTATTGGCCCTCCGAGCCTAAGTAGCCAAGACTCTGCCTGCCAGCGGGTGCGGCATGCGTTGCCCTGGGCAGAGGCCTTGTGGCGTTTCGACGAAAAAACCCAGCGGATCGATCGAAACCGCTGGGTTCATGGCAACGAGGCCGACGGGGCTCGAACCCGCAACCTCCGGCGTGACAGGCCGGTGCTCTAACCAATTGAGCTACGACCCCAGATCGACACCGCATCACGCGGCATCCATCGAGATGCGAAATTATAGCTTACTCCTCGTCTGCTGCAAGTCCAGAGATAGGAGAACGGAGGATGGTTTTCCGCTGGAACTTGCCACCTTTTTTGGTTGTGATGGGAGTTTTAGGGAGGTTGAATGGGGATCGATGCCAAGGGTGAAAAATCCCGATCTCGCCATCCGACATGGATCCCATGATGCCACCTGTTTTCCGCCTGCTGGATCGAAGCCAGCGAGGCGGCCAGCTAGCATACAATCGAGATGGTTCGAGCGGGGTAAGTTGCGAACGGGCAGGTGCGATCTTGGCGGGAGGAGCCGACTTGCCATGCGCATCGATCGATGTCGGTAGGCTCCGGCTTTGCAGATGAATTCACCAGGTGAGAGAAACAGCGATGTGGGTGATGACTCAAGCAACGCGGCGTGGAATAATCCGATCCCTGCATGCGCTTGGTATCGTCTGCAGGACCGCCACTTTGATGGTGTGTGGCTTTTACTCGGTGATGGCCGACGAGCCGAGTCGAGGATCGGGCGACCAGGATGCGGCGAGGAAACTCTATTTTCAGCAGACGATCCGACCGCTGCTCGCCGATCGATGCCTTTCTTGTCATGGACCGGATGGCAATCATCGTCAAGCCGATCTGCGACTGGATCTACGAGAGGAGGCGGAGCGGGCAGGTGCGATTCGGCCAGGCAAACCGTTGGAAAGCAGCTTGATCGATCGGATCCATTCTTCCGATCCTGATCTGGTAATGCCACCACCGCAAAGCGGTAAAGCGTTGACACTGGAAGAGCGTCGGTTGCTAGAGACGTGGATTGTCGATGGGGCCGTCTATGCGGATCACTGGGCCTTCGAACGACCGGCCAAATGGCAACTCCCGGACTCACTTGAGGATCATCCGATTGATGCATGGATCGATCGATCGCTGGAGTCCCTGGGGCTTCAGAGGTCACCGGAAGCGATGCCAGAGACGCTGGTGCGACGTGTCACATTCGATCTGGTGGGGTTGCCGCCGACTGCGGAGCAGTTGGATCAGTTCATGGTGGAGTACCAGAGAGATCCCGATCTTGCCTACCAGCATCTGGTCGATCGCTTGCTGGCATCCCCGTTCTACGGAGAAAAATGGGCTCGCTGGTGGTTGGATCAAGCGAGGTACGCCGACAGCAACGGCTATTCGATCGACGGACCTCGTTCGATGTGGCCTTATCGCGATTGGGTGATTCGCGCCTTTCAAGAGGATATGCCTTTCGATCAGTTCACGATCGAACAGATCGCGGGAGATCTCCTTCCGGATTCAACGCAAGCTCAGGTCATTGCAACGGGGTTCCATCGCAATACCCCCATCAACCAGGAAGGAGGTATCGATGTCGAACAGTTTCGGATCGACAGCGTATTTGATCGAGTCGCAACGACCGGAACGGTTTGGTTGGGGCTTTCCCTGGGCTGTGCGCAATGCCATGACCACAAGTTTGACCCATTGACGCAGAGAGAGTTCTACCAAGTATTCAGCTTCTTCAACAACCAGGATGAACCTTCGGTTCCTGTCGCAACTCCTGGACTGGATCCCGATCAGATCAAAAGAGATATCGAAGCGACGGAGAGCCAACTGGCTGGTCGTATGGAAGCATCGAAGCAGGCCATGGAGGATTGGGAAGCCGGGCTGGACGAGGCGGCAAAGAAGGCGCTGCCAGAGGCAATCCAGAAGATCGTTGGAGTTGAATTGGGGAAACGCAATGCTGCGCAGAAGAGACAGCTCTACCTCCATCATGTTGGGAAAGGCGATTTGGAGTTTCAGCAGCTGGAGAAACGGCTGCAGGAGCTGGAGCAGAGGCGAAAGGATATCCCAACGACGTTGGTGATGAGAGAGCGGAAGGAGCCGCGAGCGACTCATCTATTGATCAAGGGGGATTTCACACGGCCGGCAGACTTGGTGGAACCTGGTACACCGGCAGTTCTGCATCCTTTCGTTGCAGTCAACCAGCCCTCAAGGCTTGATCTTGCCCGCTGGATGGTCGATCCGGCCAATCCGCTCACTGCGCGCGTTCTTGTCAATCGCTTTTGGCAGCAGTTTTTTGGTTCTGGGATTGTGACCACCGACAATGACTTTGGCGTTACTGGAGCGTTTCCGACTCATCCAGAACTGCTGGATTGGCTGGCCGTCAGTTGGCAGGAGGAAGGGTGGAGTGTCAAGCGATTGCATCGATTGATCGTCACCTCTCGTACCTACCGGCAGTCATCGGTGCTTCGCGAAGAGTCTAGGCAGTTGGACCCACTGAACCAATGGTGGTCCCGTCAAAATCGGCTGCGGTTGGATTCGGAGTTGGTTCGGGATGCGCTGCTATCAGCAAGTGGACAGTTGAGTCGCAAGGTGGGAGGGCCTTCGGTTTTCCCTCCTATACCCGACGGCATCTTGAACCAGGGGCAGGGGAAGCAAGGCTGGAAGTTGAGCCAAGGAGAGGACCGATTTCGGCGAGGGCTTTACACCTTCTGTTACCGCGCCACCCCGGCCCCCGCCAATTCTGTCTTCGACGCTCCGGACGCTGCCAGTAGTTGCACAAGACGCCTGAGAAGCAACACGCCGCTTCAGGCGCTGACGTTGCTGAACGACCCAGCGCATGTGGAACTAGCGGACGCAATGGCGGGGAGGATTGAGCGGGAGGGGCTGGCAGCCGCGATGCGTGCGACAATATCCCGGCACCCCGATGCCTGGGAGCTATCCCAATTGGAAGGCTTGGACCGCTGGACGCAGGCGCGAATCCTTCTCAACCTGGACGAAGCGATCACCAGGGAGTAGCGCGGAATTGAGGACTTGGTGCGGGTTCCGGTGCAGTAGCGATGATAGGGGACGAGGAAATGAAGCGGCGAGCTGACATCGAAACGACTTTGCAATTGCAGGCGGAAGCTTCTTGGCGTGGGACTCGCAGACATCTGTTTCAGAATTGCGGTGTGGGGCTTGGCCGCATCGGTTTGGCGCACCTGCTTGCAAGTTCCAGCATCGCTCTAGCCAATCCCGCGTCGAATCCGAGAGAACCTCATTTCCTGCCCCGAGCGAAACGTGTGATTTTTCTTTTTATGGCGGGTGGTCCCAGCCAGCTGGAGATGTGGGATTACAAGCCGGAGCTGTATCGATGGAATGGGAAGCCGATCCCGGAGAGTTTGATTGCCGGTAAGCGATTTGCGTTCATGGGGAGCAGTCACCGGACCGAACTGCTGGCACCCAAGCGGCAATTCCGACGCGCAGGCGAATCGGGCACCTGGGTTAGCGATCTGCTGCCTTGGACGTCGAAAATGGTCGACGACCTCTGCCTAGTCAAAACCATGAAGACCGACCTCTTCAATCACGCTCCGGCCAAGCTTTTCATGAACACCGGAAGCGGGCTGTTTGGCAGGCCAAGCATGGGGGCCTGGATCACCTACGGACTGGGAAGCGAAAGCCAACAACTTCCTGGGTTCGTCGTACTGCAAAGTGGACCACGAGGCCCGCGGGGAGGTGCTATCCTCTGGACCAGCGGGATGCTTCCAAGCAGTTTTCAAGGGGTCCCTTTGCGAGGATCCGGGGATCCTATCCTCAATCTTTCCTCCCCCACGCCCTCCGATCCATCGCTCGATCGACAGATCCAGCAGCGACAGGTGGTGGATGTTGTACGGCGGTTCAACGAACGACGCCAAAAAGAAACGGGAGACCCAGAGATTCAGACTCGCATCGATAGCTACGAAATGGCGTTTCGCATGCAGTCCAGTGCGCCCGAACTGATGGATACGGCTGGCGAGACGGCAGAAACGCTGGAGCTATACGGCATCAAAGATCCCAAAGAAACGTCGTTCGCTCGCAACTGCCTGTTGGCTAGGCGTCTGGTTGAACGGGGTGTGCGCTTCATCCAGCTTTATCATACCAATTGGGACCATCACGGCGGGGCAACCGAGAACCTGGAGACGCATTTGCCATCGATCTGCAAAGAGATCGATCAGCCATGCTGGGCGCTAGTTCAGGATCTGAAGCGGCGCGGTCTGCTGGAGGATACGATCGTCGTGTGGGGCGGCGAGTTTGGACGCACACCGATGGGTGAGGTGAGGGAATCGACAGGGCGCAATCACCATATCGAAGCCTTCACCATGTGGATGGCTGGCGGCGGTTTTCGTCCTGGGCTGATTCATGGTCAAACCGATGAGTTGGGGTTTGGGCCAGTCGATCAACCAGTGCATGTTCATGACTTTCACGCCACTTTGCTGCATCAACTGGGACTGGATCACCAGAAGCTAAGCGTCCGATTTCAAGGCCTGGACGTACGCCTTTCCGGAGTGGAGGGGGCGAAGGTGGTCCCCGAATTGATCTCATAGCTAGAATTGTCGGAATCCCTCATCGTCGGCAGAAGATGCCTACACATTCATCAAGCGAAAGCGTTCCGTCTGAAATTCTTGTGGTCGGCAAGTCAATCAAGCAAAAAGAGCACTCTTTGAACGCTTGTCGCCAGCTAATGGAAATAGTGATCGACCGATGGACTTTCGGTTGGGCTTGGAACACCAGTGGTCTCATGCGAAGAAAGCAAGAAGTCGACTGTTTGTAAGAACAGACGGGCAGATCCAATTCGTCTCATGGATTCAGATGGCCATGATGGCGTGGCGCATCCATGGAGTCGACTAGCTACCAAGCGAGAATCGCAAAAGTCGTTCGACGAGGTATGGCTTCCCGGCTTGGTGTGAGCCGAAAAGCGACGAGTCAGTTCAAGCGTATGGGAACCATGGGGTTGGATCTGGTATCCGGCGGTATTTTGCTACCGGATCATTTTTTCGATCTGGGGTTTGAGTGGGTTGCGATCGCTTCACTGCCGCAACTCACGAAGTACCGGTGGCCATAGCACTCAGACACACTGACTCCGGGAGGGGTGCTGAGGAGGAACGACGAAGCGGCGATACGGACAAGGTATTCGACCGTTGAGTCAGAATGGTCTGCGATGGATTGAGCTGAAAGATAAGCTCCTTCCCGCTCGTTTTTCTCAAACCATCCCAAGAGGCGGGTAATACCCGTCGCACGCCTTGTACCCGTAGCCCTTACCTCGGACGACTCCATCCCGCCTACTCCGAGCCGCCGGTCGGATAACGCCCACAGAATTCCCAGATGGGCCTTATTTCTGGAGTTGTTGAAATTCCGCAGCAGATACCTGCTTGATCTCACCGTTCTCTAGAAGAACTTGTCCCCCCGTCGTCGTGCACGTCGGTTCGTACCCAACCACTTTCTGTGCCGACCCGCCGTCTGGCTTTAGGGCCGACCCCCAGACGTAGATGATCTGCTCACTTTGAATGAAAGCACCGGCCACAGGATGAACGGCATCGAAGGCAACCATTTCTTCCTGGGAGGTAGGAGGTGGGGTGTTGCTACCTGCTGCCTCCTTCAGCATATCGCGAAGGTCGGTCAACCCATCATTGATCGATGGGCCCTGAGTTGCCGATGACTGCGTAGCGGCTGGCTTGGAGCAACCTGTCAAGCCGAGGGAAGAGGTGCCAGCGCAAGCGATGGTCAAGATCAAAGCCAAGCGACGCATTCGACAGTGCATGGGAACCCCCGGAGTGGACTTCGGTCTTCTAAGTTGGCAACGGAGCCCACTTCAGGACCCCGTTGCTTCCTGACAATTGTCCCAGGAATCAATAACTTACTCAGGCTGGTCAAACGTTTCGCCGGTCGCTCGACTGCCCAGTGCCTGCCACACCGGAAATTCGATCCGGTCGCCGACGAAGCGAACCGAGCCATCGGCCATGCACATATTGGCTCCACCCGCATGGTAGCTGGAAGCGGCGATGTGGGCGACGGTGTAGCTAGTGGTTCCGCAATTGTAGCGCTGGGAATTCGGATTCTTGCGGTCGACGTTCCAGTTCGGCGGAAGGGTGTGAGAGTAAACGAAGTTCTGTGGCAGATTTCGGTAGTACTGATGCCCACCGTAGCGGATCCAGGAACCCGTGGTGGACGGGGCACCTGGGAGGCATTGGGGAACTTGGCGACCATCGAGGAGCCGAGCTGCCGAGAAAGCAGTGGTCGACATGAAGGCCGTCGTGTTATTGAATTGGTTGGTGGCATTCCACGCCAATGTGCCACGCATGACTTCTGCGAACATTGCTGTGTTCGATGTTCCATCGAGCACGTCGCTCATCTTCGGACCTTGCATTTCTTCGCCGTTGACGGGGTAAGGAATCGCAAAAATGCCATCGATCGTGGTGCCGCCGCGCATGTTGGCTCCACCAATACAGGCCATGTAATTCAATCGTCCGGCGTTGAAGTAGTTCGCGGTCGATGGATCGGACGGGCAGAGGAAAACTGGAACATCGCCGAAACGGGCTGCGCTATTGGCCCCCGTCTTCGCGGGAATACCAGGAGCGATCGCTGCGTCGCTGTTGACGTTGTAATCCATGTCGAACAGGTTGTACTTATTCGACTGCTCAAAGTAGGGCAGCATGAGTGCCTGCGCGGTAGCCCCAGAGGAGTAGGTGTTCCTGGCACCGGATGCAAGCGTCTTAATCGTTGTGTGTTGCGTTGGGGGGAGGAACTTGAACGAGCTTTCAAAGTTCAGTGCGGCCAAACCGAATTGCTTCAAATGGTTTTGGCACTGCATGCGTCTAGCAGCTTCACGAGCCGCCTGAACGGCGGGTAGCAGCAAGCCAACCAGCACGCCGATGATTGCGATCACCACCAGTAGCTCCACCAGCGTGAAGCCTCCCCGAATTCCCATGCTTTTTTTCATACCAGCAGCTCCTAAAAAGATTTTGGGAAGTCGGCTGAACCAGAAAAACGAATGAAAGAGAACAATGGACTCCGGATTCAGCGAAATCTTCCCGACTCTATAATCTTCTGGGATAGCGATCCTGTCTGCTCGCTTTTTTCCCGTTTTTTGTGAAAAAAAGTCGGTTTTTCCCGAAACCTTTTGACATCCTTTACGGCCAGGTGCAATTTCGCCATGGAACAAACTTTTGGAGTCTTGCTGGCGGCGGCTGGCAGAAGTGAGCGATTTGGTGGGGGGCCAGTGAAGAAGGTATTTCAGAAAATCGACCGAAGACCGCTTTGGCAGCATGCTGCCGAGGTTTTCGTGGGACATCCAACGGTTCATCAAATCGTATTGATCGTCCATCCGACGGATCAAGAGTTTGTCCAGGAGCAATGGGCAGGGACGCTGGCCATGCTGGGGATCGATTGGGTGCTGGGGGGGGACCAGCGGTGGGAGAGCGTCCAGAGGGGGCTGGAGAGGCTTCGACCAGAAATCGAATGGGTGGCGGTGCATGATGCGGCCCGGCCCTGCCTGACCCGCAAGGCTTTTGATTCGGTGGCTCAGCAGGCGATCGAGCATGGAGCGGCGATCCTTGCACAGCCGATCCATGGCACGGTGAAACGAAGCGATGCTGAGGGGCTAGTGGTGCAAACGGTGCCTCGCGATCGACTTTGGCAGGCGCAAACGCCCCAGGTTGCACGGCGCCAGTGGTTGGAGCAAGCCTATGAGAAGCGAGGCAACTTGTCGCCGACGGATGAGTCGCAGCTATTGGAGCATGCCGGTTATCCCGTTCGGTTGGTCGAGGGCTCCCCCTGGAATATCAAAGTGACGCGTAGGGAAGACATGAGGTTTGCGGAAATCGCACTGCGCGCCGAAGCCTCGTCCGGGAAAAATTTGGGCGATCTGCTAGGTGGCTGAAAAGTCGATTGCCATGAGGTGGAAGGGGTTCCTAGCCTGCGATTGGCAAGCGGTCTGTTCTTCGATTCCTGTCGCTTGTCGAGTATAAAAAAGATCGGATTGCGGATTCACGCCTTCGCAAATGAAAAGGCGTTGGACGGTTTGTTTTGTCACGGATGGAGGAGATGGCATGAGCCATGGAAGTTTGGAGAAGATTCTGGAAGATTTGCAGTGGCGGGGCCTGATCCATCAGACCACAGGCCATGATGCACTGCTGGAACTTCTCAAGCAGCCGACCTCCCTGTATGCCGGTTTCGATCCCACCAGCGACAGCTTGCACGTCGGCAGTCTGTTGCCTTTGGTGCTTCTACGACGCTTCCAAAAAGCGGGCCACCGCCCCATCGCATTGGTTGGTGGCGCAACGGGAATGGTAGGAGATCCGTCTGGCAAGAGCGAAGAGCGCAATTTGCTCTCCAAAGAATCGCTGGCCAAAAACGTCGCTGGTCTTCAGCAGCAAATGCGGAGATTCCTTGACTTTGAAGGCTCCAAGGCGGCTTCTCTGGTCAATAACTTCGACTGGATGAAAGACTTTTCGTTTCTCGATTTTTTGCGCGATGTCGGCAAGAACGTGCCGGTCAATGTCATGCTGACGAAGGATTCGGTGAAGCAGAGGTTGGAGCGACAGGATGGGGGATTGAGCTTCACGGAGTTCAGTTACATGCTCCTTCAGGCGTATGATTTTGCTTACCTAGCGAAAGAGCATGCGTGCCGGTTGCAGATCGGTGGAAGCGATCAATGGGGCAACATCACTGCCGGGATCGATTTGGCCAGGAGGATGCACGGGATCTCCCTACATGGGCTGACCTGCCCACTGCTTTTGACCTCAGATGGTAGAAAAATGGGCAAGACGGAGCGGGGCGCTGTTTGGCTCGATAGCGACAAAACCAGCCCCTATGCCTTTTATCAGTATTTCATCAATGTCGCCGATGAAGACGTTTCCCGTGGTCTTCGGTTCCTCACGGATCTGGGCCACGAGGAGATCTTGGAGTTGGAGCGGTGTGTGAGCGATTCGCCGCAGGAGCGAACGGCGCAGAAGAGGTTGGCGGAGAATCTGACCGAACTGGTTCATGGAAGTCATGGACTGGCCCGTGCGCGTCAAGCGACCGAAGTCTTTTTCTCGGGTGCCTCGATTGAAAACTTCAGCGACCGTGAACTGCTCGATCTGTTCGTCGATGTTCCCAGCGCAGCCTTTCCCCAGCCGATGTGGGAAACGCAGTCAGTCAGCTTGGTCGATGGGCTGTGTGCTACGGGGCTAGCCAAAAGCAAAGGGGAAGCGAGGCGGAGTATCGAGCAGGGGGCGATTGCCATTAACAACCGCCGCGTCGACCAAGTCGATCGGTTGTTGGGGCGTTCGGACCTTGCTAGCGAATCGGTGGCGGTGATCCGAAGCGGAAAGAAACGGTACGCTTTGCTCAAGATGGAAAGAGACCGGGAAGATGCCTGCTGACCTTCGGGTCGACGGATCGTTCTTCAACCAGGAACCTTTCATGAAGCCTGACGCACTCCAATCCCCCCGCATTCTAATCACGCGACTTAGCGCGATCGGAGACAATCTGCTGACCTTTCCGATGCTGGTATCGCTCAAGCATCACTGGCCGCAGGCCAAGGTCTTGTGGGTGGTCGACTGCGCCGCATCTCAGTTTCTCCAGCATCACCCCGACATCGATCAGGTGATGCGTTTGCCAAAGGGATTCCTCAAACGCCCACAACTGCTCAGGCAGGTCGTGCGACAATTGAGGACATTTTCGCCAACCATCGCCATCGATCCGCAGGGGCTGTTCAAGAGCGCCTTGCTAACATGGTTGAGCGGTGCACGAACGCGAATCGGTTTCGACCGTTCCCAGGCACGCGAGGCATCTTGGTGGTGGTATAGCCATCGGGTCGCGGTCGGTGATGGCCACATGATCGATAAGCAATTCCAATTGGTGAAGGCGGCTGGCGCGTCTCTGGAATCGGTCGATTTTGGCTGGCAGGTGCCGGACGCAGATCGTGATTGGGCAAAGTCCACACTAGACCAACTGGGGCTAAGGGAACGAGAGTATCTACTCTTCAATCCTGGGAGCGCGTGGCCTGGCAAAAACTGGTCGCCGCAGCGATTTGGAGAGGTTGCCGGCAAGATCGGAAAAGACGCTGGCTGGAGAACGATGTTGCTTTGGGGAAACGACAACGAACTGGCGATGGCGCAGCAGGCGGTCGCAACCAGTGATGGGCATGCGATCCTCGCTCCAGCGACCACTTTGATTCAAGCTGCTGCGTTGGTCTCCATGGCGAGGCTGGTTCTCTCCGGCGACACTTCGGTCCTTCATGTCGCCACGATGCTCGGCCGCCCTAGCGTTTCCCTCTTCGGCCCGACTCTACCCCATCGCAGCGGCCCCTACTGGCGCGATGATATCGCGCTGCAAAAGCGCTACCATGACGGTTCCAGCCGGCAACGTCGTCGCGCCGATGCGTCGGCGATTCTTGAAATCACCAGGGACGAGGTGGTCGAAGCCATTGAAAAGCGACTTGACCTGCCCGACCCGATGCAGAAAGAAAAGAAGTGGACCAGTGGATGAATAAGAAGTTGTTGGTGGGTAGCGGGAATGCCAAGAAGAAACGGGAAGTTGCCGCACTGTTAGAGCCTTTGGGATGGCAACTGATCAGCCTTGCCGATCTTCCACCAATCGAAGCTCCCGAGGAATCTGGAAGTGATTTCCTCGATAACGCCAAGATCAAGGCGACCTATTACGCCAAGGCGACAGGGCTGTGGACTCTAGGTGAGGATAGCGGTCTTTGCGTCGCCGCTTTGGGGAACGCGCCCGGCGTTTATTCAGCGAGGTTCGCTGGCCCGGAGGCTACCGACGAGCGGAACAACATCAAGCTGCTCGAACAGCTTAGCCAAGTACCGGAACATCGGCGAAGTGCCTTTTATGTCAGTACAGCAGCCGTTGCGAAGCCTGATGGCAGCATTGTCGCGACGTCGCGAGGTGAGTGCCACGGTCGGATTACGATGGCGCCGCGAGGAGACGCGGGGTTTGGTTACGATCCTTACTTTGAGCTGATTGAATACCACAAAACGTTTGCCGAGCTGGGGATGATGGTGAAGAATTGCTTGAGCCATCGTGCTCGGGCGCTGGAGAAGTTGGTGATCCAGTTGGATCGAATGTTCGATCAGTAGCTGAGGGGGGCGCTGCAAGCCAGCTCTTGGGGCGATTCTTGACCGCGCATGCGACGCAGATCACCACTCCATCATTCCATCTGGCTGGCTTGATCCAATCGCAGACGTACCTCCGCCGGAATCTTCCACTCGAGTGCTCCTCGCACACCGGCTACCTGATCTGCGGAGCGAAGGCCTACAATGGCGGCAGTGACGGCCGGATGGGCGAGCACCCACGCCAGGGCCACTTCCGCTGGCGTGCGGCCAAGTTGCTTCGCCTCTTCCACCACCTTCTGAGCAATAGCCAAATTGCGGGTCAGCTTCGGTTCTTGAAAATGGATGCTTCGACGACGCCAATCGTCTTCCGGGAGTAGAGCGATCCGTTCGCGGCTCATCGCACCCGTCAGCAGGCCGGATCCCATGGGGGAGTAAGCCAGGAGTCCGATTCCATGAGCCTGGACGTAGGGAAGTGTCTCGGCTTCGATCTCGCGACGAACCAGAGAGTAAGGTGGCTGAAGGGAGGCGATGGGAGCGATTGGCGCGATGCGTGCCATCTGTTGGGCGTGGAAATTGGAGACGCCAATCCAACGTACCTTTCCGGCCTGCTGCAACTCCAAAAGTGTCTGCCAACCCTCTTCAATATCCTCATCGGGTTCCGGCCAATGGATCTGATACAGATCGATCGTGTCGACTCGCAGACGACGAAGCGACGCCTCGCACTCCCGTCGAATCGACTCGCTCTTCAGCGACTTCACGATTTGCCGATCCCCATCCCAGCTACGCTCGCACTTGGTGAAGACATAAGGGCGCGGTCCGCTGTAGGATGCCAGTGCTTGGGCGACCACCTCTTCACTATGCCCTAGTCCGTAAACAGCCGCCGTATCGATCCAGTTCATCCCAGCGTCGAGAGCTTCGTGAATCGCGCGGATGCTGTCTCGATCCTCCTGATGGCTCCACGAGAAAGCCCAGCCCGCTCCGCCGATCGCCCAAGCTCCAATGCCAAGTGGCGACAGCATCAGATCGGAGTGGCCGAGTCGCTTCTTTTCTGCCATGTTCACTCGTTCGCTTTCAGCGGCTTTTAGCGTAAAGGGAATGGAGTATCGTCCAGATCGATCGCCCGGGCTAGGGCCTACAGCGATTCATGGCAAACGTGTTGGCGATGCGGTGGCGGGATCCGACTGAAGACCGGCGGTGTTGACGGCGATGACTTGATACTCTTCTTCAGTACCAACTAAAAAATCGGTGATGGCATAGGTCATCGGTATCAACGGAAGTGTGGGTGTGTCGCTGTACTGTAGTCCCTGGAAAATTTGTCGTCCAAACGGATGCTTGCCGGTTGCTCTGACCTCAGCGAGCGGCTTTCCTTGACGTAGAAGGACGATGTGGGAAAGGCCGCTTTCCAAGTCTGCATCGCAGTGCCAGCTCAAGAGTCCTTCTTGCGTCACAGTGACTTGGTGTGGAGTCGGCGGTGGTGTTTGGTCGCTTACGGCTCCGTCTTTCTGATACTCGGCCCAGGCTTTCGCGATGCTCTGGTTGGGAAGCCACGAAGCCTCTAGCGGATTGGCCGGGAATCGATCGTGTGGCGTGGCATCTAGAGGCACGGTTTCGCCAGATGGGATCTTGCCCAGCCATGCTTCATCCAGCGGCATCGATCGAAGTGGTTTTCCGGGCTGCTCTGGTAAGCGTGCTTTCAGGCATGCGTCCAGCCAAGGGATGGCCAAGTATCTTTGATTTCCACAGTCGTGGCTGGACAAAGGGTCTACTGCGATCGCCACCAAGGCTCCCTTGGCTCTCGTCGTGCGAAAATAAAGCTCATTCGCCGGCCATACCGCCGCAAATCGCTCCTCTTGAACTGTCACTCCTTCGCGCGTTCCCAAGTTGCATACGACGGGTACTTCAGTTGCCTCCTTCGGCCAAGCATGAGGACGGATTGAGGGTTTTGAAGGATCTTCTGCCAGCAATGGAACCCCCGATCTCAGCCACGCTGCGACAACGCGCCGGGGATGCAGCATCAGCATCCCGCCGGCCCAATGCCCGCCGCCGCTATGTCCCCACAAAACCCAGGGAACCTCTGTCAACTCCGGATGGGAAGTTTGGTCGGCGAGGTCGTCGAGCGCACGCCGGAAGGTTGCATCCGAACCATTTCTTGGGTCGCACCACTTTTGGCAATCGGCCCCTTCAGGTTGCTCATACACCGGCGACATCAAAGCCAGTTGGTGCCTTCGCGCCAGCGCCTGCCAGTGAAGGTCATAGGCCCCAGTCAGACCTGATCGGCAGGAGCCTTCGCCGCACCCATGTTGATGCACGAGGACTCCGCGTAGCGTCTGGACCTCCGGCGGTATCCAGAGGGTGTACTGAACAGCGAACTCCAACCCTTGGCCAGTTGGCGCCGCTTCGTATCGGACGCGGTGGTAGGGAGGGGTTGCCTGAGGCGCATCGGCGTAGCCAACTGCCTGGGAATAGACATTGCTGGCAAGATTCCATGCCGCCATGATTGCGGTGAGCCATCCGAGGATTCTCCAGACCATGACAGACAAACCTTCCATACAGAGGATCGACCCATTCCAAGACACCAAGGCAGCAAGCGATTGTTTCTACCGCGAGTCACTGCAGTTTTACTTCATGGATGCTTGGGGTTTTCCAAGTAATAAAGCCCAGATTTTCCGGGGCAGACCAGATCGGTATCGCCATCGCCGTCGAGATCGACTGCAGCCACTTGCAAGCCGGTGCCTACACTTCCCTTGGGGAAATCCTTGAGAGCCCATCGCTCTTGAGGATTCGCAGGTGCGCTAGCAGCAGGCTGGCCTCGAAACAAGGTGGTTCGCTTCCATTTGGCACCTTGAGCCAGAAACTGGTAGGCATAGACGACCGGTGCCTGCACATCCCCTGGCTCCACCTCATGAGCGTAGACTCGCTTTCCTGTGATCAGCTCTTCGACCCCATCCCCATCCAGATCGGCATAGTGAAGCGTATGGACCTGGGAGTAGGTCCCGTCGATCTCCTCCTTCTGCCAAGTACGATTGCCTTGAGCGTCTTCCTGTTGACGCATCCAATAGAGCCCAAAGCCGTGGCCCATGCCCCAGACGATATCGGTCTTTTGGTCGCCGTCTACATCGCGACCATGGATCAAGATTCCAGCAGCTCCCAGATCAAATTCCTTGTGGAACGTCCATTTCTGTTCGGCTGATCCGGGGGCTTCCCACCATCCAGAGGGTGTGATCAGGTCCAATTTGCCATCTCGATTGATGTCGCCAGCTCCAACCCCGTGCCCAGCACCTTCAGTTCCTAGTTCATGCTTCGTCCAGGTTGGGTCGGCGCCTCGACCCGTCAGTTCGTACCACACCACCACATTGCCGGTGTTTGGCAGGAAATCAGCTTGGCCGTCACCGTTGATATCCAGCAGCACAGCGGTCTCCATGTTGCCTGGTAGGTCGATCTGGTGCTCTTTCCAAGGTTGAGTCGGATCGGTACCAGGATTCTCCACCCACCCAAATCGCTTCCCGAAATAACTGCAGGTGACGATGTCGATATGTCCATCGCCGTTGACGTCCATCGGTGCGTCGCAGAAGTCTTCCTGGTAATGGGGATTCGGGCAGGGAGGCAGCGACCGAACCTTGTGCCTCTTCCAGTCGGGTGCCTCGTACCAGGAATCTCCCGAAAAGACATCCAGTGTCCCGTCGCCGTTGAAGTCTGCTACGCCACACGCCTCGAAATCGACTTGGTCGTTGATCGCGTGAACCGTCCACGATTCAGGCTGCTGCCCTTCGGCAAAAGGGAGTTGACCCCCAATTCCAACGATCACCAAACAGAGGGAGCGTCTGCGCCACGCTAGCCGCATTCGATGTCGTTCCATTCGGTTATCTGCTTTCACCACTTCTCCCATTTGCTTGCTCCAGCTTTGTAATGACGAACTGATACCAGCTTTTCCATCAAGCGGCTTGACCGAATCAAAACGACGGTCCAACTTCTTCCTGACGCGCTGGTTCACTAAAATTCTGGATGAGGTGGTTTGCTGTCTCCTAGAAGCCAGCATGACACCCTCTTCTCGGCTCGATGCATCCTCATTCGGAAGCCTGATCAAGGTGCAAGCGTACTCGGACCGCGCTGCCTTGAAAATTGACACTCCAAAGCCGCGTGTTATACTCCAGTCTTCGATGCGAAATCAACTTGCGGTTCGCTGCATCCTGCCTGGAAATTGTTTTCTTCCAGTCTCTGGCGAGTAGGTTTTTCGTTTCGGCAATCGACTTTTTCAGCGATCACGTGAGGTTGGGATGTACGTCAAAGACGGTGAAGAACTGATTCGGAAACTCGATGAATTTTCGCCGCAACCATCCGACTACTTCAAGCACGGTGCGAATCGAATCGCTGCGTCGATCAACATGCTTCCCAAGGGGTCGGGACGCGTGCTGGAATTGGGGTGCGATGGACACTTTTCATTGGCAGTGGCCGAACTGACCTCGTACGAGGTGGTCCCACAGAATTCGCCTAATCCGATCGCCGGACCGGAGGATGCAGCCAACCTGACGCAGACCTACACCCACCAAGGCGGCAGGGAGGTTCAGTTCAAAAGGGAGCTTTTCGATATCGAGAAGGGGAGATTTCCTCTAGAAAGCAATACCTTTGATGGAGTGCTTTGCTGTGAGGTCATCGAACATCTCTTTCGTGATCCAGCTTTGATGCTGCAGGAAGCGCATCGTGTCCTAAAGCCGGGAGGCTGGTTGCTTGTCACGACTCCCAACCTCATCTCTTATCATACCATTCGCCGTGCGATGCAGGGAGTGCACCCTCTGGAGTGCTCGAACTACTTTCACGGTGAGCAGTTTCCAGGTTACATGATTCAGCACACGCATGAGTACACCTGTTGGGAGCTTAACGAACTCATTCGAGTTTGTGGTTTCAGTACAGAGCGGATCGAGACCTACACCTTCACGAAGTACGAGAAACTAGGGTTCCTCGATTACGCATTGGTGATACCTGCCACATTGCTTTACTCGATGGCAACTTTGCGTCATCCACGATTCTGGCACCCTAAATACCGACGTCCTCATACATTCATCCTCGCTAGAAAAACGGGAACGCCCAGCGAGCGGTATCCGAAGATCCTCTACTTCCAGAACTGAGAAGTTTTGGCGGGCTAGGCCAGTGCGTGGGGACAAAGGGTCTGTGGCTGAGTGGTGCGGCGCTGCGGCACGATCAGCGGCACAAGGAAGCCCGTCGCTCATTCTTCCGGAGTGATGCAGCAGCTGCAACCGGGCGGCTGCAGGGCGCCATTCTCCGCGGAGTACGCAGCGATATTTCTTCGAGACAATCGCTCGCGGCGCACCTCGAGGCATTTCGGGCAATGCCCTTGCAGCTTCTCCCAGTCCCAGAGATCCACAGTGACTACTGTATCGGGAAGTAGCCTTTGAGCCGCAAACAGCCATTGTTCTAGCTGCCCTGCGGTGGGTAGCTGGATCGCGTGATCTTTCAGCAAGCGATCGACCACACCGTTTCCGGCACGAAGCGGGATCATGCTGATATGACGAGCTCCAAGACTGGCGGCCAGCTTCGCCGCTTGCAGTCCCCAGTCCACCGCCTCTTCGGGAGGAGTCCCGGGAGGCTGCAGAATCAGAAAAACGCGGCGGTCGATGCCGTGCTTGCCACAGAAATCCATCGCTTTCCCAAAGTCATCCAGCGACATCTGCTTATCCAGCCAATCCATCGATACCGGATGCGTTGTTTCCAATCCCATTGCGATTTCCAGTTGCGATGGAAATTGATCCCGAAACCGCAGCACCCTGGAGCCGATCAAACGCGGATGGTTCTCTACGACGACTCTCTCGAATGGCTCTACCGCTTGGATGATTCGGCCATAGTCCTCTTCCGGGACAGCTTTAGGGTCGAAAAAGTTGCTGGCGTTGTAGAGTTTCACCCACTCGCATGGTTCAGTTAGTTCTCGAAGCGCTTCTTCGATTTGATACGCAAGTGCCCCGATGGGAGTGGCGTCAGCAAGGGTGTATCGCCAAAGATCGCACAACGAGCAATGGAAGGGGCACTCCATGCCGGTCAGAAAGAGTGTCGCTGCGCGTCTGATGCATCGTCCAGGACCTAATTCCAGATCGATTTTGGATCCCTGGTGCTGCAGGGGGTCCAGCGGCGATCGATCGGACCGCAAGTTGCGACGAAGGAGTCGATTCCTTTCTCCTCCGTAGACTAGTGTTACTTCTTCCATGAGTCGAGAAACTCTTTTCGGTACTCCATTTCATCCGAAGGGAATAGCGGACGAGTGGTCCTTCCGCCGACCGCTCCATGTTGAAATCGCCGTTTCTCGAAGATTGGCATACGGATTCCTAGAACTTGTTCGATTCCCGATCCGATGACTTGGCCTTTGATTTGATAGAGCTTTTGGACATTCCCCTGCGCCAGATCAGCGAATGGGATGCCTTCGGCCACCTCAATCATCGTGGGCATCGCGAAGGGACTGAAGCCACGAAATCCATGCTCGACCTCCGGCACCCAGGACCGGACGTGACCTCGGCTTTGTCCACCACTGTAGACTAGGGAGTGTTTGATGGCGTGCACACCCCATCCTTCTTGATAGAGCATCAGGTTGTTGACGACGCTGCGAATGGTCAACTCTGGATTCTCTTCGATGGGATAGTCTTTCATGTTTTCGTCTCCGCCATCGCCATCGATCAGGTAGGTCCAGTCAGGATATCGACTGCGAATGGCGGCACAAAGAGCGAAGCCCATCGCAGCGCTTTGCACATCAAGCGGCTTGTAGTCCTCAATCGCTCGCACCGTGCTTCGCCAATCGATCTGAGCGCTAGATACATCGATCGGTTCCCAGAGCATTCCCAGGCCCAGTTGGTCGAGGAAAGATCCGGCTTGCGTTGCATCGCGACCATCGCCATCGACACGCAAGGTGAATGCCTTCAGCCGCGATGGGGATTCGCCACGACGCAGCAATTGGTGATGCAGAGCAAGAAGGACAGCACCACTGTCGATGCCCCCAGAAAACAGCACGCCAATCGGCGCAGCCTTGGGAATCGTATCCAGCCACCGGTCCAGCGTCTGCATCAGTCGCTCGATGTACAGCCTTCCAATCACATCGATATTCAGCGGATGGATATTCCGCTCGGGGGTGAAAAAACGATCGTACTTTGGATTCGGATCAGGGCATCCAATCAACTCCAATCGAACCAAGTAGTGGGCGGGCACCATCCGTGTGTAGGAAGGGTGAAACTGATTGGACAAGCCGTCTTCTTGAAGGTCGCGGAAAATCTCCTTCATCGACTCGGCGACATACAGGCAAGGGCCTTCCGATTTCTTCGCCAAGAAGTATCGCATCGGGCGCCCGATGGAGCGAGCCAGATAGACTAAGCGGCCGCGTTGGCAGCAGATCGCAAACTGGCCTTCGATTCTGCCTGCTGCGTCGGCCTGCCCCGATCCAACCAGCGTCTCCGCTTCTTCCGATGTCATGTTCAGCAGAACATTTCGGCTGGGATCCATCCGGTTGACGACGCGATGAAGGTACTGCTGCGGTTGCATAGGAACCGACTCCCGAACGGATGGACCAACCGCCGCCGAAGGCACGGGGAAATTTTTTGACTTGGGCACGCTTCTGGAACGAAGAAACCGTCCAGACAAAGAATTTTGGCACATTTCCCTGCTTCGGACTACCAGGGAGTTCCTGGTCGCACCGAGGAAATCTGCAGATCGCATGACCCGTTCAGGGAGTCGGAAATCTGGCGCTTCCAAGGCAGTACTGCATGGTTTCCTCCAAGCCGCTGAAGGCGTACTGAAAACCGGTGTTGCGCAATCGGCTGCCGTCGGCGCGAGTGCTGCATAGAAGCATCGAATCAGCCATTTCAGCCCCCAGCATCCATCGGAGTGCAAAGGCGGGGGCTGGCAGGACGGTCGGTCGCCGAACCGCGCTCCCAATGGCTTGTGTCCATCGTCGATTGGTTTCCGGTGTTTCTGCCGAAATATTGAATGGCCCTTCACATGCTGTTTCCAATGCAAGATGAACGAATGCTGCTGCTGCATCCGATCGTTCCACCCAGCTCCAGTACTGCTCCCCGGAACCAAGCCGACCGCCCAATCCAAATCGGAAAATCGGGAGCATGGCCCGCAGAGCGCCCCCTTGTGGACTGAGCACGATCCCCAATCGTCCGTGAGCGATTCGCACACCGCGGCTTCTGAGTGGTTCACTTGCCGCTTCCCAACGGGAAGCCATGCGACCTAGGTAGTCTTCCGCCGTCGGACTGTCTTCTGAGCACCATCGGTCGCCGCAATCGCCGTAGATGCCAACACCCGAGGCGGAGACGAAGGATTTGGGAGGGGCGTCCAGGCTGGCCAATTGACCAGCGAGCCGTTGCGTCGCATCGACGCGACTGGACCACATCTGCTCTTTGTTCTTGGTGGTCCATCGCCCAGATGCCAAGCTCTTTCCTGCCAAGTGGATCATCGCATCCAGCCCAGAGGCTTTCGTAGGTTCCAACAGTCCCTTGTCGGGATCCCATATCAGGGATTCCTGATGATTCACTGCTCGCGATGAAGTGGCTCTAGGTCTCACCACGGGAATCACCTTGCAGCCGATGCACTCCAATACTTGGCAGACTATCGAGCCGACCAGTCCTGTGGCGCCGGTGACGGCGACGCGTTTGCCACGATGAGCAGCCCATAGGTTCTGACGCTGAAGGTCACTCTGCGTGATGCGATGGCGGTACGCAAACATCGAGGCCAATTGCCGGTCCACCCACTGTCCGGCCAGCGGATGACTTGCGAAGGCCAATGGAAGGCGATAGCCGATTTGGTCCTCCAAAATACTGGTACCGGCAGTTGGTCCCTCCAGAAAATGATGCTCATGACGCCAGAATGCAAATGGACCACTGGCCTGGGTGTCGACAAAAAGACCGGGGGGATTGTACCGCTCGTGCACCGCCAGCCAGCGCAAGGGAATCCCGAGCATTCGAAGGGTCAGACGGACTTGCGATCCATCTTTTAATCCATCGCTGGGAGGCGTCGCTGTGACCGACTGCCAGGGAGGCAAAAGTCGGCCCAACGCTCCCGGCCACTCGTGGTAAGCAAACGCGGCCTCCCGAGAAGCCGGGATCAGGCTGCGAAAGACCGCTTGTCGAATCGGGCCAGTGGACATGAGTCTATTTCGTTGAAGGGGCCGTCCGTCATGCGGCATCACCTGCCGAGTTTCATGAAATATCATTGCAACGGGTCAATCGAGTATCCTTCGGAAGGAATGACCTACTGAGGTGGCTACCTTTCGCGGTCGATTCATTTCTCCCGTAGCCACCATCGCCAGATGGTGGATGCGCCAGGGTGGGCGACCAACGAAGACCTCCACCGCCTGGCCGCGGTGGCTACCTTGCTGAGTCGATTCATTTCCCACGTAGCCACCATCGCCAGATGGTGGATCGGCCTTGCGGGAAACAGCTCCATTCCACCGCCTTACAGTTTCTTCCTAGGTCCAGATGGCTCATGGTCTATGCCCTATCCGGACGGCATTTGAATATGCGGATCGGAAGCCCGCCATCGCGCAAATCAAAGAAATCGATCTGCACCTGCCATCCTCGTTCGCGAATCCATGGAAGGAATCGATCGCCGGTATGCCTCTGCGGTTCGCTAAGCAGCACCAACCCGTCCTGGGTCAGGTGGTTCCTCAAGCAGCCTTCCATTGCTACCCAGATGTTAGGATCGTAAACGATGTCGCTTCCAACGATCCAGGGGAAGCGTTTCTTAAAAGTGGGGTCCGAAGGCCATCGAAGGTGCCGTACGCGACAGCGATCCATCCAATCCCATGCGTGAAATCGACTGACCAAGAGCGCCGTGGTGGCCGCATCGGTGAAGGTGACCGACGCCCCAATCATCGCAGCAGCGATACCGGCCCTGCCATTTCCACATCCGATTTCCAAAACCTGTGAGCCTTCCAGCGGCAGCTTCTGCAGGTAATGTCCCATCCCGTCTGCGGCGCGCCAAGTCGCGGCCCAGAACGGATCCCATGCTTCGTAGCCTTCTTCCTGGTGCCGAATCGCTCGTTCCAAAAGCCGATCTGCATCAAGAACCCGAATCCAGGGGATCCTTCGGCCAAAGGCGATCTGCTCCTCGATTTGAAACGGAACCTGGGCTTCGATGCGCGACAAAAGTCGCAATCGCTTGGGGTCCTTAAAACGTCCCCAAGATTGTCGTTCCACTCGACTCACGAACCGCTCGACCTGCGCCGGCTGACTTGCGGATCCGAGAGGTCTTCGATCGATTCGATGTAACGGCGCAACCGCTCCAACTCGTCGGTCGTCTCTTTCAGTCGCAGCATGTTGCCAACTCGCTTGAGCAGCTCGGCGCGGTTCACTGGTTTGGTAAGAAAATCGTCGGTCCCCGCCTTCACCGCTCGTTCAATATCCCCCAACTCATTGAGCGCCGTAACCATCAGAACCATGGTCCCGGAGGTTTTTGGGTCTCCTTTGATCCGCTGGCACACTTCGAAACCGTTCAGCTGGGGCATCATCACATCCAGCAAAACCAAATCGGGCTGAAACTGCTCGATCTTCGCCAGGGTATCTTTGCCATCGATGGAGCAGGCGATATCACAATCCATATCGTCCAGGTACGCTTCCAGCAGTTCGCGATTGGCAGCGTGATCGTCGGCGATCAATATCTTGGCTTTGCCCATTGGGAGATTCCTTCGATGAGTCCTGACCGACGGAGTGGAGGTCAGCGGGCGGCGATCGGCTGATCCTGAGCCGGTACGGGGAAACTGGATGCCATTTCCCTCACTTCCGCTGCAATCGTTTGGTGAAGTGCCGCGTCGTCTGCTCCCTTGAGGGCGCGTACGATCCAATCGGCAATCCTTGCCATCTCTGCCGTTCCCATGCCGCGAGTCGTCAAGGCTGGCGTTCCGATTCGGATACCACTGGGATCCATTGGTTTGCGTTGATCGAAAGGAATCATGTTCATGTTGACGGTGATTCCACAGTGATCGAGCGCCCTTTCGGCAGCCTTTCCTCCCAGACCGATGCTGGTGACGTCGACAAGGACCAAGTGATTTTCGGTGCCACCACCAACCACTCGAACACCACCTTTTTGAAGGCAATCGGCCAGCATTTGTGCGTTGCGAATCACTGCCTTTGCGTACTGTCGAAACTCCTGTTGCATCGCTTCCTTCAAGCAGACCGCCTTGCCAGCGATCACATGCATCAGTGGACCACCTTGAATACCGGGGAAAACGGCGCTGTTGATCGGTTTCAGCCATTCATTGCGGCAGAGGATCAGACCACCACGTGGTCCACGAAGCGTTTTGTGAGTCGTGGTTGTCACGTAGTCCGCCACGGGCACAGGATTCGGATGCTCACCGCCAGCCACCAGGCCAGCATAATGAGCCATATCGACCATGAAACGAGCGCCAACTTCCCGAGCGATTTCGGCGAACTTCTCATGTGGGATCTGCTTTGGATACGCGCTGGCTCCCGCCACAATCAACTTGGGGCGATGCTCTCTAGCCAACTTGGCGACTTGGTCGAAATCAATCCGAAAATGGACTGGATCGACTCCATATGGGACGAACTTATAGAGCTTGCCCGAGATATTGAGCGGCATGCCGTGAGTCAGGTGGCCGCCTTGAGCCAAGTCGAGGCCCAATACGGTGTCTCCAGGTTGAAGGCACGAGAGATACACAGCCGTATTGGCTTGCGATCCGCTGTGAGGTTGCACATTGGCCGCTTCGGCACCAAACAGCTCTTTCGCGCGATCGATCGCCAACTGCTCGACCACGTCCACGAACTCACAACCACCATAATAACGTCGCCCTGGGTATCCTTCGGCATACTTGTTGGTCAGGATGCTACCAACCGCCTGCATGACCGCAAAACTGGTGTAGTTTTCGCTGGCGATCATCTCCAGCCCGTCCTGCTGGCGAGTCGACTCCGATTGAATCGCACTAAAAATCTCTGGATCCAGGTCGGACAGGTAGCGCATGCTTGATGCCTCTTCGAAGGGCTCACCGATCTTCAAAAACACGGGCAATTCATCAAATTGTCACCCGTACGTGCAGAGTCGTCAATCACAACCGCCCCTGTGAAGTTTCCCTTCGAAGTTCCTCGATCATGTCCACCACCGCTCGTTCAGTGGCCTGCTGCCATCGATCTAGTTTCTGATAGGAGGGATTGGCATAAGCAAATAGCAAGCCACGCGAACTGTTGACGATGGCTCCCAGTCCCTCCGGATCAAAGCCGCCTCGGACGTCAGCGGCACTGCCCCCCTGGGCTCCATACCCAGGCACCAGGATCCAGGCGTGAGCCATCCACTCGCGAAACTTGGCTAGTTCCTCGGGATACGTGGCCCCCACCACCGCCCCCACCGATCCATAGTGGCCGGCGTTGCGAGTTAGTTCCGCCTGCCGCTCCACCCACCCGGCCACTCTCTGCGATATCGTACCACCTTCCACCTTCAAATCCTGAAGAAACCCACTTCCTGGATTGGATGTCTTCACCAGAACAAAAATCCCAGTGCCCGTCTGCTGGGCGTGGGAGACGAAGGGAGTGAGACTGTCTTCGCCTAGATAGGGGCTGACCGTCAAAGAATCTGCACCCCAAGGGTGCTCTGGAGCCGATCCCAAATACCCTTCGGCGTAGGCTTCGGCGGTGGAGCCGATATCGTTCCTTTTGCCATCCAGGATGACCAGAAGCTCTTTGTTCCGCGCCTTCCTCAACGTCTCATCCATCGCCGCCATTCCTGCCAACCCCCAGCGTTCAAAGAACGCAGCCTGTGGTTTGACCACCGGAACTAAGGGGGCCACCACATCCAAGACGTCTTGGCAGAAGGAGCTGATCGATCGACCAATTCGGACCGGGTCAGTCGACGCTGCCTCCCGTATCGATGGTGGCATGTGTTTCCAATGCGGGTCGAGTCCTACGCAAACCCCATTGCGTTTTCTCCGAACCGCATCCGCCAATCTGTCTCCAAATGACTCCACCTTCCTGCCCGCCTTTCCTGGATCCAAGCCTTACCAAGCCATCATCAATTCGGTATGACGCTTCCTAGTTCCCAGTGTCGCCCAGAGTCGATCTTCTTGGTAGAGCACCTGGCGCGTCGGGTGCAAGGCACCTGCACCATTGCCCCAGGGTAGCCGCCGTGAGGGTAGCTGGTGCCTCCACGCAAAGGAAAACCGGCAAGAACCGATCCACCATCTGGCGACGCTGGCTACGGGGAGCTTTCTGCCAAACGGTTTGCACCGACGTCAGGTAGCCACCGCTGCCAAGCGGTGGAGAGCTTCGAACGACGTCCATCCCGCATCATCCTCCATCTGGCGATGGCGGCTACGGGGAAATTGCATCAGTCATTCTCTACCTCTTTTCACTGCTTGAGAAATTCCAGCAGGTCGGCCATTTGCTGATCGTCGAGCGATTCATGGAAATTGGCAGGCATCAGCGACAATTCACTTGGCTTCTCTTCTTCGATTTCCTCCACTGGCAAAGTCGTGGCCACACCCTTTTGGTCCACAAGCTCGATCGAACTTTCTCCGCGCTGACGCACCAAGCCGGTCAGGACCTGTCCGCTGGTCGTTAGCACAACGCGAGTCCGAAAGGCTTCATCGACATTGCGATTGGGAAGCAGAATATCCTCGCACAATCGCTCGGGACCCCGCTTGCCCACCCCTTCCAGTTGCGGCCCAAGAACGGTCCCCTGCCCTCCCAACTGATGGCAAAGCGCGCACTTCTCCTGAAACAGCACTTTCCCTCGCGCCTTGGTGCCAGTTAATCCACGGATGTTTTTGACTCGCTGAGCGACTAGCTGCTGCAACTCTTGCTTCCCGACTCGCACCTCCGGCCGCATCTCCTTGAGAGTGATATCGATCGGGGCATTCGATAGTCCCTCCCACCAGGAGTCAGGGAAATCCAGCAGCACGTCGCGACTCAGCCACCCCTTCTCCAGCGACTCCACCAACCATGGTCGCCCCCTGGCAAGCGATCCAAGACCTTGAGCAACCAGGGACTGTTGGGGAGCGGTAGCAAATTGCCGCAGAGCTGGCAGAATCTGCCGCTCAAGAGGTTCTTTGAATGGCCCATCTTCCGGCAAAACCATCTGACCTCCGGTTTCCCATCCCTCGGCCCAGCCTTGCGGGAAGGACTGTTCCAGCAGAGCCGAAGCGATTGGCGATTCGCTGCGCAGAAGTCCACTGACCCATTCGTATCGGCCCATTAGATCCAGGGACTGATTGGCATTCCATCTCCATGCCGCAGCAGTAGGATTTTCCCAAGCAACGGTCCGGAACGCTCGGAGCAGTCTCTGGAGCGCCGAATCGGCATCGATGCATTGATCACCTGGGCTGGCGATCGTTCGTACTGCGATCCAGGCATAGGCATTTTGATCATCGCCGTCGATGACGCGCAGGCGGATCAGCTTGCCCTTCAGGTCTCCTGCATCCCAAGACACCTCGATTGCGGTGTCGTTACGAGGCGGATAGAAGCTTGCAATCTCCCGGCCACTGGCTTCCTCTAAAACCACTCTGTTCTTCTTGTGGTCCTGCTCGTTAGGCATGCCATTGTGACCGGCGATCCAAAATCGTAGCGATTGGGGAGCCGCGAATGCACAAGTCTGCATCTGACCTGTGTAGGATTCCCCCAACTGCAGACTGCTCATCAGCTGTACCTGGGTACTGCCCATGCGAGGTCGCGCCTCGGTGCCCCAAGCCTTGGCAGTCCATCTGCCTTCGCGATCGGTCGATTGGAAATGAAGCAACGGACCAGTCAATTGCTCTCGAAGGATCGATAGCCGATTTGCTTCTTCCTCATACCAACGCTGTAGTCGGTCTTCCAGCAGGCCAGCCACTTTGCCAAATCGTTTCTTCTGAGCCTCGGCCATCTGGATCAGTTGATCGCCGATCTCTTGTGGGTTGTCTCCGTAGACTTTTTCCAGCATCGGCAGGATGCGATGGGACTGATCGAGCGATGCGGCGGAGGCGATGGTGGGCAGGATCTGAGCGATGCGGTCAGAGTTCTTCTCCTGTCGGACCACCCAGGCCACTAGCGGATCCAGTGGCAATTGGTCGCGAAGAGCTAGCAGCACTGGAATCAAGGATTCCACCTTGGGACTGTCAATTGCCAAGGGGGATTTGGGGGCATTGGGATCGACCCAATCGACAAAAAGTTGCTGTTCATTCCCCATGCGCGAAAGAAGGTCTCTCATCGCGATCTTGATCGATTGATTCAAAATTGGATCCTTCGACGTCTGGTTCCATCGATCAATCAACGGCTCCAATGCCGAAAATGGACCGGCATGCCCAATCGTCTCGACAATCGCTCGCTCCACCACCGCCTGATCGGGATCGTTGGCAGCGACCTGCCAACGCGCAAGCAATTCATTCCAGCGATCGAAAGACGGCAAGGAACCAGCCAATTTCACCGCATGGACGGCAACCAGCGGTGAGTCGTGGTGCAGCAGTACGGACCACGCTTCGGGCAGCTTCCCATGTCGCTGCCGCCAGCACCACATCGCTTCGACCAGCGCCACGGCGGCCGCCTGGCGGTCGGATAAAATCTTGGTCAACTGTGCATCGCAGTCTGCATCCTGACTGTCGGCCAGCGACTCACGCGCCATTCTACGGACGGTGGCACTGGAGTCAGAAAGGAGTTTCACTTTTTCTTCCATAGAGGCGTCTGCAATCCGCAGGGATTTGCGAGCCGCTTGATCGGTCATTCGCACCCGAAAGATTCTCCCCCGTTCGCGATCGCGATCGGGATGATCCAGCGGGACTTCATAATGGCCGATGATGCGATTGTAGAAATCGGCGATGTAGAGGGCTCCATCAGGCCCGAAACGCAGATCGACCGGTCGAAACCAAGGGTCGTCGCTGGTCAGCAAATCCGGTAGCTCTTCCGCCCGAACGGTTGCCCCCTGCCGAACGATTCGGTTTCGGTTGATTCGCGAGGTCATCACATTGCCGCTGAAGAATTGATCGCGATAGGCCTCGGGCCATCCACCTTCGCTTCCGATCGCAAGCCCAGCGATGGCGGTGCTGCCATGCAAATGCTCCATGGTCGATGGGACGAATCCAAGACCATCATCGGGCCGACCAAAACTTGGGTAGCATCCACCGCGAATCAATTGCGTTATCGGTTTGCTGTGGCAGTCTGCAGTGAAAAGGAACCCGAACTCATCGACGGCCATGCCGAAAGGATTGACCTGACCTTGCGTGAACAATTCGACACGCGATCCATCTGGTCGGAAACGAAAGACATTGCCGGAGTTCATCTGAATGGAGTGGCCATCGAGCCCTTGCACTTTCGATTGATTGTTGAATCCATGGTTGGCATAGATCCAGCCATCGGGACCCAGTCGCAGGCTGTTGACCATGCCGTGGGTGTCGCGCGAAGTATCGAACGGCCCGAGAATTTTGTCTCGACGATCGCACCGTCCATCGCCGTCGGTATCACGAAGCCACAGTAAATCGGGAATCGAAAAACAGATGCAGCCATCGCCAAAAGGTAGAATACCAATCGGGATATTCAGGCCTTCGGCGAAACGAGTCACCGTTTCGCGAAGACCATCTCCGTCGCGATCCTCCAGAATCACGACGGCATCACGCGACGGCTGACCCTCCTTCGCAGGATAGGGATACTCCACCGTCTGAGTCACCCAGAGGCGGCCACGTGGATCGAAGGTTAGGTTCATCGGTTTGGCGATTTGCGGTTCGCTAGCCACCAGCTCGACGACAAACCCAGGCGGAACATGAAGACCAGCAAGTTCCTCCTCGGCAGTTCTCGGGGGCGTGGAACGAACCGGTGCGCCATATTCCCCGGGCAAGGTTGTCGGCTCCTTCGCCCCCGGCCCTTCCTGGCGATCGGCCGCTTGGAGTTTCGAGTCGGTGACCGCAATCGCAAGGACCGGAAGCAACAAGGCAACAAGCAAATGGATGCGTCGATTCGGGGAAATCATGCTGTCCCTTTCGATTGGTGATCGTGAACCAAGCATGATTATCCCATGGTAAAAGGTAGGTCGCAACCGAGCGGCAGATCTAGCTTTTTCGATCATAGGGGGGCATCGGTGGGTTTCGCATCGCCCCAAATCCAGGACAACTCTCGATCCATTTTCCAATGGGACTACAAAAAAGGGCGCCGCCTGCGATGCACCTTGCCATTGCTAGCAGGTACGGTGGTGGCGACTCAAAATGTATCGATTTTTCCGGATGGTTTGGCTTGCCGCTGGTCGATGAACAACGACAGCGATCGAGGTCTGTGGCCTCGGGCATGTTTCGTTTCGCCGCCGGATCGAATTGCAATGAGCTGTGTCAGCCAGATTCGGAAAAACAGCTTGCTCGCCAACCTGTCGATGGTCTTCTTGCTCGCGTTGATCCTGCCGGAGACCCTGCAGGGCCAGGCGCCAAGATTCGGCGGCGCCATGGCTGGGCAAGGGGCTGGCGCCATGCCGCCTCAGGGCTGGAACAACCCAGCCGCGCGGATCGCCACGGCCAGTCCCCAGGCGATGCCAACACTCCCGAATGATGGAGCCTCGGTGTCGGCTCCTTTTGGAGCGACTTCCGCGACTCCCTCAGCAGCTTCCACGGGCACCTTGCGCCAGTGGTTTGCAAAGGGAGGAATCCTGATGTATCCCATCGCACTCTGTTCGCTGCTACTGACCGCTTTTTCGGTGGAGCGATGGATTTCGTTGCGGCAGGGACATTTGGTACCCAAGCCATTTGTGAAGCGATTGTTGGAGCAGGTACGTTCGCAGCAATTGGAGAAGGATGAGGCGATCGAGCTGTGTGAAAGGAATCCCAGTGAGATGTCGGATGTCCTGCTGGCAGCGCTTCGCAAGTACGGAAGACCACAGTTGGAGATCGAGCAGGCGGTGGTGGATGCTGGGGATCGCGCCAGCCAGAAGCTGAAGAAGAACTTGCGAGTCTTTCATGCCATCAGCAACGTCGCACCGCTTCTTGGACTGCTTGGAACCGTCTTGGGCATGATGGATTCCTTCAATTCCATCGCCACTAGCAGTGCGATTGGACGGCCCGACCTGCTTGCAGGAGGTATCGGGCAGGCGTTGATCACCACGGCAGCAGGATTGTTGGTGGCGATTCCGGCCTATCTTGCCTCGATCTACTTTCTCAGCAAAGTCGATCGGGCCCTAATCCAGATGGACCAATACTCACAGCAATTGGTCGACGTGATCAGTGCCGAAGGGCTAAGTGAGTCGGACGGCTCGCGCGGCCGGTCGCGATCGAAACGAGCCGCCTGATCTGGCAATGGAGGTCGACGCGAATGGCGATCAAAATTGCCTCTTCAGATGAACTGCCAACGATCAACATGACGCCGATGATCGATGTGGTCTTCCTCCTGATTATCTACTTCATGGTGGGTACCAAATTCACCGATCCGGAAAGTCAGTTGCAGTTGAATTTGCCGCGTGTTCAGGGAAGTGCGTCCACCGACCCGGCCGCTCAGCGCCGTTGGGTCAACGTCTACCGTAATGGCACGCTGACCGTGGATGGACAGCCGGTTTCGTTAGCGCAACTCCAGCAAACGCTGCGTAGTGACAAGTCGATCAATCCACAGATTGGCGTCGTCGTTCGGGGCGACGGCCAAGTCACGCATCAATGGATGATGCAGGTGATGAATGCGGTCAGTGAATCGGGGATTGATGCGGTGCGCATGGCGGTTGTCAATGGTGGCTCGAACTATTGACCAGACGGCCTTGACCATTACCTGTTGGCCGCTGTTTCCAGAATCGATCGAGTCGGATTCCAGGGGCTGTTTCACAAGCCAGGGGGCGTAGGACACGGAGCTAGCTTACCATGCTCGACTCCATCATCGCACCGCTGGTCTTCGCTTTGCCACTGGCCAGTAGCGTCCTCTTCGTATCGGTTTCAGCGCTTCTACTGCTGGGTGGTGGTGCCTTCGCTGTCTGGATGCTTTGGGATACCAACAAACCACTCGGTTTCGGGGTCGGCCTTGCCGCCTTGATTCATCTGCTCCTGTTGTCTCATTTCCATTTCAGTCAGCAGGGCGATCCTAACGGTGATCTTCAGGCACCTCAGGGGTTATGGCGGAACGAGCAGTCCGGAGAGCCGCGTGAGCTGTCGTGGGTCTTCGAACCGATGCGGCCGGGAGACGTTGATCCCTTCCCGATTCATCCTGTTGAACCGGAGAATGCAGATGCGGATCGACTGGTTTCGCCGACTACCGTCGCGTTGCAACCGTCGATGAATGCCTCGCAGGAGTCGAACCAGCAAAAGGCCGAGCGAAGGAGTACGCCGGAGCAAGAAGCAAGTCTGGAAGAAAGTGGGAAAGCGAGCGAACCTTCGAAGTCGGCCGTAGCAGGCCGGCTTTCTAATCGATTCAGTGCGGTGGATCTTTTGGGAAACCGTGTGGAACAAGGGGAGTCATGGCCCCTTGATCCACTCGCGGCTCTTCCAGTTGACTGGTGGGGTATTCCGCAATCGGAGGCAAGCGGGTCGATGTCGGAACTGGAGAGTCCGACATCTGGAGGAAGTGCCGATCGGAAGGTGGTGGACAATTCGAACGATTCGTCCGAGCCACCGTCGCTAGACGAATTCGCTGCTAACCAGGAGCCTGCGGGGAGAGTTGAGCCTCTGGACTGGGTACCCCCAGCAGCGAACACCACGATCTCTCGCCAGCATCTGGAGGTTGCCAAACGATTTGGGGGAGACGATCGGACACAGTTGGCGGTGGACCGCGGGCTCGATTGGTTGGCGAGCCATCAGGAGCCGGGAGGCCTTTGGGACGCATCGCGCTTTGGTGCCGGACAGGAGACAACGACTCTGGGAGAGCACAGGGATGGCACGGGCCGCGATGCCGATACGGGCATCTCCGGGTTGGCGCTCCTTGCCTTTCTGGGAGCGGGCTACCACCATCAGCAAGAGCAGCCTTATGCAGAAGTGATTCGCAAAGGTCTCTTTGCTTTGATCGATCAGCAGATGAACTCAGGCGATCTTTCGGGACGCGATCAGATTGGACAGCAGCGATCGCATTACTTTGCGCGGATGTACTGCCACGGGATAGCCTCCCTGGCTCTATGCGAAGCCTATGCTGCAACCGGCGACTCGAAGCTATACCCCGCCGTTTTGCGGGCGGTCTCGTACACACAAAATGCTCAAAACCGGCATAGTGGTGGATGGCGTTACCACGTCCGCGACGAAGATGATCCTGGCGATATGAGTCAATTTGGCTGGCAGGCGATGTTGCTGCAAAGTGCAATGCGGGCGGGAGTCCCGGTCCCAGCGATTCATCAGTCGCTCATGCACAAATTCCTCGACGGTGTCACCTCACAGCCAGGAAGTGGGCTTGCCTGCTATCGGCCTAGGATCGTTCCTGGCCAATCTCCCAGTTACGCCATGACGGCCGAGGCGCTGGCCTGCCGACGATTGCTTGGATTCCCATATCCTCCCACAGCCCACCAGGAAGCAATCGACTTTCTGACGGCCAGTCCACCGACAACCCAGTCGGTGAATCTCTACGCTTGGTACTACACCAGTCTGGCTCTGGTGGAGGAAGGGGATGACAAGTGGGAGCGATGGAATGATGCGATGAAGTCCCAGCTTCTGACTCGCCAATTCACCTCGGGGCCTCAGAGGGGGGCTTGGCCGAATGACTGCCCCTGGTCGGGATACGGCGGCACCGTTTACTCGACCGCTTTGTCCTGCCTCTGCCTGGAGGTCTACTACCGGCACCTCCCACTGCTGAAGCGACCGCAAGCGGCTGGCCTTCCCCCATCGCGACCTTCATCATTCCGGTAGCGGGGCAGGAAACCCTATTGGAGATTGGAAAAAATCCCATTGGAAAGCGGTGTATTTTCATCGGTTCTTGCTAAAATTCCACCTGTGCGGTCGAAAACCCGACTTTTGTAGGGTGTTTGCCCCGTGCGAAAATGGCCCCGCAGGATACACTACCTAGGCGATGGCACGGGGCAACTGGGGTCAAAGAGCTACCCTTCGGAGGGACTGAATCGTGACGTTTGGAGTCGGAAATCGGATTCGCTCAAGGCGTATGGAGCTGGGGTGGACACAGGACCAGCTTTGCTCCAAGGTCAATTTGTCGAAAAGCTTCATTTCGGAAGTCGAGAACAACAAGAGAAATCTTAGTGCAGCCAACCTTCTCGACATCGCGAAGGTGCTGGGATTATCGACCGACTTCCTGATGACTGGCGAGTCCGGGACGCAGACTCAAACTCTCTCCCTCGACATCCCTCAGTCTCTCGCGAAATTTGCATCGGCTGAGAATTTGTCTCTACGTCAGACCATGATGCTGCTGGATATGCAGAAGCAAATTCTGGCCCACCGGCGCAGCAAGAAGGCAGAGAGTCTGGAGACGGTGGATTGGGCCAAGTTCTACAACGCGACGAAGGATTTCCTGGAGACGGAATGAGCGATCGGGAGGACGAAGTTCGTTCTCTCGCCGAGGACCTCGGGTTGCATCCCGGCGACGGAACGCCTGTAACGATTGGTCAGTCGATTGTCGACGATTGTCGCCGCCAGGTCGACGCATGGGTATCCCAAGTAGGAGCCGTTCGATCGATCGACCAGCTAGAAAGGCTGGTGTCTCAGCGTCTCCAAATGGTGACCGAGGAGATTTCAGACGATCGCGATTTCGATCGTTTGACGGAAATCTATGCCCGGCAAAAGCGGGATCCTATTTTTGCGGTTTTGCGAGACCATTTCGACGACATCGATAATCCAATTTACGGCGCCTTGATTCGACGGCGGAAGGCGAAGGTCGAAGATGGCGATCGGTTCGTGGCGGTCGTTGATTGTCGTGGTACGAAGCGTCGTCGCGGTTTCTTCACACGATGGCATGAGATCGCACATCGCCTGACAACCCACTCGGAACGTCGGATCGAGCAGCAGTCGACTCCCGAACTTCTCGCGCTTCCAGTATTTCGCCAGGAAGACGACCCGATCGAACGATTGATGGATGATATCGCCGGGGAACTTGGCTTTTACCACCGACTGTTCCTTCCCGCACTGGAAATGCTGACCGACCGTGATCGAGGCGTCACCTGGCAGGCGATCGATACACTGAGAGACCTTCATTTTCCAACCGCCAGCTTTCATGCCACGCTCACTTCCGCAGTCCTTCGGTCCACGCGGCCAATCGCCTTCGTCGAATGCTCGACCGAAGCCTTGGACCTGTTTTATGGTGGACTTTCTGAGGAAAATCCTAACCAGCTTCCGATTTGCAGAGTCAGGTGCAGTCGTCCAGGCGAAGAGGACTTGAGTGAGTTGTCCAGGATCGCCCTGCCGCTGCTGGACCAGTGGCGAGCAATGGTTCGCGGTCCGATGCTGGAAACCTACCAGTGGCGTTCGGACGATCTATCGCTTGAGCAACTTTCGCCCGTGGAGGCAACAGGCCGATTTTCGATCCAGGCCATGCGTCTGCCCACCCGGATCTGGCTACTGATTCAGCCGTCGCATTTGAAACTCCGATAAGCATCGGCCGACTAGCCAATCACACGTTTTTGGCTCATCTGGGCTCTGGATCCGATCGTACGGTCGACTCCCTACTTCGTTACGGTCCATTTGAGTTTGTTGTGGGTCGAGGTTGCCTCACTGCAACCGCTGGAATCGCCTCTGGAACGTCGCTGAAGGGTTGGCGTCGCACTGCCATTCCTCATCCAAGTCGTCGCAAAAGGGCACGATCTCCCCGGACTGCGAATCGGACCCGAAAAGAGCCGCCCCCGCTGACGTCGCTACGGGAAAATCGGGCGGGGATTCCAGCATGGCATCGTAGTGTCGCGGTTCGTGGAACACGCCCCACTGACTTACGGAATCTTCTTACAGACCTTCGATTGCGTTCACCGCCAGTGGCTTTGATCGAACGGTTGATCGCGTCTTTAGAGGGCTAAGGCTGCGGACGCCAGCGGTCGGCGATTTGAGTTCTGGAATGCGTTGTCGCTTCTTGCCAAGAGACGCATCCTCACAAAAAGAAGACAGCCGACGTCTGATGTGGACGCCGGCTGCTGCTGATTACTTCCCTGTCGTAAGCTCGACAATCCGCTTACTTCGGGGCCATGGTAGCGATCATTCGCTTTCCGTTCTGCTGGGGCGGTGCTTCGACTTTCCCCACCTCGGCCAGCTCGGCGATCACCGCCTCCATGACCTTGGCTCCTTCTTCAATGTGGGCCAACTCACGGCCACGGAAGAGGACGGAGATCTGCACTTTGTCTTTGTGCTGCAGGAAGCCCTTCGCTTGTTTGACTTTGAAGTCGATGTCGTGCTCGCCAGTCTTCGGGCGAAGGCGGATTTCCTTCGTTTTGGTCTGGTGAGCGTGGTTGCTGCTGTGTTTCTTCTTGTTCTTTTCGTACTTGAACTTGCCGAAGTCCATGATTCGGCACACGGGTGGCTTTTCGTTAGGAGCCACTTCCACCAAGTCCAAGCCCACGTCTCGTGCGCGGTTGAGTGCTTCGTCGGTCGAGATGATCCCAAGCTGCGCTCCATCGGGACCGATGACGCGAATCGGGGAGATACGAATCTGATTGTTGACACGATTCGCCGGCGGTTGAGTCGTACTGCGGTCGATTGCTTTGCCCTTTCCTGAATGAACACAAACGAGGTAACGCCACGGATGGAGGTGGGAGACCGATCTCCCCCGGCGGCCACAGCCGGTCCACCGCGCCTCATAAAACGGTTGTTACGAAATTATCGAGCAGTTGGGGAGTGTGGGTCAACACGGAAGGTGGAATTTTTCGCTCAAACCTCAAGAATTTCGCAATTCCCGCGGTCGATGGGATGGCGGGACCACTTGACGATTGGGCGGTTCACGTCGACACTAACGCACCTGGGACGTCGGGGTTTAGAAGCCGATTCAATCCGACCGATGAAGAACCTCATCAGCGATTCCGATCTCTCGGATCCTGCCCGGGCGGTTAGCTCAGTTGGTTAGAGCGCCACGTTGACATCGTGGAGGTCGTTGGTTCGAGTCCAATACCGCCCATTTTTTGCCCCGTATTTGGATGGGCACAAATCGCTTTGGGAGCACAAAATCGATCGGTGCTCCGCCAAAAGATTCCTCGCTAGGATCATTACGGCGACTTGACAAATCCTTGAGGTTGTTCGGTCTAGCAACTCTCCTTCTCTGGACTTAGCCCCCCAGCCACCTATGATTCGGCACCGCTCTTGGTGACCACCCGAGCCCATTCGGCTCCACGGGATGCATTCGGTTAGTACCATGATCGACGCCCTTCGGATCGAATTGCGGGTAGAGAGCCACCGACGGGCTTTCGCCGTAAAGCCAGGTGAAGTTCGCACTCTTTTATCGCAACCATTCGCAGCCTTGGTTGTCGCTGGGATCGACAACAATCGCTATCGACTCCATGCGTCAACCATTCCGCGCGATTGTAGCCAATGCTACAACGGATCCAAACTCCACTGCACCGCAGTTCTTCCATTCTTTTCCGAACCCCTCGAAGATCTTTGGGGCCACGCCTTCGGAGAGGATAAACTGAATCGCAGAAGATTGGCTAAAACCAAATTTCGCTAACAGGAGGAGAAGAAACTGTGCATCTGAATCCGAATGGCCATTTACTGCCCGAACTTGCAGTGCAACTCCGGCGTGCAAAAAAGAACCGCCCGTTGTGGGCTAGGCGTGTCAGCCAAGCGGAGGACGTAGTCTCCCTCGAGGGCAAGCAAACGGCCAAGCCTGGCGATTATCTTTGTCGAGGGATCGAGGGAGAGTTTTGGCCACAATCGGAAAAGTCTCTTTTGGGAGGCTATACGGCCAGTGGTCAGGTCGGTAACGATGGATTCGAACGCTATGACCCACGGCCCGATGGTCCTCCGGTGGAAGCGATGCAGATGGACAAGCCGTTTTTCGTTGTGGCCAGTTGGGGACGGTTGGATGGAAAGTCGGGGGACTACGTGGTAAGAAGACTTGCCGATCCAACCGACATTTGGATCGTCGATCGATCGATCTTCGAGAATTCCTATCAGTTCCTGCCGATCGAACACGACGGAAAATAGGGACTAGCCCAAGAACACCTCCGGAATCACGCTACCTGAGTGCTTGGAATCGATGGCATCGGGGTGCACCCTCGCTATGGATGTCGCCTGGGGCTACGAACCACCTGCCAGAGTTCCTGCGATTGCTCCTGCATCACGCTTGGTTACGGCGGGCTGTCATCGGACCGTCATCGGGCAGCTTTGTTTGCCGCGATGCGAAAGAAGTAGACGGTCGATTTCTGATCGGTGACGGCGTCCGGTGGCTTTTGATCGGTAAAGGAGCCGATGATGGCGCCGTCGGCGGTGACTTGGCGATAGCCACCGATGGAGTAAAGTCCAAAAGACTGTTCGGATCTTGCGTAATCCCGCCAGGACTGCCCCGCATCGTCGCTGACGAGGCAGGCGAGATGCCCGGAATCGTTGCCGACTAGGAACAGGCGATTGGGATCGGAAGGGTCGCAGGTCAAGAATCCATCCAAGCCGCTGAGACTCAGCCATTTTCCGCTAACTTTGGGATACTGATCGATCTGCTTCTTACCTGTCTTCAAATCGTAGCGAACGTAGTGCTGCCGGGGTGGCACTGTCTGTGCCTGATAGAAGCCATGCCAGTGCGTGTGGGTTGCCAATCCACTGGCCAACCACGTGTGCACTTCGAATTCATCATCCAAGGTGATGCGAAGCGCCGGCCCCGTGTCATCGGCAATGACCGGTAGTTCCATCCGAATGCTGACCGGTTCACCTGACGGCTGCCAAGAATAAAAACTCTCGCCTCCATCGTCTGAGAACATGTGGTGGATATCTCGGTACATGTACTGTCCATGCTTCTGCGTGGTCCATGCGAGGTGAAGTTGGCCTAGTGGGTTCAGCGACAGGAGCGGGTACTGCAGCAGTCCATTAGGACCTTGAGCCAAAAGGACGCGGGAATCCAGCAGAGTGCCATCCAGTTTCATGCGATGGAAGGTGTTGTTGTGGGAGAAGAAATAGAGTCGTTCTCGCTGTCGATCGATCATCGCGGCATACTTCCCAGCGGCGCCACCGGGAATGCGCGTCGTCTTCGGCATGGGGCGAGGCTGTTCCGGATGATCGACGAAAGACCGAAGCTGGTTTGCTTCCCATCGATCGAGAAAGGCATCGCCACTCAAAAAATCGACGCGGAAAAGGTAGAGGTTGCCACTGGAATCGCATTCAAGAACTGGGGGATTGGTCGCCCCCGAATGCTCGGCAATCGTCACGAAATCAGCACCGCCATTCCGACTGACCGAAAGTCGCCAGCTCTGGTCTGTGTAGGCTTCATTTCGGGAACGCACGTGAGACATAAAAATCAGGCCGGCCGCTTCCACCACTTTCTGATTGTGGCTTTGGAACGTCGCGTAATGGATCACCGGCCCATCGATTCGTGTCACCGGACTTGCCCCGGCAGCGAATCCCACGGCTGTCCGTAGGTGAGCCCAGGAGGACATAAGGCAACCAAAGCTATGAAAAAGATCCACCATCCCAGGTTTGGATTTCGAATGGGGTAGTCACCATGCATTTCAAAAGTCCTCTTTTGCTTCGCTTCGTCCCGATCGGAATGGACCATGTCGTCACCTATGGTCCGCACCTTTGCAAGGCGGCGCGGTGCACCGCTTTGGTGGAATTGAATACAGTTGATGATCTGTTACGGCCTTCAGGTCGGCGATTGCCCTGGATGTGCAAAAAGTCCTGGAAGCGGCTTTTTCGCCGAGTCGCCAGCGACTGCTAAGAAGGTGATGGTCGCTCGGTCGACGACTATTCGAGTTGGAGCGGCAGCTCAAAAAAACTTTTCGCGTCGAAATCGCCAGATGGCAGAAGACTAAAAATGGGGTCTATGTCGAACTCCACTTCCCCGAAGCGATGGCTACATGGGGCAAATACCGAGGGAACAGCTGACAAGTTGCCTAGCGGTTTAAAAGACCGTGGCGAGTATCCGCCACCAGTTCTGCTCGCGCTCCTCAAACCTTGCAGGGACGCTCGGGAGACAACACCACGGACCCCCAACGGGAGGTGGCATCGACACAAAAACTCAGGGTAAACCCAAGAAAACCAAGAGTTGCCCCGCCGCAATCATCGGGCGGGAGCCAACTGGAAGAAAGTACACCTGAATGGGCTCGAACCATTAACCTTCGGTTCCGTAGACCGATGCTCTATCCAATTGAGCTACAGGTGCATGCTGATTTTTTAGTCATTCCGAGCCCAATTGGCAAGGGCTGTCCTCTGCGACAGACGCTTTACGCCTAGCCCGATTTGCTTCAAAATGGCACGTTTGGTGAGCGATTTATCGGACATCTGTCTAGCAAAACTGAGTTGATCTTGGAAATCCTGCATTTTCCCCACCCGATCCTGAGACATCCAGCCAAACCGATCCGGCGGGTTGATGAAAATCTTCGTGCCGCCATTCGGAGGATGTTCGAACTGATGTACGAGCATTCGGGGGTGGGATTGGCAGCACCACAGGTTGGAATTCCGCTTCGCTTCTTCGTCGCCAACGAAACCGGCAACCCCCATGAAGGAACTCAGCGGGTGTTCATCAACCCGGTGATCAGTCAAGCCAAGGGGGTTGAAGAGGAAGAAGAGGGTTGTCTTTCGATCCCTTCGATCCGTGGTCGCGTGAAGCGCAGTAAGACGCTCTTCATTCGCGCATTCGATCTACAGGGGAACGAGATCGCCGAACCGGTCGGTGGCTTCATGGCTCGGATCATCCAACATGAAACCGATCATCTCGACGGCATTCTTTTCCTCGATCGTCTCACAGAGAATTCTCGGTTGGCCCTGGAGGATCGACTCTCTGATTTCGTAGCGGACTTTGAAGCCCGTCAAAGGACAGGCAGTCTTCCCAATGACCCGCAGATCGCTGAGTCGATCCAGGAATGGGAGTCACGATATTGCGGATGATCGGGGACCATCCGTCGAATAGCGTGTCCTTGTATCCACCTTGGTAGCCACAAGTCGCCAGACGTTGGGTCATCCAATGATTCCCTTAGGCCGTTTCCACTTGGCAAAAGTAGCTGACTGAGGGCGAATCGATCGAAATCCTTCGGGGGGCCAACAGCCTCCTCAATGGACCTCTTGGTTCTCCTCCGCAGCACAGGCAGATTTCATCATGATGCAGCTCAGAGATGATTCGCCGACGCAATCCCCCAGGCTTTCTCGGCGACTCTTCGGCATGGCCGCTAGCATCTTCAGCATGCCCAGGCTGTTGCCAGCGATGGATCAGAAGAGTGCCGACCTGGAGGGTGCTGTACTTCTTCAGAATGACGCGATCTGTGTGGGCATCCTTCCTGCATCTGGGGGAGCGATCGGGTTTCTGGCACCCACCCAGGACGCCCGCAATCGATTGAACCGATACGATCGCGGACGTTACCTGCAGCAGTCCTATTACGGCGATGAGGATGGCAGCAAGTGGAACGAGACTCCATGGCGGTACAATCCGGTCCAGGGGGGCGATTGGCGAGGCGGGACTCCGCGGCTGTTGGAATGGCATGCAAGCGATCAAGAGATTCGCTGCATCAGCCATGCAATCCACTGGGCATCCGGAAAGATACTACCTGAGTTTCGACTGAGCCAGTCGATCCGGCTGGAAGAAAGTCTTGTGGTGGGTCGCATGGCGATGGAGTATGTCGGCGAAAGATCACATGCTGCGAGGCACCAGGAGATACCGGCGCTTTTTATCGATTCGGATTGGAATGAGCTGCTGGTGGCTGGTGCAGGGCGGGCTTGGAGCCATCAGGCGATGCGAAGTGTCTACCCTGGTTCCAAGAATGAGTACTACGAGCTGCATGAGCCGTGGGTGGCCTATCGAGCAACCGATGGCGACAGCATCGGCCTCATGGTTCCGGTCGCGAAGCAGATAACCTGCTACCGTGTGGATGCAGGTGGGAAAGCCGCCTGCTCCTATGTGGCACCGATCACCACCTTCGCTCTGACTCCCGGGCTGAAATTTGAGTACGATTGGTTCCTCGCGATGGGGGCTATCGAATCGATTCGCGATCGATTTTTCCGACGGTTCGAACGTTGGCGCCTGGAGGATGCCAAGAGATAAACGCCATTGCTTGAACGTCAGGTAGCCACCGCGGCCACGCGGTGGAGGTCTTCGTTGGTCGCCCACCCTAACGCATCCACCATCTGGCGATGGTGGCTACGTGGGGTTTTTGCATACGACTTACTCCAACGTCAGGTAGCCACCGCGGCCACGCGGTGGAGGACTTTGTTAATCGTCCATCCAATCTGCATGCCAATGGAAACGATGCATGAAACAAGTGGTTGCGGTGGTAAGGCCTTTTCTGGCAGAAAAAGTGCTAGATGCGATCCAGCCACTGGATCTCAAGGCGATCAATGTCCGGGAAGTGAAGGGCTTTGGACGTCAGAAGAGCTACCTAGATCGCTATTCGGACGGGGAGTACGCATTAACCTTTCTTCCTAAAATCGAAATCACGCTCTGGATCGAAGATCACCTAGTTCAGGAGGCAATCGATCACATTGCCGCTGCTGCAAGAATCGGACGCATGGGGGATGGAAAAATTTTCGTTCAGTCGATTGGACGATCGATCGATCTGGATGCCGTCGAAGAACAGCCCCCCGAATCAATTGGAGACTCATAGCTGTGTGGTACAGGAGAAAAGCAGGATGGGGCTTCGACATCAAGTGCAAGTCGACATCGCTGCGACAGTGGGTGGTCGCCATTGTTGCTGCAGGATGTTGGTCCCTCCAAGCTCATCCTTTAACGGCTCAGGACTCCGCAACCGCCACCGACAAACCGCCGACCGATTCCGCCAGCAATGACACCAAGACACTTGCCGATCCCGACGCCCAGCGCGTACTCTCGCTGCTGAAAGAAGCACCGCCACATCTTTTGCGACTGATGGATCGCGGCAAGGTTCGATGGAGCTTTGACGACCTTCCGCTAAAGGAAGCCGGTAAACAAGGGCTCACCAAATTCCAATATGAGGTGGGGCACCGCGCTCAATTTCGTTACCGATGGCTTGCTTCATCCGGTAGTCAGTATCGGTTGGCGGCGTCCATCGCGTACCAGAAACTGAGCTTTGAGATGAAGCATGAAATCATTCTTTCGGAGTTCTTTTCCGCGCGAGGGGCGTGGAAGTCGCGTCTACTTCTTCATGAATTCGATCATGTGTGCATCTCGACCGATCCTCGCGTCGCTGCGATCGCGGAGGATCTTTTTTTCGGCCGGGAGCGACTGGAAGTGGTGGTCGATGCAAAAGGTTACCAACAGCAAATTCAGCAGGAAATCGAGAAGCAGATTCTGGAAAAGTTTGAGGGACGAAAGGCAGCTTTTGGCAAAATGCTACAGGCCGCCTACGATCGATTGGATGCGCTGTCCCTGCATGGACTGCAACCGATCGAAGACCGTAAGAAGCTGTTCACGGAGCTGTTTTCGCGTGATTTCCTTGAAGCGATTGATGGATTTCCAATCGATCGCATCGACAACAAATCGCTTGAATTCTCCGAAGCTGTGGAGATGCACTACCGGCCATTTCTACTCCCCTAAAGTGTCTTTCCGCGGACCCCGCAGCGAAACGCCGGACAAAGACTGGTACAACCAGAGAACCGGCTTACAGTGGTCGTCAAACTTAAGACGCGATGCAGCCATGGGATCGGTGCGGAAGTTGCCGGATCCGCTTTGGGGCTGTTCCTTGAGCCCCTGGGGCTTCGGGTCGCTTCTTGGGTCATTGCTTAGATATCTCGCACGCGGTCCACCGCAGCGGAGGTACTTGGGCTTGTACGCGATGTTCCAGTGTCCCAACGCTAGCAGTACCATTTCATTGGGCACCGGCACCAGTACGATAAGAAGCATTAGCTTATAGGAATCGAGGTAACATCATGGTCGGGCGGCCTATCGCATTGGTCTTGCTTAGCATCTTCCTGGCGTTGGATATGCCAGTTTCCGCAAGGGGTACGGAGCCGCAGAATGTTCTGCTGATTTGCGTCGATGATCTCAAGCCGGCGCTGGGCTGCTATGGCGACCCGCTGGCCAATACGCCAAACATCGATCAATTGGCAAGTCGGTCGGTGGTGTTCCAGCGGGCCTATTGCAATCAAGCGGTCTGCTCCCCATCACGCAATGCCCTCCTTTCAGGACTCCGGCCAACGACGCTTGGTATCTATGACTTGGCTACCCATCTCCGGGATGCCAGTCCAGATTTGATCACGATGCCCCAATGGTTCAAGCAGCAGGGCTACCGAACAGAGAGCCTTGGGAAAATTTTCCATGTTGGCCATGGAAATCGAGACGATGAATTGTCTTGGAGTGTTCCATCCTGGAAGGCCAAGGTTGTTCAATATGCACTACCCGAGAATCGGCCGCCGAAGACTCCGATGACCCGTGAGGAAGCCAGGTTCAGCAACCAGGATCCCAAAGGAAAGCCGAAAGGTCCACCAACCGAAGTGGCGGATGTACCCGATGAAACTTACGCCGACGGCGCGGTGGCCAACCAAGCCATCGTTCGGCTGCGCCGTGCCAGCGAGGATCCCAAGACGCCGTTTTTTCTTGCGGTTGGCTTTGTCAAACCGCATCTGCCCTTTGTGGCTCCTAAAAGATATTGGGACTTATTCGAGCCAAATAAGTTTCCTTTGGCATCCTACCAGTCCGCACCCGCTGGAGCCCCCCAGGTTGCCATGCACGGCTTTGGTGAACTGCGTCAGTATCGGGGGATCTCGGAGAAAGAACCTGTGCAGGAAACGATGCAGCAGCATCTGCTGCACGGGTACTATGCAGCCACTTCGTACGTCGATGCACAAATCGGAAAGGTATTGGACGAACTGAGGCGATTGGGCTTGGACCAGAACACGATCGTCATACTCTGGGGTGACCATGGATGGCATCTTGGGGATCATGGATTGTGGTGCAAGCATTCGAACTTCGAGCAAGCTGCGAGAATCCCGCTGCTCATCTCTGCCCCAGGCTTGCCATCGCACCGATCCAATGGGCTTGTCGAATCGGTCGACCTGTTCCCTACGCTTTGCGATTTGGCTAATCTTCCATTACCATCCAACCCGCTTGACGGCATCTCCCTGGCGACGCATTTGTCGGATTCCCGAGTTCCCACCAAACAGCACATCCTGCATGTCTATCCACGCGGCCGCGGAAAAGACGGAGAGATACTCGGACGTGCTGTCAGGACGGAGCGGTACCGGCTAGTGGAGTGGAAGCCCTACACTGGGGATGGGAAAGTGGAGTTGGAGCTTTATGATTACCTGGATGATCCCCTGGAGACATCGAACCTTGCGGAGGAACTTCCTGAGGTGGTGGCGGAGCTATTGAAGCAGATGGAAACGTACGGTGATCCACGGCCTCCTATCTCTGCAAAACGTTAGTGGAGCGGTAAACCTTCGGACGAGAGGTCTGCCGCAAGCTTGTTTTGGCGAATCGCGCGATCCTATCGATTGATGATGCGAATGCCAGGGCCCGATAGTGACAGTCCCTACCGCCGCCTGGGCAGCCTGCTTATTCTGCCTCCATGAAACCCCAAGTGATTGCCAATTGATTCAAGGGGAGTTGGGATGCCATGACGCACCACTATTTATCGGAATTCATGGACGAGCTGTTGGTGGTTTGCCCGCGCTGCCAGAAGCAAGCTCATTTGCTTTCGGGTTGTTCGCTCGAGACACCAAGCGACTCAAAGCACCATCGATTGACCTGCGGTCATTGCGGACTGGTGCGAGACCAACTGTCGATTCATCCCTACGATATCGGCGCAGAAATCCGAGGTCTTGGAGTCCGGCTTTGGTTGGTCGATGCCTGCTGTGGTGAGCTGCTTTGGGCGATGAATCAGAGACATCTCGAATTTCTGATCGACTGGATTGGGCGGCTCCAGCGTCCCAGGCCGCAGAATGAACAGGGCTATGTGAATCGATCGTTGGAAAGTCGACTACCCCAGTGGTTGCTCGAGGCGCGGCATCGGCAGGAAGTGCTCGCCTGCTGCGAATCTCTGAAGAAACGACTTCTCGCAGATGGAGTTGGCTAGTGGAGGTTCTTTCGAAACATTTCGTCAGGTAGCCACCGAATCCACGCGGTGGACGTCTTCGTTGGTCGCCCACGCTGGTGCATCCACCATCTGGCGATGGTGCCTACTTGGGTTTTTCCATGTGACTTACGCACACGTCAGGTAGCCACCGAATCCAAGCGGTGGACGTCTGCGTTGGTCGCCCAAGCTGGTACATCCACCATCTGACGATGGTGCCTACTTGGGTTTTTCCATGTGACTTAAGCAAACGTCAGGTAGCCACCGCGGCCACGCGGTGGACGTCTTCGTTGGTCGCCTACGCTGGTGCATCCACCATCTGGCGATGGTGGCTACGTGGATGCATTTATCGGCGTCGGTCGCTCTTTTCCTTTTGACTCGCCTCGAACTGCTTGGCGATTGCCGCCCGCTTGGTTTCAGGAAGCCGAGTCCAAGCCGTTTCGTAGAAGACCTGAGCGGCTGCCATGTGGCCGCGTGAGGCTGACTCCCTAGCCTTATCCAGCCAAAATTGTATCTCTGCGGCTTCATCAAGGGGTGACTCCCGAGGGGTATCCACCAGATGGTGCGAATTCGCATGGTTCAGCAGTGCCATGTAGGCGTAGTCGGAAGGGCGTTCGCCCGAGGGACGAAAGCCCTGCGTCAAAGGCTGCTCGGCTTCCGTCGGCAGTTGTGCTCTTCTTACCAAGCGTGATGCCGAATCGGCATCGCGTGCGGCCGACGGATTTCGGCCGACCGAACGCGAGTCCTGAAAACTCTTCGCGCCGCTAGTCGACCTGTCTGTTCCGCTTAGTTTTTTCGTTCGATTCGAATTGGCATCCTTGTTCGAGGCAGTGATCGGCGAAGGCCGACGCAGGCGAGCAGGTACCGGATCAGCTACGGAATTGAGGATCGCCTCGTCCAGCCGCTCGAGGTCAATCACGTTGACCCGCACACTGGTTCCAGGTAACTGCAGGTACCCTTGACGGTGCGCTGCACCGCTGAGTTGATTTCCGGCGAGTGTGCTGTTCCAGGCGGCGCGTGGGTTCCGCGACATGAGAGCCACGCCCGAGTCGGGGACCAGTGCCGATGAGTTGGAGGAATGCGTCCCAATCGACGGGGCGCGTCCGATCTGCGCCTTGGCGACTGATGGCATGTAGATGCCCAAGGTCGCAAATCCAAGAAAGCCAAGTCGCGCTGATCTACCAAAAAAACGATGCATGACCAAATCGCTCGCATGGAAAAAGATGTCGAAGAGGAGCCACATTATCTTACCGCGCGAAACGGGGAGTTTCAGGAAAGGATTTCCCGAATGGGAACACCATGGTCTATTTCCAGACGCTTTCGTTCCGGCAATTCCAATTTTCGGGAATCGAGCCCCAATTGATGCAGGATGGTGGCGTGGATATCGGTGACATAATGGCGATTCTCGACCGCATGAAATCCAATTTCATCCGTCGCACCATGAACGGTTCCGCCTTGGATTCCTCCCCCGGCAAGCCAGACAGAAAAACCGAAGATATGATGGTCTCGCCCGTCTGATCCCTGCGCACCTGGGGTTCTACCAAACTCGGTCGCGAAGATGACAATCGTTTCGTCCAGGAGGCCACGCCGCTGTAGATCGATCAGCAATCCGGCGATCGGTTTGTCGACCGCGAGCGAATTGGCAGCATGATTTCCTTTCAAGCCACCGTGAGCGTCCCAGGCCCCCGCGCCGCCACCACCATGTTGCACCTGAATGAATCTCACCCCCCGCTCCACCAAGCGACGTGCGGCTAGCATCTGCGTGCCGAAGTCCTTGGTTTCAGGACGGTCGATCCCATAAAGCTGCTGCGTCTCCAGCGTCTCCCCCTGCATTTGGATCGCTTCGGGAACCGACTGCTGCATGCGAAATGCAAGTTCATAGGATTGAATTCGCGCGGCTAGCGCAGCGTCTTCTGGCAGTGCGGTAGATTCCAGTTGATGCAGCTTCCGCCATAGGCCCAACCCCAGCTTCTGATGAGCCGATCCCGAGGGGGATTCAGGGCTACCAAACTCCAGCGGTTTACTTGGATCGATCTTTAAAGGAACGGCATCATGAGCCGGTCCAAGGTAATGACCGTCGCGGCGATTCCAATATTCGCGAAAGCCCAAGGAGACGAATTGAGGCAGATTCTCATTCAGGCTTCCTAAGCCATAGTGGACCCATGCACCCAGCGTCGGGAAGTCGCCATCGTTTTGATGACGTCCGGAATGGAACTGTGTCTGGGCTCCGTGATTGCTGTCGGTCGTCCACATCGATCGGACAATCGCCAGCTTGTCGACCTGACTTCCCAGATGGGGGAACCAGTCGCTGACTTCGATCCCGCTTTGGCCATGCTTCCGAAATCCAACCTGAAGTGGGTACAGCGTGTTCCTCTGATTGCCGTTACCGTCGGGAACCACCAGCCGTTCGATCGCTAGTTTCTTGGGGTCTTGGGCTTCAGCAAAGGGTGTTTCGGCGATGGTTTTCCCGGCGTACTTGGTCAGCATCGGCTTGGGATCAAAACTCTCCATATGGCTGACGCCACCATTCATGAACAGCCAAATCACGCTCTTGGCTGGTGCAGCAAAATGTGGACCTGCGGCGTCCGAACCGGATCGTGATGATGCGATGGTATCCCGGTGAAGCATCGAGGCGAGTGCGATGGGCGCCAGTCCCCCACCCAGACGCCCAATCCAGTCGCGTCGGTTTAGACAGCCGCAACGACCTTGTGAATCCTGTGGAGCATAGGAGGGAGTCATCATGGGCATTGTCGTTGTATCTCGCTTCTCATGGCGACGATTCTGGACGATGTTCTCGTGCCGAATCACCGAAGGGTCACGAATTCATGGTGGTTGTATAGCACCCAGCAGAGATGCTCCCAGCGATTGGCGCTAGCTTCATCAGCCCTCGTCTGGCCAAATTCTCGCATCGCATCCTTGCAGGCGATGGCTTCATCCTCCGTCGGAGCTCGACCTAGAAACCTGAGGAAAGCCGTCAGGATCATCTGCTGTTCCTCTGCGGGAGTCTCCACCGATCCGGCTACCACACCTGCTTCCGTCAGCAATTGTCTGGCGGCAATCGTCGAATGGTCGAGAACCAGTTGGCTATTGAAAAGAGCCAGTGCTTGCTGGGGGATCACGCTTTGCTCGCGACGGTAGCATTCCTTCACCAGAGCTTCGTCAAATTGGGAGAGGAAGGAATTGCGGTCGTTGTTGGAATGGAAGAAATAGAGACTTCGCCTGCGAGACGGATTCTGTTGGTCGATGGGGACCGGTGGACCACCGAAGGATCCGTCGAGTGAAAGTGCGGTGGCGAGCACCGCGTCACGAACCACCTGCGACTCCAGTCGAATGGGGATCCTCCGCCACCAAGATTGGTTTTCGGGATCGATGCGATGCGATTCCGGTACCGTGTCTGCTTCCGATCGCCTTCGATACAGGTCGGAGGTCACCAACAGTCGATGAAAAGCTTTCATATCCCAATCGTGTTCGATCAACCACGCCGCCATCCAGTCCAGCAGCAGGACCTGCGGTGGTGGCGATCCTTTGCGTCCGAAGTCGAAGGGAGGATCGACCAAGGGACGTCCGAAATGTCGAGTCCAAAGGTGATTGACGGCAACCCGAGCGGTCAGGGGGTGGGAGCGATCGGTGAGCCATTGCGCCAACGCGGTGCGCCGGCCGGAGCTGGTCTTCTGGAAGGATACAGCAGGATCGTCGGCGGTCGAGGAAGCGAAGCGGGTAGGAAACCAGCGCGCTCCTTCAAAGGGTGTAATCGCCATCGCCTGCTTTTGCTCGTCGGTCAGCGCCATCACCTTCTGGAACTCGTTTTTCAACCCAGAAAGTTCCTCCTCCAGTTTGGATTTCTCAGCAGCTGCGGAACGTCCGATCTTCCATTTCGTATCGGCCATGCGATGTTCGATGCTGCGAAGATTGGCAACATGCTGAGCCTCCCTCGCCAGCTTGGCAGCCTCCCCATCAGGCTCTTTCGTTGCTCCCGGAAGGCTATTTTTCCACGCTTGCTTCCATGCCTCCGCTCGTTTTTCAACCGCCTCCAGTTCCGCCTGCTTGCGGGTCACAAGCAGATCTGCGGACGCGTGAAGAAGCACCCTGTCGGCCATTAGTCGCTTGGCGTCCTCCAGCGATTCCGGATTCTCCGATGGAGCGGTTGACTGCTTTGGATCGACAAGATTTGTCTCTTTATCCAAGGCTTTCAGCGAAATCTTGTGAACGGTGGCGATCGCATCAAAGGTGGTTGCCATCAGGCGAGGCGTTGCCTTGGGGAGCGGGCAGTCCCAGCTGATTTTCAACTGGTCGTCGATGAACGCATTGAATCTTTGGCCACGGCGAAGAATCCGTAGCCGATAGCGGCGATTCAGTTCCACAGGTACCGAAACAGCGGCTTCCGGCGGATAACTCCACTGCCCATCCTTCATAAAAGATGCTTGGATTTTGGGTCCACCGGCATAAGCGCTGATGTAGATCGAGATCTCTTCGGTGCGTTTGGATTCCCCGCCGACTATCCGGTCGACGGCGTCGAACGAAAGGCCAACGCTGCGCCATTGGCTGCCCCCTTCGGTTGAAAACTCCATCGTGACATCGATCGCTTCCGGAATAGCATCTTGGTATTCGATTGCCGACCCCTGAGGCCCATCCATGGTCTGTTTCCATCCATCGCCAGTTGGTGACCAGGTTCCACTGATGGGTTTCCAAGGAAGTGGTGTTTTACCTGCAAAGTCAAACACTCTTTCAGGCTCAGTAGTTCCCTTCGATGTCTCCGGTTGGGCTTCCAGTGAACCCATGGATTCCCAGTGAGCTAAAAGATCTTCGGCCTTCTTTTTTGTTTGCTCAGCTTGCTGCAGACTGTCTTTGGCTACCGCCAATTCCCGCCTAGCCTGTTCCAAGTAGGTATCGAGAACGCCAGGGCGGCTGGCGGGTTGAGCTCCCTCGATGGGCAGTTGGATCAGTGCAGGAGCAAACCTTTCGCCAGAGAGAAGCCGTGGGACGCCAGGGGTAAGAGCGCGGTTCTTATCCGGATTGGTTTCCTGGCCGCGGATCAAAAGGTAGGTAGGTGCTTCCAAAAGTCCATCGAAGACAGTGGGAACTGCATTTTCGTCGAGATTCAAAGTGCCGGGAATCATCTCATTTCGCACCACATAGGGCTCGAAGATCGCGCGCATCCGGTAGTAGTCTTCTTGGCTGAACGGATCGTATTTGTGATCGTGGCATTTCGCGCAGTTCATTGTCACGCCCATCAAGCCCTTACTCACATGCTCGACGGTTTCGTCCATCCACTGGTGGCGGTTGAAAAGAAAGTAATTCCTCGCCAAGAATCCTGTCGCTCGTAACTTCTTCAAATCGCCGGGATAGAGTTCATCTGCTGCCAGCATCTGCCGGACCAGCTCATCGTAGGGGATGTTTTGGTTGAGGCTTTCGACAAGCCAATCACGCCAGTGCCAAAGGTGTTTTTGGCTATTGCGAAGCTGATCGCCCAGTCCCCACCAATCGCTGTAACGCCAGATATCCATCCAGTGCCTTGCCCACCGCTGCCCATGTCTTGGATCGGCAAGGAGCTGATCGACCATCGAGAGGTATCGATTTTCATCGATGTTCTCCTCGCTCCACTGCCTCACCAGTTCCTCAGGAGGAGGCACGCCAAGCAAGTCCAGCCAAAGCCTTCGCAATTGCGATGGAGGAGAGGCCATAGGGGCAGCAACGATACCACGTGGCTGTTGTGAAGCTGTCAGGAAGTGATCGATGGGATGAGCTGCAAGAGGGGGGGAAACGATGGTGGCAGGGCCAATCGGCTGAAAGGCCCAGTGATTGGCAGGATCGGGTTCGGGCGTCTCCCCAACAGGTGCTGTCGCTCCATCATCGATCCAGCGACGCAGTAGCTCCAACTGCTCGGCTTCCAGCTTTTCCCCTTCGTGCTCCGGTGGCATTCGCGACGTATCGGTTGCAGAAACGCGGTGCACGAGGAGACTGCCGGCTCCATCACCAGCCTGGATCGCCGGACCACTATCCCCTCCCGTTCGGATGTATTCTGCGGTGTCCAGACGAAGCCCTGCTTCCTGCTTGAGCGCCCCATGACAGGCAAAGCAGCGTTGTTTCAGAAGCGGTTTAATCGTCTCCCCATAAAGCCGCTCGGAAGGGAATTCGGCCTGCACTGGAGCGATTGCAGAGTTCGCGCAGTGAATCATCAAGGCAGCAAGGAAGATGCCATGAGGTCGCTGCGGCAGCTTCCAGAACCAAAAAGCAATTCCAGGAAGCATCGAACGTGAAAGGAGCATTTCACATCCCGGCGTAAAAGGAAGGGGCAATAGGCAGGAAGCGTCCAAAAAGTAGCGACGCTCTTTCTATTCTACACGCTTCCATCATCCAGGCTCAATGTCCAGCGGACCTGGGAGGCCCATCGGGTCACTGGGACGATTGCTCGATCGTTACCCTCTGATCGATCTGCGGATTGTCGATCGACTGCAGCGTGCCATCGGGCCACGCGATCTCCAGCTTGGAAATCTTGCCTTCCTTTCCTAAACCGAAAGTGACTGGCAATTCGCATTGCGACAAATAGCTTCGCGTTGGGGCGACTTGTCGTCTGAGCAGCGAATCTCCCAACTGGACTCTCACTTCGGCGCCGATCGCGTCTCGATTCGGCGATTTTCCGACCAGCTTGACCTGAAGCCAATGGTTGCCGAGCGATTGATCATTGCGGAGTAATCTTGGTGGCCCGCCATTGGAGATCAAAAGAATGTCCAGGTCGCCATCCAAATCGATGTCGGCATAGCAGGCCCCCCTACCCACCGTCGGCTTGAGGAAGGCATCGCCAACCTGATCGCGGCCCAGTTCCACCAACTCTGTCGCTGCCTTCGATCCGGCATTCCAGAACAACTGCGGTGGCTGCTGGTACTGTTCAGTCGGCTGGACTTTCGAAATCTCTTCTTCCAAATGCCCATTGCTGCAGACGATATCCAAACGACCATCGAGGTCCATATCGGCAAAGAAGATACCGAAGGTGAGACGAAGAAGGGTTTGCGGACCAAAGCCTGTGAGGGAGGCAGAATCGAAAAATTGCGGTTTGGCACCACGGGAGACATAGAGGCTGCAAGGTTCGTTGGCGAAGTTTCCGATGGCGATCGCCATGTTGTCATCGTTTCGTAGAAAGCCGCAGTCGATGCCCATGGCGCCCGTGGCGATGCCGCGTCGATCGAAAGCCACCCCAGCGGTGACTCCGACATCTTTGAAAGTGCCATCCTTCTGGTTGAGCAGTAGGAAGTTGGCGACGGTGTCATTGGCTACCATGACATCCATCCAGCCATCGCGATTGACATCGACGGGGGCAAGGGCCAGTGACTTTCCTGAGGGAACTTGGGTAGCTGCGTTGCGAATCTGCAAGTTTGCCGATTCAGAAATATCGGAGAACTGCTGGCCATCGTTGCGATAGAGCGTCAAAAAGGTTCCACCGAAATTGGTTGGCTGGCCATACGCGCGACCGACGCCCGTGAGGGTGAAGTTGTTTCTAAGATCCAGGTCCCGCGACCAGACGACGTAATCACCCACCAGCAGATCCAAGTCATTGTCGCGATCGAAATCAAACCACATCGCCGGGCAGCTCCACCGATTTTCGCCGCCGCCTCCGACTCGAAACTGGCTGGTCACGTCGACAAACTTCCCCTGTTCGTTGCGGTACAAATGGTTGCCCCCAATGGCGGTCACGAACAGATCGACCCAACCGTCTCCGTCGAAATCACCGAATGCCGGGCCCATGCCATAGAAAACTTGGTCCAGGCCAATAGCCTGGGTCACATCGACGAACTTGGTTCCTTTGTCGTCGTTGCGATAGAGCTTCATGGTCGGCTTCGGAGAGGTTACCTTGCTGGACCAAGCCCAATCCGACCCGTTGATTAGGAGAATGTCCTGGTCCCCATCGTTGTCGAAATCAAGGAAGCCACCACCTCCCCCCATCGTTTCGGGCAAAAGTCGTTCCCCTTCCTTGCCCGTATGGTGACGGAAATCGATGCCAACCTGGGTCGTGATATCGGTCAGGGGAATGGTCGGCAGCACCGACTGTTCGACTTCGCGGATCTCCGGTGCCTGAACCTGAGTCACCACGTCGACTGGTTTGGGCTTCCCTGCTGAATAGATTCCCCAAGCCACCAGAGCGACGGCGGCAAGCATTCCGATGACGGCCAGTGATCGGCGCAGAGCGACCGAAATGACGTAATCGTCCTGAGACAGGTCATTCGGATCGTCGATGCGATCATGCTTTCGAGTTGTCATGGAGTCTTACCAATGGCAAACGATAGACCAGGAGATGAGCATGCGCCACAACAATCCATCAGGGGCTTGCTGGCGGCGAGGCGGAGATTGCAGAGGATTTCTTCACGTCATTTTCATTTGAAGATTGTATCTGGGTTGCAGCGGCGGGTGCGCTTGCGGCAGAAGAATCCATTTGGGGGGGTGACCGCTCGGTAGACGACGAGGCCGCACCATTGGCTGCCCCAAGCCCTGGCGCTTCTGGACGGTGTAGAGAGTAAATCACCAATTGCTCTGCAGCAAAGTTAGCTGCTGGGTACTTTTCTCGCGCCACCGGCCGCGCCACATCGGCTGCGTTATCGTCCGGCTTGTACTGAAGGTTTCGATCGCGATGATACGCTGACTTTCCCTGATCCCCTAGTCGCTCGTAAATATCAGCCAGGTTGGCGTGAGCGGTGGTGTTTTCTGGATCCAGCGACAGGACGGTTTCGAATTCGCGCTTCGCCTCATCCAGGTATTCCCGTGAACGGCTGGGGTTTCCGCGAGCGGCCATCAGCTCGGTGAGGTCCATCAAGGTCAGGCCGAACTCATTGCGAACGATGTAATCGCGGCTGAAGTCGAATCCCCGGTCGCGCCGCTGTGGTGACTGATCGTACAAGACGCTTCGATAGTTCTTCTCTGCCTCAAAGAAGTTACCCTGCATGCGGGCTAGGTCACCGCTAAGCCATGCAAAGGTCCAGGGTGGAGGTGGTGGATCCATGGTGGATGAGCGAGCCAAGGATTGGGTGGCCGCATTCACATCCCCCTCGGCTCGCTGCACCCTTGCGAGGTTCAGCGGACCATCGTACCGGCCCAATTTCTCTACTTCGGCGAACGCTTCCGAAGCTTGTTTGAGCTGCGATCCGCCGGCAAGGAATAGTCCGATTCCGTAATCGTTCCAGCGTTGCCAAGTTTCCGGCACGGGTGGCTTGGATGGTTTCTCTGCAGCCACCTGGGTACCGGTCGCGGTGACGATCGGGAAGACGACTTGGTCTTCCGCCACGACGGTGATCGGAAGTGGATTGGGTGTCTCGGAAGCCGATCCTGAACCAGCAAAACCTCGGTCGCCTGGCTTCAGGGCCTGGTTCATGAAATCGAGGTAACCCTTGTCGAACTTCCGGTATAGCAGACGAAGGGAGACTTCGATCGGCGCTTCGATCGATTCGGGAACATCCAGACGATAGTGCACAGTCTGGCCCGATCCAGGTGGGATTTGATGATCGTAAAGAGCGACGAATATATCCTGAGCGTTGCGACGCGCGATGCGATTGCCATGGCGATCGATCACAAAGTTATTGACATAATGAGACCACTCATCCACTTTCTCGAACGTGTCGCGGCCGCCGCTGATTCCGATCACCTTCCCGCCACTGGTGGCCGTCACTTCCAGCCAGACCTCGTTCGAGTCGACAGTTCCCTGCGTGAAATGATGTCCCACCTTCAACGTTCGGATGACGGTTTCCAGCAGGTACGATTTTCCTGCATTCAACGATGGGACTTCGGGTCTCAAAGGAGCCGTCAGCTTGCCTTCGATGACGCCATCCTCCCGCACCCCAAACAAATCGACTCGACAACTTCCTACCAGCAAACTCCTCGCTCGTTCCACCAACTTCTCATCGGCACGCCAATAAGGTAGCGCCGTATTGGCTCCTGGAAAGAAGTGGTCGTGCACGGTTCGCTTGCCATCAGGCCCGTTGAACTTGGCGGCAAAATCGTTCGATTCCTGTAAAGGCATGTGGCAGGAACTACAGTTCTCGGCGGCTTTCGGCGGATAATAAAAACTTCGGGCTCCGTGCCCCGACACACCGCTCAGAAGGTAGCTGTCGTAATGGTTCTGACCGCGAAGAAACTCTTTGTAATTCGTCACTTCTTTGGGCAGATGCACCTTGTGGCAAGTGCTGCAGAATTCCTCTGTCTTGTGGAATGGTTTCAGCATCTCGGCTTTGTGGAACGCCGGCTTGGATTTAACAAGAACTTCGTTGATCTTCTGAAGAACCGGGTTGTCGCTGTAGACAAACGGATAATGCACCGGCTCGTCGATCACGTAGTCTGCGTTGCCTCTCTGGCTGTTGACATGGGAGATGGCGTGGCAGACCGAGCAAGTGATCCCGGCTTGCGAGGTTGGATGGTTTACGTCGTCGTAATCGGAAGCATCAAAGGCACCAGTGAAAAACGGGACCGGATCGTGGCACCCCGCGCACCACCGGGAAGCCTGCACCGATCCATCTCGTTCGGTAACCACTTTGCGCGTCTCGCGGATCGCATACAGATAGGCGGGATTGTTGAACGAACTGAAGTGGTGAGCGCTATGGAACCAGTCGTCGTAAATTCCCTCGTGGCACTTCTTACAATACTCGTCGTTCTGTAATGCTTCGGGACGAATGAAGTTTCCAGTAGCCGTTCTTGCGAGGCTGGGCTGAAAGTATTTCTCGCCTTCTTTGGGGGCGGTCTGATTCCATTTCCTTGGGTCCTGCATTTGTGCGATGACAAGCAGTCCGACACACGCGATCGTCGCAATCGCAATTCGCTGGCCGACATGCCATTTGATGCGAGGGCCGACCAAGCGATGCAGCCAGTAAAGCCAGATGGCGGCGGCTGGCGCGATCAGGTGCAGCCAATAGACGATTCGACGCAGGTCCTGCTGCCGCAGCTCAAACGCCCCCACTCGCATCAGCAGAATCCCGGTCACCAAAACCGCGATGGCGATCGCCATCAGCGCATAGCCGATCCGCACCGCTCGCCGATTCCTCCGATGATGGGACGCCTTCCAATGGAAGAACCCAAAAACGATGACAGGGACCACCAGCAGAAGCCCCAACACCAAGTGACCGAGGAACATCAGTTGGTAGAACCAGTTTTGGTACGTCAGCCCTGTCCACCACTCCGAGAAGGTGATGGTGGACAGGTAGAGACCATTGGCTAAAAGCAGGGAGAACAGAGTCAGTACGATGACCAGAAGTATCCGGACACGCGGCGAGATAGCTCGCTGCGGTTTCCTCGGGACACTCGAATCACCTGAGGCTCCACCACTCGATGAAAGATCGGCCGTACTCATGATGCGCTGAATCCACTGCAACAAGGCTGAAACGAATGGGAATCGTCATCGGCATATCCGACAGGATCGGCAGCAGAGTCCACCGGACTTTCCTGCCTTTTTTGCTAACCCGGGGTCAGGTCCATCGATAAGCCTCAGCCCCATGTCCCTCGTGAACCCGATTTCTGAGATCAGAAAAAGTCCACCTTCGTATCCCATGCGGGGACTCGCTTCCCCGTCGCTGACCCGCTCAGAACCTAGGGGGGTGTTCCGGCAATTGAAGATGGCCATCAAGCAGTTGGCCAAGAGAAAGTTCGCTAGGGTAGCGACAATTGGGGCGATGAACCTTGTGAGATGTCCAACATGGCAATGCCTGCGCTAGATTCGGACGGGACGATCCGAAATGGAGTGCAAGTTGCCCTAAAGATTCCTCAGAGTCTTGACCGCATCTGGGAAGGCGCGACTGATGGTCCGACGCCCCTGTGACGTAAACAAACTCCCCGTCTTCGTAAACCACCTCAAACAACCCACCCCACCGGGCATTGGCAGCGGCTTTGATCGATTCCGGCAAGTCGCTTCTCTGCTGGCTGTACCATCCGATCGGCTGAGCGTGGGTGCATCCCGCACGGGTTTCCGAGACCCACGAACAAACCACCAAGAAAAACATGGCGACACGAAAGCCCCACCGCTCGGTTCGCCCACCAAACGCCAAAGGGAAATGGCTTTCCGGATAGGTTGTGGGTATCACGGTGTGCATTCCACCGGAACTCCCAGTTTTCCACGATAAGTTGCAAGGAGCGGAAGAAGGACGACGTCTCTTTATCTTACCGCCTTCCAGCGGTAAAGGTTCACTCTTTAGTGTAGGCGAATGGACTAGGGATAGGAATTTTTTGCTTTTTCAGGGTCAAGCGAGGGCCGTCCCGCTTCGTCGTTCCTCCTCAACGACCCTCCCCTTGGAAGGGGCAATGGGTGGAGTAGCCACCGGCATTTCCTGAGTCGCGGTGGTGGAGCGATCGTAACCCCAACAAATTCCAGATGAGCCGAAAATATGGTCCATCCGGCAATTCCGTGGTTTGTATCGGTTCGGCCGACCGGATTTGGCGGGAAGGATTCGTAGGACGGATTCGTAGGGAAGGGGCTAAGGATTCAAGGCGTGCGATCGATCTCACCTCTCCTTGGAAGGTTGAATGGGTGGTGAAGCCACCGGCATTTCATGAGTTGCGGCCGCGAAGCGATCGTAACCCAAACAAATCTCGGATGGACCGGAAACATCATCCCTCCAAAGGGATACGCTCGATTCGGAGAACCGCTGGCCGAAAAAGAGAGGCGTAAACGGTCGGAAGATGGTTTCAGTGGCTCTTGCAACAAGAAAACCTTTCAGTCGTCCCCTCGATTTGCTAAGGTACAGGTGTAGGTGGCATGAGGCGACTTGCGGCTGAGCTGACGTGGGTTGAAACGTCACTTCCAGCATCACCAGTTGCCTCCATACGGTTTCTTACCATGGCGTTTATTTGTGAGTCGCATCGTTATGTTTAGGTCGACCCGTTGGTGCTTGATGGCGGTCATGACATTGAATCCTGTTTCGCTTGGGGCTCTTCGTGCGGAAGATCCGCCAGCCGCGGCCAAGATGGTGCTGGCCGATGGCCTTTTGGAGCTACAGACCCCTTCGGACTGGAAAGTGGTGGCGCCCAAGTCCAACATCATCCAATACGAATTTCGAGCCCCCAAGGAGGCAAAGGAAGCCGAGCAAGCTCGCGTGACAGTCATGTCGGCTGGCGGTGGCATCCAAGCGAACATCGATCGATGGAAGGGGCAATTCGAGCTGTCTGAGAAGGAAGTGGTCGAGAAGAAAGAGGTCTCCGGACAGACGCTCCACTTGGTCGACCTCAAAGGGACCTTCAAGGAGTCGATGGGTGGTCCGTTCGCCGGCGGTGCTGGTGGGGTCAAGAAAATGACCAACTACCGCATGCTTGGAGTCATCATTGAGACAAAGAACGCGGGAACGGTCTTCGTCAAAATGACCGGGCCGGAAGCCGTTGTCGAGAAGCAAAAGGAAGCTTGGCTGAAAATGCTTGATGGCATGAAGGCGACTCTCTAGAAATAGCGACGTCACTTTTTGCCACACCCTGGAAACCCCAAACTCCGTCCCCTCTCCCACAGGGCAAAGCCCGCGGGGGAGAGGGTTAGAGTGAGGGAGCAAAGTCAATTGATCTCCCCTCTCTGCAAGCAGGGCTAGGAGACCAGCGGTAATGGACGGAAAATATTTCCCATCGGCTCTCAGTATCCTTTCGACTGGCCTTGGTCCATTGGAGTCTCACCGCGATGAAACGCTTCTCTCTCCACCTTGTGGCTTTGGCCCTTTTGGCCCTCCAGTGCAATTGGTCCCCTGCTCCGCTGCACGCGGAAGACCGCGTCGATCTGCTTGCGGCTCAATGCAAGCCGTGGGTCGACTGCTGGACGGGAACGGATGCGGCATTTCAGATCGATGCTAAGGGATCGCTCAAAATCGGCGGTCATTTGCAGGAGGTCGCGGCTAGTCTGGTTCGATGGGAGGATGGCGCATACCGATTCCGTGCGGAGCATCCGGAATACGCGATGGAGCTGTGGAGGACGGAATCGAAGACCGCATTGCTGTTGCCCAAGCATCGAGTCGCCTTCATTGGTTCTGGAGCAACCGATGCCAAGGACCATATGGCAGCCGCTGGTCTAATGCGCCGCCTGATCTCGCCCGGTACTTCCGTCTCCACCTATCTTCCGATCGCCATGACGATCGACGCCCAGCCGCTGGCCGAAATCCTTTCAGGGCTGCTCACCCCAGCCCTGGATAACTCCATGCCCTACCGCATCGATTCGGTGCAGTGGCGATTTGAACCGAACCGCTTGGTCGGCAGCATCGATGGGCAGGCGATTGAACTGCTGCTATCAGAGCCAAGGGAAACCTCCAGCGACATTGTGGTGCCGGATGGTTGGCGAGTCGAAGAGATGGAGCGGGCGGATCTGGAAAGGCATTTCGCGCGAGGCATTCGGCGGGCGCTGGAGGTGCTCAGTCCATCGAAACTGCTGACGCAGCCAAAGATGGACGATCGAACGGTTGACCATGGGAAACTCATTTGGATCGACGGTCAGCGAGTGGCGTTGCTGAGCGGAACGCCGGAGCAGATCGGGACGGCGCATGGTGCATTGCTCAAAGAGGAAGCGTATCGCTGTATCGATTCGGTGGTCTACGCCTTCGGCACCGCGCAGACCATCGCCAACGGTCGCTGGTTCCCGAAGGATCTAGAATCCGCCTACCGACGCCTGGAGGCCCACATCCCCGAACGGCATAAGGTGGAAACCCGAGCCTTGGCCAAGTCACTGGATCTCGACCCGGATCTGATGGAGGTGGTCAACGTCTTTCCGGAACTCTTCCATTGTTCCGGTTTCGCGCTCTTCGGGGACGCGACCGAAGGTGGGAAACTCTACCACGGCCGAGTGCTCGACTACATGACGGCGATCGGTCTTCAGGATTGTGCAACGACGTTCATCATGGCGCCCGAAGGGCAGATCCCATTCGCCAATATCGGCTATGCCAGTTTCATCGGTAGTGTCAGCGGTATGAACGCCGAGAAAATATCACTGGGTGAAATGGGCGGCCGCGGCGAAGGGAAATGGGACGGCGTTCCGATGGCTACCTTGATGCGCCGAGCTCTGGAAGAGTGTTCTTCGCTGGATCAAGTCAAGAAGCTTTGGGCCGACAGCCCTCGCACCTGTGAGTACTACTATGTCTTCGCCGATGGCGAAGAGAAGTCGGCCGTCGGTGTCGCTGCGACTCCAGAATTGATCCAGTTCGTGCAGCCAGGTCAGGGACACGAACTGCTAGGGGAAGGAATCCCCGATGCAGTCATTCTCTCCGCTGGAGATCGACTAAATCTTCTTCGCAAACGCGTCCAGGAAAAGTACGGGAAGATCGATACGGATGCCGCCAAGGATCTCATGTGCCGCCCAGTGGCGATGGATTCCAATCTGCACAACGTGCTCTTCGTCCCGGAAGATGGCGTCTTCTACGTCGCCAATGCAGACCATCAGTCCCCCGCTGCCGACCGCCCGTACGCGCGAATCGATCTCCAGGAGCTACTGCGACAGCTTCCAGAAGATTCGAAGAAGATCGAGGTCTCGCTGAACCAACGTTGGGAAGCGAACGACAGTCTGCAACCGGGGGACGAAGGAAAGGAAGATGCCAAGGTCTGCCTGGATGGCCTGGTTTGGCAGCCTGGACAGTTCGAGGTGCAGCTGGAGAAGTCGGACCCTGGGAAGGGGGACTGGGTGGTGCGTTATCCTAGCCCGCTGCCAATCGGAAACGAAACAAATGATCGCGTCGCGATGGAGTGGTATGCCGTCAAGGACAAGCAAGGGAATGTCGCCTTGGCACCCGCAGCAGTCGTGGTCCATGAATCGGGTAGCGGCATGACCGTCGGGCGTCTAATCGCTCAAGGCCTGAGGGCTCAGGGAGTCCACGCCTTCATGGTCCAACTGCCTCACTATGGTCTCAGAAGGACTGCGGAAGGACGAGGGTCTGGGGAGCAGATCGTTCGAGCGATGCAGCAGGGGATCGGCGATGTACGGCGAGCCAAGGATGCAGTGAGCGTTTTGCCAGGAGTCGACACAAGAAGAGTATCGCTTCAAGGGACCAGTCTTGGCGGTTTTGTGGCGGCGACCGTTGCCGGTCTGGACCGAGGGTTCCATGGCACCTTCATCCTGCTGGCTGGAGGGGATCTATACAGCGTCATGATGCAAGGAAAAAAAGACGCTGCGAAAATGCGGGAGGAAATGCTCAAGGCGGGAATCGATGCAGAGAAGCTGAAGGAGATGCTCAATCGCATTGAACCTCTCCGATTGGCTCATCGAATCGATGCCGATCGGATGTGGATGTTCAGCGGCCGATTCGACGATGTGGTCCCGCCACGCAATAGCGACCTTCTGGCCGCCGCCGCTGGATTATCGGAAGATCACCACCATCGAATGATGGCGGACCATTACAGCGGGATCGTCTTTCTGCCCTATGTTTTGGAGCAGATGAGCGACCTGATGCGGAAGCCGTAGAGTCGAAGGCCTACCAAAAGGCCCTGCTTGTCCTTCTTCTCAGAAACAAGCGACTCCGTAGCCACCGCTCTCGCGTAACCACCGCCCCCGTAGCCACCGCGGCCACGCGGTGGATTGCCGCGATAATCGTCCAACCAGCCCATCCACCATCTGGCGATGGTGGCTACCGCAAGCGAGCAACTGGTTTCTTCATTGCTTGGCGCCCCGTAGCTAACGCACCCGTAGCCACCGTGGCCCGTAGCCACCGCGGCCACGCGGTGGAATGCCGCGATAAACGTCCAACCAGCCCATCCACCATCTGGCGATGGTGGCTACCGCAAGCGAGCCAATGGGATACCTCGATCCCGCTAACGCCGAACAGAGCAGAGCGTTATACCGTATCCCCTTGTTTCGGATTCTCGATCGGGAACAGCGGATCACGGCGATGTCGCAGATCCAATTGGTTAAGGTCCGCACAAGTGCTTCCGCCTGTGTTGACTCGGATCGATCGATCGCAAACTTCCCGGTACGCTGCTAGTGGTGCATGAACTCCCTTGGCCACCAAGGTCTGAAAGGAACTAGGATCCAGCCCGCAGCTTCTTAGCTGCTGAAGACTGAAAGGCACCATGCGTTTGGAGGTGAGCAGCAAGGTGACTTGCGAGCGGTTGCAGCGAACGACAACGGAAAGCCCCTGGTCGAAATGACGGATGCCACCATGCCGAACCTGAGTTTCCTCGAATCGACCATCGTGGAGTGACTGGATGGAAACTTCCAGTTGAAGCGTTGGTCCATGTTGCTGATCGGTTTTTCCACCCACCGAGAGTGCAACAACAGCACCGACACCGGCCTCCCTGCATCTTGCGACTGCATCTGGATCGTACAAAGATGCAAACGTTGGATATTTCGCCTGGGTGACTAGCCGACCAATCAAATAGGTGCCGTCTCCCGCCGATCCACCACCCACATTATCCCCCATATCCAACAGACAGAATCGTTGCTGGGGATTGGAATTCGCTTGTTCCACCGCCTGATCGATCGAGACCAATTGGCTGCGAAATCCGGCTCGATGCTGCCAAAGACAATCGGCCAGCTCTTCGGCAAGCGTTTGGGCTAGCTGTGGATCACCATCTGCAATCGCCAACGCGGCGGATCCCATTTCTGGAACATCGGCATACGGAAAGCCAAGAATCACACTATTGGACAGGACTCGGGCCATCGATCGCTGCGAAGCTGCCAAGTCCTGTACCGGGCTCCAATGCGGCTCATCCGTCCCCTGGCGATCGATCGGAATTGCCATCGCCGGGAATGCAGCGGCCATGGTCGGTTGGATCTGTTGATCCAGCGTACGCAACAGGAGCTGAGCGGCTTCGATGCCACGATCTCTTTGATCCAAATGCGGATTGGTTCGATAGGCAATCAGCCCATCGACTGCCTCAACCATGGTGGTCGACAGATTCGCATGAGGGTCAATCGTCGTCACGATAGGGACACCTGCTCCTACATGATGCCGCATTAGGCTCAACCATCTTCCATCGGCGTCGGGATAGGATTGACTGACGGCGGCGCCGTGAGCGGCCAAAAGGAGGCCATCTAGCTTTGGGGATTTACGAAGTGCTTCGAGAAGCGTTGCTTCCAGACGCTCCCACGTCGACGCATCGATCGTTCCGGCTGGAGTCGCTCGCAAAGCCACCAAAGGTTCGATAGCCACTCGGCCAGCCTGTTGCTGGGGAATCAAATGCTGCAGAAACCCACCCAGTTCATGCTGAGTGGCAGCCAACTGATCCACCATCGCCGATCCTTCCAGCCATAGATCGGCGCGAAAATGCGACTCGGTGGTCGGCGTTGCGAGGAATGTATTTGATTCATGCAGGAGGGCCGCAATTCCAATCCGCTTCATGATGGACTCGGCAGGTTCGTATCTGGGGATTGGAAGAACACCACTTGGGGATACATGCGACAACAGTTGGGAAATCGTTTCCTGTTGATGCTTCGTTCCCTGCCTCTATTTTCCGGTCGCAGCCGATGCGGCGATAGCAAACGATGGGAGCGCTCCATTCTATCGCAAGGGATCGGTAGAATCGATTGCTGGGAGAATAGGTCAATCGCTGGCGATCGGTCTCTACGATCGATCGAAAAAACGTTGTGATGAACGGGAGTGGACGGAACGTGAACGAATCGCTGGAATCCTTGCGTCGACAACTTTACAGTGCGGTGGTCTGCGATGCGTTGGACCAAGTCGGGCTGAGGAATCAGTCTCCGCGAATCGCATTGCCACTTCATACGGGAGATGACGGAGAGGACGGCCTTCCGCTGATGGGTCGATGTCGCACCACCTTGTGGGCCGATATGGCGCATGAGGATCCCGAACCGTACAAGCTAGAGCTATTGGCGGTCGATCGATGCCAGCCCGATGATGTTCTCATCGCAGCAGCAGGTGGATCGATGCGATCGGGAATTTGGGGAGAGCTACTGACAACGGCCGCCATGGCTCGCGGTGCCGTCGGTGCCATTATCGATGGCGCGATCCGGGACGTGACGAAGATTGCGGCGATGGAGTTTCCTGTCTATGCGAAAGGGAGATGCATTTACGATAGCCTGAACCGCCAGCGAGTGATCGATCTGGATGTCCCGGTAGAGATCGATGGAGTCGTCTTTGCACCGGGAGATCTTGTGGTGGCGGATGCCGATGGCGTCGTCGTCGTGCCACAGAAAGTCGAAGCGGACGTTCTGCGACTGGCGCTTGCCAAGGTGCAGGGGGAGAACAAAGTCCGCGATGCCATTCGGAAGGGAATGAGCGCCACCGAGGCATACGCAACTTTTGGAGTGCTCTAAGAGCATTTCCTTTCCAAAGACTTTTAGAAATCATCGGAGTCGTTCGATGCAGATGAATCGTCGTCATTGTCTGAAATCGTTGGCGGTAGCAGGCGGGGCAGTTCATGCCAGTCGTCCCGGGTGGTCGCTAGGTTTGGCTGACGCACCCGACAAACGCATCGCAGTGATCGCCACGATCTATCGCCCGAATTCGCATGCCGATGTGATTTGCGGAAAAATGCTCCGTGGCTGGAAGGAAGATCAAGGTGCTGGGCCCAGGTTATCTCCAGTTTCCATCTACATCGATCAGTTTCCTGAAGATGACATGGCAAAGAAACTCTGCTTGGAGTTTGATATCCGGCTCTGTAAAACCATCGATGAAGCACTGACCTTCGGGTCTGACTCTTTGCAGGTGGATGGCGTCATCAGCATTGGAGAGCATGGAGATTATCCGTGGAACGAACTGGAACAGCATCTCTACCCACGAAAGCGTTTTTTTGAAGAGATTACCGATGCGATGCGTCGCGTCGATGGGAAGGTGCCAGTGTTCAATGACAAACACCCAGGCCCCCAGTGGGAAGATGCATGGTGGATGTACCAGCGCGCCAAGGAGATGCAGATTCCGTGGATGGCTGGATCTTCGCTCCCCGTCAGCTACCGCAGTCCCGACCGCGCGCTGGGATGGAAAGAGTCGATCCAAGGCGCCTTGGCGGTGGGATATTCAGGCCTTGATATCTACGGTTTCCACACGCTCGATTTCCTCCAGGCAACGATCGAACGACGGCCGGGAGGCGGTGTCGGGGTTCAGGCGGTCGAAGCGACGCCCTGTAAGGATCTCGATTCCTGGGTTCGCGATCAGAAGATCGACCGAACACTTTTGGATCTTGGGTTGGAATCTTCCGGTAGTTCCTACGATTCTCTTCGACAAAAGCCGCCGGAAGATGGCTGTCTGTTTCTGATCGAGTATGCCGATGGCCTGCGTGTGCCCTTGGTGATGCTGGGAGGTGCAGGAAGCGGTATTTCGGTCGCCATACGCCCTCGCAACGGGGATCCTTGGGCGACGAAGGCAGAGGAGCGGACCGATCCGCGGTATCCGCACTTTGCCTACTTGCTGAAGGGGATGGAGCGGATGTTTTGGCAAGGCAAACCATCCTATCCCGTGGAGCGCACCATGATTGCGGCAGGTATCCTTGATCGCTGCCTGGTGTCTCGCAAGGGTGGTTACCAGCGGATCGAAACACCAATGCTGAACCTCCACTATCAACCAGTAGACTATGGCTATGCCCCGCACATCGATCTGCTTGAAGATCCAAGCAGCTGAGCGAACGGGGGGCGAACGGCGGAAAATGAAAATAGTGACCTGGAGTCGATTGGGATGATCTGTCCAATTTTTGCGAAACCGCTCTGGCTCGTTGCCTTTTTGTCGCTTTCCCTCTGCGAAGGCTTGGCCAGCCATCTGAACGCCCAGGGAATCGAGCTCTCTGAGGTGGAACGGGTGGCATTCATCGGAAACAGTATCACGCTGCATGGCCCCAAGGCAGATATCGATTGGAACGGGAATTGGGGCATGGCGGCGACGGAGGCGCAGCGTGACTACGTACACCGAATTGCTAAGCGATTGGAAGACGCGACCAAAAGAAAACCGCAGTTGTCTGTGCGCAATCTGGCTGACTTTGAACGCGGCTATGAAGCATACGATCTAGAAAAAGGACTCGCCGAGACCTTGGAGTTTCAGCCCGACCTCGTCATCGTATCGCTAGGTGAAAACGTTCCACCCTTGGACACCGCTGTGAAGGTGCAGGCATTTGAAGCCGCGTTTCAGAATCTGCTACAGCGTCTGGAGTCACATGCGGGAGCCAAACCAAGGACGATCCTAGTGCGTGGTACCTTCTGGCGGGATGATGCCAAGGAGAGTGCAATGAAAAGCGCTTCCCAGAAAGTGAAGGCTCGTTTTGTCTCCTTGGAGGGGCTGGACCAGGATCCGCTGAATTTCGGCCGTGCCGAGCGGCCTTGGAAGCACGCAGGAGTCGGCGGGCATCCGGGCGATCGGGGTATGGAACGAATCGCCGAGCGGATTTGGGGGGCGATCGCACCGAGTGGCGAAAAGTAGACGGCGGGCAATTGCCCCATTCCATCTCCAGAAGCCGTCGACGGGAGATGTCACCATCGTTTCAGCCAAGTGACTCAGCGAGTCTCATTCTGAGCCAGTCGTCTGGCCTTGGCGGCTTTGACGAACGACTGAACACAAAGTCCAAGGAAGACAGCCGACAGGCCGGTCATCAGCAACACCATCACCGGCGCCAGCCAGCTATTGGGCTGCTCACCACCCAAAATCTTCAACCAAGTGGGAATCGCTCTTCCAAGTCCGGCAAGTACGAAAAGCAGAGCGACGCCGGCCGCAAGATGCATCGCCAAGGGACGTTTGGCCGGTTGCGACTTAGCCCACTGTCCCAAGAAAAATAGCAAGACACCAGGGATCGCTGGGATGAACAGCGTAGGACTGGTGACTCCACCCGCCAATGCGATGGCTGCTGGTGCCAGGAGAGTTAGAAGAACGCCAAATAGTCGTGCCAGAGCAGGCATGTCCATCGAAGTAAGCTCCGGAAATGGTTTCATAGGTCATTGCGAGGAAAACCAGAATCATCTTAGCGTAGCATCAAGCGAACGAAGAAAGAATGCGGAATTGCCTTTGCGGCTTCGTCGCCAGTCCCATCCCGAGCCGCCCGTAGCCACCTCGGCCCGTAGCCACCTCGGCCCGTAGCCACCTCGGCCCGTAGCCACCTCGGCCCGTAGCCACCGCGGCCCGTAGCCACCGCGGCCACGCGGTGGAGTGCTGCGCAAACCATCCCACCCGATCATCCACCATCTGGCGATGGTGGCTACTGGGTAGCTTCGCTTCTTTGCTTCAGCCGCTCTTCAATACGAATCGACGTCAAGCTGGTGGCGAGGCCCCCCAGGGAGGTGCAGCGATGTTCGCGAGGCATTTCCTCAGAGACGCGACGGGCGGCATCGACGACTTCATCGAGCGGAATGAGGGGATCGTATCCAGCCATCGCCATGTTGGCGCAGCAGAGCGCATTGGCCGCTGCCATGATATTTTTTCCTAGGCAGGGAGCTTCGACACGATTAGCGATGGGATCGCAGATCAGCCCTAGCATGCTTTGGAGTGCCAGGGATGCGGCGGTCAGTGACTGGTTAGCGGTGCCGCCGTTTAGCTGAACTAGCGCACCAGCAGCCATGGAGGCGGCTGCACCACCTTCGGCTTGGCATCCCCCGACCTCGGCCGCAAACGTCCATTGCGATGCGATCACCACACCGATCAGTCCTGCAGCCAAAAACGCCTTCGCCAACTCCTCATCGCTCTTTTGCATTTGCTCTCCGGCCGCAAGCACCACGCCGGGAAGCGCAGCACAGGCGCCGGCAGTGGGAGCGGCGATAATGACTCCCATCGAACTCTTGACCTCCATGAGCGCGGTGACGTTGGCGACGACATGATCCAGCAGGCCGCTTGGGATCAGTCGACCTGCCTTCATCGCTTCGACGTAGCCACCACTTTGGTATCCCAGGATGCGATCCTCATAGGTCGTACCGGCCAGTCCCGATGCCAGCGATCGCTTCCAGATTCGGGTCAAGTCCAACATCATCTCAAGGAGGCGTTGGGAGTCATAGCCACTTCGCTGTTGCTCGTATTCGATCGCTAGCTCCGATAGTGTTGTCTCGGGGCGCTGGATCGCTTCGACAATCTGCCGGCTGGTGGAAAACGGAATCTGGGTATCGGGATTCGAGGGGACGGGCAGCACGCGACCGATGCTTGCCGACCAGAGGGGTTTTGGGGCGTTGGCGATCCAGCGGTTCAGCACCTCCTCTGGGAGTGGATCGGCCGACTGGATTTGGATCAAAGTGGCATCGCCGTTTTGGTAGATCTGAAGTGTTGTATTCGGTGGAGCATTCGTAGGGGCGGGTCGATCGGTTCTCCACCAGATTTCGTAGCTGCCGCCATCGGTTTCGATGGGAAGCTCGTCCACCGAAAGAACCTGGATCATGCCTCCCCCGGTGGAGATGGCGACTAGGGAATGCTCTCGGTTTTCATTCCACAAGGTGATGCGATAGGTATTGGGGTGGGGATCCCCAACATCGACCGTCGCGAACTGGTGATCGATACCGGCTTGCAGCAGTGCCTTCTGGGAATTGGGAAGTCTGGGGTCATCGGCATCCCAGCCCAGCAAACCGCCGAACAGTCCCATGTCGGAACCTTGACTGGTGTGGGTGGTCGGTAGCGACCCAGCGCGATCCATTTCGATGAGGACTCGTTTGATCTTTCCACCCATGAGATCGCGACAGATTCTACCGATTCGCAGGGCTGCCGCGCAGTGGCTGCTGGAGGGCCCTCGCATGACCGGACCGATCACGTCATTGAAGATCGAGATGTGGGACATTGGGAATCCTTGCCTAGGGGTATTTTTTTGGGCGAGATGCATCGAATGGGGAGGCGGAAGGCCGATCGCTGAAGGCGCAAGAAGCTTCTTTGTACCCGATCGCGACCGGAGGAAAATAAAGGTGTCAGGTACGAATGGCACTGCCGGTTGGAATCAAAGGACTTAGGTCAGGCGGCAGTGATAGGGTTCAGCTTCGCTTGCGAGCGGGGCTTAGTCAACAAGGCAAGTAGCTTCGGCCTGCGCTTGTTGGCCCTTGG
>Ga0315904_10000359_pt1 | contig 71649 bp, 70 predicted proteins | sample LakEriMetagenome_6_FD_203529 | JGI IMG/M metagenome (GOLD analysis project Ga0315904, IMG submission 203529) | Freshwater fungal communities from buoy surface, Lake Erie, Ohio, United States - Buoy 12 MA120 | ecosystem: Environmental > Aquatic > Freshwater > Lake | place: USA: Lake Erie, Ohio...
GTCTTCTTCTCGTACATCGTCGCAAGTATTCCGATGAGATTTAGATCAGGGTTTAGGAAGCTCTTAACCTTCTCAATGTTGCCCTTCAACTCAATAAATCCATGAAGTGCGAAATATTCGCATTGCAGCGGTACGATAACTTCATCGGATGCAACAAGTGCGTTGATCGTTAACTGGCCCATCGTAGGTTGGCAGTCGATCAAGATAACGTCGTAACGATCCTTTAGGCGACCAAGCGCGCGCTTCAAATATTGCTGCCCACCGATCTCAGCACCTAGCGTTGTTTCAGCAGTACCCAAATCGCGGTTAGCAGGAAGAAAATCTAGATTTGCAACAGATGATTTAAGAACGATCTCATCGATATTCGCATCCGGTGTCATCAGCGCGTAATAGACAGTGTTCTCAAGTGGAAGTGCGTGTGCATTTACTCCAAGACCTAGCGATAAACCGCCTTGTGGGTCGAAGTCAACGAGAAGAACGCGACGACCAAGTTCTGCAATGGCAGCACCGAGATTGATAGTTGTAGTTGTCTTACCTACGCCACCCTTTTGATTAAAGATCGAGATTATCTTGGCTGGCTGGCCCTCAACTGGGGCTGGAGGAACACGGAAATTCTGGGGTTCGCGCCCGAGAAGAGTGGCGGTAGTTGCCACATCATCATCAAATGTCGATTTAGCGTTCAAGCGAGAAACCTCTTTCTGTTGGCGCGACTCTACGCTCCATGCGCAGATTTGAGCAAGTAAAGAAGTAAGGTTCGCAGGTGGATATCGAGATAAGGCCTGCAGATATAAGCGCAGCGGATATGAGCGGGGGCTCTGACGTATCGATCGAGAGTTCCCCCTTTAACGTCCACCTCGATAACTTTGATGGCCCCTTTGATCTACTGCTCCAGCTCATCTCGCGCCACAAGATGGATATCACCGAGGTCTCGCTGAGCATTGTTACCGATGAATTCATCTCCTTCATCCGCGCCCTTGAGGCCTCCGGTGAAGGCTGGCGCTTGGACCAGGCCACAGAATTTCTGGTTATCGCTGCGACTCTTCTTGATCTAAAGGCGGCCCGCCTCTTGCCTAGCGGTGAGATCGAGGATGAAGAAGACCTTGCCTTGCTCGAAGCCCGCGACATCCTCTTCGCCCGCCTGCTCCAATACCGCGCCTTCAAGGAGATCGCAGCGACCTTCGCCGCCCGAATAGAAGCATCTGATAAGTCATTTGCCCGCGTCGTAGCCCTCGATCCTGCCCTTTCGGCGCTTCTTCCTGAGGTATTGATCGGGGTAGGAGCACCGCGCTTTGCCGCGATCGCTGAGCGTGTACTCACGCCCAAAACTCCACCTGTCGTAGCAGTAGAACACCTCCATTCCAGCCTGGTGAGCGTGGCTGAGGAGTCCAAGTTGGTTGTAGAGGCTCTTCGCAGGTCCCGCACTTTAAGTTTCCGAAGCCTTTGCTCAGATGCCGACTCGACCTTAGTCATCGTCGCCAGGTTCCTAGCCTTGCTCGACCTTTATCGCCAAGGAGCGCTCCGTTTTGAGCAGGTTATTGCCCTCGGTGAGCTGCAGATCAGTTGGACCGGTTCAGATGAGGGTGAGGTCGCTGCCTCAGATGAGTTCGATATCCCTGTCTCTCTCCTGGATGACGAAGCCAGCGATGAACCAGAGGGCGAATCCCCAAATTTAAGCGTAGTAAATGAGACAGAAGGTGGAGAAAATGTCTAATCCCGAACTCGAGCGTTCTATCGAGGCGATCCTGATGGTCGTTGATGAGCCGGTTACCGAGCTAACCCTGGCCTCAGTTCTAGAACGTACCGTCGACGAGGTCGTTGAAGCGCTCGAACACCTGACCGGTTCGTATGAAGGTCGTGGCTTCTCCCTGAAGGCGATCAACGGTGGATGGCGTTTCTATAGCCACCCAGAATGTTCGGCTGTGGTGGAGAAGTTTGTTCTAGATGGTCAACAGAACCGCCTTACTCAGGCAGCACTGGAGACTCTGGCGGTCATCGCCTATCGCCAGCCGGTATCTCGCGCCCGCGTCTCAGCCATTCGTGGCGTAAACGTCGAAGCGGTAATGAAGACCTTGGTCACCCGTGGTCTGGTCGAGGAAGCAGGGCTAGAGCCTGAAACGGGGGCGATCTTGTATAAGACCACAAGCTACTTCTTGGAAAGACTTGGACTTAACTCACTCGGTGATCTTCCGGCCCTGGCTCCTTATCTGCCAGATCTTGATCGCCTTGATGAGATATTGGAATCACTCACCGACTAAGTCGCGTTTTACGCTCAGACTGGCCCTGCTTTGACCCTTACACCTGCTTTGGCGTAGACTCACGCCTCAAGTTCTCCTTGATGGTTTTGCAATCCGAGACCATCTACTGGGGGAGCGCCCCTAATGACTGTCGAGAATGGATAGCCAAATGGCCGAAATGCGCCTGAACAAAATAATTGCCGACGCTGGAGTTACCAGCCGTCGCGGAGCTGACGAACTAATCATGGATGGTCGAGTAAGCGTGGATGGATTCATCTGTCGTGAGCTCGGAGCCAAGTTTGACCCCCATATGGTAAAAGTCATGGTAGATGGTGAGACAATTAAACGGTCATTGACTAAGTCCTATCTTGTACTTCATAAACCAAAGGGCGTTTTGTCAACGATGTTTGACCCAGAAGGTCGCCCCTCATTAGCAGACTTTATCGACCTACGAAAAGAGCGCCTTTTCCATGTTGGACGCCTAGATAAGGACTCTGAAGGGTTGATCCTGCTGACCAATGACGGGGATTTAACCTTTAGAGCCACCCACCCGTCTTTTGGGCTGGAAAAGACCTACATTATTGAATTTGATGGAAAACTCCCAGTTGGGGCTGAGAAGACCCTTTTGAAGGGGATCGAGCTTGAGGATGGAATTGGCCGAGTTCTCTCATTTAAACAGTTGAGTCCTCAGTGGATCGAGGTCACTATCCATGAAGGTAGGTACCACATCATCCGCCGGCTAATGGAGGCAGTCGATGTCACCGTCCTGCGGCTGATCCGAACCAACTTCGGACCTATCTCCTTGGGAGATACGCCTGAAGGAAGATGGCGAGATCTAAATGCTGGCGAATTAGCAAACCTACAAAAGGCTTTAGATCTTTAAGGTTTTATCTATATTCTGCCTACAAATGTATAAAACCATTTATCTATATTGATGCTCGAGTCATCTTTTTTAACTATTTATCGATATTTATCTAGCAATTCGAGCGACGTTCTTTCTCTAAATAAGGATTTATCGATATTAGTTAAATTTGGTGTTGCATCTTGTAAGAGGATCTCCCTGAAAAGCGCGAGAACGAATATCGTAAAAGCGTTTACTAGATATATCGATAAAACGCGATATATATAACGACCTGTTGAACTTTCTGCGGGTACTATTGGTCAATGTCTACGGTTAGAGCGATACGCGGAGCGGTTCAGGCGCAAGCCAATACCGCCGAGGCGATAGGCGCTGCCACCAAGGAACTTTTGGCGGAGATGCTCCGAGCCAACGCCCTCACCGCCGAAGACTTCATCTCGGTGATCTTCACGGTCAGCCCGGACCTAAATGCGGCTTTCCCAGCAAGTTCGGCCCGTGAGCTTGGATTTACCGATGTCCCGCTCATCTGTGCGCTCGAAATTGGAGTTCCAGGCTCGCTCGAGCGCACCATCCGCATCATGGCTCACGTTGAAAGTGGGCTAAAAAAGTCAGAAATCAACCATATCTACCTAGGCGGAGCGAAGGTTTTACGCCGAGATATAGCTCAGTAGGGCGCTCATCTGATGGCGACAAATGAAGGAAAGGCGTTTAACTCAATCCGGATAATCGGTTCTGGTCTAATCGGAACTTCGATCGGCTTGGCTTTGGCGGCCCGCGGGGTTCAAGTAGAGATGCTTGACCTAGATCAAAAGGCCCAAAATTTAGCCCAAGATCTGATCTCCTCAGATATTGCAGTTGATCCTGAGGTAATTCTCTTTGCAATCCCTGCCAGCACACTCGCTGAGACCTTTGAACGAGAATTTGCACTCAACCCAGGATCTAAATTTATAGATATCGCCAGCGTAAAGACTAAACCTCAAGTTGAAGTATCAAGAATTCAGGGCGGTGCTTCGCGTTTTCTAGCCACGCACCCAATGGCGGGCCGTGAAGTTGGGGGAGCGGCCAGTGCTCGCGCAGATTTATTCGAAGGACGTACCTGGATCTACTGCCCAACTTTTGCAGATGGAGCCCAGGTGGAGTCAGATGTCCTGGAGGCCGGTCTCTGGTTGATCAACTCTTTAGGAGCTACGCCAGTATCGATGTCTGCCTCCCACCATGATTCGGCAGTTGCCTTGGTTTCCCATCTGCCGCAGATCGTCTCCTCACTTTTGGCCACGCAACTTAGAAAAGCCAAGAGCGAAGATTTAGATCTTGCAGGGGCCGGTCTTCGCGATACAACGCGGATCGCCGCATCGGATCCGGGTCTATGGCAAGAAATCATCACCAGCAATGCGCAAGAGATTTTGCCGCTATTGATAAATCTACAAAACGATCTTGGTTCACTGATTAACTCTTTAGATGATCCATCCAAGGTTGGTTCAGTTATCGCCGCGGGCAATGAGGGTCGCTCAAAGATCCCTGGCAAACATGGCGGAAAGGCTCGTGAATACACGCAGTTGCCGGTGGTTATTGAAGATAAGCCAGGACAACTCGCTTCGCTATTTGATGAGTGCGCAAAAGCTGCAGTCAACGTTGAAGATTTAACAATCGAACACTCACCTGGTCAGTTCACGGGTTTAATAACTCTTGCTCTATCGGCTAGTGATGCTGCCATCTTGCAGAAACATCTCGAAGAGTCGGGATGGAACGTTCACGCTCCAAGATAGACTAGTAGTTAGTAACTATCACTATTAATTTTCGTGCAGTACACCGCGCAGGGCAATGATGGGATGTAAGTAGAAATGATCGTTGTAGCCATCGATGGACCAAGCGGTGCGGGAAAGTCCAGCACATCAAAACTTGTTGCACAACGAGCAGGTTGGAATTATTTAGATACTGGCGCTTTGTACCGTGCGGTCGCATGGTTGGCGCTTAGAGAAAAGATCAGCTCTGCGGGAGATATTCTCGCTGCGCTTGGCGATAACACAATTCACTTCATCGCAGATCCGAAAGATCCCAAAGTTTTTGTTGGTGATGTAGATGTCTCAACGGACATTCGAAGTGAAAGAGTTACAGAAAGCGTTAGCGCAATTAGCGCTCTTCCCGAAATTCGCGCCGCACTTTTAACTTTGCAACGACGATTGATAAACAACGCAGAACGCGGGATCGTCGTTGAAGGTCGCGATATCGGAACCGTTGTAGCACCAGAAGCTCCGTTAAAGATTTATCTACAAGCAGATATCGCCGCTCGTGCTGCAAGGCGTTCTAGCGAAATAGCGGCACCGGTTGCCAGCGTCTCAGAATCCTTAAACCAGCGCGATGAAATCGACTCGAATCGCGCAGTTTCACCGCTAGCTAAAGCATCTGATGCGGTTTTAATTGACTCTACAGAACTTGATTTAGAAGAGACGGTAGAACGCGTCTGGGAGTTATTGAAAGAACGTTCGCTGCTTGGTCTGCCAATCGTTGCAATTTTAGGTCGACCGAACGTTGGTAAATCAACTTTGATTAACCGTTTTATCGGACGTCGCGAAGCGATTGTTGAAGATACTCCTGGTGTTACACGCGATCGTGTTCAGTACGAATGCGAATGGGGCGGACGCCGATTTATTATTATGGATACTGGCGGTTGGGAATCAAAGCCTGACGGAATTTCGGTGCAAGTTAGCGCATCTGCAGAACTTGCTATGCAAGAAGCAGATGTACTTGCCTTCGTAGTTGATGCACATGTGGGCGCCCTCGACGAAGATGACATTCTGGTTCAAGAGCTTCGCAAAGTTAAGAAACCTATGGTGCTTATCGCTAATAAAGTCGATAGCGATGTAGATGAGGCTGATGCACACGCGCTTTGGAACCTCGGTCTTGGTGAACCTCGATTTGTATCTGCACTTCATGGTCGTGGCAGCGGAGATCTGCTTGATTACATCGTGCGCGAGATGCCCGAAGTTGGTGGAGCACAAACTCAAGATGGTTATCGCAAAATTGCACTGATTGGTCGACCAAATGTTGGTAAATCAAGTTTATTAAATGCGTTAGCTGGCGAAAACCGTTCCATCGTTGATGATGTCGCCGGAACAACTCGCGATCCAGTAGATGAGTTAATTGAATTCGGGGGATCCATCTGGCGCTTTATCGATACGGCAGGTTTGCGTAAACGCGCCAACCAAGCCAGCGGAACTGACTACTACGCAACGCTTCGCACCCAGAGCGCTCTGGAACGTTGTGAATGTGCGGTAGTTGTTCTAGATGCCTCTCTTCCAATCTCTGAACAAGATCTCCGTGTTATCACCATGGTCGAAGAGGCCGGCAAAGCGATGGTGATCGTCATGAATAAGTGGGATCTCGTCGATGAAGATCGCCGCGATCAGTTAGATAAAGAGATCGATCGCCACCTTGATCAAGTCGAATGGGCCCAGCGAGTAAATGTTGCAGCCAAGACTGGTTGGCACCGCGATCGTTTAGCGCCGGCACTTCGTACCGCTATTGATAGTTGGGAACGTCGCGTTCCAACCGCCAAACTCAACTCGTTCTTGGGCGCCCTCATCGGTGCGACTCCACCTCCAGTTCGTGGCGGTAAGCAACCAAAGATTTACTATGCAACCCAGGCAGGTATCGCACCTCCTAAGTTCGTTATCTTCTCCAGCGGTTGGATCGAGCCCTCTTATCGCCGCTTTATCGAGCGCCGCTTGCGCGAAGAGTTCGGCTTCCCAGGCACGCCAGTTATGGTTGCGATTCGAGTAAAAGAGCGCGATTAATGACGATTATGAAGAGGCTTTCGCTAGTCACCGTTCCTAATGCGCTCACCTTTCTGCGCGCCCTCGGGATTCCACTCTTTATCTACCTGGCACTTGCCCTGGAAGCAGATGGTTGGGCGATTCTCACCCTGGCGATCGGGGGAGCAACCGATTACTTCGATGGCAAGATTGCCCGTGCTTGGGGCCAAGAATCTCGTTTTGGTGAATTAGCGGATCCGGCGATTGATCGTTTATATATCGTTGCAACTCTCATCGTTCTCTACCTGCGCGATGCAATTCCGTTGTGGGTGATCGTTCTTCTAGTTGTACGAGACTTGGTCCTCGCAATCGCAACTTTGGCGCTGACAGCAAAGTCTCTACCTCCGCTTAAGGTTACCTATCTCGGAAAAGCAGCGACCTTCAATCTTCTCTATGCATTTCCATTTCTCTTACTCGCACTAAATTCAAATTGGTATGGAACCCTTGCCTATATCTTCGGTTGGAGCTTTGCGATCTGGGGGATTGCGCTCTACCTCTTCACCGGGGTTACTTATCTCGGCTCTGCGGTTACATCTCTTCGCAAATCGCGATAGTTTTCGCTCATTAATTAACGCTAATTAAGAGGAGTTCTAGTGTCATCTATTCCAGATAACTTGCAATATACAAAAGAGCACGAATGGGTTTTGGCGACAGGAAATACTTTCCGCATGGGAATTACTGATTACGCTCAAGGCGCGCTCGGTGACATCGTCTATGTGCAGTTGCCAAAGGTTGGCGAAACTGTGGTTGCAGATAAAGTTTGTGGTGAAGTTGAATCTACTAAGAGCGTCTCAGAAATTTTCGCTCCAGTTTCAGGAAAGATCGTTGCGATCAACGAAGCGCTCAATAACGCGCCAGAGACGATCAACTCAGATCCTTACGGCGCAGGTTGGCTAGCCGAAATCGAAGTTGCGGCGCCGCCAGCCGGCTTACTCTCTGCCGACGATTACCGTCAAATTACCGCGTAGAAATCAGGCAATCCCCCCGCTTTTTTCCGCTTGATTTTTTCCTTTTCTCACCCTAAGTTCAGCCTCAGGTTGAAGTTGAACCTCAAGGAAAGCCGAGTGAAGTGGGAGTGATATGAATAAACCAGATAGCAACGGCGAACTCACCAGCACCCTCCACCTCGGACTTCGCTCGGTCGTAGATGGTTCCCCAGAGAGCGCTCTTAACGCCCTTCTCTCATCTGCCAGCGATGCTGATCGCTTAGCAATCACCGCAGTCATCGAAGGCCCAGCAGACCGGGCGATGGTCGTTATTCATCGCGGTCCTTCAAAGGGCGCGAGATTTCTGATCGATAGCGGTGAAGTGGCAATCGGTCGATCAGTTGATTCACCGATTTTCCTAGACGATGTAACAGTCTCAAGAAAGCATGCGGTTATTGTTAAAGAAGAGAAGTCATTTAGCATCAAGGATCAAGGAAGCCTAAACGGAACATATCTAAACAATCAGTCGGTTATTAACTCACCCTTGACGACAGGTGATGAGATTCAGATCGGTAAGTTTCATATGCTCTTCGTGGCGCCAAATAAAGGTAAGTAAAAAGAAGTTAAACAGAAGTTAAACAGAAGTAAAAGTTTTTTAGGAATTTATTAACCGCTTAACTAGCAGTAGGGGAGATTAACGTGAGCGTTCCAGCACGCGCGTATTTGAGTATCGGAGAAGTCCTAACGAAGCTCCGTGGAGATTTTCCGGATATAACGATCTCTAAGATCCGTTTCCTTGAATCAGAAGGCTTGATCGAACCCCAGAGAACGCCTTCGGGTTACCGCAAATTCACCGCCGCTGACCTTGATCGCCTCCGCTACGTACTCCTGTTACAGCGCGATCAGTACCTACCGCTTCGCGTAATTAAAGAGAATTTAGAAGCCCTTGATCGTGGACTAGATCCCGCTCCTGCTGGAGGAGTCGCTTCCCCTCGTCCAACTCTTACAACCGTTGACAACGCAGCATCACCTGAATCATTCGGTGCATCTTCTGACCTACGTCTATCTCGCGAAGAGCTGTTGAAGGCGAGCGGTCTTATAGATGATCAATTGGTAGAACTTGAGTCATATGGTTTCATCGCACTACGCGGTCGTCACTACGATGCTGATGCACTAGCCGTTGCTAAGGCAGTTGCCGAAATGGCTGGATTTGGAATCGAAGCGCGCCACCTACGTTCATTCAAATCTGCCGCAGATCGCGAGATCGGCTTGATCGAACAAGTGATCACTCCGATTAACCGCCAGAAGTCTTCGGACTCAAAGGCGCGCGCTGAAGAAGTTCAGAAGCAGATCGCATCGCTCTCAATTCGTTTACATGCCGGGCTAGTTCGCGCCGGTCTTAATCGCCCGCGCCAGTAATTGTTCGGGGCAGGTAAGGCGATCTGATGTTGGTAAATATGGAAGTCGTTGGCGTTCGCATTGAGATGCCCTCCAACCAGCCGATCGTTTTATTAAAAGAGATCGAAGGTTCACGTTTCTTGCCGATCTGGGTTGGAGCTGTTGAAGCAACTGCGATCGCTTTTGCTCAACAAGGTATGGCGGCGCAACGTCCACTGACCCACGACCTCATAGCCAACCTTCTGGAGGTCGCAGATCTAACAATGACCGCAGTTCACATCACCGAATTAAAGGATGGCATCTTCTACGCTGAGATTCAGATCCGCGATAGCCAATCTGCGTTGCTAAAGGTTTCGGCTAGACCATCGGATGCGATCGCGGTCGCACTTCGCACCAAGAGCAATATCTTGGCCGACTCTGACCTTCTGGATCTGGTTGGAATCGATATCCCAGAACGCCTCCTTGAAGTTGAGGGCGTGGAAGATATAACTGGAGCCAAAGAAGGCGCTGCAGCAGATCTCGATCTCGAGCGCTTCCGTGAATTCCTCGATCAGATCAATCCGGAGGACTTTGCAGGGTAGGGGCCAGAAGTCTCACCCTCTACTTGAGGTTTGCCTCGTGTCGGTCGTTGTTTACAGCTCTCTTCGCTCGTAGCCTTAGCCAAGAAGAGATACCCATCCAAGCTTCCCCGAGCAGAATCGAGAATGACGTGACCTCCCCAGTTACGCACGATGGCCAGAATGAAATCGGATACCGCGGTGCAACAGCATGTTCAGCCGCTGGAATTTCTTATCGCCAATTAGATTATTGGGCACGTACCGGTTTGCTTGAACCAAGCGTTCGTACTGCAAGCGGTTCTGGAACAGCTCGTCTCTATGGTTTCCGCGACATTCTTGTATTAAAGATCGTTAAGCGTTTATTGGATGCAGGTGTATCTCTACAAAATATTCGAACTGCTGTAAATCACTTACGCAGTCGTGGAGTTACAGAGCTAGAGAGCATTACCTTGATGAGCGATGGCGCATCAATCTACGAATGCGCGAGCCCTGATGAAATCATCGACTTACTGCAAGGCGGTCAAGGCGTTTTCGGCATCGCAGTGGGTAAGGTTTGGCATGAGGTTGAGGGTTCATTGGCAACGCTGCAAGGCGAATTCAATGGCGAGATAGTTACAACCGGTGGTGAAAGTAACGACGAGCTTTCATTACGTCGAAAGGCGAAAGGCGCCTAAAGGACATATTCTTCCCCAATATGTTCCCAGCTAGATAGTTGGAAACTTAATCGGGGGAGTTGCTTTGACTTTAGAACATGGCGCATTTGTTGATCGCCACATAGGTCCAACTCACGCAAATGAAGTTGCGATGCTTGAGCAGCTTGGTTTCAAATCTCTCGATTCATTTATTTCGGCGGTAGTGCCATCTGCAATTGCGATGAAAGAACCGCTGGAAAAGCATCTGCCTAGTGCGGTCACTGAAGTAGAAGCGATCAAATTACTTCGCGAGATGGCTGCAGAGAATCAAGTCTTCACTTCACTTATCGGCACCGGCTATTACGGAACGGTTACTCCTGCGGTTATTAAGCGAAACGTTTTAGAGAATCCTTCCTGGTACACCGCATATACACCGTACCAACCAGAAATTTCGCAAGGACGCCTAGAAGCGCTCTTTGCTTTTCAAACCGTGGTCTGCGATCTCACCGGCTTAACTATTGCTAACGCATCGATGCTTGATGAAGGTACAGCAGCGGCTGAGGCAATGACCCTTGCGCGACGCAATTTCAAGGGTTCGGATGATGCAGTATTTGTAATCGATTCAGCGCTTCACCCGCAAAGTAAAGCCGTAGTTGTTACTCGCGCTAAGCCACTGGGTATCAAAGTGGTTGAAGTAGATATCAAGAGCAGCGCTGATATTTCTAGTCTCGAATACTTCGGTGTTCTCGTGCAATATCCAAATACTTTCGGCGAGATTAAAGATTATTCAGATTTAGCGGAAGTAATTCATAGTAAAGACGCTTACTTAATTGCAGCGACAGATCTTTTGGCACTTACCTTGTTGAAGGCGCCGGGGGAGTGGGGCGCAGATGTCGCTGTTGGTAGCGCACAACGCTTCGGAGTGCCGATGGGATTTGGCGGACCACATGCTGGTTTCATGTCAGTACGTGCTGGTTTAGAACGTTCTCTTCCTGGTCGCCTAATCGGTCAGAGCGTTGATGTTCATGGCAATCCCGCATTTCGTTTGGCGCTGCAGACTCGCGAACAACATATCCGGCGCGATAAAGCCACGAGCAATATTTGTACCGCTCAAGTTCTTCTTGCGAATATGAGCGCCTTCTACGCTATGTGGCATGGTCCGGCCGGTCTTAAGAAGATCGCTAACCGCGTCCACAGCCTGACACATATCTTTGCAAGTGCACTTACTTCAAAGGGCTTCAATATCGCAAATGAAAGCTACTTTGACACGTTAACAATCAACGTTGATCCAGCCGACAAGTTGATAAAAAGCGCCGAAGAGTTAAAGATCAACTTGCGTAAGATTTCGCAAACCCAGGTTGGCATCTCTTTCGATGAAACAACCACAGTCGATCTCTTAAACCAACTAGCAAAGATCTTTGGTATCTCAATAGATCTGGCAGTGCAGGGGAGTGGTCTTCCAAAGTTCGCGGACAGAGAAAGTTCTTACCTGGCACATCCTGTCTTTAATACCTATCACTCCGAAACTTCGATGATGCGTTACCTGCGCATGCTCTCTGATCGCGACCTTGCGCTTGATCGCACGATGATTCCGCTTGGTTCTTGCACCATGAAGTTAAATGCGGCAACTGAAATGGAAGCGGTTACTTGGCCTGAATTCTCAGCGCTGCACCCATTCTCACCGGCTAACCAGAGCGCAGGATCTCGCCGAATGATTAAAGAGCTCTCTGATTGGTTGGTTGCAATCACGGGGTATGACGCAGTTTCTTTACAACCGAACGCGGGAAGCCAAGGGGAGTTCGCTGGGTTGCTCGCGATCCGCAATTACCATGATTCGCGTGGCGATAACCATCGCACTATCTGCTTGATTCCATCGAGCGCTCACGGCACCAATGCCGCAAGTGCTGTAATGGCTGGAATGCAGGTTGTCGTTGTCTCATGCGATGAACTCGGAAACGTTTCGGTTGCAGATATCAAGGAAAAAATCGTAGAACACGGCGCCAATCTCGCTGCCTTAATGGTTACTTATCCATCTACGCATGGCGTATTCGAGTCTGCGATCGGTGAAATCTGCGAGTTGGTACATACAGCAGGTGGGCAGGTTTACGTTGATGGCGCGAATTTAAATGCACTTGTTGGTCTTGCTCAACCAGGAAAATTTGGCGCAGATGTTTCGCACTTAAATCTCCATAAAACATTCTGTATCCCACATGGTGGTGGGGGACCAGGTGTAGGTCCAGTAATCGCCCGCGCTCACTTGGCACCTTTCTTACCTAATCATCCACTCGATGAGACTGCAGGTCCCGTAACAGGCCCAGGTCCAATTTCGGCTGCGCCATTTGGCTCAGCAAGTATCTTGCCGATCTCTTGGAGTTACATCCGAATGATGGGGGGAGCAGGATTAACCCATGCAACTCAAGTTGCGATCTTGTCCGCTAATTACATGGCGAAGAAGTTAGCGCCGTACTATCCAATTTTGTATACAGGTGAAGGCGGGCTAATCGCTCACGAATGCATCTTGGATCTGCGTGAAATCACCAAGGTCAGTGGTGTGACCGTTGATGACATAGCAAAGCGTTTGATGGATTTTGGTTTCCACGCCCCAACGATGAGCTTCCCAGTTCCTGGTACTTTGATGATCGAACCAACTGAATCTGAAGATGTCCGCGAGATGGATCGCTTTATAAACGCCATGGTTGAAATCCACCGCGAGATTTCTGAGATAACTGTCGGGGCTATAGCCGTTGAAGACTCAGCACTACGCCATGCACCTCATACAGCTGGCGCAGTCGTAGATAGCCAATGGGATCGACGTTATTCACGCGAAATGGGAGCCTTTCCAGCGCCTGCTAGCGGCCTTATAAGCGGTGAATTGATCGGAACTGCCGGTAAGTATTGGCCGAGCGTTGGCCGTATCGATGGCGCTTACGGTGATCGAAATTTGGTCTGCTCATGTGCACCGATCGAGTCTTACGCCTAATTAACGCCTAAGCCTTGTGGGGTAGCGCTAATTTACCTTTACTTAACATAATGTAACTTATCGGCGTTAGGTCTGAGTATGCGTGAGATGCCCCAGCGGGTGGTCTGCAGCAACGCCTCAATAACTATCGCCTGTGACATCTTAGAAACGCCATTGATCCGCTCTACAAAGGTAATTGGAACTTCGATTTCTTTTGCACCAGCAAGATGCGCGGCAAGTGCCATTTCGATTTGGTAGCAATAACCAGTTGCCTGCATATCGCTAAGTTTTAAAGCTTTGAGTAGATCAACGCTGTAAACCCGGAAACCACCAGTTAAGTCATTTAACGGGATTCCAAGGGCCAATTTGGCATATGCAGTGCCTGCTCGCGACAGATATTGACGCCGCTTTGGCCAATTAACAACCGATCCGCCAGGTATCCATCTAGTGCCAAGAACAATCAATTTTCCAGGAGTTATTGCACCAATCATCTTCTCTAAATCGACAACTCGGTGTGATCCATCGGCATCCATTGTTATGACGTGGGTGTAGCTCGAATCAGCGAGAACTTGTACAAATCCGGCGCGATAAGCAGCACCTAATCCGCCTTTACCTGGCCTGTGAAGTATCGATACCCAAGGTAAATTCAAATTATCGACAATATTTGCAGTGCCATCTGGCGAATTATCATCGATAACAATGACATCAAAATTACTCGCTTTATTTACGCGAAAATCAGCGAGCTGATCCAGAAGTTCAACTATTGAAACAGCCTCGTTGTAGGTCGGAATCAGAAGTGCAATCTTAACATTCATCGCAAAACTTTCTTGCGGATTCCGATCGCCAAGATAAGCGAGGTAAAGAGCACCAGAAGGGGAGCCACTCCCCCTAGACGATCAGCCAACGTCTGATAGTTGGAAATCTTTAGATCTCCAGAGATAGAAGTTGAGATGTTTTCAGGCGTCTGTGATTTCACTTGACCATTATTATCGATAAACGCCGAGATACCAATGGTAGAAACGCTGAGAATCTCGCGAGAATGCTCGACCGCACGGATTCTAGTTATCGCTAATTGCTGGGCGCTTTCGGCAGTATTTGCAAAGGTCGCGCTATTTGTTTGAACAATAATTGCACCGGAACTATTCGCGCTCTCGCGAACCAAGCCATCATTGATGATTTCATAGCAAATAATTGGTGCGACTTTATATCCACCAATTTCATGCGATACAAATCTCTGTCCGGGTTTAAAATCGTTAACCGATTTTGCATATGGTGAAACAAATTCAGCTATTGTCCGCAACGGCATGTACTCACCAAAAGGGGTTAAGTAGCGCTTAATGTATGTCGATTCGACAGCTCCCAAGGTGTCATACATGACAGAAGCATTCGCTGGCGAACCTTGCTCGTTAAGAACTACTCCTGCAATCAGTGGGGTATCTATCTCTTGAATCAACGTTTTGATGTCTGCTAGAACTTCAGGATAGTTTCGCGGATCAATGTCGATGGCATTTTCTGGCCAAACAACTGCATCGTATTTTTGCGTCACAAGTTTGCGCGTTGTGTCGCGATGTAGGTAGAAGACGGCTTTCGCCCTCGAATTGAATTCAAGCCCAACTGAGGGCGTATTACCCTGAATCGCTATCAACGAAACATCTTCAGTCGAAGATGGATTGTTGGGCAGGAAGGTAACGATTAGAAAGCTCATTACGATTAGAACGAGCGCCCGAACTTTAAGGCGGGTTAAGGCCAGCGCAGAAAGTAAGGTCGCAAAGCTAAGTAGCAGTACTCCCCCAATTGAAACCAGTGGAAGAAGCGGTGATTCGACTTGGCTGAAGGCGATTCTGGTCCAGGCAAAGCCACCAAATGGAAAACGCGCCCGAAACTCTTCACAGATCAAAAAGGTAAAGAGAACCCAACGCAGCGAATTTGTTTTACGGTAGATCCATCCAACTGGAAGATAGAAAGCGGCTTGCAGCAAAGTGAGCAAGAGCCAAGGTAGTGCGCCGACGTACTTACTACTCCAATGCAGAACTATGCCGTTAAGAATTGCTCCGAAGATAAATGAGGCTAGGACTGGTCTTCTACTCTTCGACAGCCCTCTAAAGAAAAGCGCGTAACCAATGAGCGCGAAATACCAAAGCCCTATCGGCTCAAATGCCGCACTTACGAGTAGCGCGGAAATTAGCAGGATTACCATTTGAGTGCAGTGATCAACCGATCAACGCTTGCGCCAAGTCCGTAGCGTTCCTTGATTTCATAAATCTTTGAAAGATCGGTTGGCTTGGTAGGAATCGAGATATCCAACTTTGGCAAGGCAACATCTCTTGCGCAGTTGACCAAAGTAGGTGCGATCTTTAAATAATCTGCGCCTTCAATTATCTTCTTGGCAAGGGCTGGCTTTAGCGATGGGTGAGCATCGCGAGCTCCTTGCTGGGCTTCATCGACGTCAGCAAAGTTGTTTGCAATCAGCGCTGCGCCTTTTTCGCCAATCCCCTTAACGCCAGGCAGTCCATCTGAAGGATCGCCTCTAAACATTGCAAATAAGGCGTAGCGATCACCGGGAATCGCATACTTACGCGCAATCCATGCTTTATCAACTAGATCGTGCTGGGACAAACCCTTAGCTAAGTAAACAACTTTTACATCGCGTTTATCATCGACTAACTGGAAGAGATCTCGATCTCCAGTAACAATTCGGGTTGGCCCAGGTTCTTTAACTGCAAATGTCGCCATAACATCATCGGCTTCATAGTCATCTACACCGACCATCGGAATTCCGAACTCATCGAGCAGGTCGAGCAAGATTGGAATCTGTGGTGTTAATAAATCTGGCTCTTCTTCGCCTTCACCATCTTCTTCCAGGCGGTTCGCTTTGTAATCAGGGAAAATATCTACTCGCCATGAAGGGCGCCAATCTCCCTCGATACAAGCAACGATTCGATTCGGTGAGTACATGCCAATTAGGCGTGCTGTCATATCGAGGTAGCCGCGTATCGCATTTACCGGTGTTCCATCGGGTGCCAACAAGGTATCGGGCATTCCGTAGTAAGCGCGGTACCAAAGTGAAGCGCTATCAAGGAGCATTAAGGTCATAGGTCATCCACCATATATGAAACAACGCCACGATCTAAACGTTTGATCGCTTCACGACAAACTGGACGCAACTTTTCGCTGGCGCCAGCGATCTGCATTAATAGATCCATTAACTGTTTAGCAGAGCGAACAAAATCGCCGACCGACATATCCGAGCCCTTAAGGACGTTAGTAAGAGAATTACCCTGCGCCCAACGATAAGAGATATAGGCAAAACCGAAGTCTGGTTCTTTCTGGGTCTTAACATCAAACTCGTTCTCGATATCTTCAAGTTTGGCCCATAGTTTGGTGATCTCAACGAGTGCGTTAGAAACGTTCTGATGAGGCATCTTTGGTGCGTACTCATCTCGTGATCTTGATTGAAAGATCATGCATGAGACAACCGATAGAAGTTCCGGCGCAGACAACTCATCGAGAATCCCATTACGAATTGTTTCGGTTAGAAGTAGATCTGATTCTGCGTAAATCTTGGCGAGAATCTTGCCTTGTGGAAGCGGCTTCTCCCCCTCGATATATCCAAGATGGGTCAATACATCACAGATGCGATCAAAGGTCTTAGCGATGACGTGGGTGCGGTTCTCAACTCTTCCGCGTAATCCTTCGGATTCGCGATGTAAGCGCTCTGCACGTTCTGCAAAACGGGCGTGCGTTTCGCGATCGTTACATGAATGGCAGGGATGGGAACGAGTACTGCGGCGCAGGCCATCAATCTCATTCTCCATATGCTGACGCTGGCGATTATCAAAAGTTTTCCGGCCATCACGTTTGGAAAGTAACTTCTCTAACTCTTTTATTTCACTCCGTAATCTGGCATAACTTCCAAAGTCTCCTAGGTGACATTCGGCGCTGGCCATTAACTCAAGTCGCGCGCTCTCATTTTTCTTGATCTGTTTTACCAAGCCAACAACAGCGCGGTCTGCTTGGAATTGCGCAAACGAAGATTCCAAACTTCCGTGGGCTCGCTCTCGACCAAAACGTGCGATTAGATTTATAGCCATGTTGTAGGTCGGAGTAAATGAAGAACGCAGTGGATAAGTTCTAGTTGAAGCCAAGCTTGCCGCCATCGCCGAATCCACCGTTGGCGACCATTGCACAACAGCATTTCCTTCAATATCGATACCGCGTCTACCTGCACGTCCGGTTAACTGGGTGTACTCCCCCGGTGTAATCGGAACGTGCGCTTCACCATTCCACTTACTCAACTTTTCGAGTACTACGGTTCGCGCCGGCATATTGATACCGAGAGCAAGAGTTTCGGTGGCAAATACTGCTTTGACTAAGCCGCGTTGAAAGAGATCTTCGATTGCGTTTTTAAATGAGGGCAGTAAACCGGCGTGATGTGCGGCTATGCCACGTTCAAGAGCGGTAATCCATTCACGATAGCCAAGTACCTCAAGGTCTTCCTCTGGCAAATTAGCGGTGTAGCGCTCAGCAGTCTTTAGAATTTCGGCACGTTCTTCAGTATTGGTTAACTTAATCCCAGCCGCAAGACACTGCTTTACTGCTGCATCGCATCCCATACGAGAGAAGATAAAAGTGATTGCAGGAAGCAAGTTTTCGCGTTGAAGTTTCTCAATAATTTCTGGTCGAGAGAGTCTCGATTCTGATGCTCCCCATTGCTCACGGCGGTGGCGCGGAATCTGTACCTTGCGCATCGCTTCGCGCTCAGCAGCAAGGATTTCGGGGTTCACTTTGCCAGGGCTTGAGAACAAGTCGATCAGATATGAGTTGATCAGAATATGTTGGTATAGCGGGATGGGACGATGTTCACTCAAGATGACATGGGTTTCACCACGTACTTCACCGAGCCATTCACCGAACTCTTCAGCGTTAGAAACCGTTGCAGATAGCGAGATAACTTGAACTGACTCCATCAGATGGATCAAAACTTCTTCCCAAACCGCACCACGGAACTTATCCGCCAGATAATGAACCTCATCCATAACAACCGAACCTAAATTGGTGAGCGTCGAAGAGCCGGCATAGAGCATGTTGCGCAGAACTTCGGTGGTCATAACCAAGATGTCGGCTTCGGAATTTATATTGGTATCACCGGTTAGCAAGCCCACCCGATCTTCACCGAACCGATCTACGAACTCTTGAAATTTCTGATTTGATAGCGCTTTGATCGGCGTTGTGTAGAAACACTTCTTGCCATTGCGCAGTGCAAGAAAGGCCGCGAACTCTCCAACGACAGTCTTTCCGGCTCCGGTTGGAGCAGCTACTAGGACGCCATGTCCACTTTCGACAGCATGGCAGGCCTGAATCTGGAAGTCATCAAATGGAAATTTAGATTCTGCAAGAAATTCTTCGGTTACAGCGTGCTTACTTCGACTCTTTGCAGCGGCGAATTTTTCAGCAGGCGTACTCACGGGGTCCACGATAGTCCAGCACCTGCCATACATTCAGCACGAACTGGCAAACCTCCGATTCGCTCACCATCGGCATACGCAATCGCCGAAGATGAGATGGAGACGCGGGCACTGCGATAAACGCGCACCTGAGGGTGGCCGATATGAGCGCCCTTAAATACCTTTGGAAAGACCTTGATAAATTCAAATTTGCTAACGGGATGCAGAATCATCACATCAAAGAGTCCATCGGTCATCGATGCATCAGGGCAAACTTGCATGCCTCCCCCATAACTCTTGCCATTTGCAACGGCGATAAGCATTGCCTCAACTTGAAGTAACTGGGTATCCAATTCAATTGTGTAAGAAATCGGCGCAAATCTTGGCAACTCCATCGCTATCGCGAAGTTGTACTTCATCGGTCCTTTAGGCCAACTCATGGTGTTGGCTCGCTCGTTTACCACCGAATCAAAACCAGTTGAGAGTATTGCGCCAAACCATTCAGAATCAACCATTCCGAGATCAATTGCCGTCGGATGCGTTGTTGTCACAAAATCTAATTGTTTAGTAATCGACTCAAGGCTCCAGCCCATTGCTCTAACTAGATCATTACCAGTTCCTGCGGGAATGACTGAAAAAGGAATCTTTCTTGGGGCAACTAATTGGATTACGAGATGCGCTAAGCCATCACCACCAACTGCGATCACGCCCTGACATTCTTGGCCTTCGGTTAAGTCAAGAAAGTTAGATAAGTTCTCTTTTAACTTCAACGCGGATGTAGCGGTGATAATGGTGTATTGAAGTCCGTGCTTTGCGAAGTAACCGGCAACTTCTCTACCGAGAATGGCGCCTTTGCCTCCCCCAGATACAGGGTTGATAACGATCGCCCACACGATTTAATCCAGTGGAATTTCTTTTTTTGCTCGTCGCTTGTCATTCCACAGCGCGAATACACCTGAAAGTAAGTACAGAATTATGAGTGGAATTGCCAGAAGAATCATCGATAGCGGATCAGCACTTGGTGAGAACCCTGCAACAAAGAGCACAATGCAGAAGACCCAGATTCTCCACGGCCTGAGAATTGCTACGCCGCTCAAGAAGCCAATCAAGTTAAAGGTAACTAGAAAAACAGGTAGCTCAAAGGCTAAGCCGAAGACCAGAATCGTTCGCATGACGAAATCTAGGTAGTCATCAAATTTAACAAGGTTATTCAGTGCGTCCGGGGTGAATCCAAAGAGCACCTTGATCGCCAGCGGAAGAATTACGTAACCGAGGAAAGTTCCGGCAGCGAAGAATGGAGTTGCGGCGACGAAGAAGAAGACTGAGTTGCGCTTTTCTTTACGGTGAAGCGCTGGCGCAATAAATGCCCAAAGTTGATAAAGCCAAAATGGCGCCGCGATGATTAGCCCCGTTAGTAAGGCGACTTTGATTTGAAGATTTAGCGGACCTAGTACGCCACTGATGTAGAGCGAACCGCACGTATCGGAGCCAGTTCTCTGGGCTAGCGCGAGATCACAGACTGGCTCTGCTAACTTGGCGATAATTTCGTTGTAGAAGAACCAACCAATTAAGGCGGCTAGCAAGATGGCTGAAACCGAGCGAACTATCCGTTTTCTAAACTCGCGCAGATGATCTAGCAATGGCATGCGAGCCGATTTTGCACCAGCCATCATGAGCGTAGGACGCGGGCCTAATTACTTACTGAATTACTTAGTTGATGAATCGTCGTCGTTCTTCTTTTCATCCCCATCGTTCTTCATCTCGCTCTTAAAGATGCGAAGTGATTGACCTAGAGAACGCGCTGAATCAGGCAGGCGCTTTGCACCAAAGAGAACGATAAAGACTAGAAGGACGAGAAGGAGATGACTTGGTTGCGCTAAATTCATAGGTACAAGATATCCCATTTGCGCCAGTATGCGCAGGTAAGCCTAGGACGAGAAGCGATCGTTCTTATAAAGATCCAAGGTAGCCCGCGCCTTTGCGCCTACTGATTTGGCCAGTTCTGCTGGATCTGTGATCTCGGTATTGGCCAAAGTGCTCATAAAGTTTCGCACCAACCAATCTTGGCTAAATGAGGTCACTTCAACCGTGATCCCCTTACCTAAACTCAAGGCCGACGAAGTCGCCATATCGGTCTCTAAACGAAACCTTTCAAAAGTGGTTCGTAAACGAGAATCGATCCTGCATTTGGCGCGAAAAATCTCTTCGCTGTCGTTCTGAGTTTCAGTAACAAAGTCACTGGCATCTAGAAGTTTCGCCTGTTTCACATTATCTAATCGGAAGGTGCGAAATCCCGACGCCACACTGCAGTAGGCAAGCAACACTTCTATTCCTTTATCTTCACCCAGTTCGAGTGGGGTAACAATCCTTGTCGTTATTTGATCCCTAATCAGCGAGTGATACTCAATTTCTAGATTTTTGCGTTCCTTGAGCGCTCTTAAAATAATGGCACGATGGGCGCTATCTACAGTTGGAGTTACCTGGGCGATATCTCCAATCAGCGACTTGATCTTGATTTGAAGTGAGGTGATCGCTACTAAAAGATCTTCACGATCCTTTGAAAGCGACTCCTTGAGAAAATCTAATCCGATTGCAATTACAACTAGCTCTTCCTTAGTCAACAGACGTACCTTCTGAAGAATCTCTGCGTTACGAATCGATACATAACCGGATTCAAAGGAGAGATCTATTAGCTCAAGCGGTGTATATCCAGGAAGACCACACATCCAGAGCGTATTTAGATCATCTAGCAACTCTTCAGAGGTAATCGCAAATTCTTTTGCAAGATCTTTAATCGAGATTCCCTGATGGGTGGTTATAAACGGCACCAGATCAAGGAGACGAGCGGTCTTGGCGATCGGTGAGGTAGTTTGTTTAGCCATAGCGCTTCACCCCAAGTTCCAGTCTCTTTACAGTCTCTTCTCGAAGGCTCTTTGGTTCCAAGACGATTGCATCATCTCCATACCAAAGGACCTCTTCAATAAATCTCTCTTGATCGCGAAAATTCAATTCAACTAGATCCCAACCGGCGATAGCGCTTTGGGTGGAAGAGGGTTTGGAGCGAGAACGAAGCGCAATCGCTCTTCCAGCTCTGAGATAAATAGCAGCTGTACGAACTTCGTCGCCGCTCTTGCTCAGGCTAGATAGATCGAACTCTTTATCTACTTCGAAAGATGCCGGCTTGCCTTCAGGTGCGATATCTCCGGAAATGCGATCTAAACGGAAACTTCTTACACCTAACTTATCAAGATCTAGTCCGTAGAGATACCAATGCCCGTAACGAGAAGTGACTGCATACGGTGCGATCTTGCGATCCTGTTCCGTTAACTCTTCACTGAAGTATTTAAAGGTGATCTTCTGTCGAGATGTAATAGCACTGATTGCAACTTGTAAATTCTTATCTCGAATATTTGCATGCGGTGCGAGATCAGGAATTGATTCGATGTCTGACTCGATGCCAATGGCGTGTAATTTTCTTAGCGCTGTAAGCGCAGATCCATCTAACGCTGCTCCTCGCCATGCTTCTGCGGCTAGAGAAAGAAGTGAGATTTCTTGGCTACTGACTGCACCTAGTTGGAATTGGTAACTATCCGGCTTGATTCGATAGCCAGCCTCATCTTCAAAGAGTGGGTCGAAAGAACCAACTTCGATCTCAATTCCGAGATTTCTGAGATCATCTTTATCTCGCTCGAACATCCGCTCTTTACTTTCAGCAGTTCCTTCATACCCATCGACAGTTCGAAAGATTTCAGATTTCGTTATATATCTCTTGGTAGCCAATAGCGCGATTGTTAAATTTACTAAACGCTCAGTCTTCCGCGACACCGTAAGACCCTTTCGCAGGACGACGACGTCGTGCAAGAACTTCAACACCTGGCGCCATTCGGCGTGAGAAGATCAAGAACCCAGTGTGACCGATCATTCTCTGCTGCGGACGAACTGCTAAACCCTCATGGTGCCAACCACGAACCATGCTCTCAAAACTTTCTGGCTCAGTGAAGTGACCATCATCTTTTAGTGCCTCCGCTGTAGCCGAAAGCTGTGTTGTTGTTGCGACATAGGCCATAAAGACTCCCCCAGGGCGCAAAACTTTCGCTGCCATCTCGACGCACTCCCATGGAGCAAGCATGTCCAGGATCACGCGATCAAATTGGTGGTCAAACTCTTGTTCCTGGACTGAACCAATTGCAAGTGACCAGTTTGCAGGTCGACCGCCAAAGTAATTTTCAATATTGGAAGTTGCGTTCGCGGCAAACTCTTCGCGTCGTTCGACAGAGTGCACGGAGCCTGTTGGGCCAACCGCGCGCAAAAGCGAGAGCGTCAAGGCACCGCTTCCAACACCAGCTTCAAGTACCCGAGCGCCGGGAAAAATATCGGCAAAGCCAACAATTAGCGCGGCATCTTTAGGATAAACAATCGTCGCACCACGTGGCATAGATAGAACGTAATCAGTGAGCAATGGAATAAATGCGGTGAACTTTAACCCTGCACTGGTGCTAACGACTGAACCTTCAGGAAGGCCAATCAAATCGTCATGAACGATCCAACCTTTATGCGTATGCCACTCTTTTCCAGGAGTGATCGTGATGCTGTAAATCTTTCCCTTTTGATCGGTGAATTGCACTCGATCGCCAGCGACAAAACGTCCGCGATTGGCGCCTAGATCGGCGTTATTCTCATTAAGGCTAGACACGGGAGCATCTTAGGCGCAAAGCGCGCACGAACGGGTATCTTCCTTCATTATGAGCCAATTGAGACTTTCGCCTAGCCGTATAAGCGACTTTAATAATTGTCCACAGCTCTATAAATATCGCACGATCGACCTGTTGCCTGAACCACCAAGCATTGATGCCGAACGTGGAACGCTGATTCATACCGTTCTGGAGGATCTCTTTGAAGTTCCTGCATCCGATCGAACAATCTCTAACGCAGCACAAATGTTGCCCGAGAAGTGGCAGGCGCAGATTGAAGAAAAGCCTGCCATAAAAGAGTTAGTTCTAGATTCTGACGCTTGGTTTAAGCGCGCGGAAGAGTTGCTTGGAAACTATTTCTCTCTAGAGAATCCGACACTCTTTGAGCCAACGTACCGAGAACTGCACCTAGAGATGGATCTATCCCCCGAACTTTATCTACACGGTTACGTCGATCGTTTAGATGTTGCTCCAACCGGTGAAGTTCGCATCGTTGATTATAAAACCGGAAAATCTCCAAAACCAGGTTGGGAAGATAAAGCCTTCTTTCAACTACGCGTCTATGCCCTTTTGTATTGGAAGAATCACGGCGTAATTCCAAAGTTGTTGCAGTTGATTTATATGGGCGATGCCCGATTGATCAAAAGTACGCCCACCGAGAAAGATCTAATTAAGACCGAACAAATACTCTTTGATGTCGCCGCCGATATCTTGCGCGCTATTGAGCGAAATGAATTTCGGCCACGACCTACAAAGCTATGCGACTGGTGCTTCTTTAAGGCTATCTGCCCAGCTCACGTTGGTTAACTTCTGACCACTTCTCTAAATCTGCAAAAGTTATATCCTCAAATGAGGCGATCACTTTTAACCGAGGCTGTTCCTGAATTTCGACATAGTGTGGGACCGCAACGACGAACGCTCCACTTGCGACAGCTGCCGTTATGCCGGTTGGTGAATCTTCAAAGATAAGTGATTGCTCGATATCGACACCTAGAAGTTTGGCTGCATGTAGATAAGGATCAGGAAAAGGTTTAGTTCGTTCGATATCACCAGCCCCTACTGTTACATCAAAATATTTCTCACTCATACCGCGAAGAACGCCATCTACGATCGGGCGTGGGCTGGCTGAAACTAGACCTTGTTTCGTCCCCATAGCGTTAATCGCTTTAGATATTGCGAGTGCACCTGGCATTAGAGGTACTTTCTTTGAAAGTCGATTCGTCATCTCGGCGATGATCATCGTCTCTAGTTCAGTTGGAGATTTACGCTCCTCAAGACAGCTAGACATGTACTCCGCGACGCGACGTAATGGTCCGCCAAGACAGTACAACTGATCTTCCGGTTTCCATTCATAACCGTTCTCACGCATCATCTGCGTTTCGGCTTCATGCCACTGTGGCTCGGAATCTAGAAAGAGTCCGTCCATATCAAAGAAGATTGCTTGGAAACTCAATTTGCGTTGAAGTATTTCGCCTCAGGATGATGCACGATAATTGCAGATGTACTTTGTTCGGGATGCAACTGGAACTCTTCAGATAGCTCGACACCAATACGTCCTGGCTCTAGCAACTCACACAACTCAACTTGTTGTTCAATGTTTGGACAGGCTGGATAGCCAAATGAGTATCTTGATCCGCGATAGCCCTGATCGAGAATCCCTTGTAGATCAGGAGCATCGTCGCCGCGAACATGGAATTCTTCACGGACTCTGGCATGCCAATGCTCAGCTAACGCTTCAGTCAATTGCACTGATAATCCGTGAAGCTCCAAATATTCACGATAGTTATTTGCGGCAAAGAGTTCATTGGCCGCTTTACTAATCTCGCTGCCCATCGTTACAACATGGAAAGCGACGACATCGGTCTTGCCTGAATCTTTGGCGGCAAAGAAATCACTCAAACAGAGTCTGCGATCGCGTGATTGACGTGGGAATGAGAAGCGCGTTCGCTCTTTACCTTTATCAGGACCTTCGTGATGCAAGATGACTAGATCATTGCCATCGCTGACGCATGGGAAGTAACCGTAGACAACTGCGGCATTAAGCCAACCCTTAGATTGAACTTGGTTGAGTAGCGCGCGAAGACGTGGGCGACCTTCATTCTCAACCATCGTTTCATACTCACCACGTGCGCCCTTTAAGCCCCACTGTCCAACGAATAGAGCCCGCTCATCAAGCATTTCAACATAATCCGCTAAAGGAACGCCCTTAATGATTCGAGAACCAAAGAATGGCGCGGCTGGAATATCGATATCAATAGCGACATCGCTTCGCTTGGTATCAATTACTAAATCTTCATCTTTTTTCGGGCGCAGTGGAACCTTGCGTTCTCTTAGCCCCGGCAAGGCGGCCCCTGGAACTCCTCGCTTAACCGCCATGATCGAATCCATCAAACGAAGGCCTTCAAATGCATCCCGTGCATAACGAACTTCTCCGGGGAACATCCCAGCAAGATCTTGCTCTACGAAGGCGCGAGTCAACGCTGCTCCCCCAAGTACAACTGGCCATTTTTCAGCAAGCCCTCGGTTAGTTAACTCTTCAAGATTCTCTTTCATGATCACCGTTGATTTAACGAGCAATCCGCTCATACCAATCGCATCAACATTTGCTTCTTGTGCAGCATCAATAATCTGATTAATTGTCTGCTTAATTCCGATATTTACAACGGTGTATCCATTGTTACTCAAGATGATATCTACCAAGTTCTTTCCGATATCGTGAACATCACCTTTAACCGTTGCCAGCAGCATGGTGCCGCGACCTTCATCATCGGTCTTCTCCATATGTGGCTCAAGATAAGCAACTGCCGTCTTCATAACTTCAGCACTCTGAAGTACGAAGGGAAGCTGCATCTCGCCTTTACCGAAGAGCTCACCTACCACCTTCATGCCCTCAAGTAGATAGTCATTAATAATCGTTAGCGGTTTAATGCCTTCAGCCATTGCGGTATCAAGATCATCGCTGAGGCCAACTTTTTCACCATCAATGATGCGGCGTTGTAGTCGTTCAGTCAGCGGCAACGCTGCAAGTTCCGAGGCTCGAACATTTCGGGATGCCGCTAGTTCAACGCCTTCAAAGAGTTGTAAGAACTCGGTTAGCGGGTCATAGATACATGTCTCACCGTCGTACTTGCGGCGGTCATAAACTAAATCGAGGGCTACTTCCTTTTGTCTCTCTTCAATGCGCGTTAGAGGCGTGATCTTTGAAGGGTGAACGATTGCTGAATCAAGTCCTGCTGCCACACATTCGTGCAAAAATACCGAGTTGAGAACAACGCGCGCAGCTGGATTTAAACCAAATGAAACATTAGATACGCCCAGAGTTGTTTGAACATCTGGATACTCAGCCTTGAGCTGACGAATCGCCTCCAGCGTTTCGATACCGTCGCGGCGAGTTTCCTCTTGGCCCGTTGCGATAGGAAAAGTCAGTGCATCGATCAAGATATCGCCGGTCTTCATCTGCCAATTGGTAGTTAGATCTTCAATAAGTCGGCGCGCAACCCGTAACTTCCATTCTGCGGTACGGGCTTGACCTTCTTCATCGATAGTAAGTGCAACAACCGATGCACCATGTTCTTTGACTAACGGCATGATTCGCGCAAAGCGTGATGTTGGACCATCGCCATCTTCGTAGTTAACAGAGTTGATAACGCAGCGACCACCGAGCGCTTCGAGCCCTGCTTTGATCACATTAGGTTCGGTCGAATCAAGAACAATCGGCAAAGTAGACGCAGTAGCAAAACGTGATGCGATCTCGTACATATCTTTAGCGCCCTCGCGGCCAACGTAATCAACCGAAAGATCGAGCATGTGCGCACCGTCACGGATCTGATCGCGGGCGATTTCTACGCACTTCTCCCAATCTTCGGCGACAAGTGCATCGCGAAAGGCGCGAGACCCGTTTGCATTGGTCTTCTCGCCAATCGCTAAATAAGTATTGTCTTGGCGAAATGGAACGTATTGGTAAAGGGATGAAGCACCCGGATCAAGCGCTGCTCCACGGTTTTTAAATGGCTTGCTCGACATTTTCTCGACAACTGCCGCGAGGTGCTCCGGCGTAGTTCCACAGCAACCACCAATTAGGCCGATGCCATAATCGCCAACAAATGTTTCGAGCGCATCGGCTAACTCTTTCGGGCCGAGAGGATACTCAGCGCCCTTTGCTCCGAGTATTGGTAGCCCAGCATTTGGCATCACTGAAATGGCACAGTTTGCAAATTTTGATAGGTAACGCAGGTGCTCAGACATTTCTGCAGGACCAGTCGCGCAGTTCAGCCCAATTAAATCGATCTCTAGTGGCTCCAGCGCATTTAGCGCTGCACCAATTTCAGAGCCCAGCAACATAGTGCCAGTTGTTTCAACAGTTACCTGAGCAATTAAAACAACATCGAAATCGACTTCCTCGATCGCTTTGCGACATCCATTTACTGCGGCTTTAGCCTGCAACAAATCTTGAGTTGTTTCAACTAAGAGCGCATCTGACTTTGCATCAAGCAGACCCTTTGCTGCTGTGTAATAAGCTTCTTTTAACTTCTGATAAGTGGTATGTCCGAGCGAAGGTAACTTCGTCCCGGGTCCAAGTGAACCAAGCACGAAACGTGGCTTGTCTTTCGTGCTTGCGGCATCTGCTGCCTCACGAGCGATCTTGCCACCGGCAAAAGCCAGTTCATAAATTCGATCTTCAATTCCGTACTCGGCTAAATTCGCCCAGTTCGCGCCAAAGGTATTGGTTTCAATTGCATCAACGCCGACGGCCAAATACCTATCGTGTACTCCGCGCACAATGTCTGGCCGCGAGACGTTAAGAATCTCATTGCAACCTTCATGGCCTTGGAAATCCTCAAGCGTCGGATCAGCTTCTTGCAACATCGTGCCCATCGCCCCATCGGCAATAACCGTGCGCGATGCCAGGGCTTGGCGGAGTAATCCCGCGGGTCTCTGGCGATTAGGGCTCGTCACTTGGCAGAGGTTACCGTAAGGTGCTCAATGTGGAGATTCATAAGATACCTGCGCTGCGCTCACCAATCATGGTTATCGCATTCTCTGGTTGGAACGATGCTGCAGAAGCGGCAACTGGAGCCGTATCTCATCTCTTAGGTATCTGGAGTGAAATCGCCGATGTAGATAATCCAAAGGCGACCGATCTGATTCCAGAACTAATCGCGGATGTCGATTCTGAAGATTATTACGATTTCCAAGTAAATCGACCAATGATCGAAATAGATGGCTCCCTTGTGCGATCTCTAATATGGCCAGGGACTCAAGTATTTGGTCTTTCTACACCGCAGTTTGCCAACGACTTTGTAATTGTTCGTGGCGTTGAACCTTCCATGAAATGGCGCACATTTACGCATCAACTATTGGATCTTGCCGATGATCTAGAAGTATCAACGATTATTACCTTAGGTTCAATGCTCGCTGATGCGCCACATAGTCGCCCAATAACTGTTACTGGATCTGGTGCGCACCCTGATATTGCAAAGCGTTTAGGAATTGAAGTAAGCCGTTACGAAGGCCCGACCGGAATTCTTGGTGTCATCCAAGATGCCTGTCTGAGACGTGCAATCGATGCGATTTCACTTTGGGCTGCGGTGCCTCACTATGCGAGTAGCTCACCATCGCCGAAGGCAACCCTCGCATTGATAAACGCTTTAGAGGATTTTCTAGAAATCGAATTCCCATTGGGTGAGTTAAATGATCACGCCCAAGAATGGGAGAAGGAAGTTGATGAGTTAACGCAGGAAGATAGTGAGATCGGAGATTATGTTAAAGCGCTAGAAGAGAGCAAAGATAGCGCCGCCTTCTCTGATGTCTCTGGCGATGAGATTGCCCGTGAACTGGAGAAATTCTTAAGACGGCAAGAAGGAAGTTAGAAAGCAATACCGAGCAAGGTATCAATCGCGCGCGACAGTTCTCCCGGGCTTCCGCCAATTTTTCCAGCGTCGGTAGCCGCCAGCCAATTTCGCAGAGCTTTGATAGCCCTTGGAGTATCTAGATCATCTGCCAAGGCGGCAATAATCTCGTTTATAGTTGAATCAGTTGGTGCAACTTCCATACGCGAGAGCGCAATACGTAGTTGCTCCATAAACTCCTCGGCGTTAACTAGATCGGTATCCGTCCACATATGGTCGCTGCGATAGTGATGGCTTAACAAAGCTAAGCGTATCGCCATTGCGTCGCGACCTTCTTTGAGCAAATTAGAAACCAAAACTAAGTTCCCCTTCGATTTACTCATCTTTTCGCCATCAAGTCCGATCATTCCGGCGTGAACATAATGCGTTGCAAACTCACGTCCGTTGATCATCATTGATTGTGCAGCAGACATTTCGTGATGCGGGAAAATAAGATCGCTTCCGCCGCCTTGAATATCTATCGAAGTCTCATCGACTGCTGAAATATCTAAATAATTGAGGGCAATTGCGCAGCATTCGATATGCCATCCTGGACGACCAGCACCGTATTCGCTTTCCCAACCGGGTTCATTAGGACGTTGTGCGAGCCATAGAAGAGCGTCAAGTGGATCTTTCTTGCCAGGCTTTAACGGATCTCCCCCACGTTGCGCGAATATTTCAAGCATTTCACTGTCAGATAAATTTGAACGGCGTCCAAAGGATGAATCACTTCTAACTTCAAAGTAAAGGTCCTGATCGACCTTATAGACCGTACCTTTTTCTTGGAGAGTCTTAATCGCGCTTATAACTTCTGGAATCGCTTCAACTGCTCCGATGTAATGAGCCGGTGGAATCACATGCAGAGCGACCATATCCGACATAAAGAGCTCAATCTGTGAATGTGCCAGATCTTTCCAATCGATGCCATCGCGGGCGGCTCGTTCAAGAAGTGGATCATCGATATCGGTTATGTTCTCTACGAAATTAACTTGTGCACCGGTTGCTCGGAGATAACGGTTCACTAGATCAAAGGTTAAGTAAGTATTGGCATGGCCAAGATGCGTTGCATCGTAAGGGGTGATTCCACAGACATAGATTCGATAGGTCTTCTTGCGAGCAAGTGGCTTAACTGAACTGGTTGCTGTGTCGTGAAGTGAGAGATTCGCTAAAGGAAAGCGCGCATCAAGTGGCGGGATATAGAGATCTGACCAGGCCTTCATGCGCTCATCCTAGAACGGTGGCCATGGAACCGCTGGCCAATCTGGGTTGGGTTCCGGAAAACACTTCTGTGCCAGTGCTCTATCGATTCGATCTACGGTTGCGTTCAACTCTTCCTCTTCAATAAGTCCTAGTACAACATCTCGTTTCTCAGTTGCAATTAACATCTTTGCTAACTGCAATATTTCCAATTCATCGCTTGAAAATGGCTGCTTCGCCCACTGCCAAAGAACTGTGCGCAACTTATCTTCCTCGTGAAAGGTAACTCCATGATCGCATCCATAGACCGCACCTTCTGGTGTGGGTATTAAATGGCCGATCTTTCGATCTGTATTGTTTGTGATTAGATCAAGCAGCGCAATCTTGCGAAGTTCGGGGTTATCTTCTTTGAAGAACTCCATTAGATCAACGCTCTCATCAATATCTATCCAGAGTTGAACCATGCCGGTTCCGTACGGTCCATCGCGTAGAACTGTCGGTGGCACAAGATGTAAACCCAACCAGTGGCTTATTAGAAATGTGAGATATTCACGATTAGCTAAGGTGCCATCAGGGAAATCCCATAACGGACGTTCGCCTGCAATTGGCTTGTAGATACAAGTTAAAGTTCTTTCCTTAACTTCGCATGATGCGTACAAGGTTGCATTCGATGCATCAACCAGGCGTCCAGTAACCGAAAGATCTCCGTGGCTCAGATCTCGTAGATACTCTTCTATTTCCTGCGCGCTCAAACTGCTCATCTTCGGTATCCATTAGCGCGCGGGCAGAGATGGCCACTTGGATCAATAGGGCCACCACAGAACGGGCAAGGTGCACGACCGGCGCCAACGACAGCGATCGCACGTTTTGCAAAACTTTCTGCGTAACCTAATGGGATTAAGACGCGCAAGATATCTTGGCTATTCGATAACTCCATCAACAACTCTTCATCCTCAGGAGATTGGCTATCGGCGATCGCTTGGAGATCAATCTCAATCATCTTGCGATCAGAAAGATAGGCCAGACCGATAACTCCGACGCGAAACTCTTCAACTATTGGCGTCTCTAAAGGTTGATCATCTCGTTCAACGCGTTCAAATACAGTCAAAGGTTCCGAAGATCTCACTTCTCGTAAAATCTGCTGAGTTCGTTCAGCTAAAGCAGCAACCTGGGCCTTCTCTAACGAAACCGAAATCAATCGAGATCCGTTTCGCGCTTGAAGAAAGAAGGTGCGCTCCCCCGGAACGCCTACGGTTCCTGCTACAAAACGATCGGCGGGATCGAAGAGAAAGATCTGTCCGCTCATCCTTTGCCTTTACGCCCAGATCCCCCACCAAGCAGCGCTGTAACACCCTTCTTCTTGAAACTATCTTCCTTCAGGAAGGCCGAGATTGGAGCGGTGGTGCTGTTCAAAGTTAGAACGCGGTAATCAACGCCGTTGAAATCCAGAACCGTTAACGAAGCAGGATCGATAACGATTTTCTGGAAGTGATCTAAATGCGTACCTAAAACGCTCGCTACGATTGATTTGATTACATCGCCATGGCTTACCAGAAGCTTCGCACCTTTACCTGGAGTATTTGCTGCGCTATTTAGCGCGCGCATCGCTCGCGCTTGAACATCTAGCAGTCCTTCGCCGCCAGGAAAGTACATCGCGCTGGGAGTGTTCTGCACAACCTTCCAGGCTTTATCTCTTGAAAGTATTGCGAGCTTTCGCCCAGTCCATTTACCGTAATCCACTTCAACGAGATCACTCTCGACTTCAACGATCGGCTTGGCTTCACGGCTCTTCGATAATTGCGCAAGTAAAGGCTCGATAGTTTGAGCACAGCGTTCCATCGGACTAACTCTAATTAGCGAGAAATTAATCTCTTTCAATCGCTTTGCAACATCTTGCGATTCTTTACGACCGCGGTCTGAGAGATCTACACCCGGTGCTCTTCCAGCAAGGATCGCTTTGGCGTTGGCCAATGAATGTGCATGGCGTAACAAAACTATCCGTGTCATGTTAGAAGGTTATCCGCAAAATTCATTTGCGTCTTGCTAGGGTGGCCGCCATGGAACTTCGTCGTGCGGGGAGATCAGGGCTCTCCCTTTCTCGCCTTGCCTTAGGCACGATGACCTGGGGACGAGATACCGATACTCATGAAGCCGCCGATCAAGCGCGCGCTTTCATTGATGCTGGCGGAAACTATTTTGACTCAGCCAGTCACTACGGCGATGGAGATGCAGAGCGGGTAATCGGCGGGCTTATCGGAACCCTTTTCAAACGAGAAGATGTTGTCATCTCTACCAAAGCCGGGTCTTCCTATATCGACGGCGCACTAGTTACAGATAATTCGCGTACCTCCTTGATGAGTTCACTAGATAAATCACTAATTCGCTTGGGAACAAACTATGTAGATATCTGGATGATCCAGAGTTGGGATACCGCTGCGCAATTAGAAGATGCGCTCTCAGCACTTGATTGGGCATACACATCGGGTCGCGCACGTTATGTGGGAATATCAAACTTTAACGGCTGGCAGAGCGCACGAGCCATTTCTTTGCAAGAAGCAAATAGCAGCAAGGCTCCTATCGCCGTTATGCAGAATGAATTTTCACTTCTTAATCGAAAGGTAGAAGAGGATTCGCTGCAATGTTCTCGCAATCTTGAGACCGGTTTTATCGCATGGTCTCCTTTAGGTCGCGGTGTTCTAACCGGTAAATATCGCAACGGAATTCCAGCCGATTCTCGCGCTGCTACTCCGCACTTTGCGCCCTTTATTGAACCTTACTTAAATGATCGATCGCGTCGCATCGTTGAAGCGGTCTCAGTTGCAGCGCAAGGACTCGGTTATTCACCGCTAGAAGTTGCCTTAGCTTGGGTCCGAGATTTTCCTGGCGTTATCAGTTCGGTAGTCGGTGCGCGCACCGCCGCACAATTGCAGGGAATCTTAGCGAGCGAAGAGATTGAACTGCCGGAAGTTGTACGTAACGCTTTAAACGAAGTATCAGCAACTCTCTAAAAAGTCGTTAAGTACTCGTACTCCAAAGCGCAGTCCATCAAGCGGAACTCGTTCATCTACGCCATGGAATAGCGACATAAAGTCGAGATCTGCTGGCAGGCGCAGTGGGGAAAAGCCGTAACCAACAATTCCGATTTCAGAGAGCGCTTTATTATCGGTGCCACCGCTCATCAGATAAGGAACTGGAATTCCCTCTGGGTCGTGAGCGAGAATCGCCGACTTCATCGCATCAACCAGCGGCGCATCGAAATCTACTTCCAAGGCAATATCGTGTGAAATAGTCTCGATCAAAATATCAGGACCAACAATCGCTCTAACGGTCTCATTTAGCTCTGCTTCATAACCTGGTAAGAAACGACCATCAATGACCGCACTTGCCATACCTGGAATCACATTCGCTTTATAGCCGGCTTCTAACATCGTTGGATTTGCAGTGTTCTGCAACGTCGCTCCAATCATCCGCGCGGTTGAACCAATCTCCTTCAAAAGTGGCCGTAGATCTTTCTCGTCATAGGCTTTTCCAGTCACGCGAGCAACTTCTTTAAATAAATCTTTTACCGTCTTGGTGTAACGCTGTGGCCACTCGTAGCGACCAATTTTGGCGACTGCTTCAGTTAGCGCTGTTAAAGCATTCTCATCATTCATCATCGATCCATGGCCAGCGCGACCCTGGGCAGTTAATTTCATCCAATGAATACCCTTTTGTGCCGCTTCAATAAAGTAGAGGCGCTTGCCATCGGCCACGGTTACCGAAAATCCACCGACCTCTGATATCGCTTCAGAGCAACCAGCAAATACTTCAGGGTGATTTGCAGTCATCCAGCGCGAACCAAAGGTCATCCCTGCTTCTTCATCTGCGAAGAAGGCGAGAACGATGTCACGTTCTGGAACATAACCGCGAAATGCCCAATCGCGCACGATGGCCAAGATCATCGCATCGACATTCTTCATATCAACTGCGCCACGACCCCAGATACATCCATCTTTAATCTCACCCGCGAAAGGATCGACTGACCAGTCAGCAGCGTTAGCCGGCACGACATCGATATGTCCGTGGACAACGAGACCTGGTTTATCTGGGTTGCTCCCTTTAATTCGTGCGATTACGTTGCATCGCTTGGGCGCGGATTCATAAATTTTCGCTTCGATTCCGACTTCCGCGAGTGAGGCAACAATGTAGTTAGCAACCGCTTCTTCGTCGCCGCGTCCTTCACCAAAGTTCACACTAGGAATTCGGATTAAATCTTGGCAGATACGAATTGCTTCATCTTCAAAATTTCTTATCTCGCTCATGCCGTCATTCTCCCCCACAATCGCTCGAAAAAGGACCTGCTTTTGCGTGGTTGCTTGAGCGTTGCTATCGTTTGCAGCGCACTGGTCCGGGTGGCGGAATTGGCAGACGCGCTAGCTTGAGGTGTTAGTGCCCGCAAGGGCTTGAGGGTTCAACTCCCTTCCCGGACACGTTTAATGTGGTGGAATTGGATCGTTATGAAGTTAGCAGACGCCCTCTCCCTGATAAGAGATATTCCAGACTATCCAAAGCCTGGCATCCTCTTTAAAGATATAACGCCGCTACTGGCCGATCCATCTGCTTACTCGACCGTAATCAAAGCCTTCGCATCTCAGATCGACGACGTAGATGTAATAGCTGGCATTGAAGCTCGTGGTTTTATCTTTGCCGCAGCGATTGCCTTAGAGAAGAACGCGGGTTTTGTGCCCTTTAGAAAGAGCGGCAAGCTTCCCTTCGAAACTATCGGCGCTAAATACGGTCTTGAGTACGGCGAGGATGAGATCGAAGTTCACGTTGATGCCTTCGCCAACGGAAAATCAGTGGTGATTGTTGACGATGTCCTCGCCACCGGCGGAACAATCGCTGCCGCACTCGAACTCGCTGAACGCAGCGGTGCGGTCGTTAAATCAGTCCACGTGCTCTTTGAAATTTCTGGACTAGGTGGCCGAGAACTAATCGCCAAGCGCTTTCCCAAGATCGAGATTAAATCGTTGGTAATTTCTTGAGTTCTAAAGTTCGCATCCACCAGATCCAGGCGCTTCGTGCCATTGCGGCAACACTGGTAGTTCTCTTCCATGCCAAGCTAGCACCAGGTGGTTTTATCGGAGTAGATATCTTCTATGTGATCTCGGGATATCTAATAACTGGCATCATCGTTAAAGAAATAACACTAAGTGGCGCCTTTAACTACCGAAACTTCTTTTTGCGGCGCGCCAAGCGCTTACTGCCTGCGTCTATTAGCGTTCTAATACTTACCGCTATCGCCGCCTGGCTCTTTCTTCCACCGACGATTCGATCATCTCTGGGTCAGGATATCTTCGCCGCTTCAATCTATATTTCCAACTACCTTTTTGCTTGGTGGCAGAACGATTATCAGAATCTAAATGCGACACCATCGCCAGTAATTCACTACTGGTCGCTCGCCGTAGAGGAGCAGTTCTATCTTCTCTGGCCACTGATAATTTTCACACTCTGGAAGATTGGTCGCCAACGCGTAGTCTTTCGCGGCGTTCTCGGTATCACCATCCTCTCTTTTCTATTCTCGCTCTTCCTAACTAACGCAGCACCGATCTGGGCTTTCTACAGTCTTCCAACTCGGGCATGGGAACTCGGCGTTGGTGCGCTCTTAATATTCATTCCGAATGTTCGTCTTGAGAAGAGATCAGTCAGTAGAACGATAATTGTTTGGTTATCTGCGCTAACACTTCTCTACGGAGTGGTGCGCTTCAGCGATAACACGCCCTTCCCAGGTACTGCAGCTCTTTATCCAATTTTCGCCACTGCGCTACTGATTGCGCTTATACGTTCGTGGCCACCGATTCTTAATGATTTTTCACGCCTGCGCTTTGTTCAATGGTTAGGTGAGATTTCCTATCCGTTCTATCTCTGGCATTGGCCGCTACTCGTTATTCCAAGTACTCGCTTTGGACGACCTCTGACTTTAATAGAGAGATTTCTACTAATCGCACTCACCGCGTTGGCGGCGGATTTAACCCACCGCTTTATCGAGAAACCATTCTCGAAAAAACGGTTAACTAATCAGCAGACCACTAGATTTGCAATTGCAGCGACTCTTTCGGGGATTCTGGTGGCAAGTGGAATTCTTCTCACAACTAAGGATGACATTTCACTTCCGAATGGTCGATCCGTGTCACTAGCGGCGGTTATGCAGAAACCCAAGATTTATGACGATGGATGTCATGCTAACTATGGAAACAAAAACTCTGCAGAATGTCTATATGGAGATGTTAATTCCAAGCGCAAGATCGTTCTCTACGGTGATTCACATGCAGCGCAATGGTTTCCGGCGCTTGAAAAGATCGCCATCGATGAAGGCTTCGCTCTAATAAGTTTTACCAAGTCTGCATGTCCAGCCGTCGAGGTAGATCGAGTCAACTCGGGAGCCTTTAAAAACTCTGACTGCAACGCTTGGCGAGCGAACTCAATAAAACGAATCAAGGAGTTGAACCCTGAAGTCGTGATTATGAGTTCATTTCAGCATTTTTCCTATCCGCAACGCTATTCATCTCGCGATGCTTGGTGGTTTGAGGGACAACGTTCTCTCTATACAAAGGTCTTAAATAGCGCGCCGAAGTTAATCTACATTTCAGATACTCCAAAACCTCAGCGTGATATCCCTAGTTGCTTAGCGACCGCAAAAGCGGACGAGTGTGACGCAAATGAGAAATCAGATCCACGCGTTGCCGGCGGCTTCGTTTCCTTAGATCCAACGCCTTGGCTGTGCGCAGATTCTTGCCCGGCAATTGTCGATGGGATCGTTGCCTATCGCGACGCCTCACACATAAGCGTTGATATGAGTGCGGCGCTCTCCGATGATCTCCGTGAATTCTTGAGGAGTAATGGCATCATATGAAGTCACTCTCGCCAATTTCCTTAATTAGATGCAAAGATGCACCCCGTGGCTGAACTCATTTATTACTGCGGAACTATGGATAGTGGTAAATCCACGCTTGCGCTGCAGACCGCCCACAACCACAAGAGCCGCGGACGTTCCGGTTTAATCTTCACTAGTAAAGATCGCGCCGGTTCTGGAGTTATCTCATCTCGTCTAGGTTTACAGAGCGCAGCAATTGAAGTTGATCCCGATCTCGATCTTCACAAATTGGTTGTAGAACGTCTCTCTCTTGGAGATCGCATTGATTACATAATCTGCGATGAAGCCCAGTTCTATCAAGCTGAGCAGATCGAACAACTTGCCAAGATCGTTGATGGTTTAGGCATAGATGTTTTCGCCTTCGGAATCTTGGCTGATTTCCGTACCAAGCTTTTTCCAGGTTCAGCACGTTTGGTAGAACTCGCTGATCGAGTAAACACATTACAAGTCGAAGCTCTATGCTGGTGTGGATCAAGAGCCACACACAATGCGAGAACACTCGGTGGAGTAATGGTCACCGAAGGTGAACAAGTAGTTGTGGGAGATGTTGCACCGGGTGCAGAAGTTGCCTACGAAGTCTTGTGCCGACGCCACCATATGCGGCGCGTAACCGCGCGGGCATCTCGAGCAGGACATACCTCACCGCTACCTCTACCATTTACAGAAACTGAATAATCCAAACCGCTAATAAGAACGGACATAGGGAGATAGAAATGAAAGTACGTGGATATGCAGCAATGAGCGCTAAGGCCCCGCTTGCTCCCTGGGAATTCGAACGTCGCGATCTTGGAGCGCACGATGTTGCCCTAGATATTAAATATTCAGGTATCTGTCACTCAGATATCCACCAGGCGCGCGAAGAGTGGGGCCCAGCAATTTTCCCTATGGTTCCGGGCCACGAAATCGCAGGCGTTGTCTCTAGCATCGGCTCTGCAGTAACCAAATTTAAAGTTGGCGATTTAATCGGGGTCGGCGTATTCGTAGACTCATGTCGCGTATGCGAGCCTTGCAAGAATGGCACGCAGCAATACTGCATCGAAGGAATGACCGGAACTTATAACCAACTAGAACGAGATGGAAAGACTCCTGCAATGGGCGGCTATGCAAATATAATGGTTATTAATGAAGATTACGCGGTAAATATTCCGGCAAATCTTTCGCTCGATGGCGTGGCTCCACTGCTCTGTGCAGGAATCACTTTGTACTCACCAATTAAATATTGGAAGGCTGGTCCTGGTAAGAAAGTTGCAGTGATGGGTCTGGGCGGACTTGGTCACATGGGAGTGAAGTTTGCTGCTGCGTTGGGCGCTGAAGTAACAGTCTTCTCGCATTCTCCATCTAAGGAAGCAGATGCAAAAGCCATGGGCGCGCATCACTTCGTTTCAACAAAATCTGAGGGTTTCCATAACAAGTACAGCAAGCACTTTGACTTAATATTGAACACAGTCAGCGCCGAACTAGATATCAACATATATCTCTCGATGCTCGGCGTCGATGGAACGCTGGTAGTTATTGGACTTCCGGGAAAGCCGTACTCGGTGGAAGCTGGATCATTACTTCCTGCACGCCGATCACTATCTGGATCAATGATCGGTGGCATCCCCGAGATGCAAGAGATGCTTGATTTCTGCGGAAAACATAACATTGTTAGCGATGTTGAAGTTATTAAGGCTGATTACATCAATGAAGCCTACGAACGAACTGTCGCGAGCGATGTTAAATATCGCTTCGTAATTGACGCAACTACTTTTTAGCCCAGCTTTTAAAGGAAATTGTTAAGGACAAGAACAAAGATTGGCGCAATGAAAAGCGCCGGAAGTAAGTTGCCCACAGCAATATCTTTGATTTTGAGTAGTCGCAGACCGATGCAGATCAGCATCACTCCCCCTGTGACTGTCATTGCATCAACTTGATAACCCTCAAGGATGCTGCCAAGTCCCAATCCGATAATTGTCCAGAATCCCTGGTAGATACCCACCGGAATAGCAGAGACCGCAACTCCCCAACCTAAACTTGCTGCGAAGGCAATCGCAGCGAAAAAGTCGAGACTTGATTTAAGAAGCAGTTGATCAATACCGGTCGACATGCCATCGCTAATCGAGCCAAGAATCGCTAGCGGTCCTATTGCAAATAACAACGCTGCTGAAACGAATCCTTCTATGAAGGTGCTCTCTTTATGCGCACCGAATTTAACTCGAAGTTTTTCTCCCAATCCTTCGAGCCGAGACTCGAGAGAGAGGGCTGAACCTATTCCGCCGCCAATTAATAGAGATCCTAAAATGGCTAAAAGCGTCCAACCCTTCGGAATTGAATTAATGTAACGATCACTCCACATTGGGGCTAGCGCGCTAACTGCGCCGAGAATTGTTATGAGGCCGAGTACTTCTGTAATCAATAGCCTTGTACGAGCCAGCATTCGAGTTCCTACTAGAACACCGATAGCAGCTCCCCCGATAATTGTGGTGATGTTAATCAAGGTGCCTAGGCCTACGAACATTCTGTAAGGATACGGCCTTTAAAGTCATTTAATTGCGTTAAACTCTCGAAATGAGTTTTATGAATCGGTTCTCTGCATTCCTCAAACCGCATAAAACCGTACCAATAACCCCTTGGCGCGCGAATTCTCGTTGGGATCTCTCAATTTCTCGCGTCGCAATTCTCTTCTTTGGGCTAGCTATCTTTGGTTTAGGTGATGCGCTAGTAGTTCAATCAAATCTAGGAAATGCACCTTGGACTGTATTTGCGCAAGGACTTAGTTTAAAGACTGGACTTTCACTTGGCTGGGCAACTTTCGTTACCGGTTGCTTTGTTCTGCTCATCTGGATTCCACTTCGTGAGCGACCTGGATTTGGAACGCTCGCCAATATCGTGATTATCTCTGCTGCTATCGAGTTTGGCGTTTCCGTATTTCCACTACAAGAAACGCTAATCGGTGGACTTGCCTCCGCTCTAATTGGTATCGCGCTAGTTGGTCTAGGTTCTGCTCTCTATATAACTTGCGGCCTTGGCCCTGGCCCTCGCGACGGCGCAATGACCGGCATTCACCAACGCACTGGCGTTCGCGTAGGACGAGTCCGCATGGGAATTGAAGTGACTGTCCTGATTGTTGGAGCGCTCCTAGGCGGTCAACTCGGGCTGGGTACCGCCCTATTTGCCCTCTTAATCGGCCAATCTGTCGCTATTTCTTTCGGCATAGTCGCGCGTCTAACCTCAAAGTAACCGCTCTTTTAGGTTTAAATCATCTTATCCCTCGGTCTGTGAGCCGTCATTTCACACGGGGTCGCAAACACCCCCGTTAACAAAATTAGAAAGGTTCGTCATGCTCGATAGCTATTTCAAAATATCGGAACGTGGCTCCACTGTAGCTCGGGAAGTTCGCGGTGGCATCGTCACCTTCTTCACGATGGCATACATAGTCGCACTAAATCCACTAATCATCGGTCTTGCAAAAGATGCTGATGGAAAATATATCGGTGGCGGAGATGCACCTAATCTCGCACTCGTAGCGGCAATGACCGCTTTGATGGCAGGAGTTCTAACGATCCTTATGGGTCTGGTTGGAAATTATCCGCTCGCACTGGCTACAGGCTTAGGCCTAAACACCTTCGTTGCAGTCGGAATTGCATCCCAAATGACTTGGGCAGATGCCATGGGCCTTGTTGTAATTGAAGGCATCATCATCACCATCTTGGTACTTACTGGATTTAGAACCGCGGTATTTAAAGCGGTTCCTGCGCAATTAAAAATTGCCATCTCAGTAGGTATTGGTCTCTTTATCGCACTTATCGGTCTGGTTGACGCTGGATTCGTTCGTCGCACAGGCGCCGGACCCGTTCCAGTAACTCTTGGCGATGGTGGAACGCTAGTTGGCTGGCCAGTAATCATCTTCGCACTCGGACTATTCCTGACTATCGCTCTTATGGTTAAGAAGGTCAAGGGCGCAATTCTTATCGGAATCATCGTTGCAACTATTGCAGCGGTCATCGTTGAGACAACGCTTAAGATTGGGCCGCTATTTAACGGCGCAACCGGTGAAGTAAATCCAAAGGGTTGGAACCTAAACGTTCCTGCGGTACCTGAAAAGATCGCCGCTACCCCAGATTTCAGCCTCTTTGGAGATTTCAATCTCCTTGGCTCATTTGATCGCCTTCCTTTGGTCACAGTTATCCTCTTGATCTTCACCTTGTTGCTCTCAGACTTCTTCGACACTGTCGGAACAGTTACAGCGATTGGACACGAGGCTGGGCTGATCGATAAAGATGGAAACGTTCCAAATAACGATCGTATTCTTCTCGTCGACTCACTAGCTGCTGTTGCAGGTGGCGCTGGAAGCATCTCTTCAAATACCAGCTACATTGAATCTGCATCTGGCGTTGGAGAAGGTGCGCGCACTGGTCTTGCATCTGTTGTAACAGGAGCCTGCTTCCTACTTACAACATTCCTGGCTCCACTAGTTGCGATCATTCCTTACGAGGCTGCAACTCCTGCGCTCATCATCGTTGGTTTCTTGATGATGACTCAGATCAAAGCTATTGATTGGGAAGATTACGGAATCGCAATTCCAGCGTTTCTAACAATCATCTTGATGCCATTTACCTACAACATCTCTGTTGGTATCGGCGCTGGCTTTGTAACTCACGTGGTGATTCGCTACATCCAAGGTCGTCGCAAGGAAGTACATCCACTACTTCTCTTGGTCTCTGGCCTCTTTATGATCTACTTCTTATCTTCACCAATCAATACTTGGGTTGGTTAAGTAAGGATTTAGTTAATAGAAAACCCCCGGTCTTTAAGATCGGGGGTTTTCTTCTTTAAAGTCGCCAGTCGATTGGAGCGTGGCTTTTAGTGGCCAAAATTTGATTAGCCCTACTAAATGGTTTCGAGCCGAAGAATCCGCGGTAGGCCGATAGCGGACTGGGATGAACGGATGAAATGCAATCTGATTTATGAAAGTAGTGCTCGACCTCTTGCGCGTTAGCGCCCCAAAGAATTGCAACGACTCCTTGTTGGGCGAGAATAGAAACAACTTGATCCGTAAATTCTCTCCAACCTAGATCTTTATGTGAATTGCTCTCGCCCTCTGCGCACGTCAGGCTTCGATTTAAAAGAATAACTCCCCGTTTGCACCAAGGAGATAGATCTCCAGAGGTTGGATGAGACACACCTAAGTCATCAACCAGCTCGCGATAAATGTTTTTTAGTGAAGCGGGCAACTTTCCGTCACTTCGCGCCGTTGAGAAAGCAAGACCCATCGCATCAACCGCACCCGGGTAAGGATCTTGACCAAGAATTAAAACTCTTGCCTGTGCCGGATCAAAACTTAAAGACTTCATAACATCTTTATGTGCCGGCAGATAGGCGTCTGCCTGAAGTTTACTTTCAATCTCATCTAGGAGATTTAGTGCGCCCGTGAGCAGCTCGCGCCAGCCGGGATGTAACTGATCCTTAAAACTAGTCATCTACTTCTAGCGAAAAAGCGTGAACCATCTGTTGTTACATCGATACTGATTCCGAATACAGCGCTCATATGCTCTGATGTAATTACTTCTGCGATCGGGCCTGAGATCGCAATGACGCCATCTTTAATGATCAGCGCATGCGTCGTTCCCGCTGGAATCTCTTCAATGTGGTGTGTAACGATGATGCTAGACGGCGCCAACGGATCTAATGAGAACTCTGAGAAGCGGCGTAACAGATCCTCGCGACCACCGAGATCAAGACCGGCAGTAGGTTCGTCTAGAAGGAGAAGCTCGGGATCGGCCATCAATGCGCGGGCGATCTGTACTCTCTTCTTTTCTCCATCACTAAGTGTGTAATAACGTCGATCAGCGAACTCGCGAACTCCGAAGGTCGTTAATAGCGCCACTGCTCGAGACTCATCCCAGAGATCATAAACTTCGTTCCATCTACCAATCACCGCATATGCGGCAGTCAAGACAACATCACGAACGAACTCATCATCAGGAATATCTTCAGCAAGTAACGATGCACAGATTCCAATACGGGTTCGCAGTTCCGAGAGATCTACCTTCCCCATCTGCTTATCGAGTATTGAAACCGTTCCAGAAGTTGGAAAGATGCGCGTGGCTAAGATATTGAGCAGTGTGGATTTACCGGCGCCGTTTGGACCGAGAATGACCCAGCGCTCTCCACTTTGAATACGAAAATCTATCGGTCCGAGAATACGTTTATCGCCACGTGTAACGCTCACCCCTTGCATTGCAAGGACAACTTGGCTCGGTGTGGCGTTCATAGATGAAAAAGATAGCGGTAAAGGGGATGAATCACTTGCAATTGCGCCATGCGCTGATGTGATTCACGATAATCTTCTCCATTATGGAGTCAAAAAACGGTGTTTCAGAGCAACAATTCACCGGCCTTATCTTGGTCTCCGGCGTTGATAGCCCTGGAATAACAGAAGCGCTCTTCGAAGCGCTCTCTCCATTCGCCGTAACAATCCTCGATATTCAGCAAGTCGTCATCCGTGGTCGCTTGATTTTGACGGTTTTAATCTCGCTTTCACCCCCGCATGCTAAATCTATTGAGGCAGACCTTGAAGAGTGCGCCACCAAGCTGGGTGTAGATATCGCAACTGCATTTGAAAGCAGCGACCAGAAGACAATTGCGCCTAAGAAATCTTTACTTCACGTGGTTGTCCTTTCACAATCACTAAAGCCTGCTGCCATAAATGCCATCGCCGCAGTTATCTCCGAAGATGGTGGAAATATTGAACGGATCAACCGCACCGCGAGTTATCCCGTTACAGCTATTGAGTTGACGGTATCTGGCGCTGATTTAGCGACGCTACGAAGCGCTCTTGCGACAACTGGTAGCGAACTCGGAGTTGATATCGCAGTCTCCCCCGGTGGTCTCATGCGTTTTGCTACCAAGTTGGTAGTAATGGATGTTGATTCAACGCTGATTAAACAAGAAGTGATTGAACTTCTCGGTGCCAAGGCGGGCGTGCAGAGTGAGATTGCGAAGATCACCGAAGCGGCTATGAGAGGCGAACTCGATTTTGAGGCGAGTCTTCGAGCACGCGTTGCTTTATTGAATGGTCTTCCTGCCAGTGTTTTAGAAGAGGTTCAATCTGAAATTACTTTGACTCCGGGTGCGCGCACGTTGGTTAGAACTTTGAAGAAGCTCGGGCACCATATCGCTCTGGTTTCTGGTGGCTTTGAACCCGTAATTGCTCCTTTGGCCGCTGAATTAGGTATCGACCATATGCGTGCAAATAATCTTGAGATTGCAGATGGGAAGTTAACCGGAGAACTTGTTGGTCCAGTTATCGATCGAGCAGGGAAAGCTACCGCTCTTCGCGATTTCGCTGCAGAACATAACGTTGATTTAGATCAAACAATTGCAATCGGTGATGGTGCAAATGATCTAGATATGATCGCTATTGCAGGTATGGGAATTGCATTTAATGCCAAACCTGCCGTTAAGGCCGCTGCCGACAGTTCCGTGTCAGCTCCATATCTAGACTCTGTTCTCTACCTAATGGGAATCTCTCGCGAAGAGGTTGAAGAGGCTTAATTTAAAGTCGGCAGGCGTGAATATCAGTTACCAAAATGCCTCGTGCGCCTAGTGACCAGAGTTCATCCATCAAACGATTTGTATCTTTTCGAAGCACCATCGCGCGTACCGCTACCCAATCCTCTTTTTGTAGAGGTGAGATTGTTGGAGATTCGAGTCCAGGTGTAATTGCACACGCTTTATCGACGCTCACCTTCGGAATGTCGTAATCGAGAAGAACGTACTCTCGTGCAGTTACGACTCCTTGTAGGCGCCGCTGCAGAACTTCTAAACCAGCCGGTACAGCAGCGCCGCTGCGCGTAATAAGAACGGCTTCACTAACCAAGATCGGATCACCGAATATGGCAAGCCCAGCCTGGCGAAGAGTGTTTCCGGTACTCACAACATCTGCGATTACATCAGCAACGCCAAGACGAACGCTACTTTCGACTGCTCCATCTAAGCGAACAACCTCGGCCTTGATTGATTTCTGAGAAAGGTAGTTTTGAACTAACCCTGGATAAGCCGTGGCGATTCGCTTGCCCGCTAGATCTGAGAGAGCGAGTTTTTCGGCAGCAGGTCCTGCAAATCTAAATGTTGAACCACCAAAACCAAGTGATAGAACCTCAGTTGCGGCGGCTCCAGAATCTATAAGTAAATCTCGTCCAGTTACGCCAGCTTCTAGCTCACCAGAGCCAACGTATAAAGCAATATCACGCGGACGAAGATAGTAGAACTCAACACTATTTTCGGGATCAATTAAGACCAGATCTCGAGAGTCACTGCGCTGTCGGTATCCTGCCTCTTTGAAAATTTCTATTGAGGCGTCAGCCAGGGAACCCTTGTTTGGAATTGCGATCTTTAACATTTACTACCTATCTCTAGAGAAACTTGTATACATCTGAAGGCTGTAACCCGCGCGCTAACATCAAAACTTGGAGATGGTAGATTAATTGGCTGATCTCCTCGGCCAACGCTTCGTCACTCTCGTGCTCTGCAGCAAGCCAGACTTCGCCCGCCTCTTCGAGAATCTTCTTTCCGATTGAGTGAACTCCCGCATCGATCGCAGCAACTGTTCCTGAACCTGGTTCGCGGATCGCCAATTTAGCGGTGAGCTCATCAAATAGTTGATCGAAAGATTTCATTCTCAGAGTTTACTAGACGGTGTTTGCGCGATGACGGAGCATTTCAACCATGACCGCAGGTTCTGGAGAGTTAAAGACCGCAGATCCGGCAACAAAGGTATCTGCGCCCGCCTCACGTGCGATAGCGATGGTCTCGATCGAGATTCCACCATCTACTTGCAGCCAGATTGGACGATCGCCTATCGACTTACGGGTTAGGCGAACCTTCTCCATCATCTCTGACATGAACTTCTGGCCACCAAATCCTGGTTCTACCGTCATGATCAAAAACATATCTACTAGATCAGAGAATTCTAAATAGCCTTCGATAGGAGTTCCGGGTTTTACTGCAAGGCCAGCTCTTGCGCCATGTGATCTTATTCCTCGCAACGTCTTATTGATATCAACCGCAGCTTCTGCGTGGATTGTGACGCTACCCGAACCGGCAATTGCATATTCAATAGCTAGGGTGTCAACGTCTTCAACCATTAAGTGAGCGTCAATGGGGGTTGGTGACGCAGTAATGATTGCCTGCGCTTCTGCTAAATTCCATGTTTGGTTAGGAACAAAGCGATTATCCATAATGTCTAGATGAATGAGGTCTGAAACTTCGGCGATCTTTACAATCTCGCTAACGATATTATCTCGATCGGCGCTGAGAACGCTTGGCGTAATTCGAATATGTTGATCGCTCATAGAAATACCTTATTTGCCTTTCTTGCGAAATACCGCCATGAACATGGAATCGCTCTGATGGCGATGGGTCCATAGCGAAAGGGACTTACCGCGCATCGCACTGTTAAGTCCTTCTGGAAGAAACGGAGCCAGATCGATCTGTTCTAACTCAGGATGGGCCTTCAAAATGTCGGCAACCGCTACTGTGGTTTCGGCAAAGTGGGGCGAGCAAGTTGCATAGGCAAAGAGGCCACCATCTGCCAACACCGATACTGCACTATCGGATAACTCGCGTTGCAGCGCTGTTAACGCACGTAGATCAGTAACAGTTCTGCGCCAACGAACTTCGGGACGGCGACGTAGCGCGCCGAGTCCTGTGCAAGGAACATCGGCAAGAATCGCATCGAAGAGTTCACCGTGTGACGCGATTTCTCGTCCATCGCCCACCCAAACTCTCGCGCCTCCAACTACTTGTCTAACTAACTCTGCTCTTGGTTGGCTAACTTCATTTGCCGTAAATTCTTTCCCATTTTCTTGCGCGATTGAAGAAAGAAGCGCCGCTTTTCCGCCAGGGCCGGCACATAGATCCAACCAGCGTTGTGACGAGGCTGCAGCGTTGGAGAAGACTTGCGCAACAAGTTGCGAGCCTTCATCCTGCACGCCAGCCCTTCTGCGTCGTACCGGCTCTAAAGCATTCGGAATTCCATCGAATTTAATTCCATATTGTGAATACTCAGTAGGAACTCCGCCGAGATCGACCAACTCTTCTTGCGACGAACGCCCTGGCCACCAAACTAGAGTCGGTGATGCGGGAATATTGTTGGCCATTAACGCTGATTCAACTTCAGAGAAATCCTTTAAGAGATCAAAGTAGGCTGAAACTATCCATTCTGGGTGCGAATGGATGATCGCTAAACGTTCAACGTCATCCTTGATCTGATTTACCGGCTCCATCCACTGATCTAGCGTTTGTGCGCTCATCTTGCGTAGCATCGCATTAACGAAGGAAGCCTTCGACTCCCCCAACACTTTTCGGGCTAGTTCAACTGTCTCAGATACTGCTGCGTGCGTGGCTACTCGCATCTCAAAGAGTTGGTGTGCGCCAAGACGGATTACATCAACGATGCCGTTGTCTACTTCGTTCCATGGTCTATCTGAAATCTGCGCGGCGATGTAATCATGGCGACCTTGCATGCGTAGAGTTCCGTAGAGAAGCTCTGTTGCAAAGCCTTTATCTCGCTGCTCAAATTTAGAATCAGTTAACGCACTTGGAAGCAATAAATTTGAATATCCCCCGCGCTGGTTGACCTCTTGCAAGATATCGAAGACTAATAAGCGAATTGGGTCCGGTTTAGGCGTCTTAAAGGTATTGCGGCGAGCCGGTGTCGCCTTATCGCTCATATAAATCGCTCGTGTTGCTCGATACGGGCACCATTGATCCAAGAGATAGCATCCATGCTCGCCTTACCTGCCGGCTTAACTTTCAAGATTTGTAACGAGCCTTGAGGGGTAGAGACAAACAACTCTTTTCCAACCAAGAGGATTTCTCCAGGTTGCCCCGTTTTCTCATCACTAACATCGGCAGATTCAATTTTGAGCGCTTCGTCGCGGAAAGTAGTCCATGCTCCAGGCGCCGGATAGAAAGCACGAATCTTTCGCTCAATAGCCAATGATGGATCTTGCCAATTGATACGGCCTTCATCCTTCGATAACTTGTCGGCGCGTGATGCATCTTCTACGGATTGGATAACAGGAGCTTCGTTGGCTTCTATTGCGCTGATCGCATCCAAAACAACCGGCGCCCCTACTTTCGCAAGATCTTGCAAAAGAGATTTAGTAGTTGCTTGGTGCGGCATCGCTATCTCTTTTTTGCGATAAACCGGGCCAGTGTCCATGCCCTTATCTAGTTTGAATACAGTGACCCCAGTGATTTGATCACCGGCTTCAATAGCGCGTTGCACTGGAGCCGCGCCTCGCCACTTTGGCAGAAGAGAGAAATGGAGATTAATAAAACCATGCTTAGGTAAATTCAGAATCTCCTCTCTTATGATCACGCCGAAACCAATAGTGATTACTAGATCAATATCTGTCACCGCTAGTTTGAGTTCTTCCTGGTCGACTGGTTTGCGAACACTGATTCCACGATCTTTTGCCCATATCGCTACTGGAGATTCCTTTAGCGAAAGCCCACGACCTGCTGGCCTGTCAGGCTGTGTGATAACTGAGACAAGGTCGTGATCGCTCTCTAAGAGAGCTTCAAGAGTGGGTAGAGCTACTTCTGGTGTTGCGGCAACTGCGATCTGCACTAAATACTCTTCCCGAACATATTATGTGGTGAAGTTTTAATGACTGGGTTACTACCGCCATCTAAAGCGGTGCCGAACCATTCTGATTCGCGAATCTCCTTCATCGCCAATTTACGATCTTGAGCAGATAGGCGATCGATAAACACGATTCCATCTAAATGATCGGTTTCGTGCTGAAGTGCGCGAGCCAATAACTCTGTACCCTCAACGGTAATTGGTTCGCCATACATATTAAATCCCTTTGCGACTGCGCGAAAAGCGCGCGGAGTTTCATAACTCAACGCTGGGAAAGATAGGCAACCTTCTTCGCCATCTTGAAGCTCCGCGCTCAAATCAAGCGTCGGATTTATGAGATGCCCGATCGCTTCATCGACATCCCAGACAAATACTCTTAGCGGAACGCCAATTTGTGGTGCCGCTAGTCCAGCGCCGGGCGCTTCCAGCATGGTGTCCGTTAAATCTTCAACCAGGGTTCGGAGCTCTTTATCAAAGTCGATAACCGCAGCTGCCGGCGTGGTCAGCACTGGATCGCCAAAGAGACGGATCGGTTGAATAGACATGTGAGAAGTCTATCTCAGTGCGGAAATAAACAAGTTACCCGCCTCTGATACTGGAACTCAAGAGAGTGAATATGGGTCGATTCGCACTTGTATCGCCTCTTTCTTGGCTATAGCGCGATGCTTCACAAACTCACCAACGAATTGCGTTAGGTGCGAAAAATCATTTAGTGAAGCAGTCAAAATAATTCTCGCCTTATCTCCGCCTCGAATCGAAGGCCCTAGAATTTTTGTTGAGGCAGGGATACGAGAATCAAGAAGCGCCTTCTTAAATCCATCTGCGACCGCGCTTGCTTCACGCGTTACTAAATCGATGGTTAGCGATCTTGTAAACGGAGGAAGGTCCAGCGATTCGAGATCTGCTAGTTCGCGTTTATACATGTGAGCCGGATTCCAACTAGCTAGCGCAGCGCTGATTGGGTGGCTGGTATCGATAGCAACGAGTACCGAACCTCCGGCTTTTACTTGTCCTGCTGCCTCAAAAAAAGCTTCTCGGGATCTTTCCTGACCACGTAGATCGGAGTAAGAAAAGAATGAACCACCCTCTAGTAGTACGACTGCTGCATAACCACCTTCGCAGGTTGGGGCCATACCCTGAGTTGAAATTACTAGCGAATTTTTGCCGGTTATCTCTTTGACCGGTGTATCGGCATCGGAGTTAATCACCTGGAAACCTGGAAACGCTCTTCCAATTTCCTCAGCATGACGGATTGCACCTCTGCCAAGCAAAACCAACTTGTCCTCGTTGCACCATTTGCATTTCCACGTCGAAAAGGTCGTTGAACAATGTACGCAGGCAGGTGGAGCGCTCTGGCTCGAGCGTGAAAGTTTTCCGCCACAAGAACAGATCGCTAAATTGCGACACTTCTTGCACATCAGAGCGCTGGCATAACCTTTCTTGGGAACGAGAAAGAGAACTGATCCGGACTTTAGCGCGCTGCGGATTGGAGAAAAGATCCGCTCCGGTAACAACTCTGAATTACCTTGCGGAAAAATTGATACCTGCAGACGCGCTTTTTTACTTAAGAATTTCACCGAACCGGATTCGATGGCCCGAGCCATTTCAAGTGACGGTGAATAGCCAACGAAGTAAAGGTTTAGCTCCTCTTCACTCTGACGCAGAAGGGCGACATCTCGCACATTCCATCCAGGGTGGCGCGGTTCATAATGGCTCTGTGAATTTTCACGGTAGATAATCAGCGTAGTTAAATCGGGCGGCGTTAAGTAGATCGCACTTCGGGTACCGATAATGATCTGGTTGGAACTAGTAATCGCAGTAAGGTAATTTTCATATCGCTGAGTGCGAGATAACGATGAAGTTAAAATTAGCGCATCGGGCAATTCGATCTTAAGAAGTTCTAATTCGCGGTCTTCTGGAACGACTATTAATACAGTTCCCTTTGCTTGAGCCTTCACTGCAAACTCACTTAAGCGCTTTAAAGGATCTTCGTGAGGAGCTAGATGGAGATAGGTCACCTCCCCCTGCGCTTTCTTGACCAAGCCTTGAGCCTTTGAACTTCTAGCCTCGATAGCAAAGGCTTTATCAACGCTAGCCACGCGCGCCGGAATTGCGCTCTTAATGAGATCGTATGGATTACAAATCCATCGTTTAGCGATTAAGGAAATCAGGTTGATAAGGGTCGGAGTCGCAACTAACTCCTCTGATATTACTGATGAGATGAATTTTAAGTTAGTGATCTCGCTCTTATCTGTGCGCTCCAAAACCAGCGCCTCTACATCACGTCCCGCAAATGGCACACCGATGCGGATTCCAGGGTGCACCGAATTCGTTAGCCGCTCGGGAACTAAGTAATCGTAGGTGCCATCTAAATGGCTAACGGAAGTATCCACCCACACCTTTACGAAGGCGGCTTGCTCGGCTTGAGCGCTATCTACTCGCTTTGCTGCTTCTCGCTTCAAGCGAAGTGGACGCGCCGTAGCCACGGCGTTACTTCTCTTTAGTTAACAGCAGCGCGTAGCGCATCGACTCGCGAAGTTGTTTCCCATGTGAAATTTGGGAGTTCGCGACCGAAGTGGCCGTACGCAGCGGTTTGTGAATAGATTGGACGTAGCAGATTAAGGTCACGAATAATCGCAGCAGGACGTAGATCAAAGACCGTCGTCACAGCATCTTGAATCTTCTGTACTGGAACCGTTTCGGTTCCGAAAGTTTCAACAAAGACACCGACTGGCTGTGCTTTACCAATCGCATAAGCGACTTGAACTTCACAGCGACGCGCAAGTCCGGCGGCAACAACGTTCTTGGCTACCCAACGCATTGCATATGCAGCAGAACGGTCAACCTTTGACGGATCTTTACCGGAGAACGCTCCTCCACCATGGCGAGCCATTCCGCCGTAAGTATCTACGATGATCTTGCGACCGGTTAAGCCAGCATCACCCATCGGACCGCCGATAACGAAGCGACCGGTTGGGTTAATCAAGGTGCGCATATCCTTACGCGGCAGATCGATCTTGGAAAGCACAGGTTCAATAACGTGTTCAATAATTTCAGGGGTTAACTTCTTTACAACATCTACTTCTTCAGCGTGCTGACTTGAGATAACAACGGTATCTAGGGCTACTGCTTTATCGCCATCGTATTCAATCGTTACTTGCGTCTTGCCATCAGGGCGTAAATATCCGAGAACACCTGATTTGCGAACCTTGGAAAGTTGTTGTGCAAGTTCGTGAGCCAACCAAATTGGAAGTGGCATCAACTCTTTAGTGTCATCACAGGCATAACCAAACATCAAACCCTGATCACCAGCGCCTTGTAGATCTAAAGGATCGGCTGAAGATGCAACGCGATTTTCGTAAGCGTCATCTACGCCTTGGGCAATATCCTGCGATTGCTGTCCAATCGAAATAGATACACCGCAACTATTGCCATCAAATCCCTTAACGGATGAGTCATAACCAATACCGATAACAGTGTCGCGAACGATGCCCATGACATCTGCATACCCGTTTGTTGTTACCTCACCAGCAACGTGTACTTGTCCGGTGGTAATAAGGGTTTCCACCGCAACGCGACTTGAAGGATCTTGAGAGAGCAGCGAATCTAGAATCGCATCCGAGATTTGATCAGCGATCTTATCTGGATGGCCTTCAGTTACAGATTCGGAGGTAAATAGACGCTTTGACATGGGCTTAACCTAACTGAATAAGGGCTTGGTCGAGGAGAAGTTCGGCCAGCGAGTCCTTGCTTGAAGTTGGTACTTCAATTTGAGCGCCATTGCTCGTTAAAACAATTCCTTGAGTCTCAGTAGCACCGAATATGGCGCCTTCTGAAACATCGTTGAGATAGAGAATATTAGCGCCTTTAGCCACTAACTTTGCTTTAGCGATCGCAATATTCAGCGATGTCTCTGCGGCAAAGGCAACAACTATCTGTTTATCCCGTAGGCGAGCGATTGATTTAAGTAGATCTGGATTCTCTGATAGCTCGATCTGTTGAAGATCGCCCTTCTTTATCTTGCCTTCTGAATATTGCGAAGGTCTAGCATCTGCAACGGCCGCGCTCATGACCAATACATCGGTCTTAGGAAACTCTTCTTCCAAATAGTGGTGCATCTGAATAGCAGTTTCAACAGGTATAACTCGCACGCCTTGCAACGCTCGAGACTCTTCTTCGGTTAACTGTGAATTAGCCATAATCAAAGTTACTTCCGCACCGCGATTTAGCGCAGCGCTAGCAACTGCCGCGCCTTGTCGGCCACTGGAACGGTTTCCGATATAGCGAACCGGATCGATCGACTCACGAGTTCCACCAGCGGTAACAAGAACTTTGCGACCTAAGTAATCCTTCTTTGCGCCGATTGCTTCTTCAAATTTTTCAATGATTGCTGCTGTTTCCGGAAATCTACCCGGACCGATGTCATCGCCAGTAAGTCGACCTACCTCAGGATCCATAACTTTAAATCCGCGCGATCTAAGAGTCGCCACATTTGCGACAGTTGCTGGATCTAGCCACATCTGCGGATGCATTGCGGGTACGACCAGAATTGGTACATCGATCGCGAGTATCAGATTTGTTAGTAAATCGTCAGCTCGACCAGCGGCTATGCGTGCAATCAAATCAGCAGTAGCCGGAGCAATGATTGCGCAATCTGCGTCTTTGGCAAGTGAGATATGGCGAACTTCATCAACGCGCTCCCAAACTTGCGTAGTGACTGGTCTACCAGAGAGCGCTTCCCAGGTAGCAGCACCGACGAAGTTGAGACTCGATGGAGTTGGAACAACAGTTACTAGGTAGCCACGATCTTGCAGGCGACGAAGTAGGTCACAAGATTTATAGGCAGCGATGCCTCCGCCAACTCCGAGAATTACTTCCCGAGCGCGCGCCATGGATCAAACCTAATTAAAGGTTAATTAAGCAGTTGGCTCGAGGTTTTCGATGGTCAAGAGACCTTCGTTGATTTCGCGTAGCGCGATTGAGAGTGGCTTCTCATGAACGTGGGTCTCAACTAGCGGACCAACATATTCAAGTAAACCTTCTCCGAGTTGTGAATAATAAGCGTTGATCTGGCGTGCACGCTTTGCCGCATAGAGAACGAGGCTGTACTTAGAACCGCTCTTCTCGAGAAGTTCATCGATTGGTGGATTAGTGATGCCGTCCATTTGTGCCTCCAGTAATTTATGCTAACTGCTTCTAAAAGTAATTTGCTCGACAACTGTTAAATAACAGCAGTCCTAGCGATGAGTCACCAATGATATCAGGTGTGCGACGACCTCTTCTACTCGCTCATTTACCAAGGAAATATCGAAAAAACCAGCCTGGGCTAGCTCTTCTTGGGCTAACTCTAATCGCGCTGCCCTTCGCTCTGATGAATCAGTACCACGACCTTCTAGCCGTGAAACTAACTCTTCCCATGATGGTGGTTCGAGAAAGACAAGTACTGCTTCAGGAGCGCGTTCTTTAACTTGCTTAGCACCAGCAATTTCGATTTCAAGTAAAACGCTCTTGCCATCGCGGAGCGCATCTTCGACAGGCTTGCGTGGCGTTCCGTAACGAGCGCCTGCAAAATTTGCCCACTCCAAGAAGAGCGCACCTTTAACCGCGTTATCAAATTCCTCGTCAGTATAAAAGAAGTAATCAACGCCATCTATTTCATTATGGCGCGCTGTTCTAGTGGTTGCTGAAATGCTGACCCAAAATTCCCCGGACTCACGAAGCGACTTTGCAATTGTGCTCTTACCAACTCCCCCAGGTCCAGATAGAACCAGCAACTTTCCACGCTGAGCGGCGGCCACGCGATCAGGAAATTCTTTCAATAGATTTTCACGTTGTGAAACTCCTAGGCCTTGAATTCTGCGCGTTGGAGAGATATTTAACTTCTCAAGAATTCCCAAGGCTCGAACTTTGCCGACCCCTGCAAAAGATTCGAGTAGCTCAGCAACGCGCATCTTGGCGATCGCTTCGTCATTTACTGCAAGGGTCAGAATTGCAGAAAGAGAAAGTTCGCCTGCCTTTACTCGAGCTTTGATCGCCGCTCTCACCTGACGTGCCGCCGTGGATTTTGCCAGCGCCGCTGATCTCTGTGCAGGAGTTAATTGTGGAGGCGTTGGCATATGCGAAAGTCTAGTTACTGAGAATTTCGCTAGCAATCGCCGCGGCTTTATCGTGCAGCGCCTGTGGACCTTGGCTCCATGCTGAAGTAATAGGGCGGCCAATCACAACATAATTTGCGCCTTGGGCAATTGCAGCTGATGGCGTCATTGTTCGCTTCTGATCGTCTGAGCCAACTTCTGTTAGTGGTCGCACGCCAGGAGTAATGATTATTGCTTCCGTTCCGACTGCGCTGCGAATCGCGGCTGTTTCAAGCGGTGAACAGACCAAAGCCTTTGCGCCAGCTGACACAGCCATCTTCGCTAAGGCGACCGCGCTTTCTAGCGCAGGACTTGCAAAACCTACTTCGAAAAGATCTTCTTCAGATAGAGAAGTCAAGATGGTTACAGCGGTAACGCTAACCTGCGGAACGGCAGCCGCTGCCGCCTTAACCATCTCGCGTCCACCACTAGCGTGAACAGTCAAGAACTTAGGAGATAAGTGCGCAATTGCTTTCGCTGCTCCCGCAACGGTGTGTGGGATATCGTGCAACTTAAGATCGAGAAAGATCTCAGCGCCAGTCTCTTCGATAATTCTTGAAACACCGGTGCTGCCAAAGTTTAGATAGAACTCGAGTCCGAGTTTGTAGACCGACACTGACCCCTTTGTATTCTCGATCCATGCAAGCGCTGTATCAAAATCTGAGGTATCAATCGCCAGAATTATCGGGGCTTTCATGGCGTCTCCGTTCTGTGTGCGTAACCAATTGCAGATTTCAAAGATTTAAAACCCTTATCTATCAATATCTGTTGCAATTGGTTTTGAATATCAATTAGAGCATGTGGATTTCCGAAACTTGCCGTTCCTACAGAAATACCTGATGCTCCGGCAAGGATAAGTTCGAAGGCATCGCGACCACTTGTTACCCCACCCATTCCAAGAATTGGAACGTTAGGCAGCGCTTGATGAACTTGATAAATAGCGCGAACTGCGACGGGGCGAATTGCAGGACCAGATAGGCCACCGGTCTTTCCACCAAGATGCGGACGCATTGAATCAACGTTGATGACCATGCCTAGAACGGTGTTGATTAAAGCAAGTGCATCGGCGCCGGATTCAACAACACCTGCAGCAATAGAAGGCAGATCGGTTACATCTGGAGATAATTTCGCGATGATTGGAAGGTCTCCCCCAATTATTCTGCGAACCCCGTCGATAACGCGGCGTGAAGCTTCCGGATCGCAGGCAAAGACTAGACCGCGATTTTCAACATTTGGACAAGAGATATTTACTTCCAAAGCGCTGATCCCTGCAACTGAGCGAACCTTGCGCGCCAAGGTTGCATATTCCTCAACCGTTTCTCCCGCAATAGAAACAATCACTCGCGCCTTTTCTTCAATGAGCCATGGCACGTCATTGGCAAGAAAAGCATCAATTCCGGGACCTTGTAAACCGATTGAGTTAAGCATTCCTGAAGGAGTCTCGGCCATACGCGGCGTTGGTCGCCCGTGACGCGGTTTATTCATGACCGACTTCGTTACGACCGCACCGATCTGGTTTAGTGGAAAGAACTGCGCCAATTCTTTACCTGAACTGGCACAACCACTCGCGGTAAAAATAGGCGACGCGAAATAAGCATTTCCAAGAGTTGTCGAAAAGTCGAAGTTTTCTCCATTAATTAAGGTCATTGCTGCACCTGCGGAGTCTGTCCAACCAAGTGCCATTGCACGTCAGCGCCATCCATTACCGGACCATCAATACAAGAACGCAACATGGAAACTTGTCCATCGCTGCCCTTTACCGGCAAGACACAGGTCATGCAAATACCAATGCCACAAGCCATCGCTTCTTCAACCGCGCACTGATGTACAACATCGGTTCCTTCGGTGAGTTTAGATATGGCAGACAGCATTCCCATAGGGCCACATGAATAAATGACGTCGACGCTGCCAGCCTTTATCAAATCAACGATTGGCTCGGTAACTCTTCCCGTCTGACCCATGGTTCCATCTTCGGTATAAATCTTTAGCGAGTTAACCGAACGCTTGCCCTCCATCGGTGCGTAAATCTTTCCTCCGGTAGATGCACCTAGCAACATATCCACCTTGCAGCCACGAGATTTCAAAACTTCTGCAAGCCCGAAGAGCGGCGCTGACCCATAACCACCGCCAACTAGGAGCGCGTTGACAGGAGATGTAGGAATGCCGAAGGCAGTTCCAAGTGGCGCGACAATATCGATCTCGGAACCTTCTGGTTGGGAACATAACCATTGAGAACCGCTACCGTGAGGAGCTGCAATTAACTCCATCGTTCCACCAAATGAAGTGCTTTCTGCAACGCGTGAAATAGCGAATGCGCGACGAAGAATCATTCGTGAACTGTCTCCGCCAACCTTGATCGCTACAAAGTTCCCCGGTTTACAAACTTTTACTAGGTCACCAACTCCGAGAAGAATCTGATGGTATTGACCGACGCGTTTATTTGATAGAACTGTTGCGAACGCGTGTGTCGCGCCACGATTTATAGTCGTCATTATTTCTTTAACCACTCTTGGATCGGCATCACCGATAATTCACCGCGTTGCAACGCCTTAATTCCCTCGACAGCGGCGCTAAATCCTGCCGTTGTTGTGATGCATGGAATAGATCGTTGAACTGCTGCCGTGCGTATCGCCCAACCGTCGGCTCTCGTTCCGCGACCAACTGGCGTATTGATAACAAGATCAATTTCACCGCGATTGAGTAGTTCAACAATAGTTCTTTCACCAAGTGGACCTGTTCCTTCAGAATTCTTACGAACCTTCTGAGCGAGAATGTTATTAACCGCAAAGAAATCGGCGGTGCCGCCAGTTGCAATCAGCTTGAAACCCAGTTGCAGAAGAGCGCGCGCCGGAGCAAGACCTGCTTCCTTATCTTTATCCGCGAGTGAAACGAATACCGAACCGGATTTTGGTAGAGGGCCAAAAGCGGAAATCTGACTCTTGGCATAACTCTCACCAAATGTCTCAGCTATTCCCATAACTTCACCAGTTGAGCGCATCTCAGGCCCAAGAACCGCATCAACGCCACGACCATCAGTGCGACGGAATCGGTTCCATGGAAGTACCGCCTCTTTAACGGATATTCCTTTGGCAACTCCATCTCCGCTAGCTGGAAGAAGACCTTCACTGCGCAACTCTGAAATCTTTGTTCCCATGGAAATTCGCGCTGCCGCTTTCGCGAGTGGAACGCCAGTTGCCTTGCTAACAAATGGAACTGTGCGCGATGCGCGCGGATTGGCTTCGAGTACATAGAGAATCTCATCGGCCATAGCGAATTGAATATTAATTAAGCCGAGTACGCCAACGCCTTGTGCGATCTTTATCGTTGCTTCGCGAATAGCCTTCTGCTGCGAAGGGGTAATCGTCATCGCAGGTAAAACACAAGCGCTATCTCCTGAGTGAATACCCGCTTCCTCGATATGTTCCATGATGCCACCTAGGAAGAGTTCTTCACCGTCAAAGAGGGCATCGACATCTAATTCAATTGCGCTATCTAGGAAACGATCGACTAAAACTGGGTGATCTGGAGTTATATCTGTTGCTCTTGCGATGAAGCCAGCAAGTGCTGCATCGTCATAGACGATCTCCATACCGCGGCCACCTAGAACAAATGAAGGGCGCACAAGAACTGGATAGCCGATACGTGTAGCGATGGATTGTGCTTCAAGTTGAGAAGCAGCCATTCCAAATTCTGGAGCGAGCAGTGATTGTTCTCCAAGAACTTGACCAAATGCGCCGCGCTCTTCTGCCAAGTTGATCGCCTCTGGTGATGTACCAAGAATAGTTACGCCCGCCGCTTTTAAACCTGCCGCTAGCCCAAGAGGTGTTTGCCCACCTAGTTGAGTAATCACACCAAGGACAGGACCGGCCAGCGCTTCTGCATGAACAACTTCTAAAACATCTTCCAAAGTAAGCGGTTCAAAGTAGAGGCGATCTGAGGTGTCGTAATCAGTCGAAACTGTCTCTGGATTGCAGTTAATCATTACTGTTTCAAAGCCCGCTTCACGTAATGTAAATGATGCATGTACGCATGAGTAATCGAATTCAATTCCTTGGCCAATTCGGTTAGGCCCGCTACCTAAGATGATTACCGCTGGTTTGGTGCGTGGTCGAACTTCGGTCTCTTCTTCATAACTTGAATAGTGATACGGGGTAAAAGCTTCAAACTCAGCGGCGCAAGTGTCGACAGTCTTGTAAACCGGTCTGACGCCTAAGTGGTAACGAGCCTTGCGAATATCTTCATCAGTCACGCCACGCAGCGCCGCGATTTGGAGATCGGAGAAGCCCATCTTTTTAGCGCTACGCAGAAACTCTTCGCTAATCTCGCCAGGTTGTGCGATCTCGCGTGCTCGCTCATTAATTAACTGCAATTGATGCAAGAACCAACGATCAATCTTGGTGGCAGCGAATACATCTTCCATATTGGCGCCAGCCCAAAGCGCGAGCTGTACTTGCTGCAGACGGTACTCAGTAGGAATAACCATTGCCTTAAGCAGGTGTGGCAGATCGATCTTTGAAAGATCGGTAGGGAATGTGAAGATCGCTTCCTTGCGCTCCAAAGATCGCAACGCTTTCATCAACGCTTCTGGAAATGAGCGGCCGATCGCCATAGCTTCGCCAACGCTCTTCATCGTAGTAGTAAGCCTTGGATCGGCATCCGCAAATTTCTCAAAGGCAAAACGTGGAGCCTTAACAACTATGTAATCAAGGGTTGGCTCAAATGATGCGGGAGTTACCTGAGTGATGTCGTTCTTAATCTCATCAAGGGTGTACCCGATCGCTAACTTGGTTGCAATCTTGGCGATAGGAAAACCAGTTGCCTTAGATGCAAGGGCACTTGACCTGGAAACGCGTGGGTTCATCTCAATAACAATGATGCGACCGTTATCTGGATTAACCGCGAATTGAATATTACATCCACCCGTTGCAACGCCAACTTCACGAATAATATCTATCGAAAGATTGCGCAGTTTTTGAAACTCGACATCTGTCAGAGTTAGCGCAGGCGCTACGGTAATCGAATCTCCGGTGTGAACACCCATCGGATCAATATTCTCGATGCTGCAGACGATAACCACGTTATCTGATTTATCGCGCATTACTTCAAGTTCGTACTCTTTCCAACCAAGAATTGACTCTTCAAGGAGAACTTCAGTTGTGGGGCTATGTCGCAGGCCCGCGCCCGCGATCTGTCGCAGACTCTCTTCTTCAAATGCGATCCCGGATCCGAGTCCACCCATCGTAAAAGAAGGGCGTACGACGACTGGATATTTGAGAATTTCGGCGCCTGCAATTACCTCTTCCATCGTGTGACAGATGATCGACTTAGCCGACTCTCCCCCAATTTTCTCCACAATAGTGCGGAAGATTTCACGATTTTCACCGCGCTCGATCGCATCAACATCGGCTCCAATTAACTGCGCACCATAACGTTGCAACGTCCCGGCCTTATGAAGACCAATGGCTGCATTAAGAGCTGTCTGTCCGCCGAGCGTTGCAAGAACAGCGTCAGGGCGTTCTTTATCAATAATGCGTTCGATAAATTCTGGGGTGATTGGTTCGATATATGTCGCATCAGCAAATTCTGGATCAGTCATAATTGTTGCCGGATTCGAGTTAACTAGAACAACGCGGATTCCTTCAGCGCGCAATACACGACAGGCTTGAGTACCCGAATAATCAAATTCGCAGGCCTGTCCAATAACAATTGGTCCGGAACCAATTACAAGAACGCTCTTGATTGAGGTATCGCGCGGCATTAGACCGCCACCTTTTCTCGCGGATAGCGCAGCATCAATTCGATAAAGCGATCGAATAGATAGGCAGCATCATGCGGACCGGCTGCTGCTTCAGGATGATACTGAACGCTAAATGCACCGCGTTCTAGCAATTGCAAACCTTCAACTACTCCATCATTTAGGCCAAGGTGAGTTACCTCGCCGGCGCCAAATACAGTGTTGAATGTTCCCTCAGTCGGAGCTTTAATTGCGAATCCATGGTTATGCGCAGTGATTTCAACCTTTCCAGTTCGCTTATCGATTACCGGCTGATTGATTCCGCGGTGACCAAATTGCAATTTATAAGTCTCGAAACCGAGTGCGCGTCCGAGAATTTGGTGACCAAAGCAGATACCAAAGATCGGAATCTGTTCGAGCAAAATATCTCTCACTAGATCAACGACATCGTTCATAGTTGAGGGATCACCTGGACCATTGGATAAGAAGACACCGTCTGGTGAGATAGCCATAATCTGCTCAAGGGTTGAGTTGTAAGGCATGACATGGACTTCTACTCCACGTTGCGCAAGAGCGCGTGGCGTTGCTCCCTTGATTCCAAGATCAAGTGCTGCAACTGTGAATTTCTTTTCGCTAGCTGCCGGAACGATGTAGGTCTCCTTGGTGGAGACATCCTCGCTCAAATAAGCACCGCTCATCTGAGAGGTCTTGCGAACTTCCACAACCATTTCTTCTTTACTCAACTCTTCACCGGAGAATATTCCAACTCGCATCGCACCACGATCGCGTAAATGGCGGGTTAAAGCGCGTGTATCAATCCCCTGAATTCCAACAATATTCTGATCGATTAACTCTGCTTCCAGATCTTTCTCACTGCGCCAGTTGCTAGTTAAAGTAGATGGATTTCTTACGACAAAGCCAGCCACCCAAATCTTCTTTGATTCATTATCGGTTGAGTTAACGCCAGTATTTCCAATATGAGGCGATGTCATCACCACAACCTGTCGGTGATAGCTAGGATCGGTAAGAGTCTCTTGGTAACCGGTCATTCCAGTTTGAAAAACAGCTTCGCCGAAGGTTCTTCCTGCAGCGGCCCAAGATTTACCTTCAAAGATACGTCCATCATCTAAAACCAGGTAGGCCTTACTCATCTAGAGCTACCTCCCTGCGCTTCTGAATTTGAACCGTTGCTATGTATCGATGTTAGTTGTCCGGCCAAATAGGTCGGAATACCTCGGAAGAAAGTTCCCTGAATCACTCCAGAGAGTTCCATTCCATGGAAGGGAGTATTGCGACTTCGAGAGGCAACTAGGTCACGATCCACGCGGAAAGTCTGGGTCGGGTTAATCACAGTCAGATGCGCGAGTGCGCCAACCTCTATCTTGCCACCATGGTTTTCATAACCTGCGATGCGAGAAGGAGCACGGCTCATACGATCTGCCACGCCCTCCCAATTCAAAAGGCCGGTCTGAACCATTGTTTGGTTAACTATCGAGAGCGCGCTCTCCAAGCCCAGCATTCCGAATGCAGCTTCTTGCCACTCGCACTCTTTCGCTTCTGCTGGATGTGGTGCGTGATCTGTTGCAACGATATCGATAGTGCCATCTGCTAAACCTTCACGAAGCGCTTCTACATCTCGTTGGGTGCGTAGCGGTGGGTTAACTTTAAAAATCGGATCATAACTATTTGCATAGTCATCGGTCAGAAGTAAGTGATGAGGCGTAACTTCTGCGGTCACATTGATTCCGCGGGCCTTTGCCCATCGAATAATGTCCACGCCACCAGCAGTTGTTAGATGACAGATATGCAACCTTGATTGGACGTGATCTGCAAGCAAGACATCTCGCGCGATAATTGCTTCTTCGGCGACTGCTGGCCAACCCTTCAAACCTAAGCGAGAAGAGTTAACTCCTTCATTCATCTGCGAACCGATTGTTAGCGTTGGCTCCTGCGCATGTTGAGCGATAACGCCATTGAACTTCTTTACATACTCCAGAGCCCGGCGCATGACTAATGGATCATGAACGCAATTACCATCATCGCTAAATACTCGGACTCGCGCATTTGAGTCTGCCATCGCACCGATCTCAGAGAGCGTTTGCCCATTCAAGCCTTGCGTGACTGCACCGATTGGAAAAACATCAGCAAAACCAGCGTTCTGACCAAGTGCGTAAACCTGTTCTACGACTCCTGCAGTATCAGCAACTGGCGATGTATTGGCCATCGCAGATATCGCAACGAAGCCACCTTTTGCTGCTGCCATCGAACCAGATAGCACTGTTTCAGCATCTTCCTTACCTGGTTCTCGCAAATGTGTATGGAGGTCAACTAAACCAGGAAGTATTACCGAGCCCTTGAAGTCAATAACTTGGTCAGCCGATAACTTAGAAAGAGATTTCCCCACTGCGGTGATAACTCCATTTGCAATCTGTATATCACTAGATGTTCCATCTGGCAGAGTTAAGCCCGATAAGAGATAGTTTGAATTCGATGCGCTCATTACAAAGCACCTACCTCTCTGTTAATTCCGATAATTTCACCCTCAGGAGCGCCAGCTAGCAACATATATAAAATCGCCATTCTCACGCTGACACCGTTGGATACCTGCTCAACAATCACAGACCGAGCACCATCTGCGGCATCTGCGGTGATTTCTAAGCCACGATTCATTGGACCTGGGTGCATAACCAGAGTTGTTGGTTTAAGACTCTTAACGCGATCACCATTTAGACCAAAGTATCTTGAATACTCGCGGGCATTGGGAAAGAACATTTCAGACATACGTTCTAGTTGAATGCGAAGCATCATCACCGCATCCGCGCCAACCAGCGCTGCATCAAAGTCATAGGAAATCTTGCATGGCCAACTTTCAACACCTACTGGTAGCAAAGTAGGTGGCGCTACTAACGTTACATCGGCTCCCAACTTTGCCAGTAGAAGTACATTCGAGCGCGCAACTCGTGAGTGCAGAACATCCCCAACGATGACGACTTTTATACCCGTGAGATCCTCACCTGATTTTGCTAAATGCTTACGGATGGTGAAGGCATCAAGCAGAGCCTGACTTGGATGCTCGTGCGTTCCATCGCCTGCATTTATCACCGCACCGGACATCCATTTTGAATCTGCTAAACGTTGCGCGGCACCCGATGCGCCATGGCGGATAATTACGGCATCTGCGCCCATCGCCTGCAACGTCTGTGCGGTGTCTTTTAAGGATTCGCCTTTACTGATACTTGAACCTTTAGCCGAGAAGTTGATTACATCGGCAGATAGCCTCTTAGCTGCGGCTTCAAATGAGATTCGAGTTCTGGTGGAATCTTCCGCGAAGAGATTTACTATCGTTCTTCCGCGAAGAGTAGGAAGTTTCTTCATCGGTCCATCGCTTACACGAGCCAACTCTTGGGCCGTATCCAAAATTGCAATCGACTCAGCTTTACTCAAATCATTTATGGACAATAGGTGCTTCACTTTGCGCCACCTTCAATCAAGACCTCATCAGCGCCATCTAGTTCGGTTAGATGAACTAGAACACTCTGATCTATAGATGTCGGAAGATTTTTACCAACGAAATCTGCGCGGATCGGAAGTTCGCGATGGCCACGATCTACTAACACTGCCAATTGCACGCTCTTCGGGCGACCGATCTCACCGAGGGCATCGAGCGCTGCTCGAATCGTTCTGCCAGAGAAGAGAACATCATCAATGAGAACAACGTTTCTTCCTTCAACGCCGAGTTGAGGTATCAGGGTCGGCATCAAGGCGCGCGGCGGTCTCATTCGAAGATCATCTCGATGCAAGGTGATATCTAAAGTTCCGACTTGAACCGGGACCTTTTCGATCGTTTCAATTATTGCGGCGATTCTCTTGGCTAAATGTGCACCGCGCGTTGGAATTCCAAGAAGTGTGATTGATTCAGAACCTGAGTTGCGTTCTAGGATTTCATGGGAGATGCGGGTTAGCGCGCGCGTTATATCCGGCGCAGGCAGGGCAAGGCTCATCGTAAATCTCCTTCCCCGCCTCGCAGGACGGGTCGTTAAAGGATGTTGGCTGATGTTACACCGAAATTCAATAACCCTGTGGACAGCCACGGTGGCCAAACTCGTGGGTGATCTACCTTTGCGCGCATGAGCCAGATAACCCCCGCCACACCGTTCAATCAGCCTACGACCGCGACCATCAGCGCACGTATCCGCGCACAGCGCAAAGCGCGATCCCTGACGCTGCAAGATATCGAAAGACTTTCAAATGGGAGGATCAAGGCTGTTGTGATGGGTTCTTACGAGCGAGGATCACGGGCGATTTCTCTGGCGCGCACAATCGAGATTGCAAATCTTTTCGCTATTCCTCTAACTGAACTAATCGAAGAGCCGAGAAAAATCGAGAGCGAAAGTGATGGCCTGTTGATTTTCGACCTACGGAAGATGCGCGAGATTTCTGTCACGGTGACGGGGAATGAGATCACCAAAATCAACGCTTTCGTAACCGCTATCTGCGCCAGGCGTCGCGATTGGAATGGAGAGATATTAACGCTACGTTCCGGCGATTTAGATACGCTCACGCTCGTACTTTCGACGCCTCGCGCAGCAGTTCAAGAACTTTTAGAGCGCTTCCAGCTAATTATTAAAGCGCCTAGAAACTAAAGGGCGAGGCCATCTTTAAGCGAGGCGATACGACCCAAGACTCCATGGATATATCCGGCAGATTCATCGGTAGAAAGTTCCTTAGCTAGCGAAAGCGCTTCATCTATTGCAATCGCATCATCTAAATTCGGTGACCAGAGAATTTCAAAGAGAGCAAGGCGCATAATGTTTCGATCTACCGCTGGCAAGCGATCCATATCCCAACCCTGCGCGTAGGTAGCAATTAACTCATCAATCTTTCGGCGGTGCTCAGTAACGCCAGTAATTATCTCGCGGGTGTATTCACGAATCGGGCGCGCATCTGGTCCTTCTTCAGTTACATCACGCGACGCCAAAATATCTAGCGGCAGAGTTCCGCGGATATCTGCCTCAAAGAGAATATCCAGACTCTGTTTACGCGCTTTACTGCGAGCTGACACTAGTTAGCGCGACCTTGGTATGACCCATCGCGAGTATCTACCAATACCTTCTCATCTTGCTTGATGAAGAGCGGAACTTGAATCTCAATTCCAGTTTCTACGGTGGCAGGCTTTGTTCCACCTGAAGAACGGTCTCCCTGAAGTCCTGGCTCAGTGTAGGTAACTGTGAGAACTACAGATGCAGGAAGTTCGATGTAAAGCGGATTGTTCTCATTAATGGCAACAATCGCTTCAGTATTCTCGAGCATATAATTAGCAGCATCGCCAACAATTGCAGCAGAGATATTCATCTGATCAAAAGTCTTGTTATCCATGAATACGAAATCTTCGCCTTCCTTGTAAAGGAAGTTCATTTCACGCTTTTCTAGGATTGCCACTTCAACTTTGACGCCTGCGTTAAAGGTCTTATCGACGACCTTTCCGGTCATGACCTGCTTCAACTTTGTACGAACGAATGCTGGACCTTTGCCTGGCTTCACATGCTGAAACTCAACGACCGTCCATAGCTGGCCTTCAATATCTAAAGTCATACCATTTTTGAGATCATTTGTTGTTGCCACGAGAAACTCCAGTTCACGTCCGTTGACGTAATAATTTCAACCATCAGCGAACCAAAGTGCCTTTGATCTAGCGCGGTTGGCCTTCGAATGTCGAAAGCGAATGCTTAAGTTTACCTGAACTTTTAGGCTAGCAACGCCTTCAGCGCGATCAGCGCAAGTACATATGAGTTCGGACCAAATCCCCCGATGGTGCCATTGGCCACTCCTGAAATCACCGATGTATGTCGGAATTCCTCGCGCGCCAATGGATTTGAGAGGTGCACTTCAATCACTGGTGATTTCACCAATTCAACCGCGTCACGAATTGCATATGAATAGTGTGTGAAGGCGGCGGGATTGATGATTACCGGCAACTTCTTATCTGCCGCCTCGTGTAACCAGCCAATGATTGTGGCTTCATCATCACTTTGTCGCACTTCAGCTTTAAAACCATGAGTTTGTGCACCGCTCTCAATATGAGCAACCAACTGCGGATAAGTCATATCGCCATAGATTGCAGAATCTCGAATATCTAAGCGGGCAAGATTTGGGCCGTTGATCACCAATACATTCATGAACTCACCTTTTCATATGCGGCATAAAGCGTTTTTGGATCAGGGTTCTCTAACCTGTCGGTCTTACCGATCTCGCTAATGGTAACGAATCGCAGGCTATTTCCGCGGGACTTTTTATCAACTGCCATATGAGCCAGTAACTTGGGCCAACTCTCGCGCTTGTATTTGATCGGCAGATCTAGATCTTGCAATATCTGCAGATGATCGGATGTCAACTCTTTAGTGATCAGCCCTAAATCTAATTGGAGATTTGCCATGAACGCCATCCCGATTGCAACACATTCGCCGTGGCGCAATGAGTATCCGCAATCAAGTTCAACTGCGTGGCCTAAGGTGTGGCCATAATTCAGAGCTTCACGCGCAAAGCTCTCTTTAAAGTCCTGCGATACAACCTCGCCCTTTACCCTTACTGAGCGTTCTACTAGCTCCTTAACGAGGGTTTCATCTTTTCTGATTTCCGAGGTTTTCTTTCCACGCAATATATCCAAGATCTTTCCATCGGAGATAAATCCACATTTCACAACTTCAGCCAGACCAGCTGCGAAGTCACGATCAGTAAGAGTGCTAAACCAATCAAGATCAATGATCACCTTGACTGGACTATGAAATGCTCCAATCAAATTCTTTCCGTAATCGCTATTGATCGCAGTCTTGCCACCGATTGCAGCATCAACTGCTCCAGCAACTGTCGTCGGAATTGCAATCCAATCAAGTCCACGAAGCCAACTGGCTGCAGCAAAGCCCGCAAAGTCGGTAACTGCTCCCCCACCGATTCCAACAATCAAATCACTTCGTGTAAATCCGGCCGCGCCCAGCCAATCCCAAATCTTGATTAAGGTGCTGGATGATTTACCGGCCTCACCATCAGGAATCGCAAAGGTAAATACTTCAGCGCTTCCTAGATCTAAATTCTGGACTCTCGAGGTTAAAGATTCCGAAACAATAAGCGCGACCCGAGTTCGTCCTTGCACGCTCTCGGTAAGTGAACCTCGCCAGGAGTTGGAGATGTGAACGGTGTAGTCGCGTTCAGCGCTAACTTTAATCTCGCTAATCACTTGGCTCCATCCGTTGCAGCTTTAACGCTCTTCTCGCCCGTGATGATCTCATCGACGATTTCCTTAGGAGTTAGGTTATCGACCAAAACAACTTGGGTAGCTAATGAGAGGTAAGTAGGACGGCGTTTCTCCATTAACTCTTGCCATGCCGCTCGTGGATTGCTGAGCAGTAACGGACGATCACGATTAAATCCCACGCGAGGGGCAGCTGCTGATAACGAGATATCTAGATAAACAACGTTAGCGCCAGATTCTTTGATCGCCTTCTGCGCAATCTCAGATAACGGTGCACCACCGCCCAGAGAAAGCACTCCAGAGAGTTGAGCTATTTCGCGCGCCACAACTCGTGCTTCAACTTCACGGAACCAAGGCTCGCCTTTATCAATAAAGATCTGCGAAATAGAGGAACCCACTTCAGATTCAATCAATGCATCAGTGTCAGATAAGTTGGAACTAAGGGCCTTTGATAGCGCTCTTCCAATTGTGCTCTTGCCAGAACCCGGTGGGCCGATCAAGATGTAGTTCTTCTTTATAGAATCGCTCATATCGCCTACTTAAAACGTAGGTTGCTCATATAGTTTTCGAAGTTGCGACGAGTTTCACCGACACTATCGCCGCCAAATTTTTCAAGAACCGCTTCAGCTAGAACCAACGCTGCCATAGCTTCTGCAACGACTCCGGCTGCAGGAACAGCACAAACATCTGATCTTTGATTGATCGCCTTTGCCGCTTCACCAGTCTTAACATCGATCGTATCTAACGCCTTTGGAACAGTAGAGATAGGTTTCATTGCCACGCTAACGCGGAGAATCTCACCATTAGACATACCGCCTTCGGTTCCACCAGCGCGATCGGTGCGACGTTTAATCAAACCATCAGAGCCACGTTCAATTTCATCGTGGGCAACCGAACCTCGACGAGTTGCCGTTAGGAAACCATCTCCGATTTCCACACCTTTAATCGCCTGGATTCCCATCATCGCCCCCGCCAATCGCGCATCTAGGCGGCGATCCCAGTGAACATGTGAACCAAGTCCAGGCGGTAAGTTGAAAGCAAGTACTTCGCAGACGCCACCAAGTGTGTCTCCATCAGAATGAGCGGATTCAATTTCCGCGATCATCTTTGCGCTAGTGGCAGGATCTGCGCATCTAACTTGATCCTGATCAATTCTCGCCATATCTGTCTTCTCTGGCAGCTTTGTTCCTTCAGGAATTCTTACCGAACCGATAGAGACAACGTGGCTCAATATTGTGACTCCGACGCTCTGTTCCAAAAATGCTCGAGCAACTGCACCGAGTGCAACACGCGCTGCGGTTTCGCGTGCACTTGCTCGCTCGAGAACTGGACGTGCATCATCTAAGTCGTACTTCTGCATTCCAACTAAATCTGCATGTCCTGGACGCGGTCTAGTAAGCGGCGCATTCCGCGCTAAATCTTTAATCTCTTCTTCAGGAACCGGGTCGGCGGACATTACCTTCTCCCACTTCGGCCACTCCGAATTTCCAACTTGAATCGAGATTGGTCCGCCTTGCGTTAAACCAAGACGAATGCCACCGAGAATGGAAATTTTATCGGCTTCGAAATTCTGTCTGGCGCCGCGACCAAAACCTAGGCGACGTCTAGCTAGATGAAAATCAATATCTTTTGACGAGATCTCAACACTTGCGGGAATTCCCTCAATGATCGCCGAAAGGGCTGGGCCATGAGATTCACCTGCTGTTAACCAACGCACTCGCATATTGTGGCAGATAAGCGCATCATCTCGCGCACCATATAAAGGCGGCGCAGATTGCTGGTGCCAACGCTATTGAATGAGCCATGGGTCTCCTTTGATATAGATGGAAAATCAAAAGAAGTGTCGAGCCCACGATAAAGCCTTGAATTAGGCCGCCCCATCTCGATACTTCTAACGGCAAGAAGAAGAAAGCGAACAACGCTGCCAGTTTCACATCGCCGGCGCCCAAGCCGGAGAAGATGCCGAGAAGGCCAAGTGAGAAAACGAAAAGAGCGCTAGCTGGATAGATCTCTGCATTAGAGATAATCGTGATTGCAGAAAAACCTACCCCGACGAAAATTAGTGTTCGATTTCCAATTTTGTGAGTGGCAATGTCAACTAGCGAGATATAGAGCGATGAGATGAGAAGAAGTACATACACAACGCGAAACTAATGGCTAGGAGATGTACATCTACTGGTTTCGCAGAAGCTGTGAATTACTTTGAGGCGTTATTCAGTGCCGCTCTTAGCTGGTCGTCAATAATTTCCCTGCCTAGCGGGTGAACGATGTTGATCTGGTCGATACCCTGATACAGAAGCAGCTCAAGACCGCTAATCACCTTTCCCCCACCATCAGACCAGCGGCGTGCAATCAAAGTTGGCCAAGGTTTATACAAGACATCAAAGAGCAAGCCTTCCACCTTCGATGGAATATTCTCGGCAACCAAATCTGCTGCGCCAGAAGGCGTTGTATTTACAATTAGATCGAATTGGCGAAGATCGATTTGATCATCCCAAACGATGAACTCAGGCGAGACTTTTCTAAAGCATGCTGCTATTCCTGCATTACGTCTAACGCTTCTACCCATAATAGAAACGCTGTCAGCTATCTCGTCGAGAGCACCCGCAACAGCGCGAGCCGTACCTCCGGCTCCTAGAATCAAAACTGAGTTGAAATGATCGTATCCGGCGTTCGCCAGAGCTTTAACAAATCCAGATCCATCAGTACTGGTAGCGCTCCAATCCGAACCTTTTCTAACGAGGGTATTTACCGATTGAATTCTTCGCGCGAGTTCGTCAACATCGATATTTGATTCTTTAGCGATATCTAGAACTTCTTCTTTCAGGGGCATGGTGAGAGATAGATAGTCGTAACTTTGCCCTTGACTCTTGAGGAACTCTGATAGCCCGCCACTTTCAACTTCAATAGCTTCATAGCTGCCTGCTATCCCAAGTATCTCGAAGGCCTTGCCATGTAAAACTGGTGAGAGGGAATGTGCAATTGGATAACCAAGCACGGCAGCTTTTAAATTATCTCCACTCATACTTTATTCACTCTTTACTCTCGAATAAACCAGCGCGTAAATTCTTCTTGTATTCCACTTTCCAAACGCCAAAATCTTCAAAGGATGAGGTAAATCTAGTGTCATTCGGTGCGACGGTGATGAAGTAAATCCAATCACCTGGTTCAGGGTTAACCGCTGCAAGCAGCGCTTGTTTCCCCGGATTTCCAATCGGGCCAGGAGGTAGACCGTATTTTCGGTAGGTGTTGTACGGTGAATTCAACAAAGTGGATTTGGTACTCAGGAAGATATTGCCCCGCAACTTCTGTGCGAAATGAACTGTCGAATCCATCTGCAGCGGCATGCCCTTCTCTAGGCGATTGAAAATTACTCTCGAAACCTTAGTG
>Ga0315904_10000361_pt1 | contig 71589 bp, 64 predicted proteins | sample LakEriMetagenome_6_FD_203529 | JGI IMG/M metagenome (GOLD analysis project Ga0315904, IMG submission 203529) | Freshwater fungal communities from buoy surface, Lake Erie, Ohio, United States - Buoy 12 MA120 | ecosystem: Environmental > Aquatic > Freshwater > Lake | place: USA: Lake Erie, Ohio...
CTCCTTGCGGGATTGTTAATGTAATATTAACTTGTTCTTACATAAACTTCAGTATTAACAAGGTTATCATTAATAGTAACAAGCCAGTTATTACCGCTACCATCTTCTGGCCTAATACCATTTATAATACCACGAATATAAGATCCTTCTGGATTATGTAAGATAATAGCAACTCGGCCCCTATCCTGCATTTTCTTACAAAGCCACTCATAACTATAAACAGGAACTTTACTATTAACAACCATACCAGAAAGCGTACCCATGTTATATTCCTTTACATTGTTAACATAACAGCAACGGCCAATGATTTACGATCATAACATCCGTAGATACTATTACCAATTTTAATCGTCCAAAATCCCGGTTTATTAGGATGATTTACAACCTTCATGCAAAATCCTCCTCACCTTGCATATCTTCGGGATAATCGGTATCGGCGTCGATCCATGTATCATCATACCATCCATCATCATCATTTACAATCCACTCATTACCATTATCATCTACCATCATACTATCGTTAATAATACGCTCAAAAGAATGATACATTGTAATATTACCTTTCTACTTAAACGGGTTGACCATTACAAATCGAGCAGGACCATCCGCCCGTGATATCATCCATATAAAAACTTTTATAAGCGTTATCAGACTGCTTAATAATTACCAACATACGATCCCCGATAGACTTCACACTCTCCACCACACCCTTAAAGATTCTACCATCCTTCCGGGTGCCACGGAAACCATACCCAACATAATCGGAAATCTTCATTTTCTGTCCCTTTCTTTTTCCCTGTTATACATTACCTATCGGCAATTGCAAGCGGAAAAAATTAGAGGAAAAATTATTTTTTTTGGCATGATAATTGCTCGTGCAAAAACTGTGCCAAAACTTTTTTTGCGATTGGTACGATATTTGCTCTGCCTGCCATTTTGGCAGTCCGGGCCCGCCGTCTGCCATTTTGGCAGTTCCCCTACCGTAGTGGGGGTGGCGTTTTGTTCATCCCCTATATTTGGGGGGATAACTCCCAAGCCATACCATATGGTCCCTCCACTCCCTCGCGTGGGGGGTTCCGTGCCTCTTGCGAATGAGGCGGAGTTGTGCCGCGAGCGTACCCCTATAAATGGGGGATGGGTCGCGTTGAATCCACTCCCCTATCCACTTATTCGCGGGAACCGCTACCAAAAGTCTATGATCAAAAACTTGCATGATTTTTCTTTCTATCCCCCCATAAGGGGGAGGTTTCAAAGTACCCCTCTAATGGCCGGTCTATGGTCAAACTTCGACCGGGCGAAAATCGTCCAGTTCCACAGTGGCACAATTTTCAAGGTAGACCGTAGCGTAGTCCTTCCCTCCGTTGCTCCACCCTTCAAAAATCACCACCATGGTACCCTTTGCGGTTTCGCGGACTTTTTCGATCATGCCCTGAAACTTCCGGCCATCGTTCCGAATGACAAAGATATACATTCCGGCGGAAGGCAGCATTTTCATTTTCATTTTCCTATTCTAAGGTTATCGTTCCGTTTCCACTATCCTATATTTCATATCGGCATTGTCAAACGAAAAAAATTAGACGTTCTCGATTGTTTCCAAAATGATTCTCCGTTGGGCTTCGTTCCGAACGATTGTGGAGTGTACCAAAATTGCCACAAGATTTTCGATCATTTTCGTTCTCATGATTTTTCTCCGTTTCCCCAAGGATACATTCTATATCGGCATTGTCAAATGGAAAAAAATAGCATGGTGAAAAGTTCACCGCTCGATTTTTGGCATGATTTTTGCTTGAAATATTCTAGGCTGTTTCCCCACGTTAGGGGGGTTGGCGTCATTCCCCACGTTAGGGGGGTTTTTTTGTTTTACCACGATTGGGGGGTGTCACCCCCAAAACGGGGCGGTGGTATAAACACAATAAGTACTTCATATATAATTGGCCAGTTTAATAGCCACTATTTATAAATTAAAAAAAAGCAAGAGATCCATAGACCCCTTGCTTCTTTAGTATCACATTCCTATCTTCCAACTATCAAATAGTAGTCTCCGTTTCGTTATTTTTAACTAATGGTCTACGACCTCGTGGCTTAACAATACTTAATTTTCGTCTTTGGCGCCTAACCATACCCACAGTAATTACTCTTGATCCGTCTATCTTATTCAAGTATTGAGCAATTTCTTCGTCTTTCATAGTTTTGGCATTATTTGCCACAAACTCCAACTCTTCTTTTGTCCACTTTTTATATGTTTTTGACATAAATGTCTCCTTATTTGCTAAAAGTGTATTATCTACTATAATAACATAAATAGATCAAAATTTCGGTCAAGGTATATTTTATGAAAAACCCCCATAATTTAATTTCTTCCACATTAAAAACTGTAGCTTGTGATAATATAGTTAGTGAATATGAACTAACCCAAGCTAATGATAAAAACCTACAGGATATATTAAATGAGCAAAACAAAAAAGATAAAGAAAGAGACGAAGAGCAAACTACCCAATAATGTTAGCGAACAAGAATTTTTACAAGTTTGGGAAAAAATTAGTAAAAAATTAGGATATAAATTTAAATTTGGATATCATAGTCACGAAGACATGAAGCAACAAGCAGCAATATTCGCCCTAGAAGGTTTAAAAAATTATGATAATAGTCGCCCACTAGAAAATTTTTTATGGACCCATGTTAGAAATAGGTTGTTTAATTACAAAAGAGACAATTATCAAAGACCAGACAAACCATGTTTAACATGTCCTCTTTATAATAGTAAAGATAAAATTTGTACAGAATTTACGAATACTATGGACTGTTCATTATACGAAGGATGGGTTAAAAGAAATGATGCTAAAAAAAATATAATGAAACCAGTAAATATGGAAAGTATAGTACATACTCCAAACGAATTATCTTATGAAAATTTATTTGAAAGTATCAGCAATAAAGAAATTTTAAATATTATAGATAACAATATTAGCATTAAAAATCGCCCCATATTTCTTAAAATTAAAGGTGGTAGCAAAGTATTAAAAAGCGATATGAAAAAACTTCTTAACGAAATTAAAAAAATCTTAAAAAATCATGACATCCAATTCTAATAATTCGGCCCCTAAAAAACGAGGTCAACTAAGCTTAGATGAAGAAAAATTTATTAGAGAAAATATACAATCTCTGACTATTGATCAAATAGCCCACAACTTAAATCGTAATCCTGCACCAATAAAAAGATATATCTCTGAGACTAACTTATATCAAAATTCTGATCAACAAAAAGAAGACGAACTATTAAAACAAAAACTCTATAGTAAAAGTTTCTGGAGCGAAATCAAAAAACAATTTGATGATGAGAGTGGAGAATTAGAATATTTTGAAAATGTATGGGTTAATTTAATCAAACAATTTCGTGAAGATGTATTACCAGCAGAAGAACTTCAGATTAAACAATTTATTACCATAGATATTCTTATTAACAGAAGCATGAAAGAACGCAAACGACACATTACCGAAACGGAAAAACTACAACGTCTTGTTGATAAAGAATATGAAAAACCCGAAGACCAAAGAGATGTTCCAAAACTTGCTAATTTAGAAACTCAATTAACTTTCGCCCGAAATAGTATTGCTAGTTATACTAACGAATATACCAAGCTCCTTGCTGAACAACAAAAAATAAGCAAAGATCTAAAAGCCACAAGAGAACAACGTATTAAAAGAATCGAAGATGGCAAAAGCAGCTGGGTTGGATTAATTCGTATGTTAGAAGACGAAGAAATAAGAGAAAAAGAAGGGCGCGAAATGGTAATACTTAATATGGCCACAGAAAAAGCTAAACAAAAATTGAGTGAATATCATCAATATCAAGATGGCAAAGTAGATATTCCACTATTAACACCAGAAGTTGTTTTAAAAAATGACTAGAGACTATAGTGATCCACAATATAAAAAATGGAGACAATCTATAAGACAAAGAGATAAAAGTAAATGTCAATGGCCTAATTGTAATAGCTCGCTTAAAATACATGCTCATCATATTATGCCATGGAGCAATTTTCCATCACTAAGATATGATATTAATAATGGTATATGTTTATGTAAAATTCATCATGACTTAATAAAAAGCAATGAAGAATCATATGCCCCATTATTTTTTAAAATACTTAAAAATAAATCATGAATAATAATTTTACTATTATAATAGACACAAGAGAGCAAAAGCCGTGGACTTTTGAAGAACACGCAACCGCTCATCATAAATTAGACACCGGAGACTATAGCATAGAAGGATTACAAGAAATAGTAGCTATAGAAAGAAAAAGAAATGTTGCGGAAGTAGCCAACAATATCACAGAAAGTAGATTTCAAGATGTTGTTGATAGGTTAAAAAAAATAAAATACCCATTTGTATTATTAGAATTTAATTTAGACGATGTAATGAGATATCCAATTGGTTCTACTATACCTAAAAAACTATGGAGTAAAATTAGAATAACACCAAATTTTATTATTAAACATCTATTAGACCTAGAATTAGAACATAACATAAAAATTATTTTTTGTGGTAATTCATCAAATGCTGAAAAAATGGCTCTTAATATCCTAAAACGTATTTATAAAAAATCTTTAATTCAGGACAATAACAATGTTTGATGATGCGTGGCTAAACCTAGGCGAACTTTCTAAGATTACAATTCCTAAAAATCCTATGATAAATAGGAATAAAAAAGATATAGAAAATCCAGACTCTCACCTATTAAAACTCTTAAGAAATCCGGCTAATTTTGGATCCACATGCAAACTCCTTTTTGATATTGAACTCCATCCTGTACAAATTGCTATATTACAAGAATTTTGGATAAGGCCATTTCCTATGTTTATTGCTAGTCGTGGTTTCGGCAAAAGTTTTTTAATGGCATTATATTGCACATTAAAATGTATATTAGTTCCAGGAACAAAAATCGTTGTTGTTGGAGCTGCTTTCCGACAAAGCAAGTTAGTTTTTGAATATATGGAAACTCTATGGAGAAACAGCGCTATTTTACGAAGTATTTTTAATGGCAATGATGACGGACCAAGGAGAGATGTTGATAGATGCACAATGAGGCTTGGAGATAGTTGGACTATAGCTATCCCAATGGGCGATGGAAGCAAAATTAGAGGTTTGAGAGCGCACATTATCATAGCTGACGAATTTGCAAGTATTAGTCCTGATATTTATGAAACCGTAGTATCAGGTTTCGCAGCAGTGTCTGCTACTCCTATACAAAACGTTAAAAAAGAAGCAAAAAAGCAAGCTATGAAAGAAGCTGGTATATGGAACGACGATCTTGAACAACTTAATTTTAAAATGGGTAATCAAGCAATTATAGCTGGTACAGCAGATTATGCATTTAAACATTTTGCCTCTTATTGGAAAAGATATAAAGCAATTATAGAAAGCAAAGGAGAAAAACATAAATTAGAAGAAATTTTTAAAGGAGAAGTTCCAGAAAATTTTAACTGGAAAGATTATAGTATTATTCGTATTCCATACGAACTCATTCCTAAAGGGTTTATGGATGACAAACAAGTAGCACGAGCCAAAGCAACAATACACACAGGCATATACAACATGGAATATGCCGCTTGTTTTACAGAAGATAGCGATGGATTTTTTAAGCGTAGTCTTATAGAGAGTTGTGTAGTTAAAGACAACAATCCAGTTCTCATTAATAATGAAAAAATTATTTTTGAACCTAAAATTTTTGGAGATTTAAAACATAAGTATGTTTATGGCATTGATCCGGCTAGTGAAAAAGATAATTTTAGTATAGTTGTATTAGAGATGCATCCTAACCATAATAGAGTTGTTTATTGTTGGACTACTAATAGAACAAATTTTAAAGAAAGACAAAATGCAGGACTAGTAAACGAACATGATTTTTATGGATTTTGCGCTAGAAAAATTCGTAATCTAATGAAAGTATTTCCTTGTGAAAGAATAGGTATTGACGCTCAAGGCGGCGGTATAGCGATAGAGGAAGCTTTGCATGATCCAGGAAAATTAGAAGAAGGAGAGCATTTAATTTGGCCAATCATAGAAGATAAACCTAAAGATACAGACGATCAACAAGGACTTCATATTTTAGAATTAGTGCAGTTTGCAAGAGCCGATTGGACAAGCCAAGCTAATCATGGTTTACGCAAAGATTTAGAAGATAAAGCCTTATTATTTCCTAGATTTGATGAACTTAGTTTAGTATTAGCTTTAGATCAAGAAAATAGAAATATACAAACAGCAGACTTGACACCTATTTATGATAGTATTAGCGAGTGTATTCTAGAAATAGAAGAATTAAAAAATGAATTAACAACTATAGTTATGACCCAAACTAGTACAGGCTCTGGAGCTAGAGATAGATGGGACACTCCTGATGTTAAACTTCCAAACGGCAAAAAGGGTAAATTACGCAAAGACAGATATAGTGCTTTATTAATAGCTAATATGATAGCTAGACAAATTAATAGATCAATTGCTCCAGTATCTTATGAAGTAATTGGAACAAATGCTTCATTAGCAACAAAAAATAATGGACAAATGTATAAGGGGCCAAGTTGGTTTACAGACTCAGCAAATGATGATATTTATATAGGAATATACAAATAAGTGTGTAATACAATTATAATACCATTACAATAAAATTATATAATTATGACCAAAAAATATCCAAAAAGCGATGCTATAGCTGATGCTGCGCTAGAAAACCAAGAAGCATATGTTACATGGGGAGAAGATCTTCAAAGTAAACAGGATGCTCTTAAACAATCATCAGAATGCTTGAATGAATATGGCCTATATAAGGCAACCTCAGCATACAGAGGAAGAACAAATGACTATAGTAATCTTTTACCAAATGTAAGTGGTAAACCAGGATTAACTCGTGGTGGATATGATTATTTCCGACCAGGAGAAGCAGTTCCTACACAAATTAAAGAAATTATAGACAGAGCAGAAGAGATATATCAAAAAGTTGGATTAGTTAAAAATGTTATTGATCTAATGGCAGACTTCGCTGTACAAGGAATAAAACCAGTATGTAAAAATAAAAGAACAGAAAGATTTTATCGTAAATGGTTCAAAAAAGTCAAAGGCAAAGACAGAAGTGAAAGATTCTTAAATAATTTATATAAAACAGCAAATATAGTAATTAATAGACAAACAGCTAAAATTAGTTTAAAAACAGCAGAAGATTTTTTTAGAGCCACATCGACAGCAGATACTACAGAACAAGACGAAGACAATATACCTGTAGATAAAAGAGAAATTCCTTGGAGATATACATTTATAGATCCTGTTTATGTTAATGTTGCGGCAGGGTCTTTATCTTCATTTGTTGGTAAAAAACGATATGAATTATTAATACCGTCATCATTAAGAAAAATTATTAATAGTCCCAAAACAGATAATGAAAAATTAATTGTTTCATCATTACCAGAACAAATAGTATTAGCGGCTAAAAATAAAAAACCCTATCCATTAGATCCAGAAAAAACCTTAGTATTTCATTATAAAAAAGACGATTGGCAGAGCTGGGCATACCCAATGATTTATAGCATCATGGATGATATAACAGTAATAGAGAAACTTAAATTAGCTGATATGTCAGCCTTAGATGGTGCCATTAGTAATATTCGTATTTTTAAACTTGGTAGTCTTGAGCATAAAATTGCCCCAACAAAAGCCGCTGCTAGTAAATTATCTGGAATATTACAAAATAATGTGGGAGGAGGAACTTTGGATCTTGTGTGGGGTCCAGATATCGAGTTAATTGAAAGCAATACAAATGTTCATCAATTTTTAGGTGAAGCAAAATATATTCCACACTTAAATAGTGTTTATGCTGGACTAGGAATTCCTCCAACTCTTACAGGAACTTTTGGAGCAGCAGGAACTACGAATAATTTTATTAGCCTTAAAACATTAACTCAAAGATTGCAATACGGAAGAGATATGCTTGTCTCTTTTTGGGAAAAAGAATTCGAACTTGTACAAAAAGCTATGGGTTTTAAATATGCAGCAAAAGTAGAATTTGACAGAATGGATTTAAGTAATGAAGATGCCGAAAAGGCATTACTTATACAACTTGCTGATAGAAATCTTATTAGTGATGAACTTATACAAAGCAGATTTGGTTTTGATCCGGAGATGGAAAAAATTAGACTTAATAGAGAAAATAAAGACAGAGCAGCCGAACGGATGGTTCCAAAAGCTGGTCCTTGGTATGATCCTATGTTCGAAGAATCATTGTTAAAAACTGCACTACAAATTGGACTTGCTACCCCGAGTCAAGTTGGTCTAGAATTGCAAAAGAAAAAGGCTGGAGAAAAGACAGTTTTAGAAATGAAAACTCCATCAGGTCCTTTTGGTAATCCTGTTGGTGTTAAAGATTCGCCAGAATCTTTAAAAGGTCAACCAGAACAAGGAAGACCCAAGAATTCGAAAGATTCTAATAAAAGAAAAACAAAAAAATTTAGTCCACAAATTGGAGCAAAACTTCAACTTTGGGCAGATAATGCTCAAGACAATATTACAGATATATTAAATCCAATATTATTAGATTTCTATCAAAAGAAAAATATGAGAAGTTTATCTAATGATCAATATGCCGAGGCAGAAGCAATTAAAACCAAACTGCTTCTTTCTGCACAACCATATAAGCCTATAGATCAATCATTTATTTCGTCTGGTTTAAAATTATTAAATAATAATACTAGTATTAATAAAATATATAATTATTATCAAATATTTTTAAATAATATGAAACACACTTTCTCTAGGGAGTTATCTGTACAAGAACTAAAACAACTTAAGTCGTATTTTTACTCTATGGTGTATGACAACTTAACCTAATGGAATATAATATGATTATATATAACCAAGAAAAATTAGATGGATTAGAACAAGCTATTGCTTCACAACAATTTATATCTGTAGCATCTATTGCTTCTCCAATTTCAGAAAACAATCAAAAAGTTGTTGCTAAAAACTTAAAATCATTAGCTTCTTATGATGATTCTGATCTTTATTATGTACAATCTATTTTAGTTACATCATCTTGGAATAAAAATGATGATATATTTGATAAAGCAGAAGTGTGGGCAGCAAAAAATACTCCAGAAGATAAGCCAACAAACTTAGAACATGATGAAAACACTATTATTGGCCATATAGTATCAAATTGGTCAATTACTGACGATGGAATTCTTATTGACGATTCCACACCTATAGAAAATTTGCCAGAAAAATTCCATATTGTAACAGGTTCTGTTATCTATAAAGCTTATGTTAATCCAGAATTAAAAGAAAGAACATCAAAATTAATAGCAGAAATAGAAAATGGATCAAAATATGTAAGTATGGAATGTATGTTTAAGGGTTTTGATTATGGATTAATCGACGAAAACACTGGCGAATATAAGATCTTATCAAGATCTAATGATACTGCTTTTCTAACAAAACACTTAAGAGCATACGGAGGAAGTGGCAAATACGAAAACCATAAACTAGGAAGAGTACTAAGACAGATCACATTCTCTGGTAAAGGATATGTTGACAAACCAGCTAATCCAGATAGTATAATATTTAGTAAAGAAAATTTTATGAATATTGAAAATATAAAAAATACTGAAAAAAGTTTTTCAGGTGTATCAGAAATAAGTACAAATCCAATGGAGACTAATAATATGAGTTTAGAAAAAGAAATAGCCGAAATTAAAGAAAAAGTAGAAGCCATGAAAGATTGTGCTTCAGCAACTCAAGAGGCATATGCTCAAGTTAGTGAGCTTAAAGATAAACTAGTTGCTTTAGAAACAGAATTATCACAAACTAAAACTGCTTACGACGAACTCGTTTCTTCAACAGAAGCAGCTAAAAAAATGAGTGAAGAAGAAATGATGAAGAAAGAAGAAGAAATGAAAAAGGCTAAATCTGATTTAGATGAGGCTTTGGCAGCTGTAGCTGCATATAAGATGAAAGAAGAAGAAATGATGAAGAAAGAAAAGAAAATGAAAAGAATGGCAAGTCTTTTAGAAAAAGGACTAGACCAAGAAACTGCTTCATCCGCTGTCGATAATTTCGAATCACTAGAAGATAATGCTTTTGATGCTATGGTAGCACTAATCAGTAATGCTGCTAAAAAAATGTCACCAAAAAGCAAAGAAAACAACACAGTAAAAGCTGAAGAAGCTCTTGATAGTGTTGAATCTGAAACTGAACTTGATCTTAGTGCTGGTGAAGACAACACAGATAGTGTTGACTCAACTCGTGCAGCATTAGTAGATTTTGTATGCGCTAGACTAGGTAAAAAACTTAATAAGGGAGAATAATAATATGGCTCTTAAATCAGATCGTATCGAACATTTAACAGATATCTCTTTTTTCATGACAACAACTGCCGAAAGAGGAGGTGTTGTTAGTGCCACCGCAACTAGTGGTTCTGGAGTATCAATGGATGATGCCAATGCAGTAGTAGCATACAGTGCTGTAGGCACAGGCGTTAATCCAGTTGGCGTTCTTCTTAATGATGTTGTTAATTATGATTTAACAAGACAACACATCAATTGGCACAAAGATGAAGTTCAAGTTGGTGGTAAAGTAACTTTACTTCGAGTAGGTCAAGTTACAACAAACATGCTTGTTCCAGGTATTAGTCCAACAGTAGGCACCAAAGCTTATGTTGGCGCTAGTGGTCTAATTGGCACAAGTAGCACAAATTCTGTTCAAATCGGTTCGTTCCTCAGTAGTAAGGACGCCGATGGTTATGCCAAAGTATCCGTAAACATCGCTTAATTTAAGGGAGAATAATAATATGTCCAATAAAGCTTTTGAACCAACACCAGAGCTTACTGATCTTCTAGTTCGTTCTGGTTCTTTAAATAAAGAAGAGGCTCTTGCAGCTAATGCCGAATTTGCAAAAGCTCTAGAACTTCCTCTTCGTCAGGGTATTTTAAATGGCGATATTCTAGACGGTATCTTTGAGCCAATCACACTAAGTCAAAGTGCCACTCCAGAATTTCCATTAGACTTTTTAGCTCCAGGCACCGAAAAAGATTTCGTAGCCTATACTATCCCAAATCATGGATATATTCCAGAGCGTCACGTTGAAGGCGATTATGTCATGGTTCCAACCTATGATATTGGTGCTTCAATCGACTATCTCCTAAAATATGCTCGTGATGCTCGTTGGGACGTAGTTGGTCGTGCTATGGAAGTTATGGAAGCCCAATTCGTAAAGAAGATGAACGATGATGGCTGGCATACACTTCTAGCTGCTGGTGTTGATCGTAACATAGTAGTATTCGATAGTGATGCTGATCAAGGTCAATTTACCAAACGCTTAGTCAGTCTTATGAAGACTGTTATGCGTAGAAATGGTGGCGGCAATAGCGCAAGTAATAACCGTGGTATTCTAACTGACCTTTATGTCAGCCCAGAAGCTATGGAAGATATCCGCAACTGGGGGGTTGATCAAGTTGATGAAGTAACACGTAGAGAAATCTATGTTGCTGCTGATGGTAGTCTTAATCGTGTATTTGGAGTTAATTTACATGATCTAGACGAACTAGGCGAAGATCAAGAATATCAGTTGTTCTACGAAAACGTTCTAAATGGTACACTACCACAAGATGTTGGTGGAGATGTAAATAACGACAAAGTTGAACTTGTTGTTGGTTTAGATCTTCGTAAGAGAGATAGTTTTATCATGCCAATTCGTGAACAAGTTCAAATCTTTGAAGATGATACATTACATCGTCAAAAGAGAGCTGGTTTCTATGGATGGGCTGAACAAGGCTTTGCTGTTCTAGATAATCGCAGAGTTTTACTAGGCGCTCTCTAATTATCAGTTTATTTTCTCTTAAACAAGAAAGCCGCTCCTTTGGGGCGGCTTTTTTTGTATCGGTGTATATACTTTTATATCAAAATCAATAAGGAAATATTTTATGTCATGGCAAAATGAAATGACTATTATGGTTAGAACGCTAATTAATGACAATATTGCTCCATACCAATTTTCTGATGAAAGAATACAACAGACTATCTTAGTTGCTGGAAAATATGTTCAATTTGATGTTGTTTTAGATCATCCATATACTATTGATGTTGTTAACGGTACTATTAATCCTGATCCTACTACTGATAGTGATGAAATTTTTATTATTTTAACTTCTCTTAAGGCTGCGTGTTTAGTAGACCAAGGCACACTAAGAACTAAAGCAGCAATGGATGGCGTTAGAGCAGCTCTTGGTCCAGCTAGTTTAAGTGTAACGGGATCCTCTGCTGGATGGGAGATGATTTTAAAACATGGTCCGTGTAAATTATATGACGATCTTGTTGAGCATTGGGACGTTGCTAATGCTAGCGCTATAGCTGCTGTATTAGGTCCATTTTCTGGTAATCAATTCGATCCAGAATTACAAAGAACTAAAAGTAGATTTGATCCATATAGAACTGGTTTTTATTCATAGGAATAATTTATGTCATCATTTTGTGTTTCAATTTTTAATACATTAGAAAATCCAGCAGAAAATGACTCTTGCTTTGTGACAGCTACAAAAAATTTGACCTTAAATAAAGGAAGTAGTTATAGAATTACATTTTTAGTATCTAAAAACGGAGACGGTGTTGATCTTAGCTCATACTCATTAAGAGGAGATATTAGATCCTCGTCAACATCAGATTTAATTTTATTAAATATGTCTACCTCAAATCTATTACTAAAAATAGATACTAATAATAGCGCTATAATTATGAATATTCCAGAAACTTTTACTCGGAGAATACAACAAAATATCGCTATCTATAATATAGAATTATTGAATAATAATTCTGAAACTAGTAAAATTGTTACTGGTATTATTACTTTTGTTTAATATAAATATATAACATGAATATCATTACTAATGATTTAAAACTTCTATATAAAAATATGATAGATGAACTTCTCAGAGAAGGATCTTTATCTTTGCCATGTAAGCTTATCTATGAGGGATCAAAATTTATAGAGTGTGTTAATTGTTATATAGATCCTATATCTCATAAATCCAGCAACAGGCACAAAACTGGAGGACCATTAGTTTTCGCAGAAGGACAATTGTGTCCTTATTGTTCTGGCGCTGGAGGAATATTTCAAGAAGCATCAGAAACTATTAATATGTTGGTTTTGTTTGATTATAAATATTGGATTAATTTTAATGCTAAAATACATAGTCCAGACGGACTTGTTCAAACTATTAGTAAATTTGAAGATTTTCCTAAAATTAAAAGCTGCAATCAAATTATTATAGATAGCAATATACAAAACTATACTGAAAGTTATTATAAAAGAAATAGCGAACCAGAACCGTGCGGATTTGGAGATAGTTCTTATATTTTTACGTATTGGAAGAAAATATGACAAAACTATCATTTTCAATTAAATTATTAGAGAATAATTCTACTATATCTAAAAATATTGCACAGGCATTATTGTCGGATGTGACAGCATATTTTAATAATATAGCAAATAAAATAAAACAAAATATACCAGATATAGTTATAAATAATATTATTAATCAACCAGAATATTCAGCATTATCGAGTGGTAATTTACAATATGAATTAGGTATCACTAATCCAGCAGCTAGATTATCAGAAATTTTAGATACAATCAGATCTGGAACACTAGTAAATATTAAACCGCCTAAGATTATATCAAATAAAATTTCTGCTGGTATTAAATTACAAATGATACAAAAAGACTTTTCTGATTTATTAAGCTTGGGGTCATCTAGTTTTATAAGCGAAAAAGGGTCTCAAATAGATTGGTTAAGGTGGCTCTTATTAGAGGGTGATTCTGTTATTATTAGTGACTATAATTTTATTCTTGGACCAAATGACGCATCAAGAACTGGCGGAGGTATAATGAGACAAACAAATGGAGGATCATGGAGAGTTCCTCCTGAATATGCTGGTAACATTAATAATAATTGGATTACTAGAGGCTTAGACAGTGCCACATCACAAATAGATCAATTTATAACAAGTCTGATTAAATAAAGGAATAAATTATGGTTTTTAATCCATCTTTTATTGGTGTTCAAAGCTTAGGACAATCATTATTCATTAATGAATTAATAAATAATTATAAGTCTTTTCTGGACTGGGGATTTTTGAACATCGGAGGATTTACCAATGTATCGACACCAACAACAAATATAAATAATTTTAATTTACATATTTTAAAACCTACTAAAGATCCAAACTATACCACAAATACGGTATGGCAAACTCCTAGAAAAGATTGGGTTTACGAAAGTGGCATAAATTATAGTGGTGTACAACCAATAAATTTTAGTGGAATATATGTTGGATCTTCTTTTTACCCAGCTCCTACTGGAGATGCTAATATTGGATATAAAATTAATTATCCAGATGGTAGAGTTGTCTTTAATCAACCAATTCCCACAGGAACATCTGTGACAGCAGAATATTCTTATAGAAATATTCAAATTTATAAAATGGAAGAATTTCCTTATTGGAAAGAAATCCAACAGGCGTCGTTAGAAAATAAAACAGGCTTTAGCTTATCAGACAAAGGGGAATTCAGTATTTCTGCTGAAAAACGAATTCAACTACCAGCCGTTATTATAGAAGCTGTAGCAAGATCAAATAGCAAGCCACTTCAACTAGGAGACGTATCACAAATAATTGAACAAGATTTATTATTTCATATATTATCTGATAATTCTAAAGATAAAAATAATATAATTGATATTTTAAGATTACAAAAAGATAGAATTCTTTATTTATATAATACTGATAATGTAGTAAAATCTGGAGTATATCCTTTAAATTATGATGGTTCTAAAAATATAAATGGTCAAAATTATAATATTATTGTAAATAATCCATCATACCAATGGATAAAATGTCGAATAAAAGATATTAATATTTCTGATATTAATTTTATTAATATTAGATTATATGGAGCTATTGTTAGAATTACAAACGAAGTATTGATATATAATCAAGATAATAGTTTATGTAATTAGCCATAATTTATTTATATATTTATTTATATGATTATCGTTTTTTAATATTTTGGGTGTATGATAAGATATCATATTCCCAATGCAACTATTACGGAGATATTAATATGGCAGAGCGTATATTTTATGCCACACATAACGTTACTTTAGGAGGCGCCTCTCTTCAAGGCGTACAAAGTGTAAGCTTAACATCAAGCGTAGGTTTAGATCCAGTTTTTCAATTAGGTCAATGTGATCCGGTTGACTTTATTCAAAACGTGCCAGAAGTTGAAGTAACTATTACACGAGCAATACAGGGCGGGGCAGCTATTTCATTAGCTCTTAATAACCAAAGTTGTGAACTCGCTGAAGAACTTCTTAATGAAGAAAAAACAATTGTAATAGGTAGTTCAGAAGGTGGTTTTACAGTTGATAATGCTTTAATTAGTGGATATAGTGTTAACTTTACTACTGACGGTGTGTTTACAGAAGAAATTACATATGTTGGAGACACTTTAACATCTGGTGGTTCTTTTAGCCCAAGTAATGATAATATCCATTTACCATACAGGCCAGACTGGACTGGTGTTAGTGGAGCTACTAGCGCTAGACTTACTCTTGCTATCAATAGAGAGCCAACCTTTGTTCTTGGTCAATATAGACCACTTAAAAGATTCGTACAGTTTCCAATCGAAGCTACTCTAGAAATTGGATATCTATTACCAGACGCTGGATCAACCCCAACAGATCCACCCGTTTGTGCCACTTTACCAAATGGTAATCAAAGCTTTAGTATTGGCGCTTGCGGTAGCACATGGTCTGTGAGTAACGCCAGATTAAGTAATATTGGTTATAGTGGTGGTGATGTTGGTGGTGGTAATGTTGAGGTTACCTATACATATACATCCTATAATAATTTTAGTATTGGCTAATAATAAGAATTCTTAATTTTTAAATTTAATTTATATACAAACTAAAAGGACAAGTTTGTGCCTACAGGACCTACTATAAAAGTAAATCAGTTTCATAAGTTATCTGTTAGTAACTGTGGATATAATTTATCAGGATTAATATCAGCAGAATATTCATTAAGTAGAAATATTAATGCTTTATATAGGCTTGGAAATAGAAGTCCTATAGCTACATACGGCGATATGCCAGAAATACAAGTGTCATATACTGGACACGCACCAGAAATGGGCTCTTTTAATGTTACAGAAGCTAATAAATTAGCTACTATTGATATTTCTGGTTCTAATGGAGGAGTTAGTGCTAGTTTAGCTTTATTATCTAAATTTAGCTATAATTTTCAAACCGACGGACCTTTTACTATAACTAAATCATACACAGGATTTGCTAAACCATCTGGAGGCGGAGGCGGAGGAGGAGGTGGTGGTGGCGGATATGGCTCAGTATTAGTTGCTAAAAGACAGGATTATGGTGGAAATTTGCCAGCAGGTATTTCTGGCAATTATTTACAGTCTGTTAGTGCAGAGGTATCTATAAATAGACAAAATATAGGAGAATTTGCTACAAGAAAACCATATGCTTCTGTTGTGCAGTTTCCTTTACAACAAAGTATAACATATGAAGTAATAGCATCGTCTATGGATTCTATAACAATAAATGACTTATATACTGCTTGTAAAAATCCAGGTAGTCAAACATATAGCGCTAGCATTAGTGCTTGTGGGGTCTCGTTTTCAATTAGTAAAGCTTATGTTACCAGTATACAATATAGTGGAGGAGAAGCTTCTTTAGGAAGCAAGCCACAAACAATTAGTATAACATATACTAGTTACGAAGATATACCAGGAATTAAACCAATAATTTATTTCGATGACACACCATGTTAATTTAGAAAAAATATTATATAGAATATTATTAGGATATTATTATATTTATATAGATAATGAAGAATATAAAGTAATAAGTCCTAATCTAACTATTAAATATCAAGCAGAAATTTTATATGATAAAACTATAGAAGAAAATAAATTTGATAAAAGATTATTAACATCAAAAGAAATTGAAATGCAGTTAATAACAAATGGGGTCTGGAATCCAGAACTAGATAAAAGATTAACTATAGTAAAAGAAGATATTGATAATGCTAAGGTAGATATTTATTTAAACTTTTTAAATAGTACTAAAAAAAAGTTTTTAAAAAATAATCTATATATACAAGAAAAATTATTAAACGAATTATTATCTAAAAAAAATTGTTTAAATCATCTGAGCATAGAAGAACATGCGACTACTATAAAAAATGAATTTATATTAATGCAAACTATCTATGATAAAACAAATAATTTAGTATTTAATTATAATGATTCAACAATAGATTATACAAAATTACAAATTTTTATTAGAGAAATTGTTAATGATATTATTACTATAGATGATATAAGATCTTTAGTGAAGTCAGATATATGGAAATCATATTCTTCTATTAGTAATTTAACTAAAGATATAATTGATATTAATGATGATTATAAACATTTAATAAATTTCCATAATATGTATAATAATGTTAGACAACACCCTGAATGTCCATCTGAGGATATTATAAATGATGATATTGCTCTTGATGGATGGTTTATACATCAAAATAGAAAATCAGAAAAAGAGAAAAAGAAAAATGCTATTCTCGATAAAATTGGGGGTAATATAAAAGATAAGGCACAACATATCTTTGTTATGACCCAAAATGAAGAAGAGATAAAAGCTATTCAAGATCTCAATGGACCGGAAGAAAAACAATTTATAAAGGAAGTTACGGAATATAGTAAGCAATTCCCAGGAACAAGATGGGAAGATATACCAGCAGTTAAGCGTAAAGCACAACTTGAGGCTCAACAAAAATGCTCTATTAATAAGAAGAAATAATTATGAAAAAAAATAATTCTAGAAAAAGTGTTATTCAACAGTTATCTAAAAGATTTCAAACCACGATCATTGGTTCTTTGGCTCGCTTCGAAGATCAATTTGGATATTTGTGGGGATTAAATTCTGATAAAGAATTAACAGATAGACAAAAAGAATTTTTAGATTTGTGGGAATATACTAGAACATCTATATTAAATCATGGCAATAATCAAATGAGAGATGCTATAGATGAAGTTGTAGATTATTTGGAACAAGAAACAGATATAGCTAGACACAGATTAACTTTTATAAACCCATTAAATAAACAAGACCATCACAGAGAGGAATAATATGAATATTGATTCATTTTCGATAACTATTGATAATAAGGAACAAAATTTTACCATTAGATCAGCTTCTTTAGCAGATCAGAGAGAGGCCCAAAAAGTATATAATCAGGCTTTCTCTGATGCTGTTAAATCTGGCTGTATTGTTAGAGCTAGACTAGACGATCTTTTAAAAGAGCAAGGATTATGGGATGAAAGCAAACAGGCTAAACTTAACAATATTCAACAACAAATTTCTGATAGCGAAAAGAGTTTGGCTAAAGGCGGAATTAGCCTAAAAGCGGCTAAAGAAATAGCTATTAAAATTAAAGAACTTAGAGAAGATCTTAGAGATTTAATTTCTGTTAGAACTAATTTGGACAATCACACAGCAGAAGGACAAGCCGATAACGCTAGATTTAACTATTTAATCTCATGCTGCTTGGTGTATTCTGATAATAAAGAAAAGAAGTTTTTTAAAGATTATGCAGACTATTTAGCAAGAGCGGCCGAACCTATAGCTATTAAAGCAGCACAGGTTCTAGCCAACATGATGTATGGTTTGGATAATGATTATGAAAAGAAACTTCCAGAAAATAAATTTTTGATTAAATATAAATTTGTTGACGATAATTTACGTTTGGTTGATAAAGAAGGTCGTTTAGTCGATAGCGAAGGAAGGCTTATTGACCAGAGTGGCCGCTTTATTAATGAAAAAGGCGAGTTTGTTGATAAAAATGGCAACCTGGTAGATGTTAATGGAGATTATGTAGCAGACTTTGCACCATTTACAGATGATAATGGCAATCCTATTATTTTAGAGGAAGATAAGGAAAAAGTTAATAATGTTTCAAAATCATCATCAACAGAACCAGTTGCTTCGTCTTGAAATAATATTTCTTAAACCAACTACTTTAAGGCATCATAGTCAAACTGTGATGCCTTTTTGTTTTTAAGGATTTATACTAATGGCAGCATTTAATCTTACAGCAGAACTAAATTTAAGAGGCCCATCTAATATTAACCAGGTTGTTGGCAATATTAGAAGACAATTATCTACTCTTACTTTAGATTTAAATATTAATCCTAATACTTCTAGAGGTGTTCAGGCTGTTACTGCAAATATTAGAACGTTGAGCACCGCATTAAGAGATGCTCAGAGCAATGCGGCGGCTTTATCTACCACATTATCTAATTTAGTTACCACTATCAATAACGCTGGTAATGCGGCTGCTAATGCTGGTAATGCCTTAAATAGATTAAATACTCAAACAAGAGCCGCTCAAGCTGCTGCTAGAGATGGAGCAACAGCAATGGAGAACTTTGGTGCTCAATCTGCTCTTGCTATTCGTAGATTTGCCGCTTTTAGTGTTGCTACTGGAGCAGTTTATTCATTTACTCGTGCCTTATCATCAGCATATTCAGAATTTATTAATTTTAATAAAGAATTTGTTAGATTACAACAGGTTACCAACTCATCTGCTTCCGGTCTTGCTGGATTATCACAAGAAATCACCAGACTATCTACTGGTCTTGGCGTTAGTTCATCAGAACTATTAACAGTATCATCAACTTTAGCACAGGCTGGCTTATCGGCTAATCAAACTAAAACAGCACTAGAAGCATTGGCAAAATCCGCTCTTGCCCCATCTTTTGATAACTTAAATGAAACAGTAGAAGGTAGTATTGCTTTAATGAGACAGTTTGGATTAAGCGCTGGTGACTTAGAATCAGCGTTAGGGTCGATTAACGCGGTCGCTGCTAAATTTGCTGTAGAATCCAGTGATATTATTACTGCTATTCAGCGTACTGGTGGTGTTTTTGCTTCGGCTAGTAAAGGAGTAAGTCAAGGCAAAGATGCTCTTAATGAATTTATTGCTGTATTTACAAGTGTTCGTGCTACTACTCGTGAAAGCGCAGAAACTATCGCTACTGGCCTGCGAACAATCTTTACTCGTATTCAACGAGGAAATACAATACAAGCATTAAAAGAGTATGGTATTACATTAACAGATTTAGAAGGCAAGTTCGTTGGACCATATGAGGCTGTTCGTAGACTTAGTGAAGGCTTAAGAGGATTAGATCCTAGAGACTTAAGATTTAGTGAAATTGTTGAAGAACTTGGTGGATTTAGACAAATTGGTAAAGTTATTCCATTAATTCAACAATTTGCTACAGCACAACAAGCATTAAGTGTTGCTCAAAGAGGAGCAGGATCATTAGCAGGAGATGCTGCCAAAGCACAAGAATCATTAGCTATTAGAGTAAATAAAGTAAGAGAAGAATTTATTGCATTAATTAGAGATATTGGACAAACACAAAGTTTTCAAAAGTTCGTTGATATATCTTTACAACTAGCTAGCGCATTAATTTCAGTAGCATCTGCTGCGAAAGATGTTTTGCCTGCTATAACTGCTATAGCAGCGATTAGAGCGGTTCCAGCAATAGCACAATTTGCTGGAGGATTTGGTCGTGGAATAACAAGAAGGAATGAAGGTGGTCCTATTAGAAAATTTGCTACTGGAGGCCTGGTTCCTGGTAGTGGCAATAGAGATACTGTTCCTGCGATGTTAACCCCAGGAGAATTTGTTATTAGGAAAAAGGCTGTTGAAACAATTGGAGCTAGTAATTTAGCCAGGATGAATGTTGGTGGCAAAGTTCAAAAATTTGAAGATGGTGGATATGTAGAAGGTTCAGCGTTAAGAGCATTAAAACAATTAACCAGAGATTTCTTAATGCCAAAATCAAGAAAAGGAGGAAGAAGAAAAATATCTTTTGTGGGCCAACAAGCAGTTTCTATATCCAAAAATATTTCACCAGAACTATTAAAACAAATAGAAGAAGAAGGAAGACTTGTTTATGGTACCGGCTTAGGCGCCTTAGCAAAAGGCGATCCTGGATTAATAGTAGATAAAATTATTAATGTTGCTTTAGCTAAAACACAAAAACAAAAAGAAGGAAGACTTAAAAAAACACAAGGAGCCTTAACATTTAGTGCTGCCGGATTACAACGTGGTCCGCGAGCACCAAAAGGACAAATGGAAAAGGCATTAGTCAGATATCAGCAAGATCCAGAATATCGTAAAGCTATGGGCCTAGGAGCTTCAGGAGATGTTCTTCAAGCATTATCAGCATTTAGAAAAAGCGGAGGACAAACTAGTTTAGCTGGTGTTTTTTCTGAAGAAGCTATATCAAAAATTGAATCAGGAATACCTCGATATATAGCCGCATTAGGAAATGAACCACAAAAAATAGCAAAAGCAAAAACAGCTCAACAATATCTTAGATCTTTTGCTGGAGGAGCTACTGCTAGTAAGGCCGGACATGCAACAGCATTTAGTGAAACCATTAATCAGATGTTAAAGTCTGGTATAATTCAAGAGTTTGCTGATGGGGGTTTTGTTCAAAAATTTGCTCAAAAACAACCGAAATATAATTCTGGATTAGTTAAGTCGGTTCAAAAAGCTGGTAGTTTTGAAAATTTAATTAATCAAAATATGGTAGACAGTAACGGTAATTATAATTTTGGTTTAGTTTCTCTAAGATCTGGTACAAAAACTGGTAGTAGAACAGAAACTCGTCCTATTGAGGGCACTGATAAAATAGCTCGTATTAATGTTGGTGTTCTATCTGATGTGAATAACTTTAATAAACAGATTGAAAAAGATATAACTAGTAAATTAAAAGAATCTATTTTTAATACTGGCAAAATGTTATCTGGTAAATTAAGAGGTAGTAGTAAAATCAGTCTTAGTAGTACTAAACAGGCTTTAGGAGGAGCTACTCTTAGTAGTGCAACCGGAAGTATATTCGAAGCAGCACTACAAATGGTTGGTGCTCCTTATGTAGATAAAATCGAATCTATTAAATCTATGGATTTTCCATTTGGATTAGGACCAGCAGCTCCATTATTTGGCGCGGGTTTTCCACAGCAAGTTCCTACTGATGCTACTAGAACTATTGGAGGAAGTGGCAAAGGAATATCTGATTTTATGGAACAAGTTAGTAGATTTGTTAAAGCTACAGAAACAGGTAAGTTTACAAAATCGCTTGGATCTCCCATTGGTACTCCATCAAGTCTAATATCCTCTAGACTTATATCTCAAATTAAAACACCAGCTCAAATTGAAAAAGTAAATGAAATTTTAAGACGATTTCAAATACCTAATTTTAGAATTGGTGATCTTTCTGATCCTAAAAAACTATCCAAGTATGAGAGTATTTTAAATAAATCACTACAAAGAAATCCTAATGCTATTCAAGCTTTAGAGGTTGAACAGTTCGCTACAGGAGGTTCTGTACAAGATACTGTACCAGCTCTTTTAACTCCTGGTGAATTTGTAATAAATAAAACAGCGGCACAAAGAATAGGATATAGTCAACTTAATAGATTAAATAAGGCAGATAAAGTACAGGGATTTAATAAAGGAGGCGCTGTTGGTAACATACAAAATTTTGCGAATGGTGGTATGGTTCAGTCATTTTTTATTGGAGGAGCAGTACAGGCTGGATCACAAATTATTCGACAATTACCACAGTTAGCAACAGCGATAGCTCAGGCAGTTAGAATATTGCCAAGAAATTTACCGCAAGGAAATGGGTGGTTAGCGTCTAATACTGGCACAAGAGCTATGGGATTACCTCAAAGTAGAGGAGGAATGTTGAGAAACTTATTATCAGATCCTATGTCATTAGTATTTGGTTCTGGCTTACTAGGAGAGGGTATAAGTGGGGTTATAGGAGGTAAAAGAGGAGAAGCGGCTGGATCTGCATTTGCTGGAGGTGCTGGAGTAGCTGGCGTTGTTGCTAGTATTGTTGGAGTAACAACGCCGTTTGGATTATTGGCAACAGCAACCACTGGATTAATAGCTGGTTTTAATGCGTATAATAAATCTATTAGAGATTCTAATATAGCAGAAAATAATAAAAAGGTTGAGGATTCTTCTGAAAGATTATCTCAAACATTAGATAAACTATCTCAATCCGGAAAGATTACGTCTACTTCTCTAGACTCAATAAGAACAGAAATTGGATCTATTATATCCGCTCAACAGGAGAATATTAGAAGTAGAACAGAAGAGGCTCAGCCAGGAATAATGTCAAATATCACTGAGGCTTTATACAATATAGGAACTACTTTTGGATTAGCTCCATCTTCTGGAGCTGGTAGAATTGATAGAGGAGCATTAAGTCAAAATTTATTTAGCGAAAGTAAAACTGGGGCCGAACAAATTGCTCAAACCTTTTCTACTCTTATGCAAAGAGGAATGACATTTAACCAAATTTCTGCTAAACTAGATACAGGAGCTAAGGTTGAGATACCAGGATTAAGAGATATTCTTGGAGAAGAAAGAACTCCACAAATATCAGAGCTGAGTAGATCTCTTGCTATTGCGCAAAGAGGCACGCAAATTACAGATCTAGAGGCTAAGCTTGCAGATTTGATAGAAAGTCGTAATAGTTTAGCGTCTTTTGATCCTGGAAGAGAAGTTTTTGATATCAGAATCAAAGAAACTGCTCAAGCCTATGCGTTAGCTATTAATGCATCTAATGCTGAACTTCAAAGACAACAACAAGAATTAAATAATGTACAAAAAGCAACAGCTGTGGTCGTATCAAGATTAAATCTTTTTGCTGAAGCAATGAAAAATGTTGATGCTGCTACTATTAGAGCTTCCTCTGAATTTGAAGAAGCTCAAAGACAAATTGATGTTGGTGTTGGCTCCAGATTAGGAGGTCGTGCGACTATTGCTCAACCAAGCAGAATGAATGAGGCGGTATTAGAAAATCTTAGAGCATATTCTCCAGAAGAAATTAGTAGAACTATTAGTCAATTTGGTCAAAATCTTAATTTAAATCCTGAGTTTACGAAAAGAGCACAAGGAGCAGCATTATCACAAAGAGTATTACAAACAGATTTACCAAAAATATTAAATAGCATAGCAGCAGAAGAAAGAGATGCAAACTTTGGAGACACTAGTAGAGCAAATACAATAAGAAATCAATTAAAAGAGGCATTAAAGGCAGGAGGTGTTACTGATACTACAGAAATAGATCGTGTTATTGAAGACGTTATTACTAATATAGAGAAACTTGGTAAGGGCGAAATTACATTTGATACTATCGCAGCTAATAGCGAAACTTTTGCTAAATTATTTAAAACTAATTCTGAGGCCCTTCAAGCTTATTCAAATGTTGTAAAATCTGCTAATAATATATTTGCAAATTTTGTTTCTAAAATAAATGAATATTCTAATGCTATAGAACAATCTATTAACACTCAACTACAAGCTAATCAAATTAGAGCTGGTGGAGATATACAACTTAGAGAAGCATTAGGACAAAGGGTTTCTCTAAATGAACGTAATCAATTATTTAATAATGAAATATTAGGAATGACAGCAACTATTGGGGCTGGTAACAGACCAATTGCTGGTACTGGAACTACCGACCCTAATGAAATAGCCAGAAGATTAGCGGCTGCCGAGCAAAGAAAAAGAGAGTTAGAAGCTCAATCAACAACCGGCGGGCCACAAAAATTTGCTAGTGAATTATCTCAAGTTACAATACAGATTAATCAATATGAAAACGCTCTTAAAAAGTTAGCTAATGATACTAATAGAGCGGCCAATGCTTTAAATGAAATTAGTAGATTAAGACAACTTAGAGAGACCAGAAGAGAATCATTCTTAGATTTTGCTAGTAATCTTAATGATCCAGAATACATGACCAACTTTATGCAACAAGCAGCATCATTAAGCGCTGTGATGTCTGGTCGTGGTACTATGGATGATATTAGATCTGCTAGAGAAGGATTCCAAAGACGAGTATCAGCAGGATTTGTTAGTCAAGATCAATTGCAAATAGAAAGTACACAACTTACTCAACAGATTGTGGCTATCTTGGAAAGAGCTATGGGTGGACCACTACCACAAGGATTAAGAGAACAAATAGCATCAGATTTTGGAACTCTTCCAGAAGAGCAAAATGCTATTAAAGAATATAAAGATGCCACAGAGGCTCAAGCGCGAGCTACTGAAATTATGGGAATAAGAATGCAAGAAGGAGCAAATTATCTATTTACTAAGGTTAGAGAAGCTGGAGATTTATGGGTTGCTGCTGTACGACTATCTGCTAATCAAGCAGCAGCACAAATGGCGGCTCCTCCTGGCGCGCCAGTTCAACAAGCAGGAGCAAAAGCTAAGGGAGGATTAATATACGCTAATGAAGGACAATATATAGATTTTCAACCAAAAGGCACTGATACTGTGCCTGCAATGTTAACTCCCGGAGAATTTGTGGTCAATGCTAAGGCTACTAAAAAGAATCTTGGATTATTAAAACAAATTAATTCTAGTGGTAAAGCTAGCGGATTTAGTAAGGGCGGTGTGGTTTATTTGGCTGATGGTGGACAAGTAGAAGCAATAGAAAGAGATAGAAGACAATATAGTCTGAATATACAAAGTTTGAAAGCACAAAGAGATTCTCTTGGTTATTTGGGTGTTGATGGACAATTTGTGTGGAATGCACAATCAGGAGCATCAAAAGAATTTGCCGAAAAAAGATATAATGAAATTGAAACAGAAATACAAAAGGCAGAACAAGAATTAGCTAATTTTAATAATAAGTACCCAGAAACTCCAAAACCACCAGCACAACAACAAGCAGAACAACAGAGACAGCAAGCTCAACAACAACAACAACAACAAGTTCCACTTTCTCCTAAGCAAAAAGCTCAACAAGAAAAAGAACGCCGTAAGCAAGCTGTATTAGATGAAAAAGAACGTCGTAAACAAGCTGCTATGGCTAATAATCCTGGATATGCTGCTAGAGTAGGGAGAGAACAAGCTAAACAACAAAAAGAACAGATGGAGGCGGTACAAAGATTTCCTGATCTTGATCCAAAAGATGCTATAAAAGAATATAGGAAAGAAAAAAGAGCTAGAGTGCAAGAAATGAACGAAAGATATGGACGTTCTGTATCTATATTTACGTCCTCTAATAATAGACAAACAGATGATGTTAAAATAGAAGAATCAATAGGACCAATTTTATCTCAAACAGAAGTAGAAGCTATAGAACGTAAAACTTATGGAGGATTAACAAAGGCAGAGTATGATAATCAAAGAAAGCAAGAGGAAGAAGCTAGACGAGCTAGACTTGATGAAATACAAGCTTCTGTAGCCTCCACAGAAACACCTGAAGCTAAACTAGAAGAACAGAGAAGAAATAAAATAATAGCTGATTATGAAGCTCAACAAAAGATAGATAAAGAAAAAAGAAACAAAAGTATAGCTGAAAGACAAGCCAGGGATGCCGAAGCTAGAAATAGAGGATTTAGAGATGCTGCACAAGAAGCTGGTGTTAAAGCCAAAGAAAAAGCTGAGGCTAAAATAGCAGAACAACGAGCAACAGATAAAGAAAAAAGAGCAGCTGATAAAGCTAGCATAGAAGCAGGAACAAATGCTGGTGTTTCTAAAACACAAAGAATACAAGAATTATTAGCCACAGATCCTGCTTATGAAAATCAAAGAAAAGATTTTGCTTTAACTGAATATATTAAAACAAGAATACAAGAAAAATATTCAGATGATTTAACAGATAAAAAAGACCCAGCTAGAGATCGTGCAAATTTAGAAAGACTAATATCTGATGCTACTGCTGATTATAATGCTAAACGAAGACAACTACAAGAACAAGCTAATGTAAGTAAAGAAAAATTTGCAAACCAAAATGTACAGATAGGTCTTCAACAATTTCAAGAAGGAGTTGATAAGAGTCCATTAGTAGCTGCTGGCACCGCTATACCAAAAGCTGGATACGGAGTAATTAGGGCCGGTGTTGGCTATACTGTAGCAGGAGCGATGGCATTAAAAAATCTTAATCCAGCCAATAGACCAGAGGATATAGCTTTTAATAATGAAATTATTAATTCAGCAATGGCCCAGGGAGAAGCGGGATTACAAACAATACTAGCTACTGGTGCTGATCTTGGATATAAATTAGGATTAGATAATTTAGACCTAATTACTACACCCGAAGCATATGGTATGGGGCCTGCTGGGGCTGGTTTGCGTCCAAGAATGACCATGATGGAAGAATCTGATAAACAACCTTCCAATATAGAAGCATCAACAGAACCATCTAGAGGATTGTTTGATAAACAAGGACGAGGAGATGCTCAGGCTAGAGCCGCAATTGCTAATTTTATAGCTAGTGGTCCACGCACATCAGCTTATGCTGGAATTGTAGGAGATGCATCGACAACACCCTCTGCTATAATACAACCTAAAAGAAATAAAACACCAGGAGCCTATCAAGCAACAGCAGAAATGGCCAGAGCTAGAATTAATCAAATTAATGAACAAGAAGCTAATAAAGCAAGAGGGGCATACTCTACAGAAGCTATCAAACAAAACAAAACTATAAGAGCTTTTGAAGAATCGGTCATTGGTCAAACGCTAGGGCTTTCTCCGGGTTCACTTGGAGAATTAGTAACGGCAGAAAACGTACAACGAGGAGCAACAAATATTGCTCAAGTTGCTGGTGAAGGAGCTATTGATGCTTTTGGTGGCGCTAGCTCATTGGTAAAAAGTGGAGAAGCAGCTGTTGCTAAAGGATTAACACGAGCAGCTAGTGCTACTAATAGAGGCATAGAGAGAGTTGGTGGTAAACTAGTAGATATTGCTGAAGCTGGAATAGAATCTGCTCGCACCAACGCCCCATTATTACCTCAATTACCGCTACCAAAAATTGGTTCAAAAATCACAGAAGCTTTAAAAGCAAGACGAGTTGCTAGAGAAACTAGAAGAGGACAAGGAGCTCTTACTAGAGAAGCTTTAGAAACAGCAGAAAAAAATGCAAATTTAGCCGAGGCCAATAGAAGAATTAGTATAATTCCTATGGAAGATATACAGAGTGATATTGCGCAACGAGTTACTAGAGGATACGAAAGTAGTCAAAGATTAGCTGATATGGGATTACCACCGTTAGATTTTAGCAATAAATCATTAGCTCAGATAGCAAGAGAGACTTCTGAAAATATAACTCCAGAAAATTTACCTACAACAATCCGTAATTTTTCTAAAAAAACCGGAACAACAAAGCAAGCAGAAACAGCAAGCAAAGCATACGAAATGTCTTCACGAGAAGAATTCTTAAGAAGACAAGCAGAAATACAAGCTAGAAAACAAGCAATAACTCAAAGCGACAAATCATCTGGTTCATTATCAACACCATTGAATCAACCAGAATCTATAATACCAAATGTAATCTCACAACCAACTCCTACAGCCGCAACATTATCTACTTCCGAATCAATATTAATGGCCAAAGTAGCAAGAGCCAAAGAATTATCACGAGCTGGACTGTCTGGATTATCACCATCTGAACAAGAAATTTTCCAAAAACTTATGAGGGATCCAGATGTATTACAAGCTCTAAATCCTAGAAAAGTACAAAATAGATCTTTAGGTGGATTAATCTATGCGAGCAAGGGAACGCTAGTTCCATACCAACCACGAGGCACCGACACTGTACCAGCCATGCTAACTCCTGGCGAATTTGTGGTCAATAAAGCAGCAACTCAAAGAAACTTGCCATTATTAAAAGCTATTAATAATAATAGTCAATATATGAGTAGGGGTGGAAAAGTAAGTTATTTTGCTGATGGAGGACAAGCATCTGGAAGCATGGGCGCTGGCGGTGTATCTTCATTTAGCTTAGATTCATCAGCATTTTCTGATGCTGTTGGAACATTTGGAACATCAGTTTCTGAACTTAAAACTGTGCTTGGTAATTTTGGAGACGGAGCAGGAACTTTAGCAAAAAGCGCTACTGATTTAGCATCTGCTTTTGGTGGCATAAGCACATCAGCAGGAGCATTATCAGCAGCAGCATCAATACTACAAGGAGCAACACAAGGTTTAGCATCACCAATAGCAGCGTTTACATCATCTATAGACAGAATATCCTCTACATTAAATAATATGAAAGATATTAATGTAAATATTACTGGTTCTATTCCTCCTATAAGTATTGTGGTTGAAGTTAATGGTGGGGATGGATTAAAGGATGAATTAAAGCCATTTGCTGATGAAATTTACAATAAGATTGGTCAACGCTTGGCACAAGCTACAAACGGCCTATTTAAAATAGAAACAACTAGTTAAAAAGGGTTTTATAATGTCAATTAAATACTATGCTAATAAAGTTCAAGAAACATCAACCACAACAGGCCAGGGTAATTTATTGTTGGCCGGTTCGCCAATAGGATTCAAGAACTTTGTTTCAACAATAGGGCCTAATAATAAGTTTACATATTATATTCATAGATTAGATTCTAATTTAGAATGGGAAATTGGTACAGGATATATATTAAGCAGTGGTGGCCTTAACCAATTAGTAAGAGAAAGTGTTATCTCATCTACCAATCTTGATACTTTTGTTGGATTCACAGCTGGTACAAAATATATAGAACCAATCATAGGTCAAGATAGTGTTAATAATTCTTTTGTAAATGTAGAAAATAAAAACTCTAATTTCTCACCACCCTATGTTTCTGCAACATATCTCGTAGATGCTTCTAGTGGTAATATACAAGTATCTTTACCAGAGGTATCGGCGGAAAATGATCCTATTATTTTAGGCTTTTTATTAAAAAATACTATAGGCAATCAATATCAACAACCAAACGCTATTAGTTTATTACCAAGTGGATTAGAGACCATAAATGGAACACCATCCGCTGAAATTGATATTAATCAAGATTATCTTCAGTTGGTTTCTGTGCCATCACAAAGTGGTTGGTTTAAATTAGATCCTATTCAAGATGCTACTTATCCATATGGTAACGATGGCTCTATTCAAATTAAATATGATAATGCTTTTAGTGGGGTTGCGAACTTAAATTGGAATCTAAATAATCATGCTTTATTAATTGGTGGCACTGGCACAATGACCAGCGCGGATATAATTATTCCAGCATCAGGACAAACTATAGTTTTTAATGAACAATCTTTAGATAAAGATTTTAGAGTAGAAGGTAGCGGAAATCCTTACTTATTATTTTTAGACGCTAGTTCTAACAAAATAGGTATTAACACATCAAATGCTACAGATGCTTTAACTATTAATAGCCAAACCGGCGATGGTATTACCGTATATAAAAGTGGCGTTGGTCCAAAATTAGTTTTATCCAATACGTCTGTTAGTGGATTAGCAACAAATAATATTATTGGTTATGTTGTTTTTTCTGGACTTAATAGCACCAACTCTCCTGTAGAATATGCTAGAATTTATTCTAGTATTGAGTCTGCTACTAATAGTAATGAAAATTCATCAGTTTCAATCGAAATAGTTAATAATGGATCTAATGAAAATGTTGCTGTATTTAGTTCTAGTGGCATTAATTTAGGATTTAATAATCAAAATATAGATGGCATTATGCTAGGTGGAGCATCTACTAATGATGGAAATAATATAGTATTAGGTTATTATAATACTATTTGTGGCGAAAACTGTATTATTCTCGGTAATAGTATTGATAGTTCTGGCAATTTTGGTGGACTATTAGGATATAACCATGCTGTGTCAGGCAATAATATATGGGTGCTTGGTGGCTCTGGTATAGTTGTTAGCGGAGATAATCGTGCCTACTTAGGTATTAACAATAATAATCATATAGCAATCATCAACTCGGGTAGTTTAGATTATACAACATTTAGTAATCAAGATATTAATTTTAATATTCATAACCAAGCTATACTTAGTAGTGGAATTAAAGAGACTATTAATTTTAACTTTACTAATAGTACTGGTATTGCTAAAACTGGTGTGAGACTAGGATCTAATATCGTAAATGTATTAAATAATAATGAAAGTTCCAATCTTTACGCCCAGACACTGCACAATGGATCGGTAATAGACGTTTTAAATATAGGTGGTTCTGGAGTTAATATTGGTCCTAATACTACCTCTAATAATATTGTTTGCGGTTTGAACAATAATATTAGTCATACTGGCAATATTGTTTATGGAAAATCTATTAGTAGTAGTGGTAATAATAATATTTTAATCGGAGATAATATAGTTTGTTCTGGTAACGATATTACAATACTAGGATCAGACAATACTTGTTTATCGTCTGGTAATTTGGGTGTTGTAATCTTAGGAAATAATAATATTTCTGATGAAGATTATGCTGTAAGCATCGGTAATAATAATGCTAGTAGCGGATTATATTCGGTATCATGTGGATATAACAACGGGGCGCATGGGGCATATTCTGTTAGTATAGGCTCTAATAATAATGTTTTAAGTAATAGTTCGGTAGCAGTTGGAAGAAATAATAGCTTAAATAATTTAGATTTATATAGCACAATGTTCGCTGTTGGCATAGGTAATTATGCTGAAATATATGGTAGTGGTTCTATAGTTGGCTATAACAATCAATTAAGAGGCGATGGAGGTCTTATTATAGGCAATAATTCAGCATCTTCCGGACTTAATAATTTAATTATTGGAAATGGTGTGGATAGTACAGGAAATAATAATATTGTAATAGGTCATAATATTAGTAATACTGGATCTAATAACCTATATCTCAATAATAATAATATTAATATTAGTGGCGTAAATTCTATTAATATTAGATGCTCTGGCTCTGGTCTTACAGTATTTCCAACTGGAATAAATTTAAATTCACCAATAGTAGGCACCAGCGGTCAATTTAATACTTTATCTGTAAATACTCTAACTATAACTAATGGTAGTGGTATTATTTTTGGCTCTGGAACATCAGGATATATAACTAAGTTTACTTCTAGTTCTACTATTGGTTCTGGCACAATTTTTGATAATGGAAATGTTGGTATTGGAACAAATGATCCACAATATAAGTTACATGTTATTGGAGATGTAGCAGTATCCGGAGTTAGTGGTATTTATTATTATAATACTCCTTCTGTTGTAGGACCAACATTTAGCTTATATATAGAAAATAATCAAATTGTTAAATCTTCTAGTTCAATATATACTAAAGAAAATATTAAGCTTTATAATAAAGGATTAGAAGATGTACTAAAACTACAACCAGTATCATTTAATTATATTGGAGGATCAAGACGCACAGCTGGTTTAATAGCAGAATCTGTTGATAAACAAGGATTAGATGAGTTTATTGTTAAAAATGAAAACAATGAACCAGCTGATATTACATATCCTCAAATGATAGTATTATTAATTAATGCAATTAAAGAATTAAAAAATGAAATTAATATACTAAAATCTCAAATAAATAATTAGGATTTTTATGTTAGTAGGATCTATAGATTTATCATCAGCTTCTGTAGTAGCAACAAGTAAATATGATTACTACAAATCAGACGGAGGAGAAATTATAGGAGGAGTACAAACTATAACTATATCAGGATCTGTGGTTGTTGGTGATGACCAATCCTCAATCCCAGGATCATTGGTCATGAATCAGTTACAAAATATTGTTAAATTAGGACAGGACCCAAAGTGTATCACTGTCAGTATCCCTGGACAATATTCTGGACAAGCAAAAATAGAAAATGTTACGACAAATCAAGGATCTGATCCTGCATGGATTAATAAAGGAGAATTTTCTATAGAATTAAAAGCTCCACTACAATCTATACCAACTAATTCTTTTAATATTACAGCACAAGATAGCGTGACACAAATTAGTAGATCTAGCAAAATTGAGTTTCCAGAAGATCATCATGGCTATTTATATGATACAAATTTTCATAAAACATATGTTATACAATCAAACGAGACAAATTTTACTTGTGAACCAATATGTCAACCAAATTTTAGCCTAAGTAATGTAATTAATAAACTTAGTAGTAATAATAATAATATACATCCGTCATTATCAAGATTTAGTTCTTATAATAAATACGGAAAAACCAAATCTGTACAAGTATCTGGAAATTCTGCCACAATTAAAACGGAATATATATTAACCCCACATAATGGAAAGGCTTTTACAGATTTAAATTTTAGTCATAATAAATCATACGGAGATAGTCCGTCTACTAAAAAAATTATAAGTGGAACTATTACTGGCTTAACAGATAGTAATGTTTTTGATGCTAATGGTATGACTGGAACATGTGTAGCTAGTAGGTTAGCTAATGCCGAATCTGTTTTTTCACAGATTAGCTCTAGATTTGCGAATATTTCAAGTTGGGAAGGAATTGAACTAGAATTGCTTGAATTACCGAATCCATTTGTTAATAACATAGCACCAGGATGTATTTCAGTTAATAATACAAATAAACAACCATGTATTAAGCCGTCATTAAGTACAGTAGCGAGATCTAGAACCGATGGTACTATTGATTTTACTTTTGAGTGGTCAACTAGTGAAAATTGTTCTAGCTCAAATAATCGCATATCTACAGATTTCACCATAGATATAATAGAACCACAGCCACAATTTGTTGAACATGTTATTCCAGGCTATGGAACATTAATACAAAATTTAAATACTAGGAATGCTAGAAGAATTAATATTCAAATTGTTACTACATACCCACAAGATTTATGTGGTCCACCGCCACCTATATGTGAAACCGATAATGATATGATCAACGAGATATTAAGTAAATATAATATAACTAATGCTATTTTAATTAAGGATACTCTTACAACATCGAAAAGAAGCATTACCAAAGACCAAACATATATTCAATGTAACTAATAGCAAGATTTTTATAAGGAATAGTATTTATGCGTACAACGTCTGCTGTTAAATTAGGCTCAAGATACCTTATTCCTGCTCCTTACGTAAATAGTAATTATGAATATACAAAATTTGGATCATATATTATTGGAGGAGTTTTAAATGTTGTCTTAGATGGCACTATTGCTAGTGAAGAGATAGCAAAAGAAATACAAGACATAGCTAGTTTATCAGCTAATACTGATTGTATTGAGCTTATTATAGGTTGTGATGGATCTCCAGACTTTTTGCAAGGTGCTGGAAGAATAACAAATGTATCAGTAAATGCATCTGATAGTTCTCCATTCACAGCCACATATTCTATAACAGTATCATTAGAGGTAGTAAACGGACAACCTGCTGTTAAGCCAGACACAGACTTTTTACAATTATTCGGATTACCATCTAATGCATCATTTATTAAAAACTATAACGAACAAATTACTGTTGAAGGAGATGCTACTGTTATTGGTTATTATGATAGTGTACTTGGTATATCAAAGTCATTTATTAAAGCATCAGGCAGCATATCAATAACTTGTTCTACAAAAGCAATATGTGGCATTCCATCATTTAATGGTCTAGATCAAGCAATAAATTTATTAAAGACAAGATATCAGTCTTTATCTTCTTTTAATTTTAATCAGTCAGGACATCCTTTATCAAGATATGCTGGTTGGGCAAGATGGTTGGATAGTAAATCTATTAGTATTGATGAGGGAGGCACAGTATCATGTTCTTTTGATATTTATCTGACTCAAGGCAAATGTCTGCCTATAGCTCGTATTGATATTAGAACAGAAGATAAACTTGATCATACATTAGGTTTGACCACAGATATATTAAATAGAAGCATTAATGGAACTATTAATGGACTATCCACAACCACAAGTGATCTTCTGCAGGACAAAACAACGACCAATGAAAGAGTAGGTAATGCTAGAGCGGCATATGATGTAATAATAAAATTAGTTGAAAGTGGTGCTTGGCCAGGAAATACAGTGAAACTGTCAGGTGAAGAAGGCTTATGCGTTCCTCAAGAATGTCCTCCCGGCCAACAAACATTATATTATCAAAGATTATCTAGTAATGTTAATATTTCTAAGGTGGCCGGCGAGATATCCTTTTCTGCTGAATTTGGTCCGACTAGCGGTTGTCGTTTAAATAATTTTGATATTGATACTACAATTGAAGAAGAATTTCCTGTAACAAGATTCAGAGAATTCATTATTCCTAATTCTCCCAATCCAGTTATTCAATATATAGGAGATACTCCTCATAAAGCTACAGTAACATCACAAGGATCAATTAAAGATTGTGATAAAACAAAAAAACCACAATTAATTTCTTGCGTCAGAGCTGCTTTCAACCAAGCGGTTAGTCCGTATAATGGATGGCTTAAAACATCAGAGCAAATAACACAATCTAAATTTAGTTATAAAATTATGGCAACCTTTATTAAGGTTGTATGTAATTAGGAGAATATAAAATATGGATATAGAATATAATAGTATTAATAATCTTTGTTTTTCTGATTCTAATGGCATCATAGATATAACTGTTATTAATTTAACAGAACCAGAGTCTTTATTATTTGGATCATATACAATAGAGTGGTTTGGAGATTTAACTAATACCATACTATCACAGAATAAAAGAACATTAAGTAATTTAAAAAATGGTACATATAGTTTTAGATTAGTAAACCCAGATAATCCTAATGTTACTAGTAATTTAACTACAATTAATATTACATCGCCAAATCAATTATTTATAAAGAATATTTATTCGTCGCAATTTAGCTGTGGGAATAATGGGTTTATTCAAATATTTATTTCTGGAGGACAATCTCCGTATACATATAGCTTAAATGGAGTATCTAATACTATTTCAGCTAATAATTATACATTTGAAAACTTAAACCCAGGAATATATAACCTAAGTATTATAGACGCCAATGGTTGTTCTGTTAGCGCTAGTAATATTGAACTATTAGAGAGCATAGTAGAATTAAATATAGATCAAATAATTTCCCCAAAACAATTAAATGATATGGGAGGAATATCTTTTAGTATTACTGGTAGCGGTCCATTTGGTATGTCCTTTGAATCTCTCAATAGCCAAGACATAATTAATATAGATAAATTTGATACTACATATTTAAAATCTATTAATAATAGTACATATAATTATATAATTAATAATTTATATCCAGGAGATTATAATTTAACCATAATTGATAAAAATAATTGTGTTAATAATTTTGAAATTAATATACCAAACATAGATCCTATAATAGTAAATATTAATGTTTCTACGGATACTACTCAAAATATACTCACTATTAATAATACTATACCAATATTTGATACTTTATTAATTCCATATAAATTTATAGTTAATGATACTAAAGAATGGCAAGCCATTAAAGAATATAATCTTAAAAACTATTTATCAATTTCTATTGATGGACAAATATATCAATTTCTTATTGCTAGAACAATGTTAAATAAATATTGTTTAGACAATAATAAAATAGAGGTTCTTAGATTAGGCAATACTGATAAAGACTGGTTTTTTTATCTACAGTTGGCTCCATCAATTAACTTGAATGATAATCCTGAATTTATGAACTCTAAAATAGAACTTAAAACATCAGATTCTACTATTCCAATAACTTTAGGATTAAATGATCATCAACAATTAGATAATAATAATTTAAGTTTAATTAGAGGTAGTTTTATAGTATCAGGATTAGTAGATTCACAATTTAAAAATGGAGAAAAATGCTATATATCAACCAGTGATCAAATCTCTGATATCAATCAATATAATTTTATGGTTAAAGACATTAAAATAGCTACACATAGAAATCTATACTCTGTTGGTCTTGTTACAATCATTAATTTCTTAGAGAACTTCAAAACTTTAATATCAACAGTGAGCTTGCATCAAAATTTTTGCGATTTAAATATTTTAGATTATCAATACCTACTGAATATAAAAAATTTATTAATTACATTAAATAATTTTAATAATAATAACAATATTTTTATATATAATATTAATGAACAGGGTAATGGTTCTATTGTATCTTCAATACGTAATCAAAATGAATTTTATTTTTTTAATGAGACAATACAAAATGAAGTTTATATCAACTACTCTTATTTTAAAGAGGATTCTGAAAAATTATCCAATTTATTTTTAAATAATAAATTAGTTGAAAATATTTTATCTGTATCTAATATAAGAACAGGTTTTTATATAATTAAAATTAAAGATAAATTTAACAATAAACCATCTATAATAATTAATAATAATAAAATTATAGAATATAGTATTCATAATACTGAAGCAAAACAATTTATACAAATATATAATCCTAAAATTATTTCCTTATTTGAAGATGGAGATATTTTGGTATATGTTCCTCAAACTAATAGTGATCCTATTTTGAATAAATTGAATAACATACCAACTATAGCAAAAATTAGTATTAATAATTCTATTACGTTTATACCACAAAGACAAACTAAAATTATTTCCCAAACTAATGACCCTAATAATAAATCCTCTTTAAATATTAAAATTAGTCCTAATTTAACGAAATGTATAATTAATGGCCCAAATAATTATCTTTTAGAAATCGACACAGATACTAAATTAATCAATATGATTCCAGGTGTATATACTATAGTAGGAAACGAAGAAGATTTACTAGCTAAAAATCTAGAACAAAACTATAATAGGATATTAGTGGATAAAAATAGCGAAACTAATGTTATTATTAAGTTTGAATCTTATAAAGATAAAATATTAATTAAGGAATAAAATGCCAACAAATTGCAGAACAGCATACGCAACTTTTAGTTTTAATTATGTGTACGGTGGGCAAGTATACACAGGTTCTGTAACACTAAATGATTTTAATGTTAATTATGGAGTTGGTTCGAATAATTCCTCATTAGATATTTCTGTATTATATGGAGGATGTAATAATATTAGTGATATTCCGACTACGGTGGCTAGCGTTGGAAGATTAGCCACATTTAATTGTAATAATTTTAGTTTTACTGGAATAGTTCACGAATCATCTTATAACGAGAGCGAAGGCGGATTTATATTTAAATGCAAATTAATTGATGCAAATAAAATATTAGAAAATGTTACAATTTTATTAAAAGACTACTATTGTCCATTAGAAGCTCCTAATTTTATTAATGTTGCAAATCTTATAGAGGGAGCATCAGCAATATGTCCCCCTGGTATGGATTCTCAGAACTGGCCTAGAACCGGGAATTGTGGTGTTTTTGGTACTTCTGGTGTTGGAACAACAAGCCCAAATAATGGAGTATCATTACGTAAAATTTTTCAAGTTCTAAATGGTAGAACTATTTATACTACAGCTGGAGAACAAATAAGTTTAGATTTATCAGCACTAGTATCCGCCTTAGCGTCTGTTGAATATGCTTCTGTTAATAGTACAGATATGTCATTGATGCAACTAATAACAACAGCATGTGATTCTTTAGCTGCTGATTGTTATGTGCAATTAAATGGACCAATAGTTAGCGTACTGTTAATCCCCAGATCTTCACAACCTGTTTTTGGAATCATACAAGGATTAATCGAAGAGGCTAGATCTACAGGAAGTTTAATCAGAAATGAGATAGGAGCACAAGAAATTTATGCAGAAAGCAATAAGGTAATTATTGGAGATAAGGTATCTTACCTGTCTGAGAAACTATTTAGGGGCGCATCAATGATGTTTGGTTATGATACTAATAATGAAATTATTAGAGCTGAACCAAAACGTAATTTTAAAGTAAAAATAAATACTACCCCATTAAAAGCAGCTATTGGATTTCCTCATGATATGTATGAGATTACAGAAGAAGAAATTATTTGCGCTGGATCTCAACACTTATGGACAACTTGGGGTTGTAAACCAGGTAATGAAAAAAGTTTATCGCGAGCAGTATCAAAATTTTTAGGATTATATACGGATGGTAGTCGTGAATTGAAAGCTATTGTAGACGCATGGATTTTCTGCAATACAAAATTACCAACTGAAGAAGGATGGAAACAACAAGCAGATAATTTAATGGTTAATGTTGCTGGTGGTACTATGGATGAAAAAATTATTAAGCTAAGAATGGCTTATGATTGGTTTAGAAGAGAAATTATTGACCAGTATTATGGTAAAACATGGTTAATACCAATGGGAGCAAGTAAAACATGTGCTTTTCCAACAGTGAGAACCAAAACTGTAAGAGGAGACACTGGCGAATTTCATTTAGCTGATGTTACATCTGATTCTGGATATCCTAGTCCATCACAAATTAATAATATTAGAGGATTAATTCCATGGGTAGATACTAATTTATATGAAGCTTCTGATAATAAAATTAATGGATTTGCAGATTCAAAAGAAAATAAAAAAGACACAATTAATATCACAGGAAAAGATATTCCATTGGTTTTTAGCCCAGATGCATTAGCGGCAGAATCTTCAACATATTATGCTAAAAATCAAAGAATATATATAGGAATAAAAGCAGATACTGCTTATTATCAAAATCCAAAAACAAGAGGAGGAGAAATATTAATTACACTAGACTCTAAACTACCAATGATTCCTGATATTAATAATGGAGAATTATTAAATCATGGATTAGCAACAATGGCTATATTATTTGGTGCTGCTGCTTATAATGCATTATCACCAAAAGGCAAAGATGGTTTTGCTGATTTAAGCACTATTAATATTAAAAATATAAATTTACCAACAGTATTATTTGATGATACAGATGGTTGTGTTATACCTTTTACTAGTAATATGTATGTTTATGGACCATGGACAGCAAGTAAAGGTACTATAGGCTCTACTAAAGTTGATATTATTAGCGATCTAAATCCATGGAACTATGGTGGTTGGGATGCTATGTCTAATATTGGTACTCAATTAGCAAATATTGGACTTAGAGCAAGCAATGCTCAAGAGTCTGGTTCTTTTACTTTAGCAGAACCGCCTGGCTATAATATAGATTATTTTATTAATTTTGGATTATTATTAGACTCTATTAATGTAAATTATAATTCTAATGGTGTTACAACAGACTATTCATTCAAGACCTTTAGTGCTAAATTTGGACAATATGCGCAAGCATTATCAGAAAGAGTTAAACAAATTGTTCAAATTAGATCTAAATTAATAGAAAACATTAGATCACAAAGAAGAAAAACATTAACATTAATTTATAATGTTAGAAGAGAGATTGCTGTTCGTAAACTAGGTAAATTTTTACCAGGAAATATGGGACAAAACAACACTCCTCCGCCTCCAGAACATCCAAGTCCTGGATTCTTATTAATAGGAGGATATACGGTTATTCCTTCTAAAATTTCTACAGGCGCAACAACAACATCACAATGTATCAATCCTAAGAAACAAAATCCAGAAAGAACCAAGGTTTGTAATCCATATAGCCCACCATTATCTGAGTCATCAGAAAAATATAATAATACTATTATGTCATATCAAGTTGGATTAGAACCAAAATACGCAATATCTCATGGTGCTAAAGATGATAGGTGGTGGCTTACAGCAGTTATGTCATTAGATGGATTAATAAGTCCAGTATCCACTAAAGGTAGACACGATAAACTATCTAGATATTCTGTATCTTGGACTGGACTGACACTATCCAAACCCAGACCATCTATGCCACCAATTATGTTAACAGTAGGCACAACAGACGTAAATTCTAATCTACCAATAAATCAAACATATTTAAATCCAATTTTAACTAAAAAATTATTAACACAATGGGATGATAGAAAAGGCAGCACATCAAAGGGATGTAATATACAATATTTATCCTTTGGAGATAGTGTTGGGAGCATGTCGTTATATGATGAAAGAGAAAATCATGATGATTTAGGGTTTCAAGCTCTGAGGGGGCCTTTGGTGTTACAGGCTTGGGGGTATGATACACTGAATAAACCTATTCCAAATGCTGTGGACGATCCAATAGACGCATCTTTGGGCAAATTTCAAAATTGTCAGACTAAAGATAAGTTTATGAGCAATTGGTTGCAAAACCCAATGACTTGGCCTGTTGGACCAATAGATTTACGTTTTGATAGAGATAGAGGCGTATGGGTCAGTCCTCCACAAGATAGAATTGTTATGGCTAGATTAATACAAGATCTTCCTGCTATGGGAAAAGCCAAAGCTATATTAATTAATCCAGAAGGAGATGGAATTACTTTTTATGGAGACTATAAATTTTATGGACCAAAAGGAGAAGACTTACCAGAAGATGTTACTGCGGCTAAAATTACAGTTTATGATTTTTTAAATGAGCCTTTATATATAGATGCAACTGTATATGCATACTATGATGATAATAAATATATAATACTAAATCATGATAATCACCAACCCAAAAGTAAATATTTTAAACTTACAGGAACATTAGATCCTTGTGGAACAACATATGCTGATGAAGTTAAGCTGAAACAAATTGAATGCCCGGATTTTTTTGAGCCATGCAAAAGATTGACTAACGAAAACGTTTATGATATAGCAAATATTGTGAGAATTCATAACTTAGCAACTAAAAAAGATATAGATACTGCCGCTTTATCCGGAGAATACGTAGAAGCTGTATTAGATAGATATTATCCTAATAAAGATAATGATAGGGGTTTGCCATATTGGAAAATTTTAAGATTTATAGATTGTGAATGTGATAGTTCTAGCAGTAGTTCTAGTAGTAGCAGTAGTAGCTCTAGTAGTAGTTCTAGTAGTAGCAGTAGTTCTTCTAGTAGTAGTTCTAGTAGTAGCAGTAGTTCTTCTAGTAGTAGTTCTAGTAGTAGCAGTAGTAGCTCTAGTAGTAGTTCTAGTAGTAGCAGTAGTAGCTCTAGTAGTAGTTCTAGTAGTAGCAGTAGTAGCTCTAGTAGTAGTTCTAGTAGTAGCAGTAGTTCTTCTAGTAGTAGTTCTAGTAGTAGCAGTAGTTCTTCTAGTAGTAGTTCTAGTAGTAGCAGTAGTTCTTCTAGTAGTAGTTCTAGTAGTAGCAATAGTACTAGCAGTAGTAGCACTAGCACTAGTACTAGCAGTAGTAGCTCTAGTAGTAGTTCTAGCACTAGCAGTAGTAGCTCTAGTAGTAGTTCTAGTAGTAGCTCTAGTAGTAGTTCTAGTAGTAGCAATAGTACTAGCAGTAGTAGCACTAGCACTAGTACTAGCAGTAGTAGCTCTAGTAGTAGTTCTAGCACTAGCAGTAGTAGTTCTAGTAGTAGCAATAGTACTAGCAGTAGTAGCACTAGTACTAGCAGTAGTAGCTCTAGTAGTAGTTCTAGCACTAGCAGTAGTAGCACTAGTACTAGCAGTAGTAGCACTAGCACTAGCAGTAGTAGCACTAGTACTAGCAGTAGTAGCACTAGCACTAGCAGTAGTAGCACTAGTACTAGCAGTAGTAGCACTAGTACTAGCAGTAGTAGCTCTAGTAGTAGTTCTAGTAGTAGTAGTAGCTCGTCTAGTACTGAAGAACAAGAAGTCTATACTATACAAGTTTTAACTAATGTAGAATTAACTGGTAATGGACTACAATTTGAAGCTACCAAAATACAAGTACTAGATCCTCCAGATTACTATGTAGCAGCAGTAATTCCAACAACCGACTGTGAAATAGCAAGCTCTAGTTATAGTAGCATTAGTAGTAGTAGTAATAGTAGTAATAGTAGTAGCTCATCTAGCAGTACTAGTAGTGAAGAAATTATTGGCTATAGATATACTAATAGCGCTGGAGATGGTAATTGGTGCAATATTTCAAACTGGGTTGATGAAAATGGAACCCCAGCAACTAAATTACCAGGACCTAGTGATGATGTTATTGTAGAAGGAGACGTTACTAATTCTAGTGGATGCACGGCACATGCTGATACTTTGACAATAAACGGGTCTTCGTTTAATGGAGTAACTATTTTTGTTAATGCTCTTTTAGCAAATAATAGTATTATTGGCGCAGCAGCAGTTATTACAATTAATGGAGGAGGAGAGTCTGTTCTAAACAATACAAATAATTATGGAATAATAATCATTATTCCTCCTGGATATATCATACTATTGAATGGTTCAATTAATTTTGGAACTATCGACGGTAATATATCTAATAGTAGCAGTAGCGACTCTACAGATAGTTCAAACAACACCAGTTCCAGTAGCACTACCAGTAATTCAAGTAGTAGTAGTACTAGTAGCAGTAGTAGCTCTAGTAGCAGTAGTAGTTCTTCTAGTAGTAGCTCTAGTAGTAGCTCTAGCACTAGCAGTAGTAGCTCTAGTAGTAGCTCTAGTACTAGCAGTAGTAGCTCTAGTAGTAGCTCTAGTACTAGCAGTAGTAGCTCTAGTAGTAGCTCTAGTACTAGCAGTAGTAGCTCTAGTAGTAGCTCTAGCAGCACCAGCAGCACTAGTAGTAGCTCTAGCAGCACCAGTAGTACTAGTAGTACTAGTAGTACTAGCAATAGTAGTAGTAGTGAAGAAGATATTGTTTTATTGGCAACTTGGCGAACAATATCTGGAACAGAGCTCTGTTATAGACAATTAGTGTTTCTTGGTCCTTCAGAAGCTTTGCAAGCTATATTTGGTAGTCCTTTTTCAAGAGATGGTGGACCTTTACAAGAATGTCCTCCAGAAGGCGCTTTTGCATATCCTAGTCTATATCGTCCATTAGCTTATTATCCTTTTTATGAGTTAGATTACGACAACCACCCTAATTGGCTTGAAGCTCCAGGAAATCCAGAATAAAATATTTTTATAATGATAAATATAAAACTTAATCGTAAATATACGCAAAATGATATTTGGGGAAAATATTTAATATATCATTTAAGTAATCATCCTGACATCAAAACAGAAATATTAAAAAATCCATTACCTATTTTAATAGGAGGTAGGCGTGGAATTAATAATTTAACACCATTTATATATAATGATGTAGTTTTTATTGTTGATGATTGGGATCATGCTAGTCCTACATGCTATTTACTAAATAATCCAAATATTCCTAAATTTTATTTAAATAATAATGTATGTATATTAAAAATACAATATTGTCATAGTGAAATTAATAATTATGATAAAATCTATAAACAATGCAATATTAAAATATTACCATTCACTATGTTTTCTGAACACTCTTTTAAATTAGCAAATTTTAAATATAATATTAACTATAATCATAAATATAATTATATTATTACAGGTAGACCATGGAGACATAGGCTTTCCTGGATAAGAAATGCTCAACAACTAGAATATGGATCAAATAATCTAAATACAAAATATAATTTTGATAATGATTCAATATCCCCAGATATAAGATTTTATGAAATGTTGAAAGAATCCCGTTGGGGATTAATATTAAAAGGAAAAGGATGTGGAGGAAAAAATAGAAGAGAGGTTGAGTTTAGCTCATTAGGAATGCCACTAGCCCTTAATTATATTCCAAATTATCCTTTTCACTTTGTCCCGAATAAAGATTTTTTACTTTTAGAATCTCCAGAAGATTTAATAAAATTAAAGGACATTGATCCAGAACCTTTTGCAAAAAGATCAGAGTACATCTATTATGAGTATTTTTCTCCAGAATTTGGTATATACAATAGTTTTAAAAAAGCATATGAAGAATTCAAATATTATTCTATGCTAGACAACACATTATCATCAGCAATAGACTATACTTCTATTGAAGAAGACTATAATATTATTGAAATAATTCCACATATAGGATATAATCTAGGATTATTAAATAATGGAGACTATATTAGTCTTCAATACAAGAAGGGATCTTGGAAATCTTGGGGACGCAAAAAACGCAAACAGGTAAATCCTGACAACACCAATGGCAGAGGAGGCAACAGAGCAAGACTAGGAATTTTTTGTATTAATAATAATAGTAAAACCCTTATACAGATTATACCAGAATATACACATAAAAATCCATTTATTTTTAATGTTCCAGAAAATAATATGAATCTATATATAGATATATGTGATCAAGAACATCTAGCTGAAGGCTCGGTGTCGTACTTTATTAAAGTTAATAAAAAAAGTTAGTTATAGTCTACTATTTTTCTAAAATCTATAATTAGAGAAGTATATGTTAATTTATTTTTTTTATTTCTTCTATCATATCTTGAGCTTCTTTTAATAAAACCATCTTCTATGTCCCATTCTTGAAAATGAAACTGACCATTTTCATCAAAATACTCCAATAAGTCACCCTCAAATCCATTTTCTTTAAATAGCTCTAGTAAAGTTACATAATTGTATAAGAATTTATGATCATGAGCAGAAGCTCCAGATCCCTCAACATCCACGCTTTTTATATAATCAGCACTTGGATGGTAACCATCTGGCACAGCTATTCTAATAGATCCATCTTTATGCAGAAATTTTTTAAAATTATTTATAGTATTGATTCTATCTTTATCGTTCAAATGCTCAAAAACATGTTCTGCTAATATTCTATTAATAGAATTATATTCTATATTATTTTTAATCCATGAATCTTCATTTGTTATATCTAATATGTCTTTATTTGTATTTATCCAATTTCTATACTGTTTTCTTCCACATCCAACATGTAATTTTATCGCATTATTTTCTGGCTGTTTTATTTTAGCTATAGAATCTTTTATTTGTTCTGCTGTTCTTTTATTATATAAACCACACCGTCTTTTAAAATCATACCTAAGAGTTTTTTTATTAAGGGCCATAGCAATATACCATAAATATGTATCTTGACTAGGTATGGGCAATCTTTCTCCTGCTAATTCAGCTGCTTGTTTTGTAAATTCAGTTGAGTGTAATTGCACAAAACTATTGGTTCTGTGATGATAATATCTATTTTTTATAATTTTTGAACTATCTATTATGTATTGAAAATTGAGATTTTTATTTATAGACCATTCATTAAGAGTATTTATCCAGGACCACGGTTTTGTATAGTTCCATTTATGGCCAACAATGTCAAATCCAGAAATATTTTTATTTAAAATTTCTCTACTGTCTACGGCATACGTATCACAATCTAACTTTAACCAATATTTCGTATTTACATTTTTTGCTGAACCAAATACAAAAGCACTCAACATTTTTTCTCTTTGGGAATCAGCATTATTCATTTCCCAAGGGATAAGTGTAATATTTTTATAGTTTTTTATAAAATCTAGGCGTTCATCATTTTCTTTAAATCCATTAATAAATATTATTATTGGAAATTTTAATATATTTTTATATTTAATCCATGTTGGAAAAGTTAGTTTTAAGCATTCTACATATCTTGTATCACAAGCTGTTACAATTGTAGTATTTGTATAGTTAGGGTCATCGTTTTCATTATAATTATATTCTCTAGTATTATTTATAATTTTATTACATTCATTGACATATGACTCCATACCATATCTATTTTGTAAAAATTTATTAAGATTATAATCATGTTTTATATTGTCTATAATATTATCTATATTATTTTTTTCATTATGTAATAAATTAATAAATTCTTTTATCCATAACTCCGCCAAACTAAATTTTCTACAATGTTTTCGTCCATGATAATGTATAATCCTTTTGTCTTCTTGATTTTGGCCAAATTTAACACTAGTATTAAATTTTGAATCTAATATTTTAATATTATACTTAGGTAAAAGAATTTGACAAGCAATTTCATCTGGTATGTATAGTCTATTTGATTGTCCTATTCTTGCTATTTCTAGCCAATCTTTAAATATTCTAGAATTTTTCATAAAAGCATAAATTCCAGTATTAATCGCTGGACCATAAGATATTGCTTTAGATATGACTTCGTTGCCTAAATATTTTTCATAATTTTTAATACGACGAGATATGGTTTTTCCACTAGACAACCAGTTACTAAATTGAGTTACGCATAAATCATAATTTTGTATATCAATAAATAACTCATCAATATTACCAATAATTAATGTATCAGCGTCTATAAAAATTGTTTCATCATAAGGAGATAATTGAGACACAATAATTTTTCTTACATAAGTATTATCTAATTTTTCAGAATCTAAGTTTATAATAGAAATTTTATATTTTTCTAAAAACCAATTTATCTGATTATAGTTATAATTTTCCATTAAAATAGTGATATTTCCATTATAAAATTTTCTTAAGCTTTGAATAGATACCATAAGTCGTATAACACAACCCTGTCCTCTATTGTAATAAATAATGCCTTGAGTAGTCATATTATACTCCCAGTATCTTCTCTTACTATATCATGCTCGTCTATAGACACATAATATATTTCTATGGCTGAAGTATTTTCTTTGGCTGTAAATCTATGATAGACGCCTGACTTAATTTCTGTCATTTGTTCATTTTCTAAAATCGTAATATCAACCAAGCCATTAGATTTCCATTCTTCTATCTCAAGTCTACCGTTTTGCACAAAAAAAATATTGTTTTTATGTTTGTGCATATGCTTTGAGCATCTGCCTCCCTTTTTGATATAAATTTGATTAATTTGTATATTATCATTCTTAAAAAGAAGCATATTTTCGCCCCAAATCTTACCCTCTTTAATCATCTTCCCCTCTGTGCTAATCTAGTTGCCTTTGCATTTTCTTTATTAATTTTTTGTTTAATTTTAGCTTCTCTGTCGTATAGTCCTTCTGCTTTTTCATTTTTAATATCAACACCAAATTTAGAATAAATACTTAAGATGGCTGTGTCAAAATCTATAAATTCAAAACTTTTAAGTTCAGATTGTTTATTACAATTAAAAATCTTTAGACCGGCTTGTGAGAATATTGGGTTTAACTGATTGAATCTATCTATCATTCTTTGATATGTTTTAGTATTATTTTTAATAGCTTGTTTGGATCTATCTTGTTTGAAATGATACTTATGATTTTCATCCATTTTAAAATCACACCCCAATAGATAAATTTCTCTAATACCAAGATAATATAAGAGCTTAATACCTATTAACATTACAGACCTACCGCCGCCATAATCTTTATGATCACCCCAATTAAAGGTCGGTTCTGTTAAAAATGTACTAGCATTAAATCTATCGTTTCTTTCTATACCAAAAACATTTGCACATGTAGATACCGGAACATTAGTTTCTTGCCATGAAATATTATCAAAAATATTTTTATTCATATTTTCATATGGAATAAATTTTTGTATTTTTGGATCTAGCCAAATTGATTTCATAAATCTGCTAGGATCATCAACAGATGTCCATAGATTTGGCCTAAAGCTTTTAACAGAATTGTTAACTCCCATAGTTAAAAAACCAGGATATTTTAAAGCGTCTTTATACCAAAACTCTTTGCTTCCAAGATTAATTTTTTCTTTAGAATCTAATATTTGTTTAAAACTCGGTCCGCTTAATATTAAAAAAGCAGACGAATTTTTATAAATATTTTTTAAACTTATCCTGTTGTTATCTGTTGTAAAAATAGATATTTCTTTATGAAGTTGATTCATAGAACTAGAAACTATTTATCTTTAGAATCTTTGCTCCATTTATGCCAACCTTTATTAGGCAGATAATTTCCATCATCATCTTTACGTTTTGGAAATAATGTACCGCCTTTTTTGTGTTGTCCAAAAGCTAATATAGCCCCACAATCAGAACATCGTAATTCGTAATAGTCATTACCATCAACATTACGTACCACAAAACGCAGATTTGTATTATTACAAAGGCCGCATTTTTCTTCAGCAAAAATTTCCTGAATTAGTGCTAATTCCTTAAAAATTTCTTTTTGGCCAGCTCCTTCAAGCTCAAACTCTAATTTATCGCCAACTTTATATTTAACTTTCATAATTATTATTTCCAGTTTGAATCATATCCTAGAATATCATCAGATATTGACGAGATATTTTGCTGATATGATGATAGTGTTTTAATAAGATTTACAGCATCGCTGTGCTCTATATTATAGATATTTTTAGTATCATGTCCAATTTTTTCTATCATCTTAAGAGCGTTTATATCGAGTCTCTTACATAAGACATCTATAAAATTAAGTTGATTATTGCTAATCTTATTAATATTGTGAGAATCAGGATTATCTTCAATATCCTTAGCGATTTCTTCTGCTGCTACTACTTTTCTTAATCTTAATGCTCTTCTTAATGCTCTTCCTTCTGCTCTTGTTTCAGCAACCGCAACAGGATGGTTTCTATAGATTTTGTCACAATTTCCATAATACACATCTGCTGCTCCATCTGTGGTTATCGTATTTAAATGATCCCTATCACCATCCATATCTTTTAATACAAAGGTTATGGAATGAACCACGGTGGCTCTTTTTTCATTATTTGGTTCAGGAGATTGAACCACTTGGGATGTTGAGCTTATTACTCTACAATCTAATGCTAATTCAAATATTCTTCTTAATCCATCTGTTGTAGGATTACCACTTATTTTTTCATCTTCGGACAATAAGCTTAATACATAATCAGTCCATTCTATCGAATGAATAGATGGCTTAATATTGTCTTTTTCAACAGATTTTTCTTCAAGATTTGTATTTTTTTTAGCTGGCATTTAATCCCCTATTTCTATTAGTCTATTATTGATATCTGGAAACTTATTTTTAATATTTGATAAATTGGTTAATAATTGTTTATAAAGTAGTTTGGCTCGTGTTGGAGAAAAGTCGCTTAACTGCTTAATTCTAATTAAAACCAAGCCCTTGCCAAGTATTAAGCCACTTTTTTTATTATCATATTTGATATTTCTTTGTAAAGCATCCTCTCCCCATACTGGTAAAAAATGTGATGGACCATCGATTTCTATAGCCACATTTAATTCTGGTAAAAACAAATCAATTTGTAGCTTAGTATTAAGCAAAGCTTGCTCTTTATGAAAGTCTACTCTATAACCATTATTTAATAATTCTTTAAAGAGATATTTTTCTAATTTAGAACCATTTTTGCTAGACTCTCTAACGGCATCATTGGCTAACTTAGTAAAATTTTGTTTCTGATCCTCTGATAAAGAATCCCACCTTTTTTTAGCATCTTGTTTGCGTTTATTTAATTCTGTTGCGTCGAGATTTTCCCAATTTTGTAAAATCTTTAAACCTATTTTATCTTTGGTGTTTTGTGATCTGGTAGTGCCTTTTGTTGGATGCTTATGATTTCCTGTAATAAGTGCGTTTTTTTGGGCTTCGCTTTTATCCCTAACAGCTATATTGAATTTCTTAGCATCTCTACGTATTTTATTAGCATATGTATCATACTGATCAGCTATTTGTTTGAATGATTTTTTATCTGTTAAATATAATTTTTGTATCAGATTTTTTTTAGCAGTGTCCGTCATTTCTTCATATTTCATATTTCACCTATTTGTGTTAAACTATTTATAGTAGTTACTCCTGGTATTGAGTGGTTATTAAATAATATATAGTATCTATTATTTGGAAATGTATCAATTAGCCAGTCATCATTCGCATTTTCTAATATAACATGATGAAATTTATTAGCTAAATATAAGGTATGAAATACTGGTATATAAATATTATCTTTTAAGTACGAAGATTCGGTATAGCAAGCATAGGTATATTTATATGGGTCATTTTTAACCAAAGAGATTAATTCTATAAATCTATTATCTTTATAGATATTATCGTTTAATATATTAAAAAATAACGATATATCGATATTATTATTATTATTATTATTTGTAAAATTTTGTAATTGCATTTCTTTGTCTCATATTGTTAAAATAAATAAAGTTATTACTATTGATATTAGATATTTTAAATACTTCATTAGCAGATACTAACATATTTATGATTTCAAAATATAATAAATTTTTGATACTATATTTAGTATCAGAAAGAATTTTATTAGTACTATATTCATTAATATAAAAAATATTACAAAACTTATTATTTGGTAAATCAAAAAACATATTAATAAGGTTAGATGATTGGTCTGAGATACATCCCACATCAATAGCACTATCTTTAGTGCTATGTAAACATAAAATCGAAGAATTATCGAATTTTATAGCGGATAATGTTTTTTCATTAAAAATGCAACCATAATCTATAAATACTATATTTTTATATTTAGCTTTTAAGCACCCAGTGTATATCGGATTATGTTCTAAACAATTAACAACTTTAATCTTATGAAAGTTTTTTTGTATTTTTATTGTATTAAAAGAACTAATAACTATTATTTCATAACTAGTATTTTTCTTATTAAAATTATGGATAGCTTTGATCTGATGATCTAATAATTTTTGATTATTAAACATCATTAAAGACTTGGGTCCACGAGACTTCATGCCCTTATCCGTATAACAAGCTAATATTATATAAGAAATATTATTCATACAACATACACTCTATATAATATTGTGATGCATTAATATAATTAATAGATAATATCTTGAGCCCATCTATTTCTAATAAAAGCTCTTTAATATCGGATGTTGTATATGTAGATTTTTTTCCTATTCCATAAATCATAGACTTATAAACTTTAGTATTGATTTGACCATATAATAATGCCGCCGATGCTGACTTTATGTCTGTGCCTTGTATGTATAGTTTTCCATTATGAATTAATTTACTTTTTAATATTCTAATAGTTTTGTTTAGATCTTTTTCTTCAATATAGTCTAATAAATCATGTATATAAATAGATTCTATGGAACCAGGTTCTATACTATTTATTTTTTCAAAAGATATAAATTCAAAATCTTTAAGATCATTTATAGGTTGAAAAAAATGTATAAAATATTTTTTATTTATCGTGGTATTCATTGTATGTATTATTAATAATAAATGGACTAGAACATAATTCTAAAATGTATGATCGCCATTGATCTATACTTTTTTTATTATAGATGTCAAATTTTATTATGGCACTATATTTCTTAAGCAAAATTTTATTTAATGTGCTTGATAAAGAGACCACTGGAGATGGCTGAAAATAAATATCTACATCTAAAGTTTTATAATCATCAGCTTTATCAAAGATTAATAATAATGGTATATGAAAATATTTACATAATTCTACGCTCTTAATAAGAGTCTCTTCTGTCATATCCATAGTAATAATAATATGCGGATTATTTATTCCATAAAAAGTATCATCAAAATTAACAAAACTAACCACAGGAAATAAATTGTATACAAATGCGTTGAATTCGTGGTCTTTGTCTTTTGGTATATATAAAATATTTATCCTATTCTCTATAGTTAGAGACTCTTTTTGTATAATATTTTGTATCATAATATTTTAAATTGTTCCGAAACTTTTTGCAAAGTAAACTGTTTTATTTGTTCTGTTTGGTTTTTTATTCTTTGTTTTTTTGATGCCTTAGATTCATTAATAGCTAAAAACATTTTTTCAACAATATCATCTATTTTGGGTTCGTACCATTTTTGATATACAGAATTATATATAGGGAAAATTCTATTTTTATCTTTACATGGCACAAGATCGCTTGCAATTTTTAATCCGCAAGCATTATTTATAATATCGTCAAATCCTGTATTTTCTGTTGTTATAATTTGATTATTAAATGCCATAGCTTCTAGTGCTGAATATCCAAAACTTTCACCATATGATGTATTTATATAACAATCATTATTATTATGTAAATATAGTATATTTTTATAATCAGTATTTCCTATATATAACTTTGGCTTTTTAACAAAATTTTTTCTTACAGTTGTATAAATTTTTTCAAATTCATACTCTATATACTCTTGCATATTAGCAACGTTATCTATATGTCTAAGTTTTATAGATAAATCTATATCAGAATAATGATTTGAACATATTAGAAAAGCCATCAATAATGAATTTAAATTTTTTCTATCTTCAAAACTAGTAATAGCATAAAACTTGTAATTATAATCTGTAATTTCTATAGGATTATTATTTCTATAATTTATTATATAATCAAGATCAATTGGTTCTGGTACAATAGAAATTTTTGATTTAATATCTAATTCATTTAAAGCAAGTTTGACAAATCTAGATCCGACAATAATTTTATCCATAATATTTAGATGGTCTTTTAGCATATTAGTATTATTAATGGATTCTAGATGAATTAATCCTATATTTTCATCAAATCTACTATCAAATACCAGCTGATGTGGATAGCAATGCTGTATAATTTTATGATAATGTTTACTATGATTTTTCTCTAATTCTAAAATCGAACTATCTATAGATTCTGGTGGGTATGAAACATAATAATTATACGATGGTCTAATAGATATATTATGACCAGAAAGAGCTAGTGCTCTAATATATTGTCTGGATGCGTTACCCATACCAGAAAATTCTCTATATGGGCCTATATATAGTATATTATCCATATTATATTATTTATTCAAAAAAATATCATTTATTGAGATTTCGCCAGACCTTACTTTTTCACAATATATTTTGTTATTCAGCAATGTCTCTAGAACCCTAACAAAATCTTGTCGTTGTGTTTGAGATACTCCAGTATTTGATGTTATAAAATTTTCGTCTAAAGATTTAATAATTGATTGAATATAGTGAGTACGATTTAACTGTGGTTCTTTTAATAGATTATTGACTATAAAATATACAAAAGCTCTATTGTTAGATATTGTGGGAACAGACAAGTCTGGATTTGTTAATAATGGCTTGTTCCACATATTTTTTGGCTCTAAGCTATTAAAAACTTTTGTCCATACTGCTGCTGTTTTATCCCAACTATAATTATCTAATAATAATTTTCTAGTATTTTTTGAAATCTGTTTTTTTTCTTGCGTCGGCTTATTAAGCCAATCAATAACTTTATCTATTAAATCATCATTGTCTGGAACAGCTCTATCAGCACCAGTTTCAAGTTCTTTAGATAAGAGACACTTAATTTTAGTCCCACCCAGCAAAGATGTCAATTCTTCCATACCACTATAATTTACGGCAAATAATGGAATTCCACAAGATGCAGCTTCTAATTGTGGTATTCCAAGACCTTCACATATTGCATATTGTACATATATATCGAATATATTGTATATATCACATAGTTGAGAATTAGACACTCCATTAGAAACATTAGGGAAGAACGCATATTGATTGGGATTAAAAATACAATTTATTCTAGCTCCCTTATATAGTGACGGAAAAATTACTTTAGATGTAGGATTATAATAGGTAAATAGAACATTATTATAAACGCCGTATTCCTGTAATAATTCTGGTATATTCCATCCAGCGTTTTCTGGATACGAAGTGTGTAAGTATAGAAAAACTTGATGATTTTTAATTTTTTTGATTAAGGATTTGAGACTACGAAATAATTCAGCAATAAGTTTTCTTTTTTGGTTTCTCATTACAGAACCAATAATAAAACTATCTCCAGGAATACCAAATTTTGCTTTATGATAATTTTTTGTCCATTGTATTGGCTTAAATTCTTCTGGATTTACAGAGTCGCTAACGCATGGACCAATATTAATTGGTCTATTTAAAGATTTTAAATAATTAGACGCCCATTCGGTATGTGTTAAAACTAAATCCGCATTCTCAAATGTTTTTAACCATTCTGGTTTTTGTGGGATACTGTCTATAGTTGGAGCAACTACCCAGTGATAATATGGTCTTAAACAAGACAATTCTTGATATGAAAACATCCAATAGTCACGAATATCAAAAACAATATCTGGTTTAAAATGTAAAACTACTTTATCGAATCGCCATTGTCCAAAATGATTAATGGGATTACTATTATAAATTTTTAATTCATCGCTATTATCATATGGAACATTAGGATAGACTTTCCATGGAACATCTCGAATATAATCGTCTTTTAAATATGAGGCGAATTCTGCAATTTCATAATTTGGATCTTTAGATAATCTAGACAGAATCTCATAGGTATATCTGCCAAATCCACTTTTTATGGTGTGTGATTCACCACACATTAAAATTCTTTTTTTTCTTTGTATTTGCATATAATTAATAAAAAAGGGGCGTTGCCGCCCCAATTTTAATTTGAACTATTTTAATTCCTTAAAAAGAAACAACTTCTTCTGAGACAGTATCTGTCTTTTTAAGTTTTGTAATTTTTGCAAAATTATTAACTCTAATTTTGAGACTTGAGCGTTTAACGCCATCCTTTTCCCAAGTATCGTTTCTAGCAGTACCTTCGATCATAACCAAATCTCCTTTCTTAAAAGATGATGCAATAACTTCCGCACCACTATCCCATGCTTCGCATGGCAAGTATGAAACCACCTTATCTTTGGTTCCATTCGCTCTTGTAAAATCCTTAGATACAGCAACAGTAAATGAAACTACTGATGTTTGTTTATCTCCAGTAGTTACTGTTCTTAGTTCTGGATCTCTTGTTAAGTTACCACGCAAAAGTACAATATTCATCAAAGTCTCCTTTTTAAAAAATAATCACAACAAGTTAACATATTATATACAATATTGATCACTGGTCAAGCTATATGACAAAACATTTTTTTACAATAACACTATTGTCTTTTTTTGCTTTTTGACCATTAAACATCAACACTCGACCATCTACTAATAGGTCTTTGTAATTCATAAATTCATCTGGAAAGATAACGCAATCTGTTGATCCATAAGAATCTGACACTTTTATAAAACACATTTCCTGACCGGGATTTTTCCCTTTTTTAGTTTTGATAATATTAATGCTATCAATTTCTGCTATTAGAAAAAACTGTTTTTCTGATGGAAAAGTTTTTATATTTTTACAGTCTGTATTTGCATAAGAAGAGTCATAAGAATCAGTTTTAGCACACGTGATTGACGCTCCTAAAAATTCTTTCTCGTTGTCCGCTATCCATTCTGGTTCATCTATCATAGAATAAGAAGGGTCTGCAACTTGATTCAATATACTAATTACTTTCGTTTGTCTATTTTTCATAATTTTGCCATCACCAACCAGTTGTCTTAATGTTTCTAAAACTGTTTTATTATTGATACAAAATAATAAGCACTGTTCTATTTCTTTTTTTGATAATTGTGTTATTAAATTAAACTCATACAGCATTTGATTTCTTGATACTTTTAGATAGTCTAAAGCCCCACTACATATCAATGCTTTTGCGGATGAGCTGTTGATGTTCAATAATATAGAGAATAGTGTTTGTGGCCAATAAAGTTTATTTAAATCTATATCTTTGATTAATTCATATAATTTATCATATACAGAATCTCCAAGGCTCTTGATATTCGTGAGACCAAAATATATTTTTTTATTATTGATAATAAATTCTTTATTTTTTAATCTCAGGTCTGGACCAAATATATCTATATCCATCTCTCTAGCATTATTAATTAATTCTAACATTTCTTCTTGAGGATCTATTTTATCCTTAGCTAATTTTAAATAGGACAAGAAAAATATTAAAGGAAAATGAGCTTTTGCATGGGCGCTGATGTAGGCATTTATAGCATAGCTCACAGCATGGCTTTTATTAAAAGAATATCTTTGGCTTTTTTCTATCCAGCTAAAAATTTGCTCTGTTTGATCTTCAGCAACTAAACCCTTAACTTTAGATCCTTCCAAGAACTTTAATTTAATTTTTGCCATTTCTTCTGGCTTTTTCTTACCAATAGCCTTTCTTAGCATATCTGCTTCTTGCAAATTAAAACCAGCTATGTCTTTAGCTATCTCCATAGCTTGTTCTTGATAGACCATCTCCCCATAAGTATTTTTTAATATAGGCTCCAATGCTTCATGAAAATAGTCAATAGACTCTAATCCATTTTTTTTATCTATAAAATGATTACTAACACTTTTTCCATCCCTTATCGCTTCCAAACATCCTGGTCTCATTATGCTAATTAAAGCCGATAATTGCTCTATATTTTCTGGTTTAAGTTTTTTTGCCATACTTTGGCCAAGCCTAGACTCTAATTGAAATACTCCTTTTGTATTTCCTTCGGAAATTAAACTCCAGGTCTTATTACATTCAAAATCTATAGATGACGGATCATATTCTATAGTTTTATTAGATCCAAATACCGAACAATTAAACTGACAACCGCAAGCAAAATTAAGATTCATTAATAAAAGATCCTTTAAAATTTACTTTTTCTGCCAATCTTCTATGTAGTCTTAAAAATCTAACTAAGATTTTAGCGCAATCCTGTACATCTTTTAGAGCATCATGCGCTCCTTCTTTTGAAATGCCTAAATAATCTCTTACTGTATCCAATGAATAGCTTTTTAAATCAGAACTTTCGAACCAATAAAAAACTAAATTCATGATATCTAAGACATCTCTAGGATAAAATAATGATGAAATATTTTCTTTTGCTTCAATATTTTTATATTTATGAGACAATCTATTAATAATTTTTAAATCAAATCTATGGATATTATATCCAGCAGCTATTGGCGCAGAAAATACACTCTTTTTCTTTCTATTCCCGCAATGATATTTATCAAGATAAGAAATAAATGAATTCCATGCTATTTGTTGCGAAGGATATTGTCTCCATTGTTTGTATATATCCTCTTTAGAACACCCTTTAACTCTAGCATGAAAATCCATTATATCAGTATCATATATGTACTCGGAGTTAGTTTCCATAACTTCTGGTTTACAGAAAACATTAAACTCTGAATCTTTTATAATCTCTAATCTTATTGGATCTATCATTACCGCAGATAACTGTACTGGACTACAAATCTCTGGATCAGATCCATCTGTCTCAAAATCAAAAACGCATATTTTTTTAGTTAACATCAATTACTTTCAATCTTTTCAACTTCATCTAATGGTTTTAGGACGATCTTTTCATTGGTCTGAACAAGTTCACAGTTATATTTTACTTTACAACAACTTGCTTTGACTTCTTGAACCTTTAAATACTCTTGATTATTAAATTTAAATTTTTCACCAACTGCTAATTCATGAAATTTCATTATTAACTCCTTTTCTAAGATATTCTGAGATATACATAATTTTATCTAACATAGCGACGCCTAAAATATCAAATTTTACTACGCCTATACTTTCTAAATCTTCCATTTCCATACCAGCAATTTTAGTTTTTGTTTTTGGGTCATATATCATTGGACATATTTGAGAAAGATCTGAATCGGCAATAACTACTCCTGCGGCATGTTTTGACTGATTAACTTTCGTTCCCTCAAGTCTTATAGCCTGTTCAAATCTTTTGGCAAGTGGTCCTTGAAATTCATTATTTTCATCAATAAAGCACCATTCCTTAAGTTTTTCTGATTCGTTTTCTAAGGCCCATCTTATAATAGAGGCTTCTCCAGTTTCATCTTTCATTTCCTGTAATTCATCAGCAATTTTTGCTTCATCTGGAATATTTTTAGTAATCTTATTCATTTCTTCAAAATTAATATTGCCATAAACTCTCAAAACATCTTTTATTGCTCCACGACCTTTAATAGTATTAAAAGTAACCATTTGAGAAACTTGATTTGCTCCATATTTTTCTTTTATATAAGAAATAATTTCTTCTCTTTTTTCTATCGGAACATCGACATCAATATCTGGCATACTAACTCTATCTTTTGTATTACGTCCAGAATTATAAAATCTATCAAACATTAGGTTATATTTAATAGGATCTATTCCTGTTATACCTATTAGGTAAGAGACAAGACAACCTGCCGCACTACCCCTTCCTGGTCCTGGAAGCCACCTATTTTGTCTAACATAATCAACTATATTTTGCACTATTAAAAAGTAGCTTGATAATCCAGCTCCTTGCAAGATATCTAATTCATATTTAATCCTATCTAAATATACTTGTTGATTATCTTTATCAATCACATTAGCTATTTTTTCTTTCCATCCGTTTCTACACAGTTGTCTTAAAAATTCATCTGGGTTTGGACTACAATCAAATGGGGGTAGTCGTGGTCTGCTAGTTATATCGTATTGTTCACACATATCAGATACTAAAATAGTATTATTAATTTCTTCTTCTGTATGCAAAGACCTAATTTCTTCTTGTGATAAAATATGAAAATTATCAGATAGAAAAAAACATCCCAATGGAACGTCTTGGTTGTTATTAATTTTTTTACTAATTTCTGGTAGTGTTGTTTTTAAATTATTACAAAGAAGAATTCTTTGATCAGAAGCGTCTTCTTTTCTGACATAATGAGCGTCTGGAGTAGCAACTAATTTTGTCTGTGTTAAAATACCGAGTTCTCTAATACAATCTGTTAAAGGTTTTTGTATTGGAGTATTTTCACTATCCATTAATTGAGCCTCTAAGAAAAAATTATCCTTACCAAAAATATCTTTTAGTTGCCAAATAGTATTTTGTCCAATATTTTTCCAGTCGCTAACAATTTGATTATTATCTACTAATTTATCGGCCAATAACGAACCAAGATGACCACATATGCCTATCAAATTGCCGTCACAGAACCTTCTCAGGTTGTTTAAATCGATTCTAGGCTTGTGATAATAAAAGTCCGGCCTGTTGGACTCTGAAACTAAACCAATCAGTTTCTTCCATCCTTCTAGGTTTTTGGCTAAAATTAAAAAATGACTTAATTCTTTGTTGTCTTTTGTTTGATTAGTAACATCAGAATCGCAAACATATATTTCACAGCCTAATATTGGTTTGATTCCTGCTTTAGTCATTTCTTTATGAAATTTGATTGATCCAGCTATTGTTCCGTGATCGGTTAATGCGCACGCAGTTGCGCCAATTTCTAAACATCTTGAAGCTATTTGAGATGGTTTGGATAATCCATCTAATAAGCTATACATAGAGTGACAGTGTAGAGGATTATAGTTTTTCATTCGGCGCTTCCTGGTGCTTTATATTTTCCAAAAGAATGATTAGGGTGTTTATATAAATTGGTGGTTTCATCAATTCCATAAAGTTCTATATCATGTTTGATTTGTTCACATTTTGTCATAAAACTATCTTTGCGAGACACCTGACCATCACGATACTCCATAGTCGGCAAAATGCAAGTATTCTCAAAAGTTGTTTTGCCAAAATGACACAGCTTATTACACATCCATGTTTTTGATAATTTAGGTTTTTTGGTTCTTTTGATAATTTCGAATTTATTCTTTAACATAGATTCTGTTTCTGTCATATCATTTTTATCAAATAATACCGAAAATGGACCACCATCATTAATAAAATATATAGTAAAAATTACGTGATCAAATTCAGGAAAGATATGACTAATAGCATAATGGTATATCATTAACTGAGGATCTTTTTGTAATTTTTCGTGTGTTTTTTCTTGACCGGTTGCCCAGTCTAATCTTTTGCCTGTTTTCCAGTCTATGACTTCTAATGTTTTGTCATCTACTTTTGTTATTAAATCTATTGTGCCTTTTAAAGCTAAATTTCCTTTCATGTTTCCTTCAGGAGTGTTAAAATCATATTCTGCCCATTTTTTATTAATAGTAAAATCAAAATGTTGTTCTGGACTTAATATTTGTCGATTTCTTGGATCAAACATACCATTATTAAATTCAATAGCTTTATATGACCATTCTTTACAATCTTTTAGATCTTTGGGGGTCCATTTATGATGATCAAATTTGGCGGAATAATATTCATAAACTTTATTTATGATTGAATCCAATGAATAGTTATTAACATTAATTTCTCCAACAACATCATCAATAAAAGTTGAATTACCATCTTGTTGTTGTTGTTTAATAACTGCTAGTATCTCTAATATCTTATGAACGATGGTTCCCTTATCTGCTTTTTGTCCAGAAGGACCTCTCCATCCCAATACGTATTCGAGATAGTATTGTTGTTCACACATATTGTGCGTATTAAAAGAACTGCTTCTAAAATATGTTATTATAATGATATTATTCCTTGTTTAATAAGAAATCTTTTTATAAGATAATTTTTTTGATCTATATTGCAGCCGTCGTTATCAATGATACAACTAAATTTAGTCCAGTCATATTTATCTGGATCCAAGGCACATTCTGGTTCAGATATAGACCTAAAGGGGTTTCTTGTTAATCTAACAACATAACCACCGATATCTAATATTGGATCTACTTCATTAGGAAATCTATTATCTAACAATAATGCAATGTCTGGTTTATCGTCTTGTATTTTTTTGAGCGTGGTAGTTACCCATATATCGTCCTTCATTTTTCTAAATATTTTTGTACCAACATATTCCATAACTTCTCTTGCTGTCATGAATCCTTTTAGATTTCCGTTATACCCAAGCATATCTTCCCACCGTATCATGGTAATGGTATTTTTATCTTCATCGCTACCATAACATTGTTGTTCTGTTAATCCTAATAAATTGATACAAATATCCTTTTTTAATGGATCAGCAAAACTATAGGTTTTAACGCTGATTGTTGGTTCTATGTCATAGATAAGATTTTTTATGTATTCTCCAGATGTGCTTTTGCCCGATTGTTTTCTTCCAGAAAATGCTATAATTTTAGTCATATTTTACTCTTAATTTCTTCATTTATTTGATCACAAGATAATTCTGCTATATCATTTTTACTAATTCTAATATTGGTTATATTATATGTGTTTTTGCATTTGTCGTAAATAATTTGTCTAGCTTTTTCACCAGCTTCATCATTATCAGTTATTATAATAATATTCATTGCTCCAGAACCATCCAGTATAATTTTTTGTCTATCGCTTAGATTAGAACCAAAAAGAGCCACAGAGTTATGAATGCCACATTCCTCTAGTCTCCATACATTACCAGGACTTTCTACAAGGATAACGCTAGATTGTTCCATAATAAAATCTTTCGCATACCAAAAATTATATAAATAATTTTGGCTTTTGAAATCAGCATTATGTTTCCATTTTGGGTATTTCCATGTTTCTTCTTTGTTTGGACAGATATTGTCTGGATTGTGATAACAGTTGCATGATGAACATTTTTCAAAAATACTACGACCAGTACACCCAACGACATACTTATGATTTTGGTCATATATAGGAGCTACGGCCCTATTATACATTTCTTTTTCTGGCTTATCACACAATCCCACATCATATTTATCCAATATATTTTTTGAAAAACCCCTAGAAATAAAATATTCACATGGTATAACCAAAGCATTTCTAGCAATAGGTCTTGTTATTTGGCTTTTAACTAAAACGGTATCTGTTGATACTATGTTTTTAACTATATTAGCAAATTTTTTCTTTTCTATTTCTGTCTTAGATATTTTAATATTGTGTAATTTATTACCTAAAAATTCTTCGATAAAATCAATAGTTTCTTTAAAAGATGCTGTGGTGTCTCCATTTTTTTGCCAATTATATTTTTTATTAGAAAGAACACCTCTAATAAATCCTATAATAGATCCTTTAAAAATCTTATCACAATTGTGTGTCCTACATTTCCAATTTCCTCTATAACTATCGCCGTCTGGATATAGGTTAAAAGCGCTTTTGTTATCTCCATTATGAATTGGGCATTCTCCAACTAGCATTTTACCATTGTTTTTTATGGAATCTATTCCTAGTGTATCTAAAAGATTTTCTATATTATCGCACAATGAATCACAAATTACTTTTAATTGGTGTTGATTATACGAACGGAATGTTTTGGTCATTTGTTTGTTCATCAATTGAAAACCCATTATTATTTTTATCAATATTATTAGAAATTTCTAGTTTAGTTCTGCCTTCTGTAATTTTAGCACACCAGCCTTTCATATGACAATTAATATAATCATTGTCATCCAATCCTCCTCCATGTCTACTAATTATTGGAACCAATTTTCTATTACCTTCATTTGGTCCGTCTTCAGCTATTTCCTCATCACTTTTTCTCTTAAAAATACTAAAATTACTACATAACCAAATAATTCTATCAGAACCGCTGGCAGAATCAGTGCTTTCTTTTGTAATGCCATCTCTGTTTAATTGAATAAAAGCCAATATTGGTATTTGATATTTGACGGCAAAATTATGAAGTGCTGTCATCATAAATCCTAATACCTGATATTCTTTCATATCAGAAGATATGCCCGAAGCATCCATGAGCTTTAAATAATCATATATAACAACACAATTTTTAGCTGTTCCATCATCATTTAATCCAACAGTTTTTATTAACCATCGTTTCATAATAGACAGTTGTTCATCAAACCCCTTACCCGCTATAACTTTATGGTATAGTGGTGTATCATTTAAGTCTTTGATAGCTTTTTGAATTTTATTTTTGTTATTCGGGGTATCAGTTGATTTACCTGTTTCTATTTTTTTTATCTCAATTTCTGTATGCATCGCCATTAATCTATGGATATGATCCTTTTTACTCATTTCTGTATCCATATTTAAAACTGGAATTTTTAATTTATTTGCTATATAAAAACCAATATTATCTGCTAATAATGTTTTACCAGTTTTGGGTCTAGCTCCTATTACATTAACAGTACCACGCCTCAAACCTCCGCCTATTGCTTCGTCATATACTGAAAAACCAGTCGGTATTCCGACTTGATCAATCTGATTTTCTGATAAATATTGAATATATTCTTCTAATCCATTACCGATATGTTCTGGTTCATTTTCTTGATCATTTCCAAGAGATGTTGAAAAATCTAATACAGCATCTTCAGCTATGCTTAAAATAGAAGAAATAGATTCAGAGCCGGTAACATCCAATAAATTGTCTTGTGTTGATTCTAGTTTAGCGTGTAACAATCTAGCTATTTCAAGTTTTCTTATTTTAGAAGCAAACTTTTTAACATTTTCTTTATTAACTGGAAAATCGATAATAGCTTTTAAGTGCTGTGCTTCTTCTTTTCTGGATAATATATCATTAAAACCAAGTTCTTGTGCGGCTGAATATATTGATGGTAAATCTATATTTTTGGTTGAGTGGCCAGATGAACAAATTAGTTGCATGCATTTAAAAATCATGCTATTACTATCTATAGTAAAAGAGGAAGGCTGTAAAATATCAGCAATTTCAATATATGTTTCCTCGCCATACTTATATATTCCAGATAGTACAGCTCTTTCGGCAGAAGGGTCAGCTAAAATCATTTTTATGCACCAGCGTTAGTTGAACAGTTATTGCATTTGTATCTATCGGCAGATTCCGGCAATATCTTTGGGTTAACTTTTTCTTTTTTACCGCATGTTCTACAAGATACATCAATATATTTAAATGGCCTATTTCTTGGTGTTGGTGGCTGTTGTGCGAGTTTTTTGTCTATTTTTGTGTCAGATTTATGCATATTCATTTCTGGCATAGATAAGAACTTATTTTCATGGTCTTCGTCATTTTTTTTGCCTGATTTAGTTTTTTTGGTTTTAATATTATTTTTATTTTTTGATAATTTTTTATTATCTGTTTCATTTTTTGGCAATAATGCTTGTAATGCGTTTATTAATTGTTGTATTTGTTCTGGACTAGATAAATTAAGATCCATGTTTCACCTTGGTTTTCTGAATTGATAGTAATATGTCTGATAAATTTTTAACAGATGATGCTAGGTAAGTTAATCTGTCAGATCTTTGTTTAGCGTATTTCTTTATTTTATTTAAGGCATTGGCTTTGTCATTATGTTTAATTGCTTGCGCTGATTTTTCGATATATCCATATCCTTTATAGTTGTTAATTTCGTCAGCAATAGTATCCTTGATACTCTCTTCTGCCCAATTATATCTAGCATTTTCTCTGTTTAAAGTTCTTTGAAGATGAAATGAAAACTGCCCCAGTCTATATGATATCTGGGCACAGTCTTCTGGGCTTAGTTTTTCTAATACGTCTCTATTCATTGATAAATACTGACTCAGTTCATTTTCGGGTAATAAAGAAGCATTATATATGGGCAATCCTAGTCCATTTTCATATTCGTCTAATATTTTATCCCAATAATTAATTTGATCGCTTGCTGATGATCCTTTATTTTCTGATTCTTTCTGACCATTCATTTTCTGACTCATGATAGGGTAATTCTATATATTTAATATTATTAATTTCACACCATTCCCTTTTTTCTCTATCTCTTTTTTGTGATTTGAGAAATCCTAATTGGGAATTATGATAAAATCCTACAAATTTGTAATGCTGTTCGCCATGAACTTCTATTGCTGTTTTTAATATTGGTAAATAAAAATCTAAAAAATAATTATCTGATTTTTTAACAGGAATCGGGACTTCTTCCAACACTTGCAAAGTAGGATATTGTAATGTTATTAGTTTTCTCGCAAGTAAATGTAATGAAGACTTATTTCCTAGTTTAGCATGAGAGTAATGTCCTGTCAACTGCCAATTTTGAACAAAACCATCCAATGTTCTTATTTGCATTGTACTCCCATTGTTTGCTTAACATTTTGTTCTAGTTTCATATATTCTGGATTATTATCTACAAAATATTGTCTTAGCTTTTCTAAACCTTGAAACTTTTCGCTACCATAGGAATACCAAGCACCACCCTTATTTATTAATCCTATATCAACAGCAAAATTTAATAATTCTGTATATTTATCAATACCTTGGCCATATCTTATATATGATGTTGTAGAACCCCCTGGAGGCCCTAAAGCCGAACAAACAACTTGCCACTCTATTTCTTGTCCTATTTGAGAACTATCAGAACTTAATGTCCATGGTTTAAAGCTTTTTGCTCTAAGTTTAATATCTGTTTGATAAGCTATTGCTTGCCCGCTCTTCTCCTTAAATTCTGCTCCATAGCCTGTTGGATTCCCCATAAGATGAGTAATGCCTATAACTATATTTTTATTAACAGGAATAACGTTAGCAACTTTTCTACAAAATTTAGCTAATAACTTAGCTCCATCAGCTCTTTGCATTTTATCCATATCACTAGTTATCTCTGCTTCTGTACATAGTGCTGAATAAGAGTCAATTATTAGAACGCAACCTGGTATTTCATTAATAATTCTTTCTGCAATTTGCAAATATTCTTCTGCGTGTAATATTTTCCCTTGTTGAGAACCTATAACATGAAATTTTTGTAAATTTAATCCTGGTATACCTTCTAGATCTCTCTTTTTTAATCTACCTTCGATATTTAGGTAGTACACCTCTCTACCATCTTTGAAAGAGCTATGTGCATATTCTTTTTTTTGTGCTGTTGCAGAAAAGTCTAAGGATGTTGTTGTTTTACCACATTTTGGTTGACCAGTTAAAACTACGAAGCTTCCTTCTGGTATGCCTCCGTTAAGCACAATATCTAAAGATGGACTAATTGGTATTACCATAGTTTTCTTATCAACTATAGCATTTCCGTTTAAGATAATATCTGAACCAAACTGTTTGGTAACATCATCTTTTAATTTTGTTGTCATTCTAATTCCTTTAGTTTAGATATTATAGATTTGTTATTATTATAATTTGTAGTAAATTTTTTATTATTATTTCTATCATATTCTTTTGTAAGTCTTTGATTCTCTTTCTCTATCGATACAGATTCTTGCTCTATGATAGGTATGAGATGAGGCGCTCGCAATGAATATATTTTTGTTGCTTGTGTAGTTTTTAAAGCACGAATAATAGCCTGTGGATTATATTGTTTGACCAACTTATTTGCAGTGGCTATTTGATTTCTATAATACAAAGACCATTCTTTAGAGGTCCAAAATTTAAAATATAAATCTTTTTTTTCTTGTTTGGCTTTATTTTCGCATATCAATTCTGTAATATATTGAGCAGCTGTGACATATTTTCCATTTGAATATTTAGAAATATATTTCATTTTTTCTTGTTTGGTCTATATATTGAATTTCTGGCTGTTCTGGATATAGTGCTATTTAATTGTTTTTTAAATTCATCATTAACCTCTGATGCTGCTTTTGTCATAATAGCAACATTTTTAGTTCCTTTTACTGAAGTTTCTCTAATCATCAAATCTTGACTTGTTACTTTAGCTGAGGTTGTTTTTATATTAGGATTTTTTTCTTGTACCCTGGTTGTAATAATTTCTTTAACTATTTTCATACTAATACCTAATTTTTTAGATATCTGTTTTGCTTCTAATCCACTATCTACTAAATAATAAACCGCACATTGTGTTGTAAAATCACTCATGAAAGTTCCCTTTCTGCATTATTGAGCCACGCGATATTTTTAGATTTTAGAAAATTTAGATACATGTCAAATACTTTTCGATTTACTCTGGTGAAATTATATTCATTTTTACCTATCTTGGCCATAAACTTATTTGATTTTCCTTCAGAATATAGACCCATAGGATTATAAATTTTACCATATAAACCGACTTTTAAGAAGTACTGTATCTCATTATTAATATTTTTCGTATATGCTAATGAATGTTCTTTGTTATTAATTATTGGAAAACCATCTGTGTCTATATAATCTTGTTTTCCTAAAATAGTATAATATGTAAAAGATGGTAATATTTCATCTTTTTTAGATATTTGAAATAAATTATCCATTTTGTGTTTTCCTTTTTTGTTTTTTATTAGTATTTTTAGACCATTTTGGCTTTGGAGGCTTTTTAATTCTGTTCATTCCGGTAGGTAATTCTTTAGTGCCATGTTCAAATTTATAGGAATTATGTTTTTGGTATAAATGTATTTTTTCATCTTCGCTCATTCTATCAGAATTTCTTTTAGCTAAATCTCCTATCGTGTTTAATTCTGAATCAGACTTTCTTATAGATGTACTTTGACTAAGAACATCATCCACATATCTTCTATGGGTATCTGATGATTTACACTTTAAACATTTGGGTTGATTTATATAATCTTTAATATAAAAAAATAATTCAAAGTTATATTGACAGTTGTTACAAGAATATGAATATGTTGGCATTATAGATAAGAATCCGGGAGATATAGTATCCATTCAGGTGGAATATCTAGTTTTATCTTAGACAAGTGGTTGATCACAGGCAAGTATTTTAGATTTCTACATGGTTTTATTGGTAAATTTATTAGCGGCATATTAGCTTCTTTTGGTGTTCGATTTCCCTTTTTTCTATTACAATCTGCACAAGCGGTCACTATATTAGTCCAACAAGTTGGTGATAGTTTTTTATTTGTCCATTTAGATTTAGGTATAACATGATCATATGTTAAATTATCAATATTTTGTTTTTTATTACAATATTGACATGTAAAATTATCTCTAGTAAAAATATTTTTTCTAGAAAATGTTACTGTATGATTATTTAATTTGAAAAATCTATTAGTTTTAGCTACTGCTGGTATAGGATATTTTTTATTTACTCCATTAATATGATCATTTTTATAGAAATCTATAATTTCAATTGAATATTTTGGATTGTTATTAAATCTCATAGACCATATTATTGCCTTTTGCCAAGAAATAATTCCTAATGGAGTATAATCTGCATTAAGCAATAAGCATTGTTTATGGTTTTGTTGCATTTTCTAGATTATCTAATCTTGCTAAAATTTTAGCTATGATTTGATTTCTTACTATATCTGATGATTCTAATTTACAATTACCAATACCATCAATACCATCTAAGGCATTGATCATATGAATAAAGCCGCCCTGTAAATGTCTATTTAAATCCGATTGTCCAATATCTCCAGTTAGTACTAATTTACTTTCTATTCCAACTCTTGTCAATAGCATTTTTAATTGTTCATAGGATGCGTTTTGACATTCATCTGCCACTATGAAACAATTATGGAAATTTCTACCTCTCATCAAGCCTAATGGCACAACTTCTATCTTATTATTTAATTTAAGATTAGTATAGTGCGCAGTAGGGATAAAATAATTAATTTCATCTATAATTGGTAATAAATATGGGTGTAGCTTTTCTTCAGCTGTACCTGGTAAATATCCAATTTTTTCTCCTGCTTCTAATACTGGTCTGGTAATAATAATCCTACTTACTTTATCATCTAATAAGTATTCTAAAGCCATGCCTATAGCAATATGCGTTTTGCCAGACCCTGCCAATCCTTGACAAAAAGTAATAGTATTTTCAGCAATTGTTCTTATGTAGTCTTTTTGATTTTCGCTCCTTGGTTTTAATCTATTTCTAAAAGCATGGCCGGTTTGTATATTTTCAACATTATTTGTTAAATCTATTGGTTTTTTCTTTTTGTTGTTTTTTCTCAAGTTATACCCTTTGCGAATAAAGTTAAATTAGACATGCACCACCAGCGCAACTAATTTCCTCTATTCCCGCGGTATTGTCCTCTGTTTCTGATAGTTGCGTATAATCAACCTTCTTGAAACTATTAAATAGATCACAATATATTTTCCAATTATAAACGTCCTTCATACAATATGTTAGTCTTCTAACATCACCATTAAAATATTTGCCAGCAAAATTTTTCATTTTGGTTACAAACATTAATTTAGATTCATGATGATCTTTATTAGCTTGATTTAATACTACATAATCACAAGCAGCCCATAGACCATTATCAGGAAATGTATTTAGGGCTAGTTCTATTAATCCAGAACACCATAATGCGGCATCTCCGTATTCTTTTACAATTTCTCTACTTGAGTAGACTGTTGTAAATGGGGCTTGTGGATAATCCTTATCTCCGCTTTGTGGAATAAGACTAATACCAGCAAAATATTTTCTGTTATTATAAATATATTCTGTAACACTATCCCATTCGTCTGGCTTAACTGTAACGGTGTTGCTTACATTATGACACAAATATTCTTGTGTGCAAAGAGCTTTATTTTTTCCAGTATGAACCCAATTTTTTTGTGTTTGTTTAACAATTTCTAGCATTTCTATTGCTGGTAATTGATTTTTTAGTTTCGATCCATCAGGTACTTCTATTGGAAATTTTATAACCTCATCCGTATTATTTGCTGACCAAGATGATTTTTCACACGCTTGAGGATTTATTTTTTTAAAGTGTTGGTACGGAGCTTCTAAAACATTAGCCTGTACATGGCGTATATATCGTTTAGCGTGATGAGGATGGATACCTGAACTTGTACCCAACATCGAACTAGAAGTACCTTCTGGCTTTAAGCAGGTTACCCTAGCAGCTTGATTAATATCTATTGCTTTGGCCATTAATTTATTTGTTTCAACTGCTATTTTTGCTCCGTTCTTCAACACCTTTTCTGTTAAAACTAATTCGTGTTTTTCCATTGTTCCTGTTAAAGAAACACCCAATAGAGCTTCTCTTTCAAAGATTTCTTCGCTATTTTTCCCTAGATATTCTAGTTTTGTAAATCCCGCTTGTAAAGTTCCTATAATGGCAGCAGCTTTACATCTTTCGTAAAAATCATTTTCATCTTCAATTGATGAACAATTGATGGTTGATAGATTACATCCTTGCCAACCGGACTCTCCTGTTTTTTCATTTACAGGATATAGACTAATTTCTACACAGGGATTAAATACCATCTCTGTTGAATCACTCCAAATAAATCCTGGTTCACCAAATTCTTTTACGCTATTCATTAGTTCTTGAAACTCTTCAAATTTTGTTTCGTCTTTTAATAAGAGTGCGGAATTATTACTTCGTGCTCTTTGAGGATTTTCTATATACCAATTTCCAGTCTTAGCCTTAGCCATTTCTTCATCATCGGGACTAAATAGGGCTAGACTAGCAGATCTACGTACACCACCGCTTAAAACAGCGTCACTACTATGCATAACAATATCATATGCATCAATTGGTCTTAATTTTTTCTGACCATTTTTGATACAACGATCAAGTAATGCTCTGATTTTTTCTAAACCATTTGCTAATGGCTCATATCCAGGCGCTTTACCAACACCGCTAGCAAGAGATGATCCTTTTGGTCTAATATTGCTATAGTCAAATAATATATGACAATTTTTATATTGCTTAAATTCTTCTACTGGTTTACTAAAATAACTACTAAGTAGTACGCCTAATGCATCAGACCATCCCTCGATGCTATCATCGATAATATATTTAGTACCTTGATCTTCTGGGGGATTGTGTTCCAGTGTTGGTAACTTAGCAACATGATGTTTTTGCACACTAAAGCCAGTACCACTCCCACACAATAATAGCCAGAAACATTCCTGGAAAAATCTTAATCTGTCACAATAGCTGGCTGTACAGTTATATAGTTTTGCATTGCGTTTTAAAATTGGTTCTCCGCCAAATTGTAAACATCTTTGAGAACCTAATATTTTCTTTTTATACATCATATCATATGCCCAATTGATATCATCAGATATACCAAAATTAGCATATTTAATATGCATCATATTTTTAACGCGCTCTACAGCTTCTTTCCACGTTTCTCTACGGTTTTTATCTTCTAACCAACGAGCATATTTACTAACAAATGTATAATTCTGTAATTCTTGTAGAGCCGACATTTTATCTCCTGTGTTCTGTTATTAAAGTGAGAAAACCCAGTATTACTAGGCCATGAAAAGAATAATTTAAGAAATCTATATTATGAGTAATCCATCTATGATAAAAATATATTATAATATGTAAATAAAACGCTACCTTGTACATTACAATACACCGCATAATTGTTTCAGCCAAGAAAGATCTTGATCAACATACTGAATATTAATTTTACTCATTTTGACAAAAGTATCAAATCTTTTTTTTGCATCATTATCAAA